>Ga0210043_1002800_pt1 | contig 10984 bp, 13 predicted proteins | sample CryGeymet201501t_FD_183990 | JGI IMG/M metagenome (GOLD analysis project Ga0210043, IMG submission 183990) | Groundwater microbial communities from Crystal Geyser aquifers in Utah, USA - Crystal Geyser metaG 2015-01t (SPAdes) (version 2) | ecosystem: Environmental > Aquatic > Deep subsurface >... | reverse complement strand
TTCTTTTAGCGGAAAATTAAGAATGGAGTCCTCTCCGTAATGGGATATCACTGCTCTGGTAGCATAAACCTCTTGCAAATGACGCTTTTCGCAGGCATACCACTTATATTGAGCTAACCACTCGTAATCATCGTCATCCACAATGGCGACAAACCCCTTGGTGAGCGTAATTTCTTTCATTTAATTCTCCTTAACCATCCGCCCGGTGCAGCGGTTATAAGCGCCCTTTGCTCCACTTCACTATCTATAACAAAGTTCTGCCCCATTTCAGTTTTGAGGAACTCCTGGCCGGCCGTCCATGGACTGTTGCCCTTTCCCCATGGGCGATCTTGCGCTTTATCCAGGTGATGATAAAACTCAATAGCGGTGTCATTAACGATAATGTAACTGCCAACCGAAACCAACGGCGCATATAAAATTAATTCCTGTATTACATGACTATGCTGGTGATTTGAATCCAAAAGGATGAGAACCTTTTTATTAAGACAGTCGTTCGTTAATGTTGCGATTAACTGCTGGTCGGTGCTATCGCTTTCAATCAAGCAAATCCTGCTCCGTAATGGGTTTGTTCTTATCGCATCGTAAGTGTGGCCCCTGATGTCTATATCAATTCCTATTACTTCACCGTTGCCGATTCCATTCAGTATGCTTGCATAGAATAATAGGCTTCCTCCCCAAGCAACTCCTGTTTCAATTATGATATCCGGTTTTATTTCCCAGATTATTTCTTGGATAATCATAAGATCGGTGGGCATTTGAATAATGGGAACGCCTGCCCAGGTAAACCTTTTTATGTAATTTGCCTTAACGAGGTGTTCCATGAAATGATGAGTTGCTACTTCTAAATCGGGAGTTCTTGATGCTTCTCTTGTTTGCTCATTTCTCTCCAACAAATATTCCTTTATAGTATCCGGCATCTTTCGTCCTCACAACCATGAAAACCAATGTTCACAAAAGTGAACTACCCCTTAAGTAAGTTTGTCAAGAAGTTTTTGCTCGCATATTTCAAGATAATGTTTTGCCCATTTATGTTCTTTGTATCTTCTTAATACTTCCTCAAAACATCTTGCTGCTGTTTTGTAGTCCCCAATTTTCATTCTGTAGTTATTATGGAAATTAACATCCAGATTCATTTCATAAACTTCTTGATTTACCTTTTCTTTATCTATCCCGGGAATGTTAATAATTGTTTTTACAAATATACCATTAGCTCTCATATCAATACTATTGATACTTTGTTTGTCAATCCAACCATTCTTAATACATATTTCATATAACCTACTTCCTTTAAATGGCATTGCCATCTGGAACCCTGACCAATCAATACCAATAGACTTTATAAACCGGGACGTTTCCTTCCTATGTTCTGATTTTTCACCAGGCATTCCCATAACTAAAAAGGCATGAATAAAAATATCATATTTCCGAAGTGCTTTTACTGCTGGTGCCACCATAGAAAGTTCTAGAGGTTTATGAATCAATTTTTTTAGTACATATTCTGACCCACTTTCAATTGCTAAATAGATAGTGTCCATGCCGGCTAACTTCATTAACTTGGCCATTTCAGAATCAATATATCTGACACTCAATCCATTTGGACATTCAATTCTTAGGTTGAATTCCGCTAATCGTCTAAACAGTTCCTTTGCCCTTGGCATATCAATTAAAAGTTGATCATCATAAATTGTTAAAACATCCATCTCATACCTACTTACCAGCTTTCTAATGTGATTGATTATTACGTCTACACCGGCAAACCGCATCTTCTTTCCATGGATTTTAGAATTAGAACAAAAGGTGCAGTTAAAAGGACACCCACGAGATGTAGAGATAAAAAATTGTTTATGTTTCCTGTCATAGCTGGAAAACGGAGAGAAGGCTTCTCTTGTTTCGTACTTTGAAGTATCTATAAAAGAGTAATCAATATTAATCACGTCATCAAGGTTTTGGATAAAGGAAGCAACCGGTCTTTGTTTTTTATTGAATGTAGTTCTTGTAATCCACGATGGATGATTGTCAAGAAATCCTATTCCTTTTGATTGTTTCCAGGATTCCAGTAGACGCTTAAACGGTATCTCTCCTTCCGCATAGCATAAGGCATCTAAGTCGTCCTGTTCCTTCAGGATTTCTTCAGGAGAATAAGAAGCTGCTGCACCACCTAATACCGTTAGAATAGTTGGATCGAAGTTCTTAATTAAGCTTAACAGTTCTTCTAAGTATATATATGAGATGTCGAACATCATACTTATTCCAACTATATCAATATGATCATTTTCCAATACCTGTTGAATAGTATCTTTATATTTGGGATCGGTATCACAGTCTATAATTCTAATGTCCATTAAATCTTTACAGTATGTAGCTATAGACAGTAATCCATACGGAAAAGCATGATAACTCCTAATTTTAGAACGGGTAGAATCTATATCGTGAACTACATAAGGAAGAACAATGAAAAGGACATTAGGTTTCATAATTTCTCTCTTAGCCTTTTTGGTTGTTTCATCATCTCCTGAAATACGTCATCCCATTGCTTTACCATTTTCTTTATAGAATAAAGCTCTTTGGCATCTTGTCTTGCATGTTTGGACATACTTTTTCTTATTTTTGGGTTTGAATATAGAAATTGAATTGCCTTAACATAATCCTTTTCATCTATCCCGATATATCCATTTCTCCCATCCTCAATAATCAGCCTTTCTGCTGAATTATTCATAACTACCGGTACTACCCCAGCGGCAAGGGCTTCACCTAATACTTGTTCACACGTGCCCGAATGGTCTGGCCGGAGGGGATATCCAAAGACATTCATCTCCGCCAGATAAGGGGCAACGTCATCAACCTTGCCGATGAAGGTAAACAATCCTCCCATCTGAAGTTCATCTTTATAATCCGGCAATTTCATTTCCCCCACAACAGTAAAGTGAACATCTGGAACCACGTCGGCTATTTTTTTACATATGGGGATAAAATCTCTATGCAGTTTCTTGTAGTCCACCGTCCCACAGTAACCCACATTAAACCCCTCGTGCGGCGCAGGTTTAATGTTAAAGAATCGTTCCATGTCGCCCGTTGACCAAATGTGTTGTACATGCCCTTGAATGGGCGAAGTGTCAAGAAACAGGTCGGGATAAGTGATTTCCGGTAAAGAGTAAGAGATGTTTTTATGCGCCCATGCAACCATTCTGCAAGCAGGGAGCGGTTCGGATATGAGAGCGTATAAAAGGGGATGATCCCACCAATGCATCATAACAATATCAGCTTCACGCATCATACAGCGTACTTGATTGTGGCCTTCTAATGATCCTAAGCAGGAGATTATAAAAATATCGCTTTCTTTGACCCTTTGATTGGCATAGTCGAGGCAGGCAATACTATGACGGTTCTTTTTATCCTTAATAATCCAATCAAGCAGGACTGTGCCGATGCCGCCGCCGAGATGACTTGTAATGTGCAGGATATTTATAATTGTTCACCCTTCCCGTTTTGAGATATTTCTCTGTAACATCCTCTGTAGTTTAAGCCGTTTTTATTTTGGTACCCCATATATATAAGCTCCTTGAGCTTGATATGCATAGAGCTGGAAATACCATTTATATCTTTCCAATCCATCCATTAAAGTTTTCTCAATCTCCCATAATCCATCTCCTGTATGATAGCAAGCTACATTAATAGTAGGTCTATATTTCTGAAATAAGTGTATGTTCCGGTTTATAGTTTCCAATTCACAACCTTCAGCATGAATACTAATGTTATCCATTGGAGCATCGGCATAGGTTATAACTTTTCGTCTCTTTTCTATATCTGTAAGTGTTGAAGGAAGTATAGGGGGACCAATATTAAGAGAGATATTGGATTCTTTTTTATATAAACGCCACATTAAAAAAGATGAATATCTAAGACAAGAAGCTTTATCTTCCCATCTTTCATGTACTTCTTTGATTTTTAGCACCTCATCTTTCCACATTTCTCCAACAAACCATCCATTTTTAATTTTGCATTCCGGATATGATAAAAAGATGTCATAAATAGATATGATGTATTTCCAACCTTTTTTTGAGAGAGTTTTCTCAATTTTCCGATATGGACTTGTTGCTATACATATAGCGATACAACTACTTTCCCGTTCGCTTTCTTGAATATCATCCGGTCTAAGAATACCCTTTTTATAACTATCCAGTAGACAATAAGGAAGGTTAAGTTTACTAAGAACCTCTACCGCTAATTGCCCCAGGTTTCCTGCACCGTATAGATAATATGTCTTCATTTTATTCTTTTTAGTAATTCTTCAGCATACTGATCAATATTATCAGGAGCCCCGTATAATAACTGTCCACAGTCAGAACAACCCCGGATAGATTTTCTATCCTTCAACATTAACTTCTGAAAATGTCGCATTTGTTTATTCCAAATATCAGTTATCTTTTCTGTTTTTAAATCTCCTATTACGTATTTATGTTTCCAGTCAAGAAAGCAGCGAGAAACAGATCCGTCGCTGTTAATCTTTAAACTGTAAAAACAGTAAGGACAGATATTAACTTCTTTTCCTATTGATTGCCCATATATCCCTACATTTTTATTTACATCCCTTACTTCAAACTCGGGCCAGCAAGGAGCAAGATGTTCAATAAAAATGTAGTCGGAAAAGTTACTGAAATCTTGAATAAACTGACTTCTATGTTTTTCATTTAGCCTATCACCAATAATCTTCACATAAACTTTACACGATTCTTTTTTATGTCCATAATTATAAAGGAAGGTAACACCTTTTATATATACGAGATCGTAATCTTCTGGAACACTGACGAATATCTTATCTAATCCGGCATCAACTATCTCTTGAGATGTTTTGGGAGTTAGTAAGCTTCCATTTGTTGTAGTATCTATCTGCCCAAACCTGTTCGTATCTTCAGCATATTTTACCATCTCCGGAAATTTAGGATTCAAAAACGGCTCACCGTCAGAATACAATCTTAATGTCTTGATTGGTTCCGGCATTTCGCATAAATCTGAAATTATTTTCTTATATAAATCAAAGTCCATCAACATAGGCTTCTTGTACTTTTTGGCTTCTCCACTTCCCGTCGGGCAAAAGCGACATTGGAAATTACACTTATCACTGGGGTCGAGAAATACAAGATATGGAGTGGAGAGAGGAATAACTGTTTCGAGTCTTGTTCGGTCTTTAAGATTGATACGAGGCCTAATTTTTGCTTTCATGTAAAGCTATACCACTCCTTTGGTTTAAAAAAGGCATACGATTCCCCTGGTTTTTTATAGCTTTTCTTAATTTTATTTGCCCGCCACGGCACCCCTGGGGCTTGCAGCATACTGCTCACCCGCCTTTACTACGTCTGCCAATCGGTTCTCTGTCGTCAGAGGGTCTTAATGACCATGGCGGTTGATACACCTTTTGACTTACGTTAATAGTAGAGGTCTTGGGGTTTTACGATTTTCTTATTTCCTTTTTTCTGTCTGGAAGTATAGTATAATGGTTCATAAAAGTCAAGCATTTTCTTGACATTAAGTTTTCGTTGGTTTATAATACGCCCATGGAATTAAATATAGAAAAGATAAATAGGGAATTAGACCGTCTTGGCTGGAAAAAGCCAAGGCTAGCAAAAGAATTGGGGATAACCAAGCAAGGGATTTACTATTATTTGTCGTCTAAGCCTACAGTTTGGAAGGTCGAAAGATTAGCTCATGTGTTAGGTTTGGAAAGTAAAGATTTATTGATCTGAAATCTGATCTTAGGGGGATCAATGTAATTTTTTCTCTTGACATTTGTTTCCAATTCACGTACAATAATTTTAAATACGATGGGTAAGTAACCAGCCGGCTGAAAGCACTGCCGGCGTCCCCCATGCGGCTCTTTAGAAATCAAAGATGTGAGGTTGAACCGAAAAGATCGGTTTGTAAAATCTTTGCCGGTAAAGCAGAGAAATAACCGGATTGTAGAACTGGGAACACAGTCTAGGGAAGTGTTCACTAGCGGCAAACTTAACACATACTTTTTTACCTCATTATAATCTTTTTCCAGAATTTAGTTATTACAAAACGAACCCGAAACGAACCCGAAACGAAAGGAATTTTTTTCCATGCTGACCGATTTTGATCTGACTCGGTGCTCTAATTTCAATTCCGATAACCAGTTTAATGCCTGCCACTATTTCGATCCTGCAAACAATCCTTTAGAATGTGGGTACTGTAAGAAAGAAGAATATTACCGTTGTTTATCCCATAATGGCCAAATTCCTCTTTCTTATTCTAGCGTTTCCTCCTTTCTTACCTGTCGTTATCTTTACTACCTTCAAGCTATCAGAGGAATACAGGTCTGTGATTCCGCCAAATCATCACCTCTTAAAATGGGTATTCTTTGGGATGCAGTAATCCAGAAATACTATAATGGAATTGATAGAAACACTGGAAGTCCTTATAATATTTCTAAAATTATTACTAAATATGAAATAGCTGATAGAGATGTTGCTAAGGTTCGTGGTCTTTATCGTGCCTATAAGATGTTAGAAATTCAAATTGACCCGGATTGTGAGCTTCAAGCTAAAATAGATTACACTCTACCGTTTAATAAAGTATGGGGTAACGGGATTCCAGTTGAAGTATTTATTGATGGATATTACGACCGTAAGTACTTCAACTACTTTGTTGAAAATAAGTTAAGTGGAAGGCCGGATACCTATCTTGATCCATGGTTCATACAGTCCCAAATAGGTACGTATTTCCTTGTCGACCCGTCACTTGAGTTTTGTATAATGGAAGTTGTTAGAACTCCCAGCCTTAAATCTATTGGTAAGTATAAAGAAGAAGATAATGAAGAATATGAGGAGAGGGTTTACCAGGACGTTCTTTCACGTCCGTCACATTACTTCCTTGGGTACAGCCACGAAACCCATAAATACGGGAAAAAGTTCTATCGAACAGAGTTTAATCTAGAAGAGTTAAGAGATAGATATACTCATATATTTAGGGAGTATTGGGAAGCAAGGTTGTTTAATGGATGGTACAAAAATGACCGAGTTTGCACTAACATACTTCCAGGAATCCAGTGTGATATGCTCCAGATTTGTAGATACAACAACATGAGCGAGACCATGTACCGGATTAGACAAAGACCTGTTACGTTTTAATGTGAGGGAAAGGAAAGGAGATAAGCTATGAAAATTGAAAAGTATACACCACCTACCGGATCCGAACAGGGAAAAGGTAGCCATATTCTAGTATACGGTAAAAGTGGAGTTGGTAAGACCTGTACTGTCTTTCAGACTGCTGAAGACCCTATTTTCTATCTCATGGCTGAAGGACGTAGTATTGACAGCACTTTAGCCGTTATAAATCGTCCCAATCTTCGTCTTAAAATTGGGTACTATAACGGCTGGAATGATCTATTGGATACCATGTATAACACATCCAATTTCTCTAAATGTAAGACGATTTTTGGAGATTCTATGACACATCTCATGAATATCCATCTACCAGATGAGATTTTAGCAGAAAATTTTGAAGCTAGAGAAAGAAAGAAAGGTGAAGAGACACTAAAAGACCTTACTACTCGTGTTAAAGGAACCATGGAAATGTATGGCGTTCTTTCCAGACAGATGTCCAGGTTAATGAAAGCATGTCAAGAACTTTGTATTCTGGGATATGACGTTATATGGTCGGCTCGTGATCAAGACAATCCAAAATGGAATCTCGAATTGTCTTGCGCTCCTGCTCTTGCCGGTAAGGAATTCCCACGTGATATGAAAGGGTTTTTTGACTTTATTGGAATGTTGGAAAGCCGGTATGATGAGAAAGGCGAGATTATTTACCCTCCTGTAATATCCTGCGATGATGATGGATCTTTTCTGTCAAAGTGGACGGGTTTTAAGCCGCCTGGCGGAGTTATCCGTAAACCGTTTGATGTTAAGAAATTGCTTCAAATAGCAACCGGAAAAATGAAAGAGAGAAAGGAGAAAAGAAATGGATAATCAAAATGAAAGTTTTAAAGCAACAATATTTACGTCACATAAGCCAATTACCACCCTCGAAGATACCATGTTAGTAGCTTATCTAAAACTCAAGGGATATATAGCTATCCCCTGGATTTCCCGTGATGATCCTCTCGATCCAAGAGTAAGTTTTGATATTGAAGGAGATAAAGCCCAAATCGAAGCAGATATACAGGCTTTTTATAGTGAAGCTGAGCGGGTAGGAATTCAGGCCCTAAGTCGTGCCTATAAGGAAGTTAAAAGCGTTATGTATTCGATGAAGCGGATTGGAAAGAAGTAAAAATAAACTAAGGAGGAAAGACAATGAAAGAGGAAGGTAAAGAGTATGTAGTTACCGGATTTAAAGTTCCAGGAGACGGCTGGCATGTTGTAGAATTCCAGGAAGGTATTGGCTTCCTACCCGGTAAAGGCGGAGAAGGGATTTATCAAAACGAGAGAGGTTTTAGAACCTACAAATTACCTGCTATTGTTAAAGATGATACCGACCCGGATGATGGCGCTGACATATCCCAACTTGTAGGTGTTGAGAAAGGAGGTACCTGGCTTGCCAACATTCTTGCTTGTGTTGGACTATGGGAGGCCGTAAAAAACAGGTTTCCAGGACCTAATGTCTCGGTATTTGATACTCAGGTAATGGATGGCATCAAAACAAAACTCCCAGGACAAACTTGTATGATGAAGACTGAGCTGGATAAAGATAACCGAGCTCGTGTCAAGGTGATGTGTTCTCTGAGTAAGTATAAGGGAATTTTGAGAGAAGAAAAAGAGAAAGAGGCTACTAAGAAGAAGGGTGGGAAGAAAGTTATAGAAGAACAGCGGGAAGAAGCTTCCTCAAAAGGAGTTGATGAATGGTAGGAGTAGGAGGATAATTGTAGCTTTATTTCCGCTGGTGGTCTGCGAGCGAAGCCGGCGCCAGCTTTGCCGAAGGCTCCGCCGGCTTTCGCCCGGCCTACCCCCGCAGAATAAAGCCAGACGAAGATGATTATGGTGATATATGATAGGGAAACCTAAGAAAGAAGAGGTGAAAAATGAAAATCATCAACCTGCAAGTTGAAAATATAAAAAAGCTTACTGCCATAGACATCACTCCTACTGATAATATGGTTCTTATTACCGGCCCTAATGGCGCCGGGAAAAGTTCGGTTCTTGACAGTATTGTTATGGCTCTTTGTGGCAGTAAATCAATTCCTGCCGTTCCTATTAAGAAAGGTTCAGATAAAGGTAAAGTAATCCTCAATTTAGGCGACTATACTATTACTCGTTCGTTTACTAAAGACAACTCTTATCTAAAGATTGAAAATTCAGCCGGCAGCTCCATTACTTCTCCTCAGAAGTTTCTTGATAGGATTGTAGGCAACATCTCTTTCGACCCTCTGGACTTTCTGAATAACGAAAAGCTCAAACAGAGAAACCTTCTTCTTAAGCTCTTAAGTGTTGATGTAGATGAATTGGATAAGAAAGAAAAGGATATTAGAAACGAACGTATTATTGTAGGTAGAAAAGTTAAATTACTTGAAGCTCAACACCGGAACGGAGATTACTATCCTGAAGTCAAAACAACAGTAGAAGTAAGTCTCTCTAATTTATCTACAAAGCTTAAAAAAGCTATAGAATGGAATACTCTTATTGAACATGATGAGGCTGCTAGTGAGAATCTTAAAACTGCAGCTAAACAGGATATTGGACGACTGGAGATGATTACCTCTCAAATGGAAGCTATTTTGAAAGAAAAAAAAGTGATAGAAGAATCTATCCGGATTAAAAGAGAATCTTATACTACCATTCGTAATCGGTTAGCTCAGGAAACTTTAATTAATACTGAAGAAATAGAATCTGAGATAGCTAATGCCGAGTCCGTCAATCAGAAGGTTAGAGCAAATGCCGGGAGGGCTGAAACCTTATCTCGTCTTAACCGGGTGAATTTTGAATACGATGATCTTACCCGTCAAATAGACTCTATAGCTCAAGAACGTAAAGATTTACTTGCCGGCGTTCCTATGCCTGTTTTAGGTCTTTCATTCGATAACAATGAACTTCTTTATAACTCTATTCCTCTCGATCAATGTTCTGATAGTGAAAAACTTATGGTCTCTCTTGGCATTTCTATGGCTTTAAACCCTACCCTGAGAGTGCTACGTATAAAAGATGGTTCTCTACTCGATGCTCATAACCGGGAGATTATCAGGTCTATGATTAAAGAGAAAGACTACCAGGTTTGGTTTGAAAGTGTAGGACCGGATGGAAAGGTAGGTATTTATATCGAGGAAGGTAAGATTGTATCAGTAGATGGGAAATCAGAAAATCAAGAACAGGATGTAGGGAAGGCTGGACCGATTAAGGAAAAAGTTAGAGAAAATCAAAAGAGGTCTGAAATACTTCCCACTATAGATAAGGATGAAGAATGGTAGGTCAAAAAGTTGGAATAGTCGTGAATGCTCCCCTCTCTAACGGAAGGGGTCTCCGAACCGTAAAGAGAGGTGAAATGATTGATTCACAATTTATGACTGCAAGAGAGAAAGAAAAAGGCCGAAGCTAAAGATTCCGTATTGGCCCACCATCAACCGTGCCGGTAGCGACTGGAGCGAAAGCCAACCAATGGCGGACCAAAAAACAAATTAGAGGAGGTAAGATGAGATGAGAGTAAAGATTATCGATGCTTGTATTAACGGAAGGTGGTTATCGATGTGGAGGAATAAAGAGGTAGACCTCTATTGTCCCGATGGAAAGAGGAATTACTGGAGCATAGAAAACGTAGAAAGAGAAGAGGGAAGCTATTTTTTCTCTGGAAATGTATTTATCGATTACGAATTAATCCCCAAATTACGGTACGGCGGCCAGAAGGAGAATACAGAGGTAGTTGACAATCATTGACAAGAAGGAGGAATAAAGTGAGAAAGAAAAACCACCGGATATTACGGTTTTTAATCCAAATATTTGCAAAAGGCTATAGTCTTAGGAAAATCCGCAAGGATGCGAGA
>Ga0210043_1002795_pt1 | contig 11003 bp, 18 predicted proteins | sample CryGeymet201501t_FD_183990 | JGI IMG/M metagenome (GOLD analysis project Ga0210043, IMG submission 183990) | Groundwater microbial communities from Crystal Geyser aquifers in Utah, USA - Crystal Geyser metaG 2015-01t (SPAdes) (version 2) | ecosystem: Environmental > Aquatic > Deep subsurface >... | reverse complement strand
CAAAAGAGCAGGCAAGGTCTTGCGAAAGTCCACTGGACTTTCTCACTCGCAAAGACGACGACAAACAGTGACGACGTTCGGCGTCTTTGCGAGAAAGGAGTCCGCAGGCGACTGACGTGGCAATCTAGGTCACATGACTCTGTTAATAGTTTTGTGCCATAACTCCGGAGGAGAGTCCACTGTTAGTGCTATTTATCTTTCAGACCAAAATAAGCATCCTGTGTATAAAAAAATAAATATAATAAATCCATACTCTATAATAAGAATATCATTTATATTAGTTAGTTTAGTTTATTTATAATTATGCTCCTTTCAAAATCAACTCGCCAAATTCTCATTCTTGCCATCATCTCCATTGGTCTTTTGGGGTAAAGTTTTATTCGAGCCGACTGGACGGCTCCAACGACTAATCCACCAGCAAATAACGTCACCGCTCCGATTAATGTTGGCGCCACATACCAAGCGAAGACTGGTGATTTAGGGGCGGTGCGTGTGCGGGCGGGGTCGTATTGTGATGCCAGTGGGGCGAATTGTTTTACGGCGACGGAATTAACGAATTCCTCAAAATCATTTTATTTCTGCACTAACGCTGAAAGCAAGAATGTAAATGTTAAACCTTGTTATAATGCTGCTCATCCAGAATTGGTTCCGGTGGCCGATCGACACTATCGTGCACTGATGTGTCTAACATCGAGTGGCAGTAGTAGTCAGACTACCGGAGAATCGATGATGTGGAATGTCTCACAAGCAAAATGGGCTTGGTTCAACCGTTATGGTAATTGGCATGTGTGTGGAGATGGAGCTATCGTTATTGATACTAATGCATAGAAATGTAGATAAGATAATTCGTTATTTTAGCAAAAAGTGTGTCGTATATTCTTGCTACGGAGTAGCTTAACAACGACGCTGGTGGTGCCGAACGACGTGGATTGCTTCGCCTCGACTCGCAAAGATGAAAACGAAGCGTCACGTCTTTGCGAGAAACGGAACGGTAGTGGAGTGACGTGGCAATCCACGATCAATGATGTGGATTGCTTCGTTGCGACTCGCAAAGACGAACAATGGTGTGGTATTTTCCAAACGATGATGCCAGATGTTAGCTATAGATAATGTATTTTTTATTCGGTACATTCAAAAAGTTGCATTATTTTGGTAAACCCGTATACTGCCCATAGCTTTTAAAGACCTAAGTTCGTTTAAGGTTGGCTTGCCAATCCTAGAACCAATGGGCACAAATCGCGCTTTTTCGTAAGCGAGCTTGTGCTCGCGCCACCCACAAGCGCGATTTGTTGTTTGGTCAGAAAGCAAAATTAAAATTATTAGAGTAATTTCTAACCAATGAAATTCATTTTAGGAACCAAAGACCGCATGACGCAGGTCTTTGCTGCTGATGGTACTTGTTACCCAGCGACAATCTTGCGCGTGGCTCCAGCCACCGTGGCGCGGATTAAGTCAGTGGCCACTGATGGTTATAGTGCGATTCAAATTGCCTCTGGTAGTCAAAAGCCAGAACGAGTGGCCAAGGCGCAAAATGGACAGTTTGTCACTTCACCAGCAGTGGTACGCGAGTTTCGTCCCAAGGCAATCTACAACGAGAATGTCACGGGTTTTGAGCTCGGGGCGGTTTTGGATGCTAGTGTCTTTACCCCCGGGGATACTGTCAGTGTATCATCCATATCAAAAGGTAAGGGATTCCAAGGAGTAGTGAAGCGCCATGGTTTTGCTGGTGGACGGCGCAGTCATGGTAATAAACACTCCGAACGCGAACCGGGCTCAATTGGAGCTACTGGACTCAATCGTGTGATGAAGGGGATGCGTATGGCGGGAAGAATGGGAGGAGATAGAATAACCGTCAAGAACCTCACAGTCCTTCAAGTCAATGCCGCTGAAAACGTTCTTCTTATTAAAGGAGCCATACCCGGTCGAAAAGGCACCTTAGTCGAGGTTCGCGGTGTCTAAGTAAACAAATACATTATATTATTATGAAAGCAAAAATATATACAGTTGAAGGAAAAGAGCAAGGCACAATTGCCTTGCCCGAATCAGTATTTGGCGTAACTTGGAATGCTGACCTCGTGTATGGTGTGGTAACAGCTATGCAGGCCAATGCCCGCACCTCTAATGCTCACACTAAGGGGCGAGGTGATGTTTCTGGTGGTGGTAAAAAGCCATGGAAACAAAAAGGCACCGGTCGTGCCCGTCACGGTTCAAGTCGTAGTCCAATGTGGGTTGGAGGAGGAGTATCTCATGGTCCAACAAACGAAAAAGATTACTCAGTTAAACTGAATAAGAAAGTTCGTGCCAAGGCCTTAGCTACTGTTTTGACCAAGAAGTTTGCAGACGAGGAAATGATTTTTGTCGATACGCTAATTTTTGCTGAACCAAAAACCGCTACCGCAAAAATCATTATCAAGGCATTAGCTACTGGTGCAGATCATGCAGACCTCGCTACCAAGCGAAAGAATGCCGCTGTCCTAGTATTGGCTAAGCGCGATGAGGCAATTGAAAAAAGTTTCCGTAACTTCGGTAATATCGAAGTTATGCAAGCAAAAGATATTAATCCGGTTGATCTTTTGACATACAAATATGTCATTGTCGCTGAACCAACTGCTGCTCTCGAGATTATCGAAAAGCGAGTTGCTCCAGTTGCAACAACCACCAAATAATAATTATTTATGGCTCTCTTCAGTCGAAAAAACAAATCAACTGTAGAAAAGGCGGAGACAAAAAAAGTCTCTCAAGCCCATGTAACTGACCGCAATTTGTCGTCAGTATTAGTTCATCCTCATGTGACCGAAAAGGCAGTAATGCAACAAGGAAAACATGTCTACACCTTTATGGTTAGTATGGATGCAACAAAATTTATGGTGCGAGATGCTGTTATCGCCCTCTACAAAGTGACGCCGGTGAAGGTAAACATCGTCAAGAAATTACCACGTCAGAAAATTTCACGCACCCGTGGTCGAGCGGTGTCAGTTAAAGGATATAAAAAAGCTTATGTGTATCTCGCTGCTGGTGATACCATTAATCTTGTCTAGGTAATATGAAAAAATATAAACCAACCTCAGCCGGTCGCCGTGATGGCTCCGTGATTGAATACAAGAAGAAATTAACTAGTACTAAAAGTAAGCCACACAAGGCATTAGTCTTTGGAGGTAAAAGTACTGGTGGCCGCAACAACCAAGGACGTACTACAGTTCTTAACCGAGGTGGTGGAAATAAGCGTAAATATCGTTTAGTTGATTTCAAGCTAGAAAAGAAAGACATTCCAGCCATTGTTGAAACAATTGAGTACGATCCATACCGAACTGGGTTTATCGCTCTTGTTTTATACAAGGATGGAGAGCGTCGTTATATTCTTGCCCCACAGGAGTTAACTGCAGGGACAACGGTATTAGTATCAGAAAAAGCTAAGCCAACAATTGGTAATCGTTTGCCGTTAGGAAATATTCCAGTTGGTACTCTTGTCTACAATTTGGAAATTAAGCCAGAAGGGGGAGCAAAGCTAGCCCGTTCGGCAGGTAATTATGCCACGGTGGTAGCTCATGATGCCGGCTACACCCTAGTCAAGATGCCTTCTTCTGAAATCAGAAAGCTCATCAGTACGGCATGGGCTTCTATTGGGGCAGTTTCAAACGAAGAAAACCGTTTGGTTGATCTTGGTAAGGCCGGACGTGCCCGTCATCGTGGACTTCGTCCTAAAACTCGAGGTAGTGCTAAAAACGCCGTTGACCATCCACACGGAGGAGGTGAAGGTAAAGCTCCTCGTGGACATAGACGTGCACGCACTAAGCAAGGTCGTCCAGTTGGAAAGGGTCAAAAGACTCGTTCACCAAAGAAATACTCAAACAACTTTATTGTTGAACGTCGCAAACCAGGACGTTTGATGACCAGTCGCAAATAGAAATATATACGGACAAGACACCAAAACCCCGTGGCTACGCCACGGGGTTTTGCTATATCACTATGATATAATTATTTTATGAGAAATAGAGGATTTACACTCATCGAGTTGTTGGTGGTTATTTCAATAATTGGGTTGCTTGCCTCTACCGTTATGGCTAGTTTAAATAATGCTAAAAATGAAGCGCGTGATACATCGCGGAAAATGGCAGTCGACACCATCGTAAAAGCACTTTATTTGTATAACGACAAAAAAGGTAACTGGATGGAAGGGGGTAGCGGGTGTGGTTGGAGGGGTGGGGGGAGCGGTTGGTTTAATTATGTGAGTGGAACGGATTATCCCAAATCTATGGCCCAATGTTTGGTTGATGCTGGTACTGTTCCGGATCTGATTATTGATCCTAGTGGCTCTTTGACTTCATCCCCAACATCCTTAGGATCAACATATATGAAATATACTTGTTCTCAAAATAGTGCAACTGTTACTTATGTGTACGCAAAATTGCAGGGTCAACCACAAACTGCAAATGCCACAGATGGGACCTGTTGTCCAACGTGCGACACAAGTTATGGTATGAATTATTATAAAAAAATTTATTGATAGATAATAATATGGATGTTCAGTTCAATGATGAAAATTTCCAAATAAAAAACCCGAATTCTCGAGTTAAGACGGGCTTTATTTCTGCCTTTTTAATAAGGACAGGATTAGTTAGTGATGAAAACGGAGCACAAAAGATAATGTTGAGTATAATTATTTTGAGTCTTATAATCTTTATCTATTTATGGTGGCCAGATACTTCAGATAAGGAGCTAACACCAATTCAAATAGAACAAGCTGGTAATCAAAATGAAATCCAGTCAAATTAAATCCAAGAAAAGTTTCTCTACTCCTAAAGATAACACAAAGACGGATGAAGTGGATTGCTTCACTATTGTTCGCAAAGACGGTGGACTGTGACGACGTGGATTGCCGCGCTCCGCTCGTAAAGACGACTAAAACTTTAGTTTTAGTCGTCGACGGCCAGCGTAGCTGGCCGTCTTCGCAAGGAATGAGCTAGCAAGGGAATGACGTGGCAATCCACGATTGGGTGCTAGCGTGACCCGTCTGTGTAGACATGCTTCACTGCGGTTCGTAAAAACAGCAAAAGAGTGGGTTGAAAACACCACTGCTTCAGGCGGTATGGTAATACTAATTAAATCCCCGGTTTTCTTTCCCTTGTTTTGAATTTAACGTGGGCTAATTTCTTGTGTTGTTTCAAAACATCAAAAATAAGCGGTGCCAATGCTTGGTTACAATGTACGGCCACCTTCTGAACACTCTGGCCAGTAATAATTAGTTCCATGCCGGCGGTGGTAAAGACGGCTGTAACATAACGCTGACTACTATTGCGTCTATTGCTCTCAATAATCCCGGGAGCAATCATAGTCACTCCTGGAATACGGGCTAGGATATTGATAACCTCAGTAGCGGTTTCAGTTAGAGTGGTATGTGATTTGCCACGTTGCATTGACCGTATTATATCATTAGAAAAGTGAAGCGAGGGCGACTAATCGCCCTCGTCAATGTTCTGTGGAGGCGGCGGTGAAAATGATTCGGCCACCATTTTGTTGAATTCACTTAGCCAAGTATCCCTTTTTTTCGGGCATTCAGGCAGTGAACCCAATTTTTTGATTGTTTCCAACCAGCGTTTTTCGCCTTTCATTATCATGTTGCTCTCTTTCAGGTTCGTTTCTAATTCTCTTTATACCTCATTCTAGGCACAAAATATTGACTTATCAACTATTTTCCCGTACTATAGCGAGCGTTCCAACCTAAAACGGTTAAAGACATCTATCTAATGTCTTAGTGTCAGGAGGAGATAAAAGTATAATTTAGTTGTTTGGGGACCTCTGTTAAGGACGGCCGTTACCTTTCTTTACAAGAGGTTCTCAAGAAACGCACCTCGGTGCGTATTTATTCGTAGAAAAATAATATGTCACGATCACTCTATAAAGGACCAAATGTAGATGAGAAACTTCTCAAAAAGATCGCCGGGAAAAAACCCGGAGAGGGTGGTGTCATCAAGACCTGGGCGCGGGCAAGTATGATTGCGCCTGAAATGGTTGGGTTCACTTTTGGTGTTCATAATGGTAAAGAGCATACACCAGTGGTGATTTCTGAAGAGATGGTTGGTCATCGACTAGGAGAATTCTCCCCAACCAAGAAGTTTTACCGACATGGAGGTAAGATGCAAAAAGAGCTTGAACAAAAGAAAAAAGACGCCGAAATCTCAGCTGCCAAGGCTGCTAAAGGAGCGGTGGTAAGTAAATAATCTATTCCTAAATTATGAAAGCAATCCTAAAAAATTACCGCCAATCGCCACGAAAGGTTCGCCTAGTGGCTGATGTGGTGCGAGGAAAGAAAGTTACTGCTGCTCTAGCTGCCTTACAGTTTGTTGACAAGCGTGCTTCAGAGCAATTTGCCAAAGTTATTAGTTCAGCTGCTGCTAACGCTACAGGGGCCGGTAAAGACATCAACACATTATTTGTGAAGCATGTTTCGGTTGATAAAGGGGTAACGCAAAAACGTTTTATGCCACGAGCGCGTGGTTCAGCGTCTCGCATTAATAAGCGTAGTAGCCATATCACCGTAGAACTCGGCGAAAAATAATTATATGACACACGTAGCACATCCATACGTTCAAAGAATCGGTATCAATCGTGATTGGCGCAGTCGTTGGTTTACCACCAGTCCTAAACAATTTCGTGAGTATTTGCGAGTTGATGCATCAATTAGAAAATTCCTTGATACTCGCCTTAAAGGCATGTCAGTCGATACGGTAGAAATTGAACGAGATCAAAAAGCCATTCGGATTATTATTAAAACCGCTAGACCGGGATTGGTTATCGGTCGTAGTGGTGAAGGAGCAGTAAAGCTCAAGAAGGAGATTGATATGCTCTTTCGAAAAGCCAAACTGACAACTAAGCCAGATATCAAAATTGATATTGAGGAAATTCGCTCCCCGGAATCCAGTGCCAATATTGTTGGTCAAATGATTGCTGAGGGTCTAGAGAAGCGTCTCACTTTTAGACGAGTGATGAAGCAGACTATTGAAAAAGTGATGGCTAATCGAGATGTTGAAGGAGTCCGTATCATTCTTTCCGGCCGTCTTGGCGGAGCTGACATGGCGCGAAAAGAGGAATTAAAGAAAGGTCAGGTTCCACTACAGACTTTGCGTGCCAATATTGACTTTGCCCGTGTTACTGCCCGTTTGCCATATGGTGCCATCGGTATCAAGGTTTGGATTTATCGCGGAGAAGTTTTTAGTGATCGTAAGATTGGACAACAGGACGCTGCTCCCAGAACACCTCATCATGAAGATAATCGTAATACTAATCATTAATCGCTTATGTTATTTCCTAAAAAAGTAGCCCACCGCAAGTGGCAGGTAGGACGAAAAAGTCCAGCCAAACTACAGCGACCAGATACCCGCGGTATTACAGTTGCTTTCGGTGAGTATGGACTTAAAGCTACCACTCCATCACGCGTTCAATCAAACCAAATTGAAGCCGCTCGTCGAGTAATTTCTCGTACGCTTGGCAAAACCGGTAAGATTTGGATTCGAATTTTTCCTGATAAACCAATCACTCAAAAAGCGGCTGAAGTGCCGATGGGTAAAGGTAAAGGGGATCTTGATCATTATGTATTTGAGGTTGCCCCTGGACGAATTATCTTTGAAGTAGAAGGAGTAAGTGAAGAAATCGCTCGCAAAGCTCTTCGCAAAGCGGTTAATAAATTGCCCTTAAAAGCCAAAATAGTAACCCGCGAGGAAACCCGCGCGTAATATATCATTATGAAACACACTGATATACAAAAGAAAAACGACAGTGAGCTTTCTGAGCTTGTGTCCACTTCGCGCGAGAATCTTCGCGCTGAACTATTCAAAGATAAATTTAGTAAGAAAGCATCGGTAATCCGAACTGCCAAGATGACCGTTGCTCGCACCTTGACCGAAATTAACGCACGTCGCCGTAACCAATCGGTTAAATAAGTATGACTAAAGAAAATACAATAACTAGAGCTGGTCGCGTACTGCGTGGTACAGTCGTGTCTACCAAAATGACTGATACTATCACAGTTATCGTGGATCGGTATGTGATGCATCCAAAGTACAAGAAGTTTCAACGTCGTTCCAAAAAGTTTTTGGTTCATGATGCTGGTAATACCGCCAAGGAAGGAATGGTGGTTGACATTAAAGAAACCAGACCGCTATCAAAACGCAAGCATTTTGAGCTCATAACCATTAATAAATAGCTTATGATACAACCTCAAACAATGGTCAGAATAACCGACAACTCCGGCGCTAAAACCGGCCGAGTATTCAAGGTGCTAGGAGGCTCAAAAAAGCGTTACGCTGAGCTAGGTGAGATGGTAGTACTAGCCGTTCAAACTGCCGAGCCACGCAAGCAAGTAAAGAAAAAAGATATTGTCTACGGAGTAGTGGTTCGTCAACGAAAACCGTTTCGCCGTAGTGACGGTTCATACGTCAGCTTTGACGATAACGCTGTGGTCTTGGTTGACAAGGAAAAGAAGGAACCAAAAGCTAATCGAGTTTTTGGTCCGATTCCCCGAGAATTGGCTGATGCTGGTTATCAGAAAATCGTCTCTCTGGCGCCAGAGGTCGTTTAATCCCATCTAAGAAATTCATATGAAAATCAAAAAAGGAGATAACGTCATGGTGATTGCTGGAAAAGATAAAGGTAAACACGGAGTGATACTTCATACTCTAGCTGATACTAACCAAGTGGTTATCGAGGGTATCAACATCGCCACCAAACATCAAAAAAATAAACAAACTCGTTCACAAGGACAAATCATTACCAAGAGTATGCCACTTCATGTTTCAAACGTTGCTTTAATGGAAGGGAAAAAGCCGGTCCGAGTTGGTTATATCTTTGAAGGTGAAGGAGATAAGAAAACCAAGGTTCGCGTTGCTCGTCCTAGTGGTAAAAAACTATAATTATTATGGAATCAACACTCACAAAAATTAATTCAACATTTGATGCTCTCAAGGGTACGTTCGGCTACAAGAATGTGATGCAGGCACCCAAGGTTGAGAAAATCGTTGTCTCAATTGGTACTGGTCGGGTTCAGGATAAACAAAAAGAAGCGTTAATTCGTGACCGTCTTGCTCTTATTACTGGTCAAAAGCCCGCTCCGAGAGCTGCTAAACAATCAATTGCTTCCTTCAAACTACGTGAAGGTGAAATCATTGGTTACCAAGTTACTCTGCGTGGTGCTCGTAGGCAACACTTCCTTGATAAGCTTATCAATATTGCTCTACCGCAGACCCGCGACTTTCGTGGCCTTAAGGTAACAGCCATTGATGAAATGGGAAACATCACGATTGGTATCAAAGAAAACACTATTTTTCCAGAATGTTCTGACGAGGATATCAAGGACGTATTTTCTCTAGCCGTGACCATCGTCACCACCGCCAAAACTAAACCCGAAGCGGAGGCGTTTCTAAGGCATATTGGTTTACCGCTGAAAAAAGCTGAATAGCTTTTTAGAAAGCAACGACGGTATGGATTATTAAATAAAATAACCCTCGCAGTTAGCGAAGGTTATTTTATTTTGTCTTTAGTAAGTAATGCAGTATGATTGTTTAAAGTGATAAAGTACGTACTCTCCCTAGGAAGAAATGAAATCTTGATGTCAGTAATTATTTGTTTACGGAAGTGCCTAGATACATGAAAAGAGAATACTATGTTAATTCGATTGAAAGATTCATAAAGTCTGATATAGATGATATTTTAGGTAAGTTGACACGAAATAGTGAATTTGATTTAGGTCAAAATCAGCGTGATTCTTGGATAGAAGAAATAAGTTATCTACAAAAAATCCTGACTTCATATGAAGGTTCTATATATTTTGAATATTCAATCCCTAGAATGGGAAAAAGAATTGATGTTTTGTTAATTATTGAATCAATTATTTTTGTTATTGAATTCAAAGTCGGCGAGAAAGAATTTACTTCTAGTGGAATGGACCAGATTCTTGATTACGCCTTGGATTTAAAGAATTTTCATAGTGAGAGTCACACTCTCTATATAGTTCCTATACTTATTGCCACAAAAGCTGTGAATGTTATTCCTGTTATTTCTCTTACTCCTCAGAATGATAAAATTACTTATCCAGTTAAATCGAATAAAGAGACACTGAAGGATATTATTCATGACGCACTGGCTCTATTTACTGAATCAGTAATTAATGTTGATGTATGGGAACGTGGAAGATATTACCCAACCCCCAATATAGTTGAAGCAGCTATGGCATTGTATCGTGGACATTCTGTAGAAAATATTTCACGCAGTGATGCTGGTGCAACAAATCTTACACAAACATCAGAAGTTGTATCAAATATAATTGAACTGTCTCGAAAAAAATCACAAAAATCCATTTGTTTTGTTACAGGTGTACCGGGTGCTGGAAAAACTTTAGTAGGACTTAATATCGCTAATAAATATATAGATAAAGACAGTGATCTCTACAGCGTTTTCTTGTCTGGTAATGGACCTTTGGTGGCAATCTTAAGAGAAGCATTAACACGCGATAAGGTTTTTTCTGAGCAAAAAAAAGGTAATAAACTAACTAAAAGTGAAGCAATGCGTAATGTTAAGTTATTTATTCAAAATGTACATAATTTCCGCGATGATTGTCTCAAGGATGAAAGACCTCCCCTCGAACACGTTGTGCTGTTTGATGAGGCTCAAAGAGCATGGAATTTAGAGCAAACGTCAAATTTTATGCAAAGAAAGAAAGGAATTGCCAGCTTTAACCAATCGGAGCCAGAATTTTTAATTTCTTGCCTCGATCGACATTCTGACTGGGCCGTTGTTGTCTGTTTGGTTGGAGGTGGCCAAGAAATACATACTGGAGAGGGGGGTATTAACGAGTGGATCACGTGTGTTAAAAGATCGTTTCCAGATTGGAATATTTATATCTCCTCGCAGCTTTCAGACAGTGAGTATGGAGCAGCTAAGAGCTTAAAAGAAGTTGATACTAATAAAAAAGTATTTATAAGAGACGAATTACATCTATCAGTTTCTATGCG
>Ga0210043_1002787_pt1 | contig 11047 bp, 20 predicted proteins | sample CryGeymet201501t_FD_183990 | JGI IMG/M metagenome (GOLD analysis project Ga0210043, IMG submission 183990) | Groundwater microbial communities from Crystal Geyser aquifers in Utah, USA - Crystal Geyser metaG 2015-01t (SPAdes) (version 2) | ecosystem: Environmental > Aquatic > Deep subsurface >... | reverse complement strand
TCAGGAAGTCGAGATAGAACCCGTTGATGCCTTCCACGGCCGCCCATTCGAGATCCGCGTTGCTCAACTGATTCTCGGCTTGCAAGTCCGGCAACCGGAAACGCCGGATCACTTGGCCGAGCGACTCGATCCGAAACTCGCCGAGCGACTGCTGCGGGAAAGTCCCGGTCGACAACGTGAGGTCGCCGCGCGCGCTGGCCGAAGTGTAGCTCCGGAGCAACAGACCGGTGTAAGCACCAGGCACCGGCAATTCATACTCGGCCCGGCCCGCCGAAGCGTAAGGGACTTCGGATTCCGCCAGCTCCCAATTGAGCGTGGCAAAGTCGGGGATATCGACGCGCCGCCGCCATTCGACGATTGACACCGTCGCGTTGCTCGCGTTCAAAGCGAACGTCGGGGTACCATTGATGTCGATTTCGGACTGGCTCGCCAAAGTCACGATCACTTCCGGGTTGTTGTTGAACCGGTTCGCCGGCAGAAGGAACGCGCTTCCGAGCGGGTCGGCAATCTGCGGGTGCGCGAAGTGAATCGGGAAATACAGGGTGTAATTCCCCGTCGCGACGGTCGCCCCGGTGATCCGATATTTCCAGTAATCCAGCGTCGTGCCGGAATTCACCTGCCGGTTGTATTCGAGCAGGCCCGGCCCGGACACGTCGACAACGATCCGGTTCTGCGAGCCGTCCGCCGTCTTGAGCTGAATCCGCTTGACGATGTTGTGCAGGCCGTCCGGCCCCATCGTCGCGGCCACGGTGGCGAGATTGAAATCGACGCGCACCATCAAGCCTTCAAGCATGAATTCCCGCGTCAGCTCAAAGTTGGTCGTGCTGCCAAGCGCCAGGCCGGTCTTGGAAGTCGTGATGTTGGTTCGTTTCTGGAATAGCATAAGCCAGGTTGATTGCTGCGGTTGCTGCGGTTGCTGCGGTTGCTGCGGCGGTCAGGAATCAGCCTTGAACAAGGGCGCGCGTCTGCGGGATGCGATTGGCGATGGCCAAAGCGGCAAGGGCGATTCCGGCGATTGTGAGGATGGATTTCAGGCTCATTTGTTGTTGGGTTCTGCGGTTGAGTGTTTCGCTTGTCTTTGGAGATAAGCACCGATTCGGATTCACGGTCAACCAGAAGCCTTAACAGACATTTGCCGGCCGGCCCAAAGATTCCCTTCCGTCCGCGTGGCCGATTTCTGTTCAATTGCGATCCATTGGCCATCGGGCAGGCCGCGCACTTCGTCGTCGTCGAATCCGTATTCAACAAGCCATTCCATCGCCCGCTTGTCGCTCATTCGGAACGTCACCACTTCGGTCATTTGCGCCCGCGTCCGGTTGTGAATCAGGTTCGGCTGTTGGCTGATGTACACGGAATCCAACCCGTGACGCCGGCCGGTCTCATTGACGAGGGCAAACTCAGGCGGATAGGTGTTTGTCCCGATGATTTTTTGCAGCTCGTCAGCCGCGAAAAGCTTCGTGCCCGGAAGTTGCTTGGACACTTCGAAGCACCAATCGCAAAAGAAATCGAAGCCGGCGGCCGTCTCGCCTGGGAACATGTCGGACGGGTCGAAAATCACAAAGCGGGCGTCGAGCGCCAAGAACAGGTCTTGCGCCGTCCGCGCGTGCCGGCCGCCAAGCCGCAGCGGCATCTCCCCTTCTTGGTCGAAGATGAAATGATAGTCGTGGCCAGAGTTCAGCACGTATCGGCTGAAAAACTCGGTCTTGCCCGTCGAGCTTTGCCCGACAATCAGGACGCGGTTGGCTTTGTGTAGGAGGTTCATCGGCCAGTAGATTTGCCGCAGAAGGGACAGAAGGAAGCCAGCATGGCAACGCGCGTCCGTTTCCGCTTCCCGGTCGCTAGCGTCCAGTCTGCATCGAAAGGGATTTGAAGCGCGGTTGTCCCTTCATCGAGCATCAGCGCAATATTGCTGGCCGAGACGTCTTCGAGCGTTCCCCCCTTCGGTTTCAACGAACCGCAATCATCCTCGCCGGTCAGTTTGCCCCGTAGGCGCTGCGCAATTTCGCGTGTGCAATCGCACTTCACCGCTTCGCCTCCCGGTTCTCCTTGGCCAAGTCTTCGAGCTTCCGCAGGGTGTAGGCGACTCGGCCGCCGTAGCCGGCCAGCGAGATCACCAAGAACGCTTCGGGCGCGTAGGTCGCGGCAAGTTGATGCTTCTCGCACACCACGGCGGCAAGGTCCGCGTTCAAGTCCGCTTCGGCCGGTGTCATGGCGGCATCTGCGGCCAGCTCTGCCGACAGTCCTTCGTCCTTGGTGTGCCGGAAGGCTTCGCGCTTCACTCTCCGCACGATCACGGAATCAACCGCTTGCAATAGTCCCCGAACCGCCTTTCGCACCATGGCGGGATCCACCGTTGGCATAGGTGGCACACCAGGCGCGCCGCCCGGCTGACCAGCCATCGCCGGCCGCGCTCCCGGAGCCGGGCCAGCCTTCCGGGTCTTGCTGCCGGGAGGTCTCCCGCGCTTCCGCTGCGGTCCGGTATGCTTCGCGACCGTCTCAGAATGTGCGATTGCAACCCCTTTGCCAGCCTCAGGTTGCGGGCTATTTGCCGGACTCGCGCCCGGTTCCGTTTGATTCGGCGGTGTTCCTTCCATTGGTCAGCTTTCGATTTGCACCAGGCTTCAACGGCCGAAAAGAAATTCGTCGATTTCATGCCGGCCGCCCTTCTCCTTTGCGGCCGTCGCCGGCTTCGTCTTGGTCAGCTCTTCCAATTCGGCGTTGCGGGTTTTCAGCGTGTCGTTTTCCTTGGCCAGTTCAGCCGCGCGCGCTTCCGCGTCGACGGTGGTTTTCGTCCGCTTGCCGGTTTTCACCGTGTCGGCGGCCGTCTTTGGTTCGGCCTTTTTCGGCGGCTTCGTTTCCTCGGGCGGCTTCGTTTCTTCGGGTTTCGATTCGTCTTTCATGGTATCGGTGGTTTTCGTATTTTCGGTGGGCTTCCCGGCAGTCTCGGCAACGGCAGCCCTTCACATATAGGGAATTTGAGCCGTGTTCGATTTCCGCCAAAGATTTCATTTCATCGGTGCCGGTTCAAAAACGGCCCCGGCTTCGAGGCTTCGCCGTTCGAGCTTCAGGAAGTCAGAACGCGATACGAAGAACCTGTAAGGCCCGGTATGGTCGACCAACTCACAATCAACGCATTGTCCGACAACGGCCTTCACGGTCACCGTCACGCCGTTCCGGTGGTATTTGTCGCCTACGGCTATCATCCCAAGGCAAATTCGAGTTGCGTTTTCGAGTTCAATTGCTTCAACAACCGCGCGCGGAGTTTGTAGAGTTCTGGCAGTTGCTCCCGTTTTTGCGGGTGCGCGTCGCTCAAGTCTTCAAGCTGAATAATCTTCACTTCGACTTTGCGAATATCCATTTGCAGGTCAGCAATTTCCAATTCGCTGAAACCTCGGATTCCCCGGCTCATATGGTTATCCCTTTCGATTTGGCGGCCGCTTCGGCCATGGCCCCGACGAATTGAAAGTTTTTCCCGAAGTCAATCCCGTTCTGGAAACTGGACCAGAGACCGGCAACGATTTCATCGTCTTCAAGCAACGTGATTTGCTTCACGAGTCTTTTCACGGCCTGTTCCTTTAGCTGTTCGGGTGTTTTTGGCGCTTCCATTCTTCGGGGTGGTTTTCTTGGGTTCTTGGGTGGGTTCCTTGCTGGCGGCCTTGGCGGCCTCCTTTTCCGCAATCGCCTTGTCGAGGAAATATCGGGATTCAATCCGGTTGTCCAAAATCGCTTTGGAAGTCTCCCGCATTTTCCCATTCTCGAAATTCATGGAATCCGGGTCTTCCAGTTCCACGATTTCGGCGGTAATTCGGGAACGTTCCTTGAGAAGCCACGGCAACGCCTTAATCGAATACGGTGGCACCAGCGGGGCGGAAATCGGCCGCCCGTTCAGGCCGGCAATGCGCGGAATTCCCGTTTCCGGTATTTCCGCCTCCCCTCCACTTTTCCCCACCATTGAATTTTTCCCGTCCGTTAATTCATCCCCTGCCCCATTAACTGGAGCATACATTGTGCAACTGTCGGAGGGCGAAAAAAGGGCGTCGCGAATTCCCGACGCAATCGCTGCGGCGTTCGTGGCCTTCTTTTTTAGGGCGGCAAGCTCTTCTTTGTCGTCGGCACTCAGGCGGAACTTGTTGCGGATTTGGTCGATTTCGTCGCGGGCGGCTCTGGCTTCGGCCTCGTATTCTTCCGCAGCCTGCTTCAAATCCTCCGGCCACCACATGATCCCGTTGTATTCGACTTTGGACCGTTTCTTGGCGGCCTCCTTTTTGGCTCCTTTGGCGGCCTGCTTTTCCTTGGCCTTGCCCGTCTTTGTCTGGCGCTGGAGTTCGGCGATCCGCTTTTCGATGGTCTCGCGCTCGGGATCGTCGGCGGCCAGTGTGACCAGGCGCCGCTTGGCCGCCGAAATCTGCCCGGCTACGGAATTCACCTTGGCCTTCCCTCGTCCATCGGCAATGCCTTCGGCTAAATCCCTGTGCCAGATGAAATCATCGTTGGATTCAAATGTTGCCAGCACTTCGGTCAGGATTTGTTCACTTTCTGGGGTGTCGTCGGTGTAGGTTAGCCGCTTGAGAAAGGCTCGGTCATTCGGAAGTTTCCCTTGTGGCTCGTAGCACCAGCTACCGCCTTTCAGGAGATACCAAACCCCCCAATGATTTTGCCGCCAATGTCGCTTTCTTGGATCCGCGAATTCCTCGGGCGAATGTTCTTGGTAGAACCGCAGTGTTTTTCTCATGGCTTCTTGTCGCCGTGGTCACCCCGCCGCAATCCCGGTTACACAAAGAACCAAGAAGATTCATCGGCAAAGCGACAGGGTGAACGCGGCGCTTTGTGTCCTCCGGTTATCCGCCTTCGGCGTCCCCGTGGCAACCTTTTTTTCGGTCCGAATTCCGCAGGAATTCGGACGCATCAAGGCGGAATGCAAAAAATGATGGGGGGCGGAATGAAATTCCCCCCTCTTGTCTTGTCTTGTCTTGTCTTGTCTTATTGGTGCACGAACGCTGCACGGGCGCTGAACGGGCGCTGAACGGACGTTGAACGCGGAGAGGCGCGAAAATAGGCCGAAAACCCCAACAAACACGCCGGAACGGCGGAACGGACGGCGAACGGAGCGAACGCGACGCCAACGCGACGCCAACGGGACGCCAACGGGATTCAACGCGAAAAAAATGCCGTTGCACGAACGAACTGCGAACGTGCCACAAATGCGCACGGTTTCCGCCCCGGTGGTTTGTTGGGAATTTGGGCCAAAGCCCCCCGGCGGGGCATTTGGCGAAGTTGACGCGGCCGGTCTGGGCCTCAGTCGTCAGTTGGCGCGACGTGGGGCGCGACGTGGGGAACAACGTCGCGGGCCAATGTCCGCAGGGATTTGAAGAGTTCGGCGGCCGTTGTGTAAACGGTCGCCCTGGGGAGAGCGTCAACGGCGGCCACAAGGCCCGCCGTGGCAAAGGTGAACTGCCGGCCCGCATTGCGGGCCAGCAAGCGGCCAACGGTGCCGGTGTCGGCCTCCAAGGGCCGGAAAATCTTGATCGTGTCGTCTTCGACCAGTTTCAGCACCAGGCCGAACGCCGCGCGGCCGCCCAGCTCTGCCAGGGCGGCGGCCGCCTCGGTCAAAACGGCTTCGGTTGTCCAAACATCATCGGTGGTGGCGTCCAATGCTTCGGTGGCCCATTGATGATCCTTCGCGCCCTTGTCGGCGAGTAGGACCAGAAAACCGGAATCAAGTAGGATGGCCATCAGGGACGGGAGTTCACTTTGCCAACCAGCGGCCGCAATTGCTCCAAGGCGGTCGGTCGGGAGGTTTTGCCGGCCAGTAGCGCCGATACGGCATCGCGGACGATTGCGCCCCGACTGCGGCCGGTCTTTTCGGCCAGTGTTGCCAGGCTCGAAAGCATGGTTTCGGGAAACTCGACAGTCAGCGCCCGCGTTTTCACGGTCAAAGGATGATGGAAATCTGACAGATTGCAACCGAAAAACGGCCGTCTGGCCCGATTTTCCGGCCCCGGCCGAAACTCCCGGAAATGGATTTCGGCCGGTTTTCGTCATTCGGTGAAGCGCGGAGAGACCCGGGACACCTCCCGGATGTCGTCTTGGCCGGCAATCCAGTTGTTCGGCGAGACGACACCGCCGGAAAGCGGCAGGCCGGTCCCGACCGGAAAGCCAAAGGGGTTCTTGGTTGGGTCGGTCCGCGATGGCGTCGACCAGCAGTTGCGTTCAGGAATGGCCCGGTTCTCCTGGGTGTTCACGGCCGCGCCGAGATTCTGCAAGCGTTCCTCGGTGGCAAGGTGTTCGTCCAGGGCGGCTTTGGCGCGGGGCTTGCGGACGGACTTGACCAGCCACCAGGCCACGGCCGCGCCGGCAAAGAGTTTGAGGGTTGTCGGGTTCATCGCAAAGAGTTGCCGGCTGCCCCTGACGCGTTCAGAGGCTTGCAATGTGCGCCGGCGGCACCGATCCCGTTGTTGGGGAGATTGGAAGTGAGAATTACCGCCCGGCGGCAAGCGCCGGAGTCCCCTATCCTGCCTTGCGGCCAGCGGTCCGTTTTGCAATGGGCTCTCACTATACGGCTAAAATTTGATCGTCCGGTCAAAGAGTTTCCCCATCAGCCAGGCGGCAAAGGTCCACAGGATGAATTTGCCCACGTCGGCCTTCATCGGGCGGTTGTTCGGGTCACAGTTTGAACGGTCTTTGCCAGGTCGGCCGCGCTTCCGAGCATGCCGGCCATTTTGGCAATTTGGTCCTTGGTCTTCTTGTCGCCGGCCAGCTCGACGCCGGCCACGACGGATTGCAGGGACTTGGCCGATCGCCGGGCCTTGTCGTTCTTGTAGGCGGCCAGGATGGTCAGGCACGCGGAGAAACCAGCCAGGCCGAGATTGACCAGGGGCGCGGTCGGCGTGGGATTCAGGGCCGCGTTTGCCAGGCGCATTCGCTCAATGAGCGAGGTCAAGTTGGTGTTGACGATGAAAGGCGCCGTGGAGTCGGCCGGCGGCGGGGCTTCCGCGTTCGGGTTCGGCTGCAAGACACTGGCGCAACCGGAAATGGAAAGGGCGAGGATGGCAAGGGCGATGGTCTTCATTTGGTGTTTCGAGGGAATGCGGCGCGCAGCTCTGCGATTTCGATCTGCAGTTTTTGCAAGCTCTCTTTGATGGTCGTGATGTCGCCGCTCAGTGCCTTCTGCGGGAAGGTGGCAACGGCCCACTCCCGCACCTTGTATTCAATGGTGAGGCTCTGCTTCGTGACCATGCAGGCCCACGCGATGGAGAGCGGGAAACAAAGGCGCATGACGCGCTCTGTCACGGTGGCGTAAGCGGTCCAAAATTTAGAATCGTTCTCCACGGCAATCATTGCTTTCGCTGGGTCCACAGCCAGAGCCCGGCCAGCACGTAAACTTGCCAGGGCAGGAAAGACAGGATGCCGCCGGTTGTGCTCGTGATGGCCTTTTGGCCGCCGTCGACCATGCTTTGCGCTCCTTCCCTCACGCCCTCTTTGAACCCGCCGAAAACATCGGTTCCCGGCTGCCGGAAGATGTCCCCCGTCCCGATTGAACCGTTGGCCACTCTTTGCGCGGCCGTCGTTTGCTGTTCCGGCGAGATCACGCCGCGCTTGGCGAGGTCTTCGTTGATTTCGTTGATCTTGGCATCAGTCGCGCGGCCGGTGTCGACGTCGTCTTGCGAGACCCACAGATAACCAACGGCCGCGCCGGTGTTGCCCTCGCGAAACGCCCTCCAAGCTTCTTTGAATGCCGGCATGGTCAGTTCCTCAGTTTGATCACGACAAACGCCGCCACGGCCAGAATGCCGAGCGGCAACAGGGTGTCCGCGATGGATGGCGACGAGTTGAACGCCGGTTGATCGTTCACCTGTTTGCCGTTCATATTCACGTTGTTCACGAAGCCGCGCGAGCCGGCCCCGGAAGCAAAGCCGGTGTCGAGCCCGAACGAATTCGCCGAACTGGACTTGGCCTCACTCGACACCGTTTCCGACGTCGATAGGCTGGGCATTGGTGCGCCGGGTATCATGGCAGGGCGGGAGGGTTATCAGGCGGCCGGCGGCGGGGCCGGCGCGTCGACGGCCGCGAACTGGCCGCCGTTGTGGCGCTTCATCCAGGCGGCCGCGGCGTCCGCGGTGAACTGCATTGCCGCCGCCGTGTCCGGCGTGGTGTGAACACGGCCATCCGCGAGGGTTGCGTTGCTCGCCACGTTTGAAAGGTAGTGGCCCGATGATTTGATTTGGATCAGCTTCATTGATTGCTATCGGTTGGGTTTGAACAGGAACAAAAGGAGGATGACGCCAGCCAGTCCGAGCGCCCCCTTTTGCAAAAGCGGCGTGACGGCCCCGGCCCCGGAGTCGAGGCCCGGGAGAGTCTTGGTGAGGTCGCCCACGTTCAGGGACAAATTGTTGACGCGGTTGAACGTGTTGTTGTAGCTGTCAACGGCAAGGTCCGTCGACGTGTTCGTCGACGTGAGATTTTTACTCTCGGAAATCGTGTCGCTGCCAAATGAAAACCAGCCCATAATTCAACCTTTCAATCGTATTGCGACAGCACGGCAAGCCCCGTGAACATTTGGACGGTGAGAGAGTAGTTGACCCCCGACAGAACATCGTAAACGACGTGAGTAGCCCGCAGGCGCACTGAAAACGGCTGCATGTACTCGTATCGTTGATCGATGTCCCCGACCGCGATGGAAGGTTGATTCCCCACGCCGAACCCGATGATCGAAGTAACCCCCCGATGATAGACGGCCGAACCGATCTTGATGACCGTCCCGTTCCGCGCTTCCAGCGGGAAGTTGGTCGGGTCCGAAAACGCTTGGAGCGGCATCGCGAACACTTCGACCGGCCCATCGAAGAACCGCACGACGTAGGAAAGGCGGTAATTGTCGTTCAGCCCGGTCAGGTCGCCCGCAATCCAAAGCGTGCGTTGCACCAACTCCCGGTTGAGCGGGAGCCGGTGCCAGACTTTCGGCGTGATGATGGTCCCGTTCCCCGCGTGCGCAAAGAAGTCCGACGCGAATTCTGCGCGCTCCGTGACTGCGGAAGCGATTTCCAGTGGCAGGCCCATGGTTCATGGTTGATCGTGGAAATACTCGGCGACCACGCGATAGTTGCAGTCGTTCATCCCGCCGGTCCAAAGAATCTTGAACAGGAGGTCGTTTCCGGAAATGACGGCCGATGGGGAAGCGGCCCCAACGTAAAGCGTATCGTCCCGAGTCGCGGCAATGTACGGAGTAACCAGCATCGTATCATAGCGCCCGGTGTGAACGTGATAGACGCCGGAACCGGCGTCGGCCCCGCCTTGGTTGTCGTGGCAAACGTAGGTAAATTGCCAGTAACACCCGATTTCCGGGACTGGAAGCGTCAGGACGGTTGCGGTCACGCCAACGGCAATGGAGCCTTGCGCCTGGACACGTTGAACGGGATCGTTCCATTGAACGGTGACAACGTCGGCCCCGTTGTCGATTGCCAGAAAGCCGCCTGAAACCTCCAGCGTTTTGATCGGCAAATCCACGCCGCTCTTGGCCTTGGCCAGCTCGCCGGGGCCGGCCCCCGCGTTGCTCGTGGTGTTCGCCTCGCCGCTTCCGGTGGCGACTACCTCAACTTCATCGGCCGAATCGTTCAGCGTGACCCCCGCGCCCGCGACCAGGGACTTGAAAGGGAGGTCAACGCCGCTCTTGGTTTTGGCCAGTGCGACCCCTGCCCCCGCGTTGCTCGTGGTGTTCGCTTCGCCGCTTCCGGAAGTTGGTGGATAAAGCGGCATCAGGTCAATTCGGTGACGTGAACAGTCCCGGCCGCCGTGCCGGTGAAGGCGGAAACGTCGCCAACAAAGGGGACGCCCGGTTCATACATTTGCCCATCGGCCACGATGAAGGAAAAGTCCGTCGCGCTGGCCTTGGCCGTTCCGCCGAGTTTGACATACAGCGGATTGCCGGAAGCGTTCCAGATCATGAATCCGCGCCGTTGCCGGTTCTGTTTCAGGACGGAAAAGGCGACGGCCGGAACGTCGACGGCCTGAACAAAGGAATCCTTGGCCGGCCGTTGGTCGACCAGAAGTGCCCCATGGTCGGGGTGAATCAGCAGGGGCGCAGGCGACCAGGCTTCGGCCGGACTGCCGGCCGAGGGCGGGTCACCGTCGCCCCGGGAGAACACCGCCAACGCTAGAACTTGGTTCGCCATAGGAGAGTTACCAAAATCGCCGCCCCGATGACAATCAGGGCAATTTCCGTCGCGGCGTTCCCGCCGGGATTCGTGATGTTCAGCCCGCCGAGACTGAACCCGTCAAACGGCCCGCGAATGTTCCAGCGGGGCGGGTTGTCCGTCCCTTCTGCCCACGCGTTGAGCTCGTCGGCCACGGTCTGTTCATCGGCCGCCATTTCATCGCTTGGCCAGCCAGACGACACCGCCAACCAGGCCGGCAATCAGGAACAACGGCCATGGGCTATACATGACCTTTCCGCCCGGCGCTTTCGTCTTGCCAAAGAGGAAGTCGAAAACGCCGGTCGGAGATTGTGACGCGGCAAGCTGTCCGTTCGTCGGCCCGCTCCCGTTGACCTTGTTTGCCGCCAGGATGCCGGCAAGGTACGAATCCGCCTTGGCCTTTTCCGTCTTCCCGTCGTCGCCGATGATGTATTTTTCGGCGGCAGGAACGGCGAACTTTTCGCCGATGTTCAGCAACCGGTCAAAGACGCTAGATTCTGCCATGGTGTTTCAGGTTCGGATTCAGGGTCGCGGGTTTGACCAGGTCAGGCGGCCAGCTTCATCTTGAAATCGGCGATGTTGCCGAAAATCCGATGATGCAGGTATTTCATTTTGACGCCCGTCCCGCCGTTGATGTCGCCAATCAACCGGAAGCGGGAGCCGGTGCCCGCAAGCAGGTTTGTTTCCAGGACGGATCCCAACTCGCGAACTTGGCCGCCAAAGCGGTCGGTCAGGAAGTCGAGATAGAACCCGTTGATGCCTTCCACGGCCGCCCATTCGAGATCCGCGTTGCTCAACTGATTCTCGGCTTGCAAGTCCGGCAACCGGAAACGCCGGATCACTTGGCCGAGCGACTGCTG
>Ga0210043_1002782_pt1 | contig 11052 bp, 6 predicted proteins | sample CryGeymet201501t_FD_183990 | JGI IMG/M metagenome (GOLD analysis project Ga0210043, IMG submission 183990) | Groundwater microbial communities from Crystal Geyser aquifers in Utah, USA - Crystal Geyser metaG 2015-01t (SPAdes) (version 2) | ecosystem: Environmental > Aquatic > Deep subsurface >... | reverse complement strand
TTTTACCTTTACCGCAGGTGGCTCTCCTGAAACTGTGTATATTTATGGTGGTACAGTTTCAACGGTAACTTTGGATGGTGTAACTGTGGCAATGGCGAGTCCTACGACCATTCAATTAAATCCTAAGCAATCAGTAGTTGTAACTTATAGTTCTGCACCTACAATGAGAAGGTATATAAATTAATGACCGACCTGAAACCGGAAGGCGATGGTCAGGGTGGTGGAACATTGAGCGACTTTTTAAAAACAGGCAGGGGGTAACATGGGCGTAAACTCTAACTATCAGGCCAGCGGGGGCAGTAGCGCAGGCGCGGGAGCCATGCCCCTTTTCTACGGGATGTCGGCGGTTTCCGGCGCGTTCTCCTCCTATATGCAGGGAAAGGCCCAGAAGCGCATAGCCGAGACGAACCGCAGGCTTGCCGAGATGAGGGCCGAGGATGCCTTAAAGAGAGGCCACGAGGCCGAAGCGGTCTCAAGGGGCCGGACAAAGAAGCTCATAGGCTCTCAGAGGGCCGCGCTTGCCGCACAGGGGATACGGGTGGATTATGGAAGCGCACAGGATATACAGCAGGAAGCCGCCGACATAGGGGAGCTTGACGCCCTTTCCATACGGACAAACGCCTTGAGAGAGGCTTTCGGGGCGCAGAGCGAAGCAAGAACGGCCTCCATGCAGGGGCGTTTCGCCCAGATGGAGTCGCAGGGGCGGGTAACTTCGAGCCTCCTCACGGGCGGCCTTCAAAGCTACGAAGCCTACAAGAGATATGGGAGATAGCCGTGCCAACAGTGCCGAGAGCCGAAAGAACCTTTAACACTAACCCGATACCCGCTACGCGATTGCCGCAGGCCCCTGAAGGTGCGTTCGGGGGAGCGTTGCAGTCTCCTCAGAGCGCGGCCATAAAACTGTACGAGGGGGAGCTTACGCGCCTCAATCAGGCCGTAACCCTCGAAAGCGACTTGCTCCTCGACAAGGGAAAGACCGAGATACTTATGTCCGTGCAAGAGAAGTTCAGGGGCAAAGAAGCCGCAAGCGCCTACGACTGGGCTATGGCCGAATGGGGCAAGAAGGCAACGGAGATAGAGAACGGGTTAAAGGGCGAGGCGCAAAAGACCAGCGTATATAACCGTAGACTTGTCCACGAGGGCAGTCTGGATACAGCCATAAAACAGTATATGGCGAAAGAGTCCCAAGATTACCAGATTGGCGTCCATAACGCATGGGTTGGCAATCAGACCAATGCCCTGTCCGGCTCCTATGCCGACCCGGAAGCGTTCAATCACGGGAGCGAGGAATTGAAAGCCGTATTAAAAGACTTCTATAAAGGCAATCCCGCCGTGGCCGAAAGCAAGTTTCAGGAAGCTATGGATAAAGTTCATGTTGACGGTGTGGCGAATTTACTTGAAAACGACCAGGATATTCTCGCCTCACAGTATTATACAGATAGGAGAAAAGGCATATCGGTTAATGTGCGAACGAGGATAGAGAAGGCCCTCGAAGAGGGAACGCTAAGAGGCGAGAGCCAGAGGGCTTCGGATGCCATTATAGCCAAAGACCTGCCGCTTGCAGATGCGATGGAAGAGGCTCGGGCAATTAAAGACCCGAAGTTGAGAGATGAAGCCGAAAAAAGAGTAAAACAGCATTATACCGATATAAAGGCGGCTGAAAAGCTCGACATTGAAGGCAGGTACATGAACGCGGTTAACCTCATGGAGCAGCCGGAGAACAAAGGCAGGCTCCCGCGCGATGTCGTGCCGCCTTCGGACTGGGTGGATTTCACGGTAGAACAGCGCAACGCGATTGAGAGTAGAAGCAAGTCCGATGTGGTTAACAATGATAAAGCATGGATAGACTTCATCTCGCTCGAACCCGAAAATATATCAAAGATGTCCCGTGCCGAGTTCGAGATTGAATATTGGGCGAAGCTCGATGACAGCCATAGGAGCCGCGCCGAGACGCTTTGGATGGCGGCCAAAGAATCCGCGAGGAAAGAGAGCGATGATGCCGACAAGTTTACCACCGTTATAACGCCTTCGAGGATGACCGAGGCGACATGGCAGTCTCTTGGTCTTGGCAAGATAGCGGATAATCCGGCGGCCTTCTCCCAGTTTGAGCAGGAAGTTCAGCGGCAGGTCAATACCTACGAGGCGACCATGCTCGGAGGCAAGCGCAAGGCTGGGCCGGAAGAGATACAGAAAATCATAAGCGACATAGCCGTGAAGAACATCATGATAGATATTGACCGTTGGGGATGGTTTACTGGGACAAAGCAGGTTCCGATTGGTGAAGCTGTCAAGGGGACGGCGATAGAGGGAGTTGAATTTAGGAAGCCTGAACCGGTTAAGGAAGGCGACACCAAAACGCTGTCAAGCGGCAGTACCGCCATATTCATGGGCGGCAAATGGGTATTGAAGAAATGACCGACGAACAGGAATTAGCGCAACTCAATAGCGGCGGCATAGCGGCGGCTCCTATCTCCGATGAGCAGGAACTGGCAGAGCTTAACGGAATATCCACATCCCCCGTGCGCCTTCCCAAGTGGGACGACATTAAATCCCGCTTGCCCGAGAATATTCAGGCCACTCACGGGAATAAGGTGAAAAACGCCCTTTCCATATCTGCGGGGCTTGATGTACCGTTGTCTCTTTCTTACGATATGCACGATAGCTTTGCTGAAAAGTTCAAAGAGGCGAACTTGTGGGATAAGGCGCAGGGTTCCTTTAAGGCTGGCATAGGAGATGTCTACTCCACAATGGGGAATACTATGAAATGGCTTGGCTTATCCGATGAGTCCGCTGATGTTTATACGGATTTCGGAGAACGGCTCCGCGCCGCCTATATCCCTCCCCTTGACGCGAGTGAGTTCACATGGGGGAAGATGAAAGACTCGGAATGGTGGGCTACAACCGGAGTTCGTTCAGTTCCCTTTACGCTCTCCCTTATCCCTGCCGCGATAGTAGGCGCATACGGAGGAGCGGCGGCTGCGGGAGTAGTCGGACTTGGAGCGTTTGGGACTACCATTCTTGGGGCCATAGGCGGGGCCGCACTGAGTAGGCCGGTGGAGTCTGCTTTCGAGGCCGGGGGCGTGTATGAAGAGGCTCTTGCCAGAGGCATGACAGAGAAAGATGCGAATGAGGCCGCAAATGAGGCCTTTATGGGAAACATGGCATTAACTGGTGTAGATGCCGCACAGTTCGCCCTTGCGTTTACGCCCTTGAGAGTACTTGGTAAGAACGCAAACAAGGCACTATCTCTTAGGGTACTTGCCACTACTGGCAAACTCGGTGCCATTGGCTTGAGCGAGGCGGGAGAGGAAAGATATCAGGAGACCATAAGCGGAAAGGCCCTTGGCGATGAGGTCAGCTTCTTCGACCTCAAAGACCCCCGGTTGAATGAAGCGAGTGCGATGGGAGCTGTCTTTGGTATAGGTCTCGGCGGGGCCGGGAGCGTATGGACAGGACTCACGAACCATGTTGTCAATACCATGCCGGAAGATATACGCGCCGAGTATGATACACAGGTGTCAGAGGGTAAAACCGATGTCCAAGCTCTTGACGCCATAGCCGCCACGCCGGAAGGAAAAGCCCACATTGAAGGCGCGATAGAGACCATAAAGAAGGCCACAGAAGAGACCGGCAGACCATCAGGTATAACTAAGGAAGCCCCGATTGAAGAACCCGCACCCGAGCCTATCCCCGACCTCACCCCGGAGGAGGCGGCCGCGGTCGAGCAGTCCACGATAGAGATGGACGACCTCACGGAAAGGGCCGTCCTCGACCTTATATCCGAGGGTGTAGATATTGAGACCCTTACCGATGAGCAGATAGCGGAGAGGGTGCAGAGTTATGAGCAGGGGGCTAAAGACCTTGACGCAGATATGACTGCTTCTATCTCCCAAGCCAAAGCAGAGGGTAAGACCTTCGATGAGTGGGTGGGAGGGCAGGGTGAGTATTTTCATGTTACCGACTCTGCTGTTGTTTCTGAAATTGAGAAGAGCGGATTTACGGCACAAGTTGGTGAAAGGAGCTTAGGTGCGACAAAAGGTAAGGGGATTTTCCTATATGAAACCGTAGAGCCGACAACTGATTTTGCTAAAAACTTTTCACGAGTCGGCAAAACACCGGCAACGATAGAAACGATTGTTTCTGGGAAAATATTTGAAGCAACAGAAGATACCTTTCAGAGTATTCGTGGTCTTGCTGAAGATACAAAATTCATTAACCGGTTGAAATCACAGGGCTATGTAGGCATTAGAGGAGATGAACTTGGAACGCCTGTAACTTTTATTTTTGAACCTAAAGCAATCAAAACCCGCTCCCAACTAAAAGCTGAATGGCAGACCTTCGAGCAGGCCCCCTTCGAGCAGGGCGAAGCGGCTCTCAGGATGCCCGTAGAGGCGGCAGAGGCCCCGGAAGGGGTAAGTGCAGGGGTAAGCCCGGAAACAAGCGTAGACGCTTCCGTGGAGGGCCAGACGCCCGTTTATGAAGCAGTTTACGGACAGCTTAAAGCCGCCTTGCCAGTTGGAACGCCGGAAACGAATATTCACGCACAGGCCACGCTATGGGATTCCTTCTTCAAAACAATGGGTGAGAGGGCAGGGGTAACGCCGGAGGAGCTTTTCCAGAGGTATCAGGTTTCCATTGGGAATGAAGACCTTGCGGCGCAGGGCGAGGGGTTTGAGCAAGCCGCCCGTGTTAACAATCAACTGGCAATAGAGGCAATAAAGCGCCGTGGCATAAAAGGTGACAAACTTTTAGACGCTGAAGATTTAATCAATGACTTAGCAGAAAAAGGCGGTGTTATTAATTCAGATGGAACTGCGACGCTTTACCATCGCACGAACCCTGAATCTGCCGCTCGTATTATCAAAACAGGCAAAATGATAGGCAAGGAGGCTGGCTTATTTTTTGGCACAAGACCAACAGGGCAGATAGAGGGCTACGGGGATGCCGTTGTTAAGGTGCGCATTCCGGTTGAAAAGATAGAGCTGAATGATGTGTTTTCAGAAGAAGCACATGTTATTTATAAAACCACAGTGATAGGTAGAGAAATACCGATAGGCAAGGCGGAGATATGGGAAGAAGGAGATACTTATGAGCAGTCCGCCTACCACGGTACTCCACACAAGTTCACGAAATTCACTCTCGACCATATCGGCAAGGGTGAAGGGGCGCAGGCTTATGGATGGGGATTATATTTTGCGGAAAGTAAAAAAGTTGCGGAGTTTTATAGAGAGAAACTATCGGAGAAAAAAGATTTCTCGATAGTTCAAAATGGAGTAGCATGGACTTATGACGACAATGGAGCAAGTTGGAGAGACTGGTATATCCCCTCCGATGACCCTTCATACCGCGCGATAGAAGAGTTAAATACCACGGGGGATATATCTGAGGCAAGGCAAAATCTATCCAACGAGACTGAAGCATTAAATCTTTTAAATGAAATGGAAATAGAAGGATTAGAATTTAAGCCAGGCCGTCTCTATAAAGTCAACCTCACTCCCGAGAAGGACGAATATCTCGATTGGGACAAGCCTCTTTCTGAGCAGAGCGAGAAGGTGCAAGCGGCGCTTAGCGTAGTCCGAACAGATGAATTTGACCTTGGGGAAGGCACCGATAGAGAAAACGGAGCGACCGCTTATGCAAGAATTTCTGATGCATTAGGCTCCGACCAAGCCGCATCCCTCTACCTCAAATCCATCGGCATCCCTGGCATCAAGTATCTCGAAGGTGCGAGCCGGGGTAAAGGTGAGGGATATCATAACTTCGTTATCTTCGATGAGGAGCTTATAGAGATAGAGGAGTTCTACCAGAAGAAAGACAAAACCCCCCGCGCCCGCATATCCTTCGGGCCGGATGGCGTCAATATCTCCCTCCTTAAAGATGCAGATTTAAGCTCATTTTTACACGAGACCGGGCATTTCTTTCTGAAGGTTATGGAGGATTTAGGCCTCTCCGAGGGTGCGCCCAAGGATATCAAGGCAGACCTCAAGACTATCCTCGACTGGCTCAAGGTCGAGTCCGTTGACCAGTTAGGAGTTAAGCAGCACGAAAAGTTCGCAAGGGGCTTCGAGAAGTATCTTGCCGAGGGTAAGGCCCCGTCCGTTGAGCTTAGAAACGCCTTTGCCCGGTTCAGGGAATGGCTCATCGAGGTTTATAAGCAACTCAAGGGGCTTAATGTCCAGCTCTCCGATGATGTCCGGGCGGTCATGGACAAGATGCTCGCTACGGGAGAAGAGATAAAGCAGTCCCGTAAAGGTGAAGCGGCAGTTGAACAAGCCAAAGGGCTCGTATCAACCCTACCTACACGCGCCGTCAAGGGGCAGGTAAACCAATCCGCAGGGGTTAGAAAAATATACAACCTTATCCGCGAGGACAAGGCCCTTTCAGCCGCATGGAAGAAGGCCGAACAAGCCTCAAGGGTGGCCTTTAGAGAGGGGAAGAAGGAAGAGTCGGCGAAGTGGAAAGCCGAGATGCAAAGGATAGTTGCTAAGGTCAAGGAAAAGGCCGCCGGGAAGATAGCCGCAATAAAGACCGAGAAGCAGAAGATTATGGCCCGGCGCAAGCAGATAAACACCATAGTGGACTTCCTCGGTCTATCCGATTCGCAGGTTAAAAAACTCGTTAAGAAGGACATCCGGTTAATGACGGATTACGAGTACAAGACCTTCAAGGATAACCTCCTTATCCGTGCCGTGGAGATGCAGGAAAAAGCCTTTGAGAAGGCCCGCGTCATGGATATTATCGAAAGGAAGCGGCTGGAAAAAGTCGATAACTACCGGAACGCTATGGGACTGCCATCCTATGACAAGATGACCACGGAGCAGCTTGCGGAGTTCGCGGACGCCCTCGAAGAGTTCCACGAAGGGGATGTATTCCTTACCCAGAGAGAGCTTGAAACGGTAGACCGGACAGACCTGAAGGGCATAAAGACATGGCGAGAGGCGAAAGAGGCGCTTGCCAGGGAGCTCGGCACCTCACTTGACAGCCTCGACACCATAAAGGTTACGGAGTTCGACAGGTACAGATGGGACGCTTCCCTTGTAGACCGCAACCCCTTCTACAAAATGCTTATCGAGGAGACCACTAAGAGCCTCATGACGGCTGAGTCGAGGGTCCATGAGGTGGAAAGCCGCCTCTTTGAGCTTGCGCGTAAGTCTGAAAAGTCGAGGGGCCGGACTCTTGCGGAGAAAATCATACCTCAAGATAAACAGATATTCGACTACCTTGAGGCTTCGGCGGACATGAAGACCGCCCTTGCCGGAGAGATGACGCCGGAACAGCTCGACCTCGCTAATTACATGAAGGAATACTTCGGACAAGCCCTTGAATATCTCATAAAGACCAAGAGCCTTGAACGAGGCAGGGAGAATTACATAACCCATATCAGGAGGTCCTTCCTTGAAGTTCTCAAGGATGACGGACTCGGCAAGGCCGTACTGAGCGTGTTCCAGAATTACCAGCAGGATGAAATGGTTTTTAACATCCTCGACGATGACACCGGTAATATCCTGCCACTTGAAAAGTTTTTTCAATTCTCCATGCACAGAACTGGGGCGCTCGACCCCACGCAAAATGTGGTGAAGGCTTTTCTGTCCTACGCCAAGACCTTTGAAAAGAAGGTGATACTTGATGGGATAATTCCGAAGCTCGACATCTACGCGCAGTCCCTTACTCCACGGATGTACACGCCGAGAGGGCTTGAGACGGACAGGAGCCTCAAGAAGTTCGTCAATGAGTACATAAACAACAAGAAGGGGCGCCAGATAACTTGGATTGCCAAACAGGGCGGCAAGATAGACCTGTCCATAAGGGCGATGAGGGCTTTTGTAACGATGCTCGACCTGGGCTTCAGCATACCCGTAGGACTTGGCACATTCGTGGGTGAGCAGATAGTCACTTTCGAGATGACAGGCGCGAAGGGGTACGCACTGGCTACAAAGAGAATGGCGACAAAGCAGGGCAAGGCAATCCTCAAGCAATACGAGCATTTCACGGGACGGAGCTTCTGGGAAGAATTCACCGCACCCGGCAAAGAGGTGGGCGAAAGGCTCATGGAGGGTATGTTCGGGTTATTCCATGTGTCAACCGTGCTGGCCAACAAGCAGTTCCTTCTTGCCTCCTTAACCAAAAATGAGTACAATTCGGGGGAGATAAGTCCTGAAAGACTCGCCGAGATACGCATTGAGATGGGACGGTTCAGGGCTCTGCCGGGGACTAAATCACTGGTGGGTAGTACGGCGGCGGGCGGCGCGGCCATGCAATATAAGACATGGGCCGTGGTGATTGCGAGAACGCTGACAAAGGATATGACCACGCTGGCGAGTGACCTTAAAAATAAGCCCACGGGAGAGGCCCTTACTTCGAGGGAGGCAAAAGAGCTTTACAGGGCCATCGGACTGACACTTGCGGCCTTGATTGTCTGGGGGGCCGGGGATGACGAAAGGGACAGGAGCTTCATGGGTACGCTCATGAGGAAGGTGCGGAGCGAATCCCTGACCATTATTCAATCCTTGAGCCCTGATATGTGGCTTTCCACGCCGAGGCTTCTGGGCTTCATATCTCAGCTTGGCAAAAACCTTAAAACCCTTATCCTACTCGAAGAGTATAAGACCAAGCCCGGCCTCAAAGGTGTTGGTGGATTAAAACGGCAACTCACGCCGGGGTCTGTAAGACCTCTTTTAGAGGAAAAAGACAAGAAACCCCGTATGCGGGTAGGAGGGTAAAAATGACGATTTCATCTATAAATAGACGGTTCGACTTTATCGGCAACGGCGCAACCGCAGTATATCCGTTTACCAATATGAAGATTTTCAGCAAGACCGACCTTTTGGTAACACAGAGGGACACGGACGATACGGAATTGACGCTCACCGTAGATGTGGATTATACCGTAACGGGCGTAGGAGATACCGCTGGCGGTTCGATAACTCTGACTGCCGGAAACCTGCCTCAGGACTACGCGCTCACCATCAGAAGGCGGCGGCCCCTTACCCAGAATACGGACATAAGGAATCAGGGAGACTTCTTCCCTGAAATCCACGAGGACGCCTTTGACCATCTGATAATGGTTGACCAGACTCAGCAGGAAGAGATAGACCGTTCGATGAAACTCCCCGAGACGGTTACGGGCGTGGATATAACCATGCCAATACCGGAGGCGCTTAAACTTCTTCGGTGGAACTCTTCTGCCGCAGCCCTTGAGAGCGTCGACCTCGCCAACATAGTCAACATAACCGCCGTGGATGCCAGCCTGACGCTTACGAGCGAGACCCTGAGCGTAACCAACCCAGTATTGCGAGCAGTAGCCGCTGGTACGGTCGACGCTATAACCGCCACGGCAAACCCCGCCCCGACATCTCTCGTCAATAACCTGACGGTGCTGATTGAGGCGGTGGGGGCCAACACCACCACAACCCCCACACTCGACCTTAATGGCCTTGGGGCGGTGATAATCGTGAAGGGAAGCGGGTCCGCGCTTGTGGCCGGGGATATACCCGGAGCGAACTACCGGATGGAGCTGTCCTACGACGCCGGAACTGCCCGGTGGGTATTAATGAACCCGTATATTAACCGCGCGGGTGTTGTTACACTGACAGGTACGGAGACGCTTACTAACAAGACCCTGACCACGCCGACTATCGCCAGTATGGTTAACGCAAACCATACCCACGCCGACGCGGCGGGTGGAGGGGTGCTTACCCATTCGGGACTTCCCGTAGGAGCGGTGGTGCAGGTGGTCAACTATCAGACTGGGGCGTATGCTTCAGGCGTTACCGCCATACCTGTCGATGATACTATCCCTCAAAACACTGAGGGCGATGAGTACATGACGCTAGTGATAACGCCAAAATCTGCAACCAATAAACTATTAATACAGGTTACCGGGTACTTTTCAAAAGTGGATGGGGGTGCAGTAACCCTTGCTTTATTCCAAGACACAACAGCAGGTGCTCTCGCAGTGCGCTCAAGGAGTATTGACATCGGTGCAGGGCTTACTGCCCAGTATTTAGTGTCATTAAATCACTACATGACAGCGGGGACTGTAAGCGCAACTACCTTTAAAGTCCGCGCGGGGACAGCCAGCGGTACTATCTACTTTAATGGCAACTCAACCACAAGATTGTTTGGGGGTGCGTTAGGCTCAACAATAACCATAACCGAGATTAAGGCTTAATATGTGGCCGACAGGACTGAGCTGGACGGAAGGATACAACGCAATGATGAAGAACCCCGATGGCACGATGTACCATGCCGTCGGGAAGCCGGGGCCATTCTTGTTCATACACTGGCCGATATCCGGCACACAGCGGGTCTTCGAGCTTTACATCGGGTGGCGCCCGACGCCGGGCTACGACCCACGGCAGGACGACCACTGGCATACGAGGGTACTGGCAAGGCTCGGCATAGGCTACACGAACTTCGGCATGGCTTTCAGGCCGTGGAGAAAGAACGCATAAAAAGGGAGGGCTTACGGGGTGAATGAAACATCGCAGAATTTAACATTTTGGCTATGGTTTCTGACAGGAGCATCGGGTATTATTACCGCGTTGGTTACTATAATCTACAAGTTCACCCATGTGAAGATAGACGCCAACATGAATAAACTGATAGATTACAAAGAGGAAGTTAAGACCGAGTTCATGAACAATGACCGTGAACATAAAGAGTTCTGGTTGCGGTTCAACGAAGCCGAGAATATGCGGCAGGATAGGTGTGTTAGCCGTATAGAGTATGAGAAGGATTTGAAGCATATCACCGAGGCCGTCAACAGGATAGAGGGTTACACCAAAATGGATAGCCTGGAGATTAAGAAAATCTCCGACTTAATGATAAAGCACATGGGGAAAGAAGTATGAACCTCTCTCCGAATTTCACTCTCAAGGAATTGACGGCCACGGGCACGGGGATTGAGAATGAGCCTCTATCTATCGAGCGAGATAAGCTCCTGTATCTGGCGCAGTACATTCTTCAACCTATCCGGGACGCATGGGGGCGCATACAGATATCGAGCGGGTTTCGCTCGGCCCCGGTGAACTTCAAGGTTGGTGGTTCGCC
>Ga0210043_1002781_pt1 | contig 11057 bp, 23 predicted proteins | sample CryGeymet201501t_FD_183990 | JGI IMG/M metagenome (GOLD analysis project Ga0210043, IMG submission 183990) | Groundwater microbial communities from Crystal Geyser aquifers in Utah, USA - Crystal Geyser metaG 2015-01t (SPAdes) (version 2) | ecosystem: Environmental > Aquatic > Deep subsurface >... | reverse complement strand
ATAATGGACTTAACAAAAGCCGTTGAGATAGAATTTCAGGAAATTATTAAGGAAACCGACAAAGCATACCAGATAAAGTTTGATGCTGAAACTGTTGTGTGGATTCCTAAAAGTCAATGCCGGATAATCAGTAAAACAATTTATTTAACAGACTGGCTTGCTAAAGGAAAAGGGTTAATTGAGTGAAGACACAGGAAATCGCAGAAAGGATGGAATTTATTCATTATGGCAAACACAAAGACAAATCGGTTTTGATTTTTAAATAAAATATTATATATTTGTAATAGCACTTGGAGTAAAATTATGAAACCTAAATCAGCCCTTTTAAGTATAGCCAATTCTGTGTATCCCTGCACGGCTCTGGGTGCTCTATATTTATCTGGGCTGAGTTATTTTGAGGAGTGATAACCAGGCGAGGGAGTCGATACGAAAAACAGTAGCAGAATAATTAAAAAGAGGATTACAAAATGACAAATTTATTACACATATACGGACAAATTGCGTGGCACGATGAAGTAACAATAATTGGAGACAAAACATCTTTAACAAAACTTCGGGACGCCATAGAAGAAGCTATTAACAAAGATTCATCAATGACTGATGGGGTGGTAAACGATGGGGAAGGATTTAATATATTAATTATAAATGATAATAATATTGATAAATTACCTTTGCCATATTCAGATGAAGTGGCTTCTGAAAAAAACCAAGATATTTGGAAAGTATTAATAGATTTAATAGCAAAACATTTTTCACAGGAAAGATTAAATGAATATTTTTCTAAGAAAATATAATTAAAAAGAAAATACAAGTAGATAAACAGGAGAATATAAAATGAAAGAATATTTAACTAAAGAACAAACAGACAAATTATTTATGACAATAACGTCTAACGGTTGCCGGGAAATGGAAGAAGACCGTTTTCATCAAGCTATTAACGAGGCTATCCATACAGTTACGCAGCAAACAGAAAAAATTGAAGTAGTAAAGAAATGTGTAGAATATGAGCCTTCTTACGGCTGGTGCGATGTTAAGGGTTGTGATTGTGAGGGATCAAGTGGTGGGGCACATTGGCGGGATACAGGTTATTGGACGTTATGCAGCTCACACGGTCGAATGGCACGTGAAGGAAAGCCACAGCCTAAGATGAAAAGAGAGGCTATTAAACGAGAAAAAAATAGAGATAAAATAAGTGGATGTTTACCGTGAATTATTTGGAGTAGAAAGATGAAATCAATAATTATATATAGCTTTTTAATATTAACTGATTTTATTTCAGCGCAAACAATACCTGATAGTATGACTTTTAATGGTCATACTACTTATCATTATGCTACTCTCCCCGATAGTATTTATATCAGAACTTATACCTATGAATACTACCCGGAATATACAAAACAAATTCATTTTGGTGATTGGGGTAATGGTTTTACTATAACCTGGGAAAATAGTAATATTGAAATACTGTACGGCAAAGACACAAAGCCAAGTCAGGCTGTAAAGCAGTTTTTCGATTGGCTGAAAGATTTTATAAAGGGAGATTATTATATAATCAGGAAACAGAGCTTAAAAGAACTATTACAATTAAAGGAAATAAAATGAAAGAACAAATACAACAAAACACAGTTAAAAATATTTTTTGAGATAGAGCAAATTTTATCTACATAACCACTAATTAAGCAATGAGGAATAACCATGGGAGTAAAAACAAAAAAAAAGGCAACCAGAGTAGTTGTCGGCGTTAATGCCCTGGTTAGGCAACTTTTGGATGAATGTGAAAAAGTTGGATATACCAACGTAGTATTAAATATGAGACACAAGATAGCACCGCAAAGCATTACACACCCATTTGATGTATTTGGAAACGTATTTGCATACCCGGAAAAATATATAGATGGATGGCCAGCGATTTGGAGAATAACAGAGAAATTGAAAATTGGGAATGGTTGTGGTAATTCACATCAATGTCAGATAGACAAACCGAAAGAGTTAAGTGCCTGGTATTATAATAAAAATAAAGGGTGGCAAAAAGTTGCCTAACTACCACTATACCGGATCTGAGTGGATATTACAAACAGTAAAAAAGGAGATACAGATGGCAAAGAAAGCATTTAAGACTATAGATAATACCGGGATAAGCAATAGTAAATTAGATGGATTATTAATGGCTATTATTAAAAGACTGCATAATAATGAGTATATAATGGCGCACGTGGATATTGAAATAATGTGTGAAAAGATCATTGAACAAGAGATAAATAAGCTGAAGGTATAAATATGGAATCTATAGCATAAATATGGTATTTAGAAAGAGAGGCTTTAAAATAGCTTCTCTTTTTTTTCTATTCCTTCCCTAAAGTCGGAGCAACAACTTCGTGTGGAATATCAACAGCCATTGATTTTGAAGCCTTTGATCCAGGATACATTTTTTCAGGCAGCTTATCCATTAATGCCATAATGAATTTAATATTCTCTCTATGGGCATCAGAGCCTTTCCTGGACATATCTATCAATTGACTTAATTCCTTTGCAAGCCTTGCATCTGTAAAGTTCTCTCCCAACTTTTCCATCAAAGGCATCACCTGAGTTCTGATCTCTGCTATTACTATTTCATCTTTCATAAGATTACTTATCCTTTTATGTAATGTTTCAATTCCCAATGGCTGATTAAATCCGAATGCTATTCGATAAGCTTTGAATGCATGCACTCCACCTACCAGCATTTGAGCAAAGTTTAACTTCTGATTCTTGGACCCATATAATACTACCGGCGATACTTTATCTTTATTTAAATATGTTAATTGAGCATAGAATTCTCTAAACTTAAATCCTACTGTTTTGGTTTGATATGCAGTTATTGTGCACATAGGGAATCTAAAGAAATAGAATGGACAGGTAGTTGTTTTAGAGACGTATCTGCGTACTCTGATCAGAATGCATACTGAACCATCATATGATTCGATATAATCGCCTGCCCGGGCTTCTAAGCACTCATACTCACCCCATTTATATATCTTTACACTGTCAGGCAGATAGTATTCAGCAACTTTACGATTAAAGTATAATTTATATTCCCCGGCATACTGCCCTTTGAGAACCTGGAATGTTCTCCATAAATCCAATTCATTTATTGTCTTTTCAATTGCCATAGTTATAATATAATATTATGATATGAGAAAAAAAAGAAGAGAAATTTAATTCTCTTCATACGTAAAACCCAGTGAGTTCTGTAGACAGTATTCTCACCGGGAAGAAATGCCAGGTTACTTTTTAATTATATATAGAGCTATTAAAGGATTCGAACCTTACAACCAATCCGCTCTTTCCTCAATTATTTTCAGTATAGCATCTTCAGTTGTCTCTGTCCACTCTGGTGTTGAATCAAATTCCGAAGTGGAACTCCAACGCTCAAAGAATTTGTTGGAATCTTTTTTAAGTTCGACAGTAGAATGATAATTCCCGCCATTGTTGTGTCTGATTCGACTTCCACAATCACACGGTTCTGAGATTATCAATTCTCCTTTTGCAATAAATTCTTTTTTAGCTTTCTCAAGCAATATTGCTCGTTCTGATGGCAGATGATACATATTATATCTCCTATGAATAATGGTAATAAAATTTAATGAGAGAATAGCTTTATGCTACTCTCTCAATGAATTACACTGGTAAGTCCGAATCAACTGTAACTTTCTGAGATACTACCGATGTCATATCATCAGTGTTAATCTCTGTTACTTGTCTCTTGACCACCTGATTAGCCAGTTTAGCTAAGAAATCATCTATGCTGATTGGTTTAGATCCTAATAATCCTGCTTTAACCATCCATATTTCGTAATGTTTTGTTAAACTGTTATAATCAACAGCTCCTATTTCAAACTTCTCTCCACCTATTTCAAACGGTGGATAACGATTTGCTTTCAAATCTGCATAAGCCTGACTTACTGCTTTTAGATCAGCAGCCATATCGTCAGGTATTTCCCAGAAACCGCCTAATGGCTCTGATACCGATTTCCTGGTTATACCATCTGTACCTATGAATGTACTTTGAGATCCTTTTGTAGCCAGTCTCTTACGAGCATTAGCGCCGTCACCTACCAAATAATTTGATAAGTTGTTCAATGTTGCAACTACCTGTTCCTTATTCATATGATTCTCCTATGTTAGATATATCTCATATATGAGTGTTTCTCAAAAGAGATTTAATTAGAGAATAGCCATCAAGATTAGAATGGAGTAGAAGAGAGAAGAAAGTTATTAATAGAAAGAAAAAGAGCTTATTTGCTCTTCTTCTCTGAATAGATAATAATCCAGCCAATATATAATATGCAGAATAATACTATTAATCCTGATATAGCATAATTAGATAAATGTAGCATATATATCCTTATAAAGATAAGTGAAATTGAAATAGAGAAGAGCCACAATAAAGTAGCTCAACTCTATCAATTGGGGTTCTAAAGTGGCACTGGAAAATTTGACTTTAATACTTGGATGTATAAGGTGCTGTTATTAAAGCATTTATAGTATGGCTTATTGGCAGACTTGAGCAGAGAGACAGCTCTTTTAACCAATTCTAAGCCATATATGTGATAGTAAGTGGCATACATTACTATTCTGTTACCATTAGAATACTGTTTAGTAATAGGTATATATTTCATATCAATACTCCTGTATGAAATGTTATTAATAGTTTAATAAGAGAACAGCCAGGATGGATAGAATGTCTACCTTCTACTATCACAATTTGACCAGGGGGGTAGTCAAATACAGTGAAATGTGTGTAGATAGAATAACGATGGTACATTTACACCACTTTTCAGCAGAAGTTATATTTTTGATATAAGTCATATCATCTTAAACTCTGATTATTTTTCTTACGACAATTTTCTGATAGAAGTAGATTTACTATCTAAAAATTCAACTAAAAATTTAGTTACTTTTTTTTAGTGATTATTTACGACAATTTTTACAAAAGTTATTCTTAATGTTTGCCTATAAAAATTTTCTATCTATTTTTTACTTCTGTTGTATTTCTTACGATTGGCTTTGTGAAATCGGCTGTGGCAAGTATGGCATAGGACAGTTAAATCAGTTAATTTTTCGTGACCTTTTCTTAAGTAGGTTCTGTGATGGACTTCAAGTAGATTATCTGAATAGCAGACTTGGCAATGATATTCTGCTTCTAAGAGTTTTCTATTTCTTAGGGCTATCCAGTGGTCAGATTGCAGGTATAATTGGTATTCGCTTTGAGGGGTTATAATTTTCAAGGTAGATTTTGCTTTTTCTACTTGTAATTGTTCTTCAGATGCTGGTCTTTTGTATTTGGTATTGGCAGCTTTAAGTTTATTGCGGTGATAGTTTCTTTGATACATATTTAATACTCCTTTTAGAGTAGGTTTAAATACAATACGCCCTGGTAAATCCCCTAATTATTTTAAATCGCTAGTCGGTCCTATTGTGTCGGCAACGATTATAGTGAGAGTAACTTCATACTCCTTAGATCTCATAGGCGGTATATTGCTTCTGCTTAGTCCCTTCCCTTTCGGGTACGAATGATTGGCTGGTATCTGCCAATCCGCAATCAGTATAATAAAAAATCCCTTTGGCTACTCGAAAAACTCATATTAGTCTTTGGCCTCGGGGATTATAGAAAAAATCATATATAATGACTAATATGAGTACCTGCAAATCTAAACTTTATTTTGAATAAGTCAATAGCTGGATCAAAATTTTCTGGATACTGGGAAATTCTGGCTTTTCTCTAACTTAATTCTTTTTTAATTAATAGGAGGAAGAGTATGAGAGATGTTAAATTCAGATTTGTAAATAGAATAATGGATACTGGAAAAATTAAATTTGTCTATACATCCGTCAATGAATTAGAATATGGAGATAGTCGGCAGGATAAAGTTAATTATCAAAGAGTAGGAATAAATTTATTTACCGGACTATTGGATAAATCAGGTAAAAAGATTTATGAAGAGGATATAGTAAAGCATAGAAATGGTATTTCAGCAGTCAGTTGGAATCAGAAATTAGGAGCCTGGAATATGAATATAAGCAGTAATGTCAATGATCAAGAGGCAGGCGGATACTTTGGAGAAGATATTATAGTTTTAGGAAATATTTTTGAGAATCCAGAATTGTTAAAAGTTTAATTCTGGCTTTTCTCTCTTTCAACTTTCTTAAACATAAAGGAGATACCATACGAAATGTTCAGTAATAAAATGCAATAGTGAAGTATTTGAGGTTGGAATATGCAGCAATTGTTTAAAGTATCTGGAGGATAACAATAAGTATATGGCTCTGGTATGCTGGGAGTGTGGGAGTATAATTGATATATTTGAAAGAAAAGGCAGTAGTGATACTATATTCTCAAGAGGATGCAGGGAGTGTGGAAATATCAGTGGGGAGAAGAATACTTTCCTGGTTAAGCCTGATGTTAAAGATTGAAAACCAATTATCAGCTTCTGATTCTTCAGCTTCAGTGAATACCTGTATTTGTTCAGATATGATTTTATAATAGCTGTTTGATATAATCCAGACCTTTAGATTCCAGTCAAATCGCCTGTTACTCTTAGGGATGGACTTAATGAAGTCCTGAAGAGTATAGGTTGATCTGCAGTACCAGTCAAATCTTTCCATTTGCAGAGAGAAGCAGGTATCGTATTTTTTAATAATCATATATAAATATAAAAGGAATTTATATGGAAAACAAAGAAATATTACAAAAAGCTATTGATAAGGCTATAGCTAATGGATTTGGATTAAAAGAAAATTTTGATAATGAAGAAATCACAGTTTCAGATCAAATATATAAGGATAGTTTTTCAGAGGGTTATCTGCTTAGAAGCACTTCTCATAATTATCAATTTGAACTGGCCAGTATAATCTTTTCTCATTCATTTGCAAAAGCATTTTGGGGTAAAGAGATAATAGAAACTGGGATATGGTTGGATAATGATGAAAAACAAGTAGCAATAGCCTGGCAATATCATTTACAACAACTTGTTCTCTGTGAAAATCCATTATTATATATTGAGAAGTTTTTGTAAATAAAAGGAGAAACCAAATAAAAATTGGAAGAAAAGATAACTGTTGCAGTTGCAAGAGAGTTTTGAGATAATGGGTAGCAAGCCTAAAGTTTATGAAATTTCTAAAGAAATTAAAAGTATAGAGGAGATGAATATGAAGTTAATAGATATAGTCAATCAGGAGTTTATAAGTTCAAGTGCTGTTACTCTTCAATATAAGAGAGCTAAGAGTGCCTTTAAGAAAGAACTAAAAAGATTGTTGCCTGATTGCGAAGTGTTGATAGGCAGTTGTGCACATTTTGAAATAAGCGGGTTCATTGTTAAAACAGATAAGATTGTATGGTTTGCAAGTGGAGATTTGAGATGTCCAATGTTGGGTATGCTGGTCCGGACAGCAAAACACTTGAAAGATTATACAGGTGGCAGCAATAACTTTGTTGGGTATAATGAAGATTTTGACCAGAAGTTCGTAGAGAAGATTTATCAATTATTAGAATAGGGAAATTGGAAGATGACACTAAAAGAATATAAAAAGAACTTGGATGAGTTTGTAAAGAAACATCCTGAGTTACTTGATAAGCAAGTGATATATGGAATAGATGAAGAGGGTAATGGGTATGAATTTGTTTGTAATAAACCTATTGCTGGGAGATTTGAAAATGAAGAATTTGATACTTCATTGGTCAAAAATCACGGTGGCATAAATGCAGTCTGTATCAATTAAAAGGAGAATAAGAATGGCAAATAAAGAATATGATGCAATATACTCTGATTATTTGAAAAAGCTGTTTATGAATAAATCCACTATAACACTTACTCCTATTGAGAAGCGTAATATAATCCATGGATTGGAATTAAGTATTAAAGAAATTAACCAGCTTAAATGGGTTAAAGATGATTTGGGATGCACAGAGAAACTTGCAATAGATAGGATCAAAAAATTAATTAAAAAGATTCAGGAGGAATAGAATGTGTCTTTCATATGTAAAAAAAATCAAAGCTAATAAATATGGATATAAATGGTTTCGGACAGACCTGGATAATGGGAATATTAGAACGCCTGTTGAAAGATTTGAATGTAAAATCGGGCAATGGTTAAAAGCTGAACCGAAAACTTTATTTGCAATGTCTACTTTTAATAATTCTGCAACTCCATATCAATCTGGTTTTCATATATATAATAAATTGAAAGAAGCAAAATATAGCTGGATCAATGAATCTGGACAACAGAGAAAACTATACCGTGTATTATATAGAAATTATATTACAGGGTTAGGTGATGGAGCCTATGGAGGAGAGAAAACCGAGCAGATTGTAGCTCAAAAGATGAAAATAATCAACGAAGTAAAACTACCGGAGAGAAAAACAAAATTTAGGATAAAATAATGACTAAAAAGAAAAAAATATTATCATTTACTTTCGGGATAATGACAATTAGTGTAAAGAAGGTAAAATGGTTTTTTGAACAAACTGGGTCTGAGCCTAAAGATCTAGTTGCTTGGATGAAAGATGTTAAAGATTTTCATTTCCCTTGTATGGTCTCTTATTGTAATGGTAAATATTTAAAGGAATATTGTATATATGAAACTTCTCGTGGTAATTATAATGGTATTACTCTAGATTTAAAGGGTGTTTATGATTTTTGGGACTATATAAGAGCAGAAGAAAATATAAAGAAGTTTAATCAGTTCTGTAAATTTATTAAAAAAGCTTATGAGGAGGAATAATGAAAGTAAAAATTAAAGTAATCAAAGAAACTGAGCTTGAGGCAGATGTACAGTTTCCAGTATTCTTAAAAGATATGGCAAGCAATGTATATTTTATGTTTACAGAAATAATGAAATGTATGATAGTTAAGAAATACGATTTTAGCACTTGCATTGAATGGACTCATCATATTTGTTTACAAGATAGATTTATGAACCCAAATTATGCAGTAATAACAAAACAAGAGTTTAAGAAGGCATTCGATAATACTAAAACTAAACTGGAGAAAATGCTTAATGAAATGTGTGAAACTAAATAGCGGTAAAGTATTGAGAGTCAATAATGAATATGCAGATGTATTGGTAAGAGATAAGAAAGCAATATTCATTGACCGAAAGAAATGGAAAGAAGATGGCAGAGAGTATTTAACTGAATTAGATAAACAACAATTAAATAAAAAGGAAGTAAAATGAGCATTAAAGATTTAACATTGGATAATGTATTACAATCCAAAGTATATGTAAAACCAAATAGTTCAATTTCATTCGGTACGCCCAAAGAGTATTTGGAACCATTCGTAGAGCTATTCGATAAAGAAACAGCTCCAATATTCAGATTGAAAGTAGCTGATCCTGTAATCAATGCAGAGGACTCGGGATTAAGAAATATTGCCTATCCCAGGGTAATGATCGAAGCTGATTTAGGTGAATCCATAGAGGGCTTCAAATCAGTTGTAGGGCTGGTATATGCATTAGACTTGCAGAAACCGGTAGTAAAGATATACAGTGGTTATAATGTTCAAAGTTGCATTAATTTAACTATATTCAATACTGATAATTTAGCTCAGCAGGAGATACTTGGTGATTATAAGAAGCTATATGAAAAGGCCAGTGGATTTATTCAAAATAAAACTGCAGAAGCTATTGAGTTTAAAGAAACTTTAACTAAATTACAGACCACATTTCTTAGTGAAAGTCAATTAAACCAGTTGATTGGAAAGATGATAAGAGAAGCTTCAAAACTTAGATTAGGAACTACCCCGATAATGCAGGCAACAAAGATGTTGGATGATAATTCTTCTCAATATTATGTCAGGCCTGATGGACAATTCTCCTGTAGTAAATTCAATGTATATAATGCAGTCACTCATTCGATTACGAATAGTAATGATATTGTTGATAGAGCTATAAAGACAATTCAATTATCACAATTAATATTAAACTAATTATGAAAACATTTAGAGAATATTGGGATAATCTTTTTATGTCAGATTATAAATGGAAAGAAAAATATTGTCCTACCCTAACAAGAATGATTTGTGATCCAGATTTTATGAAAGAAGTATTGGGAAAAGCTAAGGAACAAGCAGATGATAACTACTACCAGATGTTAAAAATGGCTGGACATTCTGATGAAGAAATTAAAAAACATTTGGAGAGTTTAAAATGAAAGTAGAAATATCAACCCCAAAGAGAGGTAAGAAATGTTCATACTGTTCTTCTATGATAACTAAAGACGAAAAGTTTATAGAGACTATTGATTGGATTCCTAATGTGCAATATTCTATAAAGAAGAATGTATGTATGAAGTGTGTAGAAAGTCGTATTGAAATGATACCTAAGTTGGAAAGTCTATTGAAAGACTTGAGACTATTAAAAGCAAATGTAGAATTAATTTAAGTAAGTATGAATGGGAAAGAGTAAAGACTCTGGTTTTTCTCTTCTCTCAATTCATTTCTAATATATAAGGAGAATAATGGCTAATATAATTTTAGTAATTGGTGAGTCTGGTTCTGGTAAATCCACAGCAACACGCACGCTTAAATCTGATGAAACTTTTTTAATAAGAGTAACTGATAAAGACCTTCCATTCCAAGGATGGAGAAAGAATTATATTACTTATGATAAAATTACTGGTACCGGTAATATGATTACTTCATATAATCCCGCTACACTTATTAAAGCGTTGGCATTAGCAAAAGAAGACCAGCATATTAAAACAGTTGTTATAGATGACCTGCAATATTTAATGTCATTTGAGTTTATGGAAAGAGCCAAAGAAAGCGGATGGCAGAAGTTTACTGATATAGCACAGAATACTTATAATGTTATCAGTGCTGCAAAAGCATTGAGAGTAGACCAAACAGTAATATTCTTATGCCATTCTACTGATGAATATTTTGATGGAGGCCGTAAGACTAAAATTAAAACAATTGGCAAAATGCTGGATGAGAAAATAACTATTGAAGGTATGTTCACGATAGTGCTATTGAGTCAGATTGAAAAGACAGAAACCGGATTAAAGTATTGGTTCTAT
>Ga0210043_1002778_pt1 | contig 11070 bp, 7 predicted proteins | sample CryGeymet201501t_FD_183990 | JGI IMG/M metagenome (GOLD analysis project Ga0210043, IMG submission 183990) | Groundwater microbial communities from Crystal Geyser aquifers in Utah, USA - Crystal Geyser metaG 2015-01t (SPAdes) (version 2) | ecosystem: Environmental > Aquatic > Deep subsurface >... | reverse complement strand
GCCAGACGATGATAGTGCCTATTGGAGGTCCTCGTCGGCGGCCCGTTTAAGCGCGTCATTCCGCAAGTCTGGCATAAAGTATCTGTCCTGATTGTGGATCCGGGCGTACCCATGTTTAATAGACGCTCTACTGGTACGAATATCAGGCGCGTGTCTCTTAAGCAGAGCAATTACAGCATGCTTTATAACTTTAGGGCCGGGTATTCTACCTGAAGCATGAGACATAACAGTATTACAAATCTCTGTTATGCTCACAGAATTAGCATTGATGTTTGACAACCGACCTAAACGTGTATAAGACTGAAATCCCTCTTCAGAGAAATCGTACACGTCATTCAATAACTCTTCAGCTCCATTAGTTGTTGTATGTTTAACCAGATAGGATTCTAAATACTTAGACTCGGCAGAAGTCAGGATATACGGAGCCCTCTTTCCAGTGTGTAACTTTAACTCATGTAGGATCTGCCGCCATAGACCATACATATCCATCTTATCCATTGCATACGTATCGACATAAGACACATTGAGCCACCAGTACCTTCGAGCGCCTTCCCTCGGTAGAGTTAACGTCTCTATGTTTGTAGAGGCCATGCATGAGAAGAACCGGGTATGCTGTTGAACGTCACGACCATAGGGAGGCCTGAACATATCGTACCGCTCAGTGAGATACGCTTTGAGGTCAGCTACGTCATTCGATGAAAAGATTCGCTCGGCCTCATCAAAGTCTACTACAAGTTTGCCAATGGTCTTCTGTAAGCTATCTTTATCTGCAAACTGACCTGATAATCGGGGTTTGGTAGACACATGCAGATGCTGCCACTCTTTGGGGAACAGACGAACTCCAAAGGATGACTTGTTAATACCACCCAGAGGGGATGATAGTATCAAGACGCCTTCACTTGTAGCTGTAAGGGCAGTTGGATTTTTCTGAGTTAACTCTGGCCAGAGGTTTCTTCCTAGTGACAACAGCCACTTGCGTACCAGCAGATTGTGAAACTCCTGGTTAGGATCTTCGCAGTCAGGATTACGTTGGATTATTTCTGTGCCCATTAGACGTATGTAGTCGGGTTCTGTATCAGGGTTGTAAGCTGGGGCTGTGGCTACTTCTCGCGCAAACCTGTTAATAGTTTTCTTCTTGGCTATAGCTAAGTCCTTTAACCAGGAGAACACTTGAGAAGCGGTTGGTCTAAACTTATAGGGCTGAGCTTCCAAGACCAACAAGACAGCTAGCCTTTCCAAATCACCAGCGTGTACTGCGTATGACGCTTCTTTTGACTCATAGTATGTGGGGTAAAGGGAGTACGGCGCGCCATCTAGAAAGATTACACCAGTCATTACGTCAATCTCAGGAGTAAGACCCTTATACGCCAAGAACGCCTGAAAATTCTCAAGCTCAGCAGGCTTAGGTATCTTAGTCTTCGCATTCAGCACTGGCCATTGAATTGAGAACTCATTGAACATCCACTGATATGTACCCGCAGTAATCGAAGCATGACTTGACGGTAGAGTAGACGAAGGTGGCTCATACGTTGGATCGCTAATCGATTCCCATCGTGAAGCTAACTCAGCAGGGTCATAAGCGTCACCCGACGACTTAGACCACTCATCGGCTATCTGGTATCCCTGGATAGAGCCAAACGCTGCATGAATCGCCATTAGCCCTAACAGCCAATAGTCATGGTAGATCAGAGAGTGCTTACCCATAAAGGCTATGAGGGCAGGATCTGACTCTAAGCACGGTACTTCTCTAATCCAGACTACAGCAGGAGTTAATAAGGCATTCTGTTGTGGCTGAATTTTAGTACGCGTCTTAATGTCAATGACAGGGGTCACACCAAACTCTGGAAATAGGTCAGCGATGATAGTAGCCGGTATAGCGCTTATTAAGAGAGGGTAGCCCGGCAAACTTTTTCCAGTGAGAGTAACAAAATTCGATGAAGCATTATACAACTCGATAGCGGAGGTCGCGCCGTCCGGCTGATCTTTAGGAACAACAGTGCCTTTACGCCGCAAGAGAGCCTTGTCATCCAAGGATGGTAGCTGGTACAACAGGCGTAAGTGATTAGGTTTGCCAGATGGAGATTCCTCAACATACGTAGGATACTGAGTGAGTAACTGGTTAAGAGAGGGAGTAGAGAGGGAAGCACCATCGATATCTATGGCAATAACAGGATGTAGATCATTGCATACCAGTCCAAGGATAGGAGAGGTAGTAGCAGCTTGACTGAGCGTACGATGGAGAAACGGGTTAGATATATTCTGAGTAGGCCTCTTCAGCCATTTATTCTTTTGTGGGGCCCATTCAGGAGTCCAGTTTATGAAGGCTTTAGGCTGGGACGATAAAGAACTGAATACCTTGAGTAAAGTTGGCACGTCCGCGTTAACATGCAGAAGGGGCTCCACTGGATTGGATGCTGATGTCGTCATTGCAGTTTCCTTTATCCAGTAGAGATTATGAGTTAACAGCTTGCAACGTTATAGCAGACTCAGTGCGTCGGCGTTGCTGTTGTCGTCTGTCAGGATCGCTAGCGGCCTCTTCTTGTTCTTGTTCTTGTTCTTGTTCTTGTTGTTGCCGCTCTTGTTGCCGCTCTTGTTGTTGCCGCTCTTGTTGCCGCTCTTGTTGTTGCCGCTCTTGTTGTTGCCGCTCTTGTTGTTGCCGCTCTTGTTGTTGCCGCTCTTGTTGTTGCAGAGCTCGAAGGTCGTCTAAGAAGACTGGGCAGTCGCTGTTAGGAATGGAGAATAACTTGGGTAGATACTCTCGAACTTCGACATATGACCAGGGAGAGACATTCGAGGTCGAGGTCGAGATGAAGGCGTAGGACACCTTGAATAGGTCGGCTATGTTTCGCTTTTTCCAGGAGAGCGTGACCAAAAGGTTAATCACATAAATATCGAAACGGGTAAGCGGAGCTTTAATTCGTGGTTGTGTTGCAAGACTAGATAGTTGGGATAGGAACTCCGCCTCTTGCTTAGGTGTGCCGTCTACCAATAGGTGAATAGGAAGGATAGGAATCAGTTCAGAGAAGGTGAGAGGGCGGATAGCAGGGTCAGACTCGATGATAGTCTTTACTAAGTACCTCACTTGCGAAGCAGGCTTAAAGAACTTTGGAGACAAATAGCGTGCGATAGCAGAGACATTCCATCCCAAACGATAGAGGCCCTTAACAGTATCAGTGTATTCGGGTGCTTTATCCAGTAAGAAAGAGCTAAACTTGAGGGTAGGATCCTCTTCGACAACTCGGAATTTAGGTATGGCGGGTAGGCGTGATTGATTAGACTGATGAACGTGCATTGTAGGACTCCGGTTAAGATTGATTGACTACCTGAAAGAGAGTTAGACAGTAAGTTATTATGGAAGCTCTTAAGTATCTAAATATATTAGCATATTTATTTTATAAAGTAAACAAGTATTTTCGCTCTAACTAATTTATTTTATGGCTATTTGGTACATTTAGTATCACCTTATCCAGAAAGAATAATGAGGAAGGAGGATAAGAAATGGGGAAGGAGGATAAGAAATGGGGGAAGGAGGATAAGAAATGGGGAGAGGTAAGGCTGTACTCCTTAAATTAGAGCGAGATTTTTACACACCACGAAAAAAAAATTAGGCTAAATTAGGCTAAAAGGAGGAAAAGTGACTTTTCCACGTCTGGGGGAGGTGCTACTGAGTAGTACTAGACAGTCTTAAGTGTGTATTTTTTCCAAAATTGACTTTTGAAAAAATATGTAATAAAATCAGGCGATTAGAGCAGCGAAAATGTGTAAGTGTGTAAGTGTGTTGTCTTTTCAATATAGCTCCTAAAAACGCAAGTCATGCCGGTAAAAGTCGAAGTCGCCCGAATATTCTACACCTTTTACACACTTAATATATGTATGTATATGTTATTATTATATATTTTATACTAGAGCCTAATTATACTTAATAATATATAACACACTAATAATAACACTTAATTGGTCTAAGTAGTTGATATTATTGGAAATAGCTCTTCTCTAACTTTTTACACACAATCTAATAAAGCCCACCACGTCGAAATTGCATAAAACTCCACTGGCTACAGTGCCGACCAGCTACTCCAAGATACATTAAATCTACTACGCCAGAGCACCAGTACACTGGGTATACTGTTTACTGAGACCCACGAATACCTAGAGCGCTGAGACACCAGTCAACTGGGCGTACTGAGACCCACGAATATTTAGGGCACTGAGCCCCTAATACACAGGGTACTGAGACCCCACGAATATTTAGGGCGCTGAGACACCAGTCAGTCAGCTGGGCGTACTGTTTACTGAGACCCACGAATATCTAGAGCGCCGAGTAAGTCTAGCTCTACTGGACAGATCAACTAGATACGCACTATAAAGAGATTAACTACTACTGTGATTTGTATACCAGCTTTTAATGACACTGATACACCAGCTAGACAGCTGGCCAGCACTATCATCGCTTCGCTCTAACGTTCTACTTAGCGTTAACGATATTAGCTGGCCAGAAGTACTGTATGCACAGGCTAGACAGCTGGCCAGCACTATCATCGCTTCGCTCTAGAGTGCTTCGCTTCGCTCCGTCACACAACAACACACAACAACATAACAAGTGTGTCGCTTCGCTCCACATCACGGCTTCGCCATATACCAGAGCATAAAGAACCGAAGAACAATAACACCGTAACAACATTCCAATTAACAAAAACTCCAAACAAAACAATAATGACTCTCAATTACTCTTGAGAGTCATTATTATCTTTACTTCTTCACTTCTTTACATCTTTTTAATTTCGTCCTCGAACTTTCCTTCTTTAAAATTAAATCTCACCAACTTACCACTTTTCCCCATCTCAACTCTATTTCCAATCTTTTCCCCTCCTCTTATTACGCCCCACAAAACCAACTTATCCCCCATCTCTCTAAATCTATAACCGTCATCCATCAAATAACACTTTATACTACTCACATTTCTATTACTTATAGCCAGTCTTTCACTTATTTCCTTATTACTCAAAATTTCTTCCTTCAACATTCCCAATATTTCTTCTTTCCTACCTTTACCTTTCCCCTTTCCACCTTTAACAATACCGTCTCCGCTCATCAAATTCTCTAACTCTTTCTCATTCATCTCACTAAATTTCATCTCAACGCCCTCCATAATTTTTTAACTCCTTAACTACGTCCTAACTACACTTATATATATAACACATATAACTAATATAACCATATAAATTAATTTAAAATCCCCAAGAGCATTTAAAACCGAACTACTAAGAGCATAAACACCGACCTCGCTTCGCTCGGTATTTAATGTCCGGCTTCGCTACGCTACGCCGCCCCGGCTTCGTTTCACTCGCCCATACAGGGCCCTGTACCTCCCTGGGTTTCCTTTTCTTCCTCTCCTCTATATGACCATCTCAGCATGAAAATTTCACTTAAACTAGCGTCAAACATACTTTGTAAGTATCTACGCCAGCTTCAAACATACTTTGTAAGTACCTAAGCCACGGGACTCCTTGATAAGTACCCACGTAAGCGCAAGAGCCACCATCTCAGCATGAAAATTTCACTTAAACTAGCGTCAAACATACTTTGTAAGTATTTCATCTAAGCCAGCTTCAAACATACTTTGTAAGTATCTCACGCCTAGCTTCAAACGTACTTTGTAAGTATTTCACCTAAACCAACGTCAAACATACTTTGTAAGTAGTGCTGATAACTTACTAACTATGTACGTATATTCATATTCACTCTAATTAGGCTTCACTCAATTAGGCTACCTTATCCTACTTATTTCGTATTCTAAACAAAATTAGAGCTTAACTCGAGCTAATTAGACAGCTTCTCGCCCTTTATACAGCTATTTTATGCTAGTGAAAATACGTTATTTACTTAAAAAGTACATATGTACATTCATCATCCAGTAGTTTATAATAAATATAGGGTTGAAGAATATAGTCTAATTTATACTTTACAAAATCCATGATGATTGACATCCAGTTACTTAAACTTCAGTATGAGATTCTCAACATACCATTGGAGCAGTTGGCTCAAGAAATATCCGTGCCCAAATCTCTCCTGGATACAGAAGCTCGTAACAACAACTGGACACAATGGTGGCCCGAACAGCTTCAGGGCGACATAATCTTTAACAGCCCGGCCCCTCCATTTGATGTCATTTCTGAAGCACAAATGGATGAAGAAGCCTCAGTCTTAGAAGAAGGCGCGCAACAGTACATTAGAGACACGCAAATCCGATTGCGCGTATACAATCTGGCCAAAGAAGTTTACCTTACCCATAAGTACGCAACTTTTGAATCTTCATTAATAACGAAAGCAAAAGATATAATAGACTCTGTTGCGACAGCCCAAGAACTCGCGCAGTTATCAAGTATGTTTAAAAACTTATTGCCTTCTGGAAAAAGTGGGCAGCAACTCTCTATTGGGCAAAACGAAGACGGGCTACCCACGGTTATAATTCGAGATTTAACTGGCCGTGAAACTGCTTAAAGCTCTTGCGTGCGGGGACCACGCTCCCTCCTACGCGTTCTCCGCACAATAGAGTGACAATAGAGGCCCTAAAATTAAATTCAAACTTTTAACCAAGCCACAAGGCCCAATCTTAGACGCTTATATGACCTCTAAGAAAAGAGTTGTCATGATTCGAGGGCCGCTTGGATCGGGTAAAACTTTTGGTAGCTGTGAAAAGATCTTTAGGGTTATGTGTAACCAGGCGCCTAATCAGCAGCGCTTAAGGAAGACTAGAATTTACGCTATAAGGAATACGTATTCTGATCTTAATACAACAACTATAAAAGACTGGATAGAGCTGTTTGGGCCACTTGGCTCTTACACAGCTGGGGGTATGCATCCTCCTACACATAGACTAAGATTTAGATTACCCGATAAGACAATCGTTGAAAGTGAAATAGTATTTATAGCACTGGACAGACCTCAAGCAATCAAAAAGTTACGAGGAGCTCAGGTTACCGCATTCTGGTTGAATGAAACTAAAGAGCTCCCTAAAGAAGTTATAGATATGAGCGATATGCGGCATGGTCGCTATCCGTCGGCAATGGATGGCGGGCCGACTTGGCATGGCATGATTGGGGACTATAACTCACCCGACGAGGACCACTGGCTGTACGAGATGGCGGAGATTACCAAACCAGAAGACTGGGAATTCTTCGTTCAGCCCGGCGGGGTGATGAAAGAGATGGTTGAAGAAGCTGGTGTGCATGGTGAGCCCACTTTAAAGTGGACTGGTCGATGGATCGAGAATCCGCTAGCTGAGAACGTGAATAATTTACCAGAAGGGTACTACATTAAAGGAATGCAAGGTAAAGACGACTCATGGATTGATGTGAACTTAGCCAACTCCTATGGAACTGTGTCAGAAGGGAAACCTATCTACAAGGAACAATGGAATGACGCGCTGCATATCGATCCAACTGTTGAAGTTATTGAGGGCCTTGATCTTATTATAGGACTAGACTTTGGCCTGACTCCTTCTGCTATTATTGGACAAGAGTCTATTCAAGGTGCTGTTCACATTCTGCATGAGTTAGTAGCTGATGGTATGGGTATTAAGCAGTTTGTCAAGCACGCATTGAAACCTTTACTTAATAAAGAGTACCGAGGATACAAGTTGCGTTTGGTAGGTGACCCCGCGGGTAATAAGAGGTCTGACACAGATGAAGAAACAGTATTCAAAGTGCTCTCTGAACTTGGATTTGATGTTGAAGAAGCAAACACAAACGATCCGGATATCAGATGGGAAGCCGTACGCGAGCCCCTCCAGAGGCTTATTGAAGGACACCCAGGATTCCGTATGCATCCGAGGTGCAAAGTCCTAAGAAAGGGTTTTAATTCTGGATATAACTTTAGGCTTTTGCAGATCCCTGGTGAAAAAAGGTTCTCTGACAGAGCAACTAAGAATATGTACTCGCATCCTCATGATGCTCTCCAGTATCTTTGTATGTATATCAAAGGTGACTCAATTCCAGCAGTTAAATTCCAAAGAGACGATAGCTACAACTATTAATTATGCCTACTAAAACTGGAACGCCCTTACCGTTAACTCAACTTATTCAATGGAGTGGAGAGGCACAACTCGCTCATTCAGGTTGGCGCGCGGAGAGCTGGGAAGATTACTCCTTCCGGGATGGTAAGCAGTGGACCGCAGCAGACTTAGCTAGGCTGGAGAAGAAGGGTATACGCGCCCTTACTATAAATAGAATATTTCCAATACTGAACCTTTTGCAAGGGCATTACCTTAATAATTTGCCGATGACTATAGCAAAAGGTCGCACCAAAGACGATAATGAACTTGGACAAGTAATGTCCGAAGCAATCACTTACGTCGGTGACCAATGTAATGGAAATTTGCACAAGAAAAAAGCATTTGAGCATTTAACTACTGCTGGAATAGGCTGTTTAGGTACAGGATTTAATCCAGACCCACGTAAAGAAAAAGTCCATTTTTACCCTATTAATTGGTACTCATTTTGGTGGGACCCCTACGCCTCTCCTTGGTTATTAAAAGAAAGTTGTCGATACGCATTTACAGCAGAATGGACTGACTTAACTAGTTTAGTAGCTTTATTTCCAGAGAAAGAAAAGGAGCTTACTGAAGAATTTAGAGTCTTAAGTACCGATACTTTTGTACCTGATGTTTTAGATGAAGGTACCCAGATTGAAGATATGAAGCGTTTTCTTGGAAGTACTTCCTGGGTAAACACTGAACGGAAACGGGTACGTCCAATTGAAATGTGGTATACAGTTTTTGATAAAGGTTTCTTTGCCAAAATGCAGAACGGATCTGTTATAGACCTTGATACCTTAGCAAGTCCGCAAGAAGAATACCAAGTCATACAGCAGGCAACTGAAGTTCTTACAGCAAATATACGTAGAATGCGGGCGGCCACATTTGTGGGCAACTTATCTTTACAAGACGTGCCTTCACCATACGCGCACGATGATTTTCCATATGTACCTTATGTAGGCTATCTCGATCGATTTGATTTTCCATTTGGTATACCAAGACAAATTAAAGAACAAGATTCAGAAGTAAATAAACGCCGGTCAATGGCGTTATCTCTCTTATCTTCACGTCGTGTTACCACAGAGGAAGAAGCGTCGGCAGATCCAAATAAGACGTATACAGAAGCAAATCGTCAAGATGGCTTTATTGTTATGCGTAAAGGTAAGATGGATCGTATCAAGATAGAAGAGATGGGACAGCTAGCTCCTGCTCAAATGTCTATGCTTGAGGCGTCTGAGCGTGAGATACAGGAAGTAGCTGGTTCAAATGACGTAGTTCCTAGGGCTAATGTTAGATCTACAGGGATGATGGAAAGTCAGCAAGCTACTGCTGCAACGATTACAGCTTCTCTCCTGGACAATGCAAAAATGTCTGACAAGATTCTGGGTGAAAAACTCATGTCTCTTATCCAAAACACCTGGACAGATGAAAAAGTTTTACGTGTTACTGATCGAGTGACTGGTGCTGAAAAATTTGTTGCGCTTAACGAGCGTTTTGTTGAGGGCACCCAAGTACGGATTAGAAATAATATTACAGAAGCTAAATTTGATTTAGTTGTTAGTGAAGCACCGATGACTGACACTATGCGTGAAAAGAATATGGACACCATTTTTGCTGCGGTTAATAAAGCGCCTGCAGAAGCAATTGGTCCTCTCATTAACCTTGCGCTTGAACTTAGCGACGTACCAAATAAAGATCAACTGCTCTCTCAGATTCGTAAAGCTACTGGTATGGGTAACTACGATTCTACCATGTCTACTCAGGAGCGCGAAGCCCAAGAGCAACAAGAGGCCGAAGCTAAAGCTACACAGGCACAGCAAGAGCAAAATGATCAGAACGAAATGGCTCTCTTAGCTAAGGCCAAAGAGCAAGCTGAGATTGAGAAGATTAAAGCTGAAACTCAAGTGGAACTTCAGAAAGTAGCAATAGCTAAGCAAGACATCGATCAAAAAGGCTGGGCTTTAGGAACTCAAGCTATGCAAATGGCGCGGAACAATAAACAAGAAGGGCCTACAAGGTCTGCGCAATCACATAGTAAAATCCAGAGCCCAAAGGACCAAATAAAAATGTAGGAGCTACAAAATGACAGAACAAGAAGAGCGTAAATTTGAAAAGTTTGAGGAAAAGTATTTTAAGTCTCACCGCGAAATTCCTAATGGAAGAGACTATAGATTTAATCGTGATCGGCACAGTTTGAACGACGACGCGTATAAGAAAAATTTTGATTTAATTTTCCCCCACGCACCGGGGGCTGGCATTTAGTCGACGTAGGCGTATCCTACGAAATTTAACAATCGTCTAAGAGACGTAAAACGGAGCTTATTATGAACGGAGCAACAGTAGTATCAACAGATTCAACAGAGTCAACAGAGTCAATAGAATCGACCACTCAGCTATCTGAATCTGATATGCTGATGGCGTCTCAAGGTATCACATCGTTTTCAGAAGCAGAATTAAGAGGCGAGGACCTGGTCAAAGAACCAGAAGCCGATAAGCCCGACGAAACTGCTAAGGAAACAAAAACCGGGTTGGCAGAAGAAGACAAACCTAAGGAAGACACTGAAGCCACGGAGGAAACTACGGCCAACTCCGAGCCGCAGGCTGAAAAAACTCCTAAAGGATTTGTACCACTCGCTGCTGTACATGAGGCCCGGGGAGAAATTCGGTACTTAAAAGAAAAACTTCAAGACGTACAAAATCAGCTCGCGAGAAAGGCAGAGCCTATACAAACCGAGACTGAGGTTGCAGAGGATTTTGAAGTCCTTACCGATGATCAATTTGAGGAATTGGCAGACGATAACCCCGCTCAAGCTATTATTTACCAACGAAAGCTTGCAGCATATGAGGCTTCTAAAAGGGCGGCCACTGAACAAGCCCGTCAACAAGAAGAGTTTGCCGTAGAGTACGAAGCGGTACTTAACGCATCAGCCGAAGCTATGGAGAAAGTTGCTCCAGGTATATTTGACAAAGACCAGCCTATCCAGAAAGAACTTATGGACTTTGCAGAAACCATTGGCTTTACTGAGGACATGTAC
>Ga0210043_1002777_pt1 | contig 11073 bp, 14 predicted proteins | sample CryGeymet201501t_FD_183990 | JGI IMG/M metagenome (GOLD analysis project Ga0210043, IMG submission 183990) | Groundwater microbial communities from Crystal Geyser aquifers in Utah, USA - Crystal Geyser metaG 2015-01t (SPAdes) (version 2) | ecosystem: Environmental > Aquatic > Deep subsurface >... | reverse complement strand
GTAGTCTTTCCTGCCCCTGGAGAACCAGCCAAGAATATTGCTTTTAAAATATTCTTGTCGTTAATACTTTCAACTATTAAGTTATTCTTAATAAATGCTCTTAATTTCATAGAAATAACTTTACATTTTATGTGACTTACTTAAGCCCTAAGAATTTTGCTACAGTAAGAACCTTCTTTTGTATGAAAGCACCGAAACTATTATTCTCAACAAACGAACTTGTTTGAGCATTCCATACAGCTCTTGCTATATACTCCTCGCTAAACATACCTGAAGGTAGAATTACATATGCACTTGTAGTATCGGGAGCAGTTCCCCAAGTTTTTGTTATAATAGCTTCTTTAGTGGTTCCATTGTAAGAGTTAATCTTACATGCTTGGTCCTGTCCTGTTCCTGAGCGAATAAATACTATCTGTCCCTTATATGCATCATCAATATCAGAAGCTCTTTCATTTAGTATTATAGAGTTAGGAAGTGTTCCATATTCAACTTGATGAGTTACACCACGGAACAATTCACCATCAAGACCATAAAGGGTCTCAGTGGTATCTTGTCGTGTGAGATACTTCATTCTTTGATAGAAATCGTTTATGGAGCGAGTAGGTTTATTTACATTCCACTCAGACCAATAGAATTCATCAACACCGTTTGCATCAACGTCAATTGCATTATAGCCTTCGGTAGTATTAGTTATGTCAGACCAAGTTCCAACGCTAGTAACTAAAGTTTGGTTGTTGTTGTCGTCTGCATAAGTCAACGCCAATACGTTGTTACCTCGAGAAGTTCCGGTTCCGATTTTGAATTCTGAATAAGTTTTACCCCAAACACGAGTTTGACCGATAATTCTTCTTCCATCAACGTCAGTTCCAGATGTTCTTACTTTAAACATAAATCGGTGAGAGTAACCAGCGGTAGCGTCCGCATTAAGACCAACTACAATTTGATACTCATCAGAAGTATCCCAGTCGTTATCGGTTCCTTCATAAAGAGCCATGACTGTAGCTGTAGTAGCAGTATTTGCTGTAATTACACCCCAGCTTCCATCGGTAATGTTCTCGATATAAAGTCCGAGCAATTCATTCTCAACCCATGATTTAGTAGAGTCTGTAAGAACGGTAGGGCTTGTAGTTCCAGTATGCGATCCTTTAATTCCGTAGTTCCAGAAGTCGTTTATTTCAGCTGCACCATCTTGAATAATCTGAAGGTTCATACCTCTGTTAGCGATAACTACCAAACCGTCCCAAATATCTGCACCGCCGTTCTGTATAATAGAACCGTCAAACAAATGCTCGGAAGCCGTTTGATCAATGTTATAACTATTAACCAACTGAATAATGTTATCAGTTTGTCGCTCGGAAGGGGGTGAAGTCAGTAATATCAATAAAGTCAGAAGAGGACGCTGAAGCAACAGCATCGTCTGCTAAGTCTTGAAGCCATCTATGGAATTCAATTACGGTGTAGTAGCCAGCGGTATCGGTTCCGTGGGCTGTTCCTACATATCGAATATCTCCATTCTGGGCTATTGTAAAATCTAAGCCTATAGCCATTTAGTTTCTCCTTATAAAAATATCTATATAATATCTTTACTCTTTTTCAGTTTGCCTTTTTCTCTTCTTCTCTTCAACATCATCTGCTATTTTCTTATCAAGCAGATGATCTACTCTATCATAAAGTTTAAATCCAACCAATACATATACGAGTATGCAAAAAGAAGAAAACACCGATACTTCCCAAAACAACTCTATTGGAGTTTGTGTTTCATAGAAATACCAAGAATAAAATATGTTTAAGACTACTATTGAAAAAAAAGCAAGTAGGTTTTTTACTCTAAATCCATGTATTAACTCTAACATTCTTCCAAATAAATATACCATGCTTAAGCTAATAGAAGATATAGTTACTACTCTTAATATTTCTTGAGAAAACAAGGCAAGTGCTTCTTGTATAGTCATTTTTCTCCCCCTGTCTAACTTTACTTTTAAATGTTACCAACTAAGACTAACATCATCTTTTGTAACAGTATAAGTAAAGATTCCAGAAGGAGTTTCAAATACATATTCTCCAGTTATAGAGAATAGGCTTCTATCTTTTATTATTATATACATAGTTCCACTTACATTACTTCTTCCTCTTTCAACTCCATTTACAACAATATTAATTATTTGGCCTTATTCTTCTATATATATTCTTTCTTCTTTTGTAACATCGTTGTTTGCATAGTAGCGAGTTCCATTTATTCTCACTGATGAAAAATCGAATTCTGTATCAAATGTTCTTTGAGAATATTCTACTGCAGAATAGAAGTCTTTTGTGAATTCTGAGAAGAAAGTAATGTTAGGAAGAGCTAGTGTAGGATTTAATGTATCAGCAACTATTGTTTCTTTTCTTTTAGAGTTGTCGGAGAAGGTTGTCTCATAGACTTCTCTATAAAGGGAATTAGGATAGTAGCTATTATCTGTGTTAATAAAATACACTTCATCAAGTTTTTCTATGAAGCTGTTGTTTGGATAATAAGTTGTTGCATGAACTCTATATCTTCCATCAGTTAAAGTAGAGGTCCAAGAGGTTGTTTGCCCAATAAAAGGATAGTTCTCTATACTTCCATCGGTTGTATGATCTATTCCATCAATCCAGTAAGGAACTACTGCTCGAGAATTTGTGTCTGCGGTAAATCCAGCGTGTTGAATAAGTGATACAGCTACATCCTCAAGATAAACTGGAGTGTTAGTTTTTACTAAAGAACATGATTAGAACAATAATACAGCAAATAGTAATACGATAATCTTTTTCATTTTTTCGACCTTTTTTTAAATATAATTATAACTATACAACAAAGAAAAATTTACAAATAATTTATGGTTTCTCTGTTGTCCCAGATTTTGTCGAAGTTTGAATTTCCTTCAGCCCAAGAAATTGCAAGATCAGTAAAAGCATCAACAGGTGAATTATAAAGCCTTGATATTCTCCAAACAGGTTCATTTTCTTCTGATCCAACTTCTGCCTCTCCTATATAAGTGAAATCATTGTTTGTCTCTATTCTTCTTGTATATACTTTTTTTAAACTCATTGGTTACTCTTAACTATAAACAAGCGTTAGATGATCTGTCCACGCTTTATCGAAATTTGCATTACCATTTGCCCAAAGAATTGATATTGTATCACCTACTATTTCTACTCTTTGTATTCTCCAAAGAAGTGAGCTATCAGCAATTCCGGTATCAGCTTCTCCTATATAGATATAGTCTCCTACTTCATCAATTCTTTTTGCAAGCCTAGTTTCTTCCTCTACTACTCCATTATCTGGATTATAGTCTGTCCATGTTGTATCATAGTTAGCATTTGAAAGTTTAACAAGTATTTGGCCTGTAGTTCCTCCTAAAGGAACTCCAACTCCATTGGTGCCATCTTTTCCGTCGATACCAGAAGGGCCTGGAGGACCAGATGGACCAGGAGGCCCTGGTTTACCTTCAGTTGGTATGCCAGTAAGAGCTGTCTTTCTTTCCTCTGGCTCTTCTTCTTTTTTCTTTTCTTCTTCTGGTTTTTTCTTCTTTTCTTTATCCGTTTCGAAAACTTTTACTATAGCGTTTTCTCTTTTAGGCAACCTAAAAGTTCTCTCTCCATCTCCAGATCCAAAAGGAAATCCTTTCTTCTCGTATTCTTTTGCTAACTCTGGATAAAGAAATCTTTCTATTACTCTACCATCTTGAGGCAAGAAACCTTTTGGTATTGGGCCAGACCAGTTAAATACCATATCCCCAACATCAAGCTCATCAAGATTAACTCCATTTACTTCTTGTTCTTCTGGCTGTTCTTGCTCTTGACTAGGCTCTTCTTCGGTTGGCTCTTCTTCTGTTAATTGTTCTTGAGGTTCTAATATAGTTTTTAATTCTTCTTCTACTAGGCGCTCTCTCTCTAACTCATCTTGCTTCTTCTTTTCTTCATAAAGAGCTTGCCCTACAATATCAGTAAGTTTTTTCATTTACTTCCTTGGGTCGTGTCCCCAAATAAGAAGGGACATAAGTTTTCTTGTTTTTCTTCCCTTCTCGTCAAACAATGGTCCACTGGCACCTTTCATTCTAGATATAAAAGAAATTTGTCTATTAGCCCATTTCCAATCGGTAACGTCCCAATCCTTCCAGCTCTTCTGCTTCATTCGCACAATTGCTCTTGCGGAATCTCTACCGGATTTTATGCCTTGGGATGAAGCTTCCGAGCGTGAAAGGCCGGACTTTTTTCCGTCATCAGAATGTATGTATTTTTCGAGTTCTTTAGGTCCCATGTTAACTAGCGACTTCCACTTTGAATATATTTCTTTTTTCTTTTCATCATCAAGAGTAGCTTCTGCAATATATCCGAACTCTTCAAAAATACTTAATAGTTTCAACTCATTACTCCTTAAATCTGTATCCAAATTTCGCCATTAAATTTATACCACTCATCAGTTGTTGTAAGATACCATTCATCTCCAAACTCGCCTACCTTTGGTAAGCTAGAACCTTTTCCAACTCTTACTGTTCTATATACAATATTCTCATACTTAGAAACATACAGACTTTCTTTCATTGACATATAGCCAAATCTATCAACACTGAAAGAGTTGTCAAAACCTTTTATTTTAAAGGGAGAATAGTATGGCTCATTAGCAATATAATGAGTGTTTGTAATATCTACTGCTCTTTCTATTACAAAGTCGGTCATTAAGAAAGCGCCAGGAATTGTTTCATCGTTGAACTTTATTACACCATAAGTATTGGGGAATGTGTTTATTCCAGAATATTGAAGTATATTTGTAGCTTCTGCTATTTCTGTTCCGTTAATAAAAACTCTAAATGTTTGTGTTGTCTTATCAGTAACAATCTTGAAGTATTGCCATTGATAAAAGCTAAATACTTGTCCTATTGATTTTGTTTGAAGAACTTCATTCTCATCAGTAAACTTGAAATACAATTCGTTTAGAGAATTTACTCCAAGACTAAATGTTTCTACTAAGTCGTTAGCTCTTAGCACAGATAACATTTTTGTATCTCTTCCTAGATCTTGAGAATAAATCTTTGCCCAGAAGTCGATAGTATATTGAGTTTCGCTAAATCTAAATTTATAATTTATTTTATTCGCTGCTACAGAAGAAGGGAAATGCTCAAGCATATCTGTTTCTTTTGTAGAATCTCTTAAGAAGATATTAAAAAATTCTACTTCAGAAATTCCATCAGTAAATAGTGTAGCTACTCCATCAGTTGAAAGAGTTCCTGCTTCAACAGATGAAGGAACAGTAATTGGGCCAACGAATGTCCAAGTATCTGTTGCCGCATCAAGCGGTATAGTAACTCCGTTAAAAATTATATTAAGTAATTCAGATCCAATTCTTTTCTTGTAATAGAAAAATAGAGTTGAGGAAACATCAGTAGCACTTTCGTTTATGTTTGCTCTTACACAGTTGGTTGCTTGATCGTATGGATTATTCACTGACTTTTTAATAATATAGTGAGTTTTTGTAAATGTCTCGACTTCAAAGTCACCTGTAACAGTTAATTCATCTTTATAGATATTTTCATCTTGTGTTGTAAATAACGCTACATTTCTTTCGGCAAATTTAATAGTGCTATTAGGAACCACATCTCCAGTAGAAAGAGTAGTGAATGGTTTTACTAGATAAAAATTAGACACATCATCGTTTGGATATGTTCCTATGGAAGAGGAGAAAATATCTGCAGATCCATCAAAGAAGAGGAATTGATTATCGCCATCAATTACCTGTCCTTCAGGAACTTCGCCAATTGCAATAAGAGAGTTTGTTTCAAGACTATGAAGTCTCTCGTCAATTTGAGCATCACTTTCTGTAGAAAGCTGACCTACATATCGAACTTTAACAAGAGTTCTTAAATTAGAATCTGGGTCATCAAGAAGCGGTATTCCAAAAGTAGTGCTCCCATCTCCTATTCCATAAGGATAACCTAAAGCTGCATATTTTGTGTGTAAATCAGAATATAAAGTTCTACTAATAGTTCTACCATCAGCAAGCATCATTCCAGTTGGAACGTCCGTATCTAGTGTTGAAAGAACTATTGTTCCTACTGGTATACCATCAAAGAAGAAAGGAGTTTCTCCTTCCTTTGGCTCTCCTATATTAAAGTCTATAGTAGTCGCAGTAACTGCTACGCCAAGAGGAACTCTAGAGTCTAGGGGAGAGAACGAAGAAGGGTCTTGTGAAATGCCACCGTTCTGAGCTAGATATACCATTGATCCAACAGTAAGTCCAGTAAAACCAGAAATAAATCCAGTCTTTATAACGGTTATTTTTTCACCATCTAGGTTTTCTACAACACCCATTGCATTTTGAAGGCCAGTAATACTATTATCTGCTTTGATTATTTCGCCGCTTGTATTAACGGTGGCAATTACTGGAAAGAAAGAAAGCTCTGTCTCTACTCCAACATACTTATCAAATAAAGAAGATACTTTAACCCCAGAGTCGATAAACTCTTTCCAGTAAGTTTTTTCTGTATCTCCAGAAGGCGATAGACCAGATACTCCATCGTTTCCTATAGAAGCCTGAACAGCAATAAAGAATTTTGTTTCACCAAATATTTGGTCGCTTACAATGTCCCCAGTTACATAAGGTCTGTCCTCTCTCCACGCAATCTTTCCGCCTTCAGCAAGCATAAGATCTTCAACGTCAGCATATAGATAATCAAATTTACCCTTGAATTGACCATCAATAAAATCTGCAAAATACTTAGGTCTAGTTCTTAAATTCTGCCCTATGTAGGCAACGTTTAAAAGTGTTACTTTTGTGTATACTGTTTGAACTGCGTTAGTATAATAATTGAAAATATATTTCAACGCAGAAAGTTCATAGTCAGTATTAAGAACTAGAGTAGTAAGTCCATCTTCTGTTTCTAAGAGAAAGTCAGTGTCAAGGAAAGAACTATGACGAAGAGATTGTGGTGCTCCAATAGCATTGAAATTAAGAATATCATATTCAACATATTGTTGAAAACCAGACTCTTGAATTTCTAATATTTGAACTGAGTTGTAAGTTGGCATTAATGTAACTCCAAAAAATTGGTTAAAACTTTATAGCTTTAACTTTACAAATTTGGAAGCCCTTAGAGAACTATGATAGGAACAAGCAATTCGCCTTGAGTAATATCAAGTTCTCCAAGAATTGTGAGCCTGCTGCCTGCTTGAAGCGTAGAGTTTGCGTCACTTCTTAGAAAAGAAGTGCTTTCCAAGCCATCGAGTAAGTCTGCGTCTAATCCAGTTCCATGTCCCATATTTCCTGATGTCCACGCTGGATAACCATTGACTGTTAGATTTTTTAAGTTTGCCATTTTTTTATATCCTAATAAGAGAGTTCTGGTATTAACTTTTCTATAGTAGAACTAATTCCTTCAATTTTCATTGTAGGAAAAAATTCGTTTCCTCTTCTTATATTTAAGACTTTTCTATCGCTCATAAATTCTATAGGAACGCCTACCATATAAAGCTTTTTTAAGTCGTCTACTTTTGCTATTTGTTTTATTTTTGCTCTTGCCATATTCATATCGTCTTTTGGCTCTATATTAATGTAAATCATTCATTTAGCTTTACCTTGTTTATACATGCAATGAATTTTCCTGATTTTGTCTTTTCTATAGCTTCAACTTCAGTAATAGAAAATGTATTTGGTAATCTTCCAAAGTATTGTATAGTCTTTTGTTTTATTTCTTCTTTAATATCTTTTATAGACTTTACTTTTATCTCAAGTTCTTCTAAATCATTTTGTAATACCTGATATTGCATCATTCCATCTATATCTCTAAGCATAACAGAGTAATCAAGAAATGTTTCTCTTGTTCCATCTAGCTTATAAATAAAACCTCTTGTTTTTCCTCTAATATCAGTAAGGCATTTTTTTCCACAACTACAAATACTAAATTTTCCAAGATCTCCCAGCTTATAGCGAATTACTGGTGTATCTATATTATAGTAATCAGTAATGGTTATTTCTCCTAATTCATTGAGACTACAAGCTTTATCATTTTCATTTAATACTTCTATAAAAAGTTTATCGTCATATAAATGATAAGAGTGAATATCGTGAGGGCAGGAATAGCCTATAGGTCCAACTTCAACTGTTGAGTAAGTGGAAGAAAGAAAAGCTTGGGGAAAAGCTTTCTTAATAATATCTAGTTGATAATCTTCTACATTTTCCCCCATTAGAGTAATGTATTTTATTTTATTTAATTTCTTATTGTTGCTTAATAAATATAAAGAAATTTCTTCCATTACTGAAGGCATTGTAGATATTCCATTTATATCTCTTTTTTTTAACTCTTGAAACTTTTTTGAAGTTGGAAAATTTATATCAATGTTTTTGTCGAGACTATGAAATGTTATACCAACTTGTTTAAGTCCTGGAAATTGAGAAACATATTCAATATCTACAAGAGAGTTTAAATTTCCTAGCTCTTCTGATCTATAAATTTGTATAGGTGTTCCTGATGAGCCAGAAGTAAAAGCGTTGGGTGTATTATTGTTTAATATTTCTTTATTATTTTTAAAAAAAATTTCTCTTGGTATTGGTTTACAGAATAAATTATCTTTAATCCATTCTTTATAAAATGGATTTGTTTTTTTTGCGATACTAGAAATTTTTAAAAGCTCGTTCATTTAATTATTTATGAAATCAAATTACCCTGTTATAGTCCAGTTTTTATTGAGTGCTATATCTCTTTCAGCTTGTATCAAAAGAGTAGATCCTGGGTTACTTGTTATATTTATATTTTGAGAAGTAAGAGATGTTAAATCAAATAGGTTAGTAAATATTTCTACTAAAGCAGATCTTGAAAGATTGCAACTTTGATATGAAATAGTAGATTTTGTGTTAAGGAGCTGGGATCTTCTGAGGTTATTTGCATTTAAAAACATATAAATAAAAGAAGATACATTGCTAGTATCAAGTTGTGGGATTGAGGTTAAAGATCTGCAATTTTGAAACATATAAATAAAATTAGTTCCGCTAATAGTATTTAATAAAGGAATTGTAGTTAATGAGCTGCAGCCAGAAAACATAGAACTAAAACTAGTTCCACTACCAGTATTTATTTGAGGAATATTAGTTAATGAATAGCAATTAGAAAACATAGAACTAAAACTAGTTCCACTACCAGTATTTATTTGAGGAATATTAGTTAATGAATAGCAATTAGAAAACATAGAACTAAAACTAGTTCCACTACCAGTATTTATTTGAGGAATATTAGTTAATGAATAGCAATTAGAAAACATAGAACTAAAACTAGTTCCACTACCAGTATCTAATAAAGAAATTGAAGTTAGTGAATAACAACCTTCAAACATGTAACTAAAATCTAAAACACCATTAGTGTTCAATTGAGGCAAAAGAATTAAAGAATAGCAACCTTCAAACATAGATTGCAAACCTCTACCTAGATTAAAAGAACTTAAATTCATCACCGGAACAGTCTTAAGGCTTGGACAATAGCCAAAAGTAAGATTGCCCAATCTCCCTAAGCTAGTGTCTATTTCTGGGATAGTTATCAAAGAATGGCAACCAAGAAAAGTATTCTCAAAATTAGTCCCGCTACTTACATTTAATTCTGGAATAGAAACTAAAGAATCACAACCTTGAAACATACTATAAAAACTAGTTATAGTATTTTCACCTAAGCTAAATTGTTTTAAATTTTTAGTAGAAATTAAACTCAAAGAGGTCAACCCAGAAGCATTTATATGCAATGCACGGCAACTCTTGTATATATTACCACTAGATGTATATGTGCTAAAAGAAGTTATACTAGATCCACCTTGTGGCGTTACAGTAATTAGCGCTTCCTTATAACCTTCTTGCGTTAAATTAGTGCTTAAGTTAACATTATTAAAATCATAAGTATGAGAAGCATTAACCGCCGCAGCGGTAAAATTCTCAGGAGCTGAGCCATCACCCCAATCTACAGTATAGTCACCACTAATACTATTTAAAGTTATAGTATCATCGGTTCCTTCTAAAATATCCACCACATAATAGATAACATCATTACCAGGAACAAAATCTGGGATTGGAATTACCACATCAGACATTGCTAAACTTTCAGCATAAATACCGTCATAATATTCTTGCGTCCACTCTGTAGGAGTTCCACCGCCACCAGAAGGTAAATCATCAATAGCAGTTGGATAAGTAGAAAAACTTTCAGTGGTGAGTGCTCCACCTTTTGCATTTATAGAGTTCTTTATAGAATTTTTGATAGTTGCTATATCTTCAAGGTTTTTAAGTAATGTGCTGCTCATACTTTTTAACTTTACCTATTATGAAACAATAGAAACGCTTAGAGCTTCTGCTTCTGAAATTACTAATTCTTGAGCTAGTGTTGAATTAGCAACATTATCAATATCCTGTTGAATAATTCCTAAAGCAAGAAGTCTAGTTTCCCATTCCGATTGAACCAAAAAAGTTTCTAGTGTTGGTTGTCCAGTAGTTATTTTTTTACCAGCCGTAACAATTCCATAATGGAATATGTCTGCTGAATTATGAGCTATATAGTAAGTTATATTACTTGTAAAAAATTCTGCCATTTAATTATAGTCCTTGTGGAGGTTGTGGTTGTTCTTCTTCTGCTGGAATAGGAACATTGAAGAATGTATAAGCCTCTTCTCTTGTATTAAATAAATACCAGCCTTCTACTGGATAGTCATAAGTATCTTTATCTTGTATTAAAAGAGTATAGTTTTTGTTGTATACAAAGTTTGGTGCGTAAAGCATTTGTTCGTCTTGATATTTATAAAATCCTTGTTCCATTTTTTTCTCCTATTATTTGATTATTTATGATTAACCTGTTATAGTCCAGTTTTTATTGAGTGCTATATCTCTATCAGTTTGAGTAAGTGTTGCTACACCTGGGTTTCCAGTAATATTTATATTTTGAGAAGTAAGAGATGTTAAGTCAAATAGATTAGTAAATATTTCTACTAGAGCAGTTCTTGAAAGGTTACAGTTTTGATATGATATAGTAAGTTTTGTATTAATAAGCTGGGATCTTCTGAGGTTAGTAATGCTTAAAAACATATTAC
>Ga0210043_1002773_pt1 | contig 11081 bp, 7 predicted proteins | sample CryGeymet201501t_FD_183990 | JGI IMG/M metagenome (GOLD analysis project Ga0210043, IMG submission 183990) | Groundwater microbial communities from Crystal Geyser aquifers in Utah, USA - Crystal Geyser metaG 2015-01t (SPAdes) (version 2) | ecosystem: Environmental > Aquatic > Deep subsurface >... | reverse complement strand
TTTGAAACATGCTACTAAAATTAGTTCCACTACTAGTATCTAATAAAGGAACTGTGGTTAGAGAATAACAACCATTGAACATATTATTAAAACTAGTAATATTATTTTCATTAATACTAGCAAACTTTAAGTTTCTCCAACTATTAAAATTAGCACTTGTCAGAAAACTTGAATTTAAATAAACTCCTACGCAATGCTTAGCTATGTTTCCGCCAGAACTACCAAAACTAATTAAATTAGACCCAGCTTGCGGAGTAACTTTTATTATTGCTTGTTTATAGCCATCTGGCGTTAAATTTGATGTTATACTTGAAAAAGGGTAAGAGTGTGTTGCATTAGTAGAGTTTGTTATAAAATTTTCTTCAGGACTTCCATCTCCCCAATCAACTGTATAATCTCCAGTTATATTATTTAGTGTAATAATATTTTCTACAACATCTACTATAGACACCAAATAGTAAAAAACTTGTTCACCAGGATTAACGACTGGAAAAGACATATAATCATTAATAATGTTTAAAGAATTATTATATTCCGCTAAATATTTTGCCTCTACCCATTCCGCTTTTCCTCCAAAAAAAATGCTGTCATAATATTCTTGAGACCAAATTCCTGGATCACTTAACAAGAATTCATTTATTTTTTGAGGAAGTTCTTCTATTAGATCGCTAGAGAGTAGACCTTTATTTTGAATAGAAATTTTTATTGAATTTTTTGTTTGTTTTATAAATTCTAAGTCATCTATTATTTTCATTTTAACCTGTTATGGTCCAGTTTTTGTTGAGTGCTATATCTCTTTCAGCTGGACTTAAAAGAGTAGCTCCTGGGTTACTTGTTATATTTATATTTTGAGATGTAAGAGAGGTCCTATCAAATAGATTAGTAAATATTTCTACTAGAGCAGTTCTTGAAAGGTTACAGTTTTGATATGATATAGTAAGTTTTGTATTAATAAGCTGGGATCTTCTGAGGTTAGTAATGCTTAAAAACATATTACTAAAACTAGTTCCACTACTAGTATCTAATAAAGGAATTGTGGTTAGAGAATAACAACTATTAAACATATTACTAAAACTAGTTCCTTTACTAGTATCCAATAAAGAAATTGTGGTTAGAGAATAACAACTGGTAAACATATAACTGAAATTAGTTCCTTTATTAGTATTTAATAAAGGAATTTCATCAATAGTAAAACAATTGTTAAACATATAACTGAAATCAATGCAATTACTAGTATCTAATAAAGGAATTGTGGTTAGAGAATAACAACTATTAAACATATTACTAAAACTAGTTCCTTTACTAGTATCCAATAAAGGAATTGTGGTTAGAGAATAACAACTATTAAACATATTACTAAAACTAGTTCCTTTACTAGTATCCAATAAAGGAATTTCATCAATAGTAAAACAATTGTTAAACATATAACTGAAATTAGTTCCATTGCTAGTATCTAATAAAGGAATTGAGGTTAAAGAATAACAATTTGAAAACATATTATTAAAAGCAATCCCAATGCTAGTGTCTAATAAAGGAATTGAGGTTAAAGAGTAGCAGCCATCAAATAGTCTACTAAAAGAAGTTCCACTAGTAGTATTTATTTGAGGAATTGAGGCTAATGAATTGCAGCTTAAAAACATATTGCTGAAATTAGTTCCATTGCTAGTATCCAACAAAGGAAATACGGTCAATGATTTACAGTTAGCAAACATATCATTAAAAAAATTTCCGCTACTAGTATCCAATAAAGGAATTGCAATTAAAGAGTAGCAGCCATCAAATAGTCTACTAAAACCAGTTCCGCTACTAGTATCTAATAAAGGAATTGTGGTTAGAGAATAACAAAATTGAAACATAGAACTAAAATCATTTCCACTAACAGTATTTAATAAAGGAATTGTAGTTAGAGAATAACAACTATTAAACATATTACTAAAACTAGTTCCACTACTGGTGTCTAATAAAGGAATAGTTGTTAGAGAAGAGCAGTTTTGAAACATACTACTAAAACTAGTTCCACTACTAGTATCTAATAAAGGAATTGTGGTTAGAGAATAACAACTGGTAAACATATTACTAAAACTAGTAATATTATTTTCATTTATACTAGCAAATTTTAAATTTCTCCAACCACTAAAACTAACACCTGTCATAAAACTTGAATTTAAATAAACTCCTACGCAATACTTAGCTATATTTCCACCAGAGCTACCAAAACTAGTTAAATTAAAACCAGATTGTGGAGTAACTTTTATTATTGCTTGTTTATAACCATCTATAGTATAATTTTCTGGCATTAATTCAAAATCATAAGTATGAGTTGAACTATTAGAACCACCGCCATAATTTTCTAAAGCACTTCCATCTCCCCAATCAACTGTATAATTTCCAGATATATTATTTAAAGTAATAATATTTTCTACTTCATCTACCAATGTAACTAGATAATAAATTACTTGTTCACCAGGAGCTACAGCTGGAAATTCTAAATACTCTCCACCTATTAAGTCAACTTCATCTGGAATTGATGTCATAAAAAAATTATCTATATAATCAGAATTAACAGCTACAAATTTTCCTAGGCCATATGCCACTCCACTCCATAAATTGTTACTTCCTGGAATTACAATCTTTCTCCAAAAGATGCCATCAGTAGAAACCAGAAATGCATTTTCAAAGGTAGATGTTATAACAAAAACACCTCCACCAAAGGTTATTTTTGCCCAACTATCCTCTACTGTCTCTGGAAAAAATATTGGTTGCCAATTAACTAAATCATGTGAGATGTATCCGCTTGCAGTTGGATACTTAAGCTCTTCTATAACTACGAATAGTCCATTACCATAAGCAATTCGTTCCCCTACTAAAATTTTAGAAACTTCAGTCCAGTTTATTGCATCTGTAGAAGTTAGGATAGAACTTGTTGTTGCGCCATAGGCTACTATAACAAATTTGTTCTCTGCAAAAATAATTTCATTTGGAACTACATCCACTGGTATTAAAGCAGTGTTCCAGGTTATTCCATCGGTAGAATAAAGAACTCTATCAAGAAACCCGTTTCCAGAAACACCATCAGGGACTATTGCTGCAAATACCCCGTTTCCGAAAGTTACATCTACTATTTTTGTCGAATCTGTATATTGTAACGTTGGATGATTTCTTAGTGTCCAAGTAATGGCATCTGTTGATGTCATTATGTAATCATTTCCATTACCGAAAAAATTTGCCGCTGCTACATAAATTCCATTTCCATAAGCTAACGATCCCCATTCCGATGTCGTAGTGGGTGTAGTTTGAAATGTCCAGTTTTCTCCATCTGGCGAGGTTGCAACTCCGTTTTCATCAAAATTATTTCCTACTGCAATAAATTGTCCATTAAGAAATTCTACAGAATTAATAGAATTAGGAACATTTAAATATGTTCCAGTTTGCCAACTAAATCCAGCTGGTCTTTGAAACTTAGTAGTTTTATTTAATTCTTGTAAATATTCTGCTTCGCTCCATTCTACTACTTCTGGAGGATATAAAGTAAGTGCATCAAATTGAGTAGCATACTGAGAGAAAGGAGTAGCTTCTGTAAGAGTTCCACCTTTAGAGTTAATAGATGTTCTTAAATTTTCTTTTGCTATTTCTATTGCTTTTATTTTATCTATAAAATCTGACATCTATTATACTCCAATTATTTCATCTGTTATTGTTTCAGCATCATTAAGAAGCTGAGTATCATTGGTATATACATATCCTGTATCAGGACTTGTTTCACCAGCTATTCCAGAAATTAATCCTCCAGAATATTCAAGTAATTCTGTTTCATTAAGATATTCAAACAATCCCCTGTCTATGATTGTCCAATTCTTATTAATTATAAGAGAATTTCTTGCATCTTCTGCAGTAATCTTGTAAAAGGTTTCTGGAGCAGAAAATACAATGTTGCTATTTACTTCACCACTTGCTCCTAAACCAAAATTTTTTAATAAATTTGTATATATACCTATATCAAGATTATAGCAACCTTCAAATATTCCATTCATATCTAAAGCTAAAGTAAAGAAGCTTCCTTGCAATTCTTCGCCTTTAAAAGCATAGCAGTTCTTAAAAGTCTCCAAGAAGTTCTTTCCGTTATCTATAGTTAAGTTTAATCCAGTATTTTCATCCCCTACTAAACTATAACAGTTTTTGAACATTTTAGAAAAATTTTCAACTCCATAGACAAGTATTGGTATCATTAACTCTGGGTCTAGTTCAACTAAGCTTTCTGTTGTTATTTGTAGAGAACTACCGCTAAATCTTTTACAATTTTCGAATATGCTTTCTACATTTCCTACAGCAAATGCTAGGTTTACTTCATCATCGAAATAGTTACAATTATAAAACATCTTTTCTAAAGAATTTACCCCTACAAAACTAAAGCTATCTGTAGCAGAAAATTCTCTTAAGTTTATACAATTAGCATAAAGACCAACTGCGCTAACTACACTCTTATTACCAAAATTATAAATGTCAATTAGTTTCGGTGCCTCTATTGGATGCTGTAAAAAGTTAAATCCATTAAATGTTCCAACAATTTTTATTGCATATTTTCCTGGACTTGAATATGTGTGAGTAGTTTCTAGTTGATCCCACAAAGTTATTGTGTCACTATTTCCATCTCCCCAGTGAACTGTAAAATTGTAAGTTCCTGTTGGAATTGTTGGAAGTCTAAAATTAGAACCAGTATTTATAATAAGAACTAAATCGTCTGTTGTAAAATCTGTATAAACTACTTTTTGTCCTAGGGTATTAAGCGACCAACCTTTACTTTCAAAGAACTCTATAGTGTCGACTGCATCTAAATTAAATTCTGAAACAATGTTTCCTATAAATTGATTAAGAGGAAATGAGGTTGAAGTTGTCATATTATTTATAATATAACTAAAATTATCAGCTGAGAATGAACATCCCTCAAACATACTTGTTAAATTTGCATTTTCATTAATTGAAAAATTCAATTGCTTATCTAACGAGTAACAGTTTTGAAACATATATGAGCAATTTAAAGAGCTCTCTAGATTACAATTTAAATCTTGATTAAATATATGGCAATTCTCAAACATACTAGAAGAATTTGAAACTTGATCTAAATTTATTAAAAGTTGAGAATTGAAGTTATAACAATTTTTAAACATATTAGAAGAGTTTGAAAGTGCTTCTGAAGAAATTGTTATAGGTGAATTAAATCTATAGGCATTCTCAAACATACTTTGAACACTCTGCAAACCAAAGCTTCTGAATTTGTTAGTAGCAGAAAAAGCCGAAAGATTTCTGCAATTATAGAATTGATAACCATCTCCGTGAATTGCACAATCTCCCCAGTTCATTACATCGAAAAGCTTGGCTGCATCACTATCTGTCTGAGCAAATCCAAAGCCATCCATAATTCCTTGAACTGTTATTATATAAACTCCTGGCTGAGAATAAGTGTGCGTTAATTCTACTTGGTTCCAAGAAGTTATAGAACTACTTGTTGTATCTCCCCAGTAAATAGTGAAGTCATAATTTCCATTAGGAGATAGAGGGAACTTAATTTGATTTGTTGAACTAAATGTTCCATCACCTGTAATATCTGTTTTCCATAAAGAAGAGAATATTGGTATTTCAAAAGAGTTAAGAAATACACTTGCTCCACTTAAGTCTATGGAACCAAAAATACTTAAAGTGCTTGTTTGGCTTATTGTAGAATTTGATGAGGTAAATAAATAACTTTCTTTTTCTCTTCCATCAAAAATATCAGCATCAAGAGAACTTCCTTCTCCGTCATTTCCTTTATGCCATATTAGATAGTTATTGCTAGTTGAGCCAAACTTTAAATCTGCCATTTTTTATTAGTAAAATCCTTTTAAAGCATAAAGAAGACGAACAGAAATATATTTAACTTTCTTTATGTCAAGTTTGTTTTTTGGTAAGTAATCAAGATCCATAATCTTTCTTACTATTTCATTATATTCACTGCTATCTTTTAGAATTCTCCTAGACGATCTTTCAAATTCTATTTCTTTTTGAATTTCTTCACTTTTAAATATAACTTCCTCAAAAATCGGTAAAAGTAAAAAAGCGTCCCCTGTTTCTCTCTGCACTTCAAGCTCTCCGTCTTTTTGTATCATCACAGCAAGTTCAAATATATCTTTATTCTTCAAGCATCAATCTCCTATGAACATCTTTTCAATTACTTTATCTGTATAATAATCGTTGTTTTTTCCTAAAATATTCCAAATTTTAAAAACTCCAGAATAATAATCACTTCTTGGTATTTGTTCTCCAAAGCTCATTTTTCTATCAATTAGACTAGAAACTCTTGAGTTTTCTATATATAAGAAATATCTAGGATAGTTTAGTAAAGTGCATAAAGGCCCTAAGTATAACAATTTTTCATCTGGTATTATTACCATATCGGAAACAAAAAATATATCAGCTAATTCTTCTGCATCTTCTAGTTTTCTTATTTTTTTACTTGTTAGTGTTTTATTGTATGAAAATATAGAAACATTATCTTTTAACGAGTATTCTTCTAATTCTTTAGAAAAAGCGTTGTTTGTTCTATTTTCCATTTCATTTGGTGAGATATAAATAATTACTTTATTATCTCTTGGAATACCATATTTCTTTTTTACTCTTATAATTTTATCTTCATCAAGATAATCTTTAAAATATTTTTCTAATTTATCGTTTAATATTAAAACATCATCACTTGGTTTAATTATTTCTAATTTTCCGTTATAATAATTTTCTTCTTCTTTATTGCTATCTAAAAAATCTTCTAAGCATAATTGACTTTCAAACAATATTTTGTCATACTCATAAAAATTGCATTTATCTTCTTCTAAAGCTGATGGCTTAAAATAAATAAATTCTTTATTAGTTTCTTTATCGAAGCATCCATCTGCATTAACAAATAAACCATTAATAATCAAAACTGCATTATCATAATGAGAAAAAGATGAGCCATAGAATTTATTTAAGGAAATATTCCCACCAAGATAACGTATTTTACTATTCATTTTTTTTCATTAAACTCCATCTTTATAAAGAACTAAGATTTTGCTTTGGTTCATAAAAACCAAATTGATTAAAGAAACCATCTTTACTTATAGATACTCTTCTTTTTAATATTTCATTAGAATTAAAAAGAACTACTGCACTAGAAAAATCAGTTTCAAGTAGCTGAACCTTAGATGTTGAAAGTATTTCAAAAATGTCTAAGCTAGAAAAAGGATTAGTTGTTCTAGAGGTATCTTCTATTTTTTGAATAATCATATAATCGCCGTTTGTTGCTACTAATTTCATTACTGTTAATTCTGGTAGCCTAGGCGAATAAGAAAAGCAAATCGTTTCTCCTCTGAAAAAATAATTTACGTTTTTCTTCATAAGATTAGGATAGCTATCATTTTCTTCTTCTGTTGTTATAAGAACATCGTCTATAGCTTTTTGATATGTATTAAAAACTTGAATGTTTGTATTTGCCGTTACTGTCCAAGTATAATCTTCGTCTATATCATCTTCGTAAGTTATTACATCACTTATTTTCTTTGTATTGCTTTTAATGAGAGAAACTTCTTCTGATAAATCATTTAAAAAAGTTTCTTGCCCAAGGCTCGTAGAACCTTTTCTTATAAAGTTAAATTTTTCTAAAACATCGTATTCTTGATTGAAGCCAGTAACAGACGCTATATCTACAAAATTTCCTACCATGTATTCTAAATAACCATTTCTGTCTATCTCTAAATCAACGATATTAACGATTTCACTTGTTTCTTGAAAATACACAAAATCATCTATTGAATAATAGATATAAAAAGTTGTAGAATTTTTAGTTGTTCCTATGGTTAGTTTTTTACCTACTATTCCTTCATCTGGATAATAGGTGTCTCCTAGATTATTTGATATCCCTCTAGGACTTATATTTATTTCATGAAACTGAGATACCTGTTCATCTTTAAAAAATTTAAGAGTAAGTCCCACATTAGAATCTAAAATTGTGTTTCCATAAGAGTTATTTCTATTCTTATCCCAGTTTCCTATTGTTAAAGAAAATAAGTAGTCTGCGTTTGAAGTTCCAGCACCGTTAGTAATTGTATCCCCAATCATTCTTAAAGCAAAAGCTTTTGATTGAACTTCGTTTTGTAGATACGTAGAGTTTCTTGAAATTTTCTTGTCACCATTAAAGATTGATTGAAAGCCAGAGTTTATTGCTATATTTCTTATATAAAATCTTTGCTTTTTATTTTCAGTGTTTCTATTCTCAATTATAAGCTCAAAATCATAAAGCTCACTTATGTTCATAAGAGGAAATGTTTTTCTTTCCCATTTTTTAGAACAATTTAGTTCATACTCTAAAATGGTTGGACCATTCTTTAGTATCAAAAAAACATCTTCTAATAAATCTTCTGCTTTTATATCAAAAGAAAAACTTCTTCTTTCTGGTATAGTTCTAAAGCTTGACAACGAAAGATCGTCAAATAGATAATTAAAATTAGATAAATTTTGAGACATCTTTATAAAAATATATTCTCCAAACTTATCTCTTTCTATTTTAAGTTCATCAATATTTGTAGTTGTAATATTCTCGTCTTGTATAGCAACACTGTTGGCTGTGGGAATTCCAACAAAAAATCCATTATCGCAATCTGGGATTGTTCTATTGAAATTATTATCGGAGTTATAGAAATCTTCTCCTTTAATTTTTATATTAAAAAAATCATAAGAGTTTTTTCTTGAAGATGTTTCGAACTCAGGAACCTCATTGAAGTATGCAACAATAGGTTCTTTCTTTATAGAAATCATTGTTATTCCTTAACTAAACTCAAATATAAATTCACCGTTTGAAAAGCGAACAAAGCCTATGTTTCCAGCTCCATCTTTTAAAGATATTCTATCAAGTCCATCGTCTTCTGCAAATTCTTTTGTCAATATATTTCCATTTTTTATAGCATCCGAGCTACCATAACGCATTTTCCAAACATTTTCTAAAGTATCCCAGATTATTCTTGGATTTTTTTCATAGTTAATACTTGTTCCGTCTGCTGTATCTCTTATTACTATAATTCCAGAATCCGCTGGAACAGGCAAACCAGAATCTGGTTTATTTAATTCTATGATATTATCTTCTACAGAAAGATTTGTAGTGCTTATATAAGTAGTTTCTCCCTGAAAAACTGTATCAGATTGAATTAATAGATTTCCATCTCCAGAAATTTCAAAAAGCTTAAATCCTAAAGCATTTTCTACGATGAACTTGCTGTTATCGTTTATAAGAGAAATTACTTTTTCTCCATCGTTGCTGTTTTGTTCTACAATTCCTGTATGAAAGATTTGAGTTATATCGTTAGTATAAAATCTAACATCTTGGCTAGAAGCTATGCTGTCTTTAGTTGCCGAAAACTGAATTACATATAAAGGAAGAGAGGTATTTCCCTCTGCTAAAAAGAAATTAGAAAATTTATCTTTTTCATTTAGTTTAAGATTAGTTGGAGATGTAGGAAGAGGATTGTCGATTAAAGTAGTTGAGTAATCTATATTTCCATCTTTTAAGAAAAAAAGAAGATCTGTTATAGCTGGAACACCAGAAGAGATATAAAACCAATTTTCAAATTTTATTTTATGAAGATTTATTCCAACTCTTCCTCTAAATAAATCTCCTAAAGCAGAAACACTTGAATGTAATTGTTCCAATGCTGTTATTTGATTTGTTCCAGAAAAACTTACAACAGAATATGTGTCTGAAGTTTGATCATATCTTCTTACATTTATAGTAACACTAACTTCATCTTTCTCTATTGATACATATTCATCCATATTTGTATTAAGATTAAATATTTCTTCAAGCTGTCTTTCAGCAAAAACTTTATTTTCTACACTAACTCCAGCAACATCGTTTATTTTATAAACACCGCTATCAAAACCAATAAAGAAATAATCAGTTCCTTCTAAATTAACTAAAGCAGATTTTAAAGAAAAATCTCCTATTGAAGTAGGGATAATGCCGTCGCTATTTGGAAATAGCGTTGACATGCTTTCTAGAACTTTTTTCGCAACTTCTGCTTCTTCAAAATTTCTTTCTATTGGTCTGTTAAACACATCTTGTGTAGGCTTTTCTCGCTTATCAATAAGTTCGTAAAACAAAGAAACTTCGTCGTTTATGTAGTCTATTGTTTTAACATAATTGCCTTTTAACTTCTCTATTGATCTCATATTTTATTCCTTACACGCTTTCTTTATCGAACTTTATTAAATCATCGAAATTTGCTTTTTTCCAAAACCAGCCATCTTTTCTTTTTATAGCCTTCATATTTTCTCTTTTATATCTTCTTACGAATTCTTTAGCGTCTGGAAAAAAGTCTGCTATTCTTTCCCATTTTTCTTTTTTTCCTGCACTTATCAATCTTGCAAATGTGTCAATTTCATCTAAAGCTCTTTTTGCGTATTTTTTATCTGGAGCATAGTTTAAATTAAAACCAAGTAAATCTTCTCTTTGTCCATAAGTTTTTTGGCCAGCTTTTCCTGGGTATACAAAATCCAAAACCGCTACCTTTGGTTTTGGATCGTTTGAGTTTTCTGATTTATAAGAGAATTTTATATATTGAAGCTCTTCATTAATTTCAGCAACTTCTTTAATGTAATTTCTAAAGTTCATATAACTAACTTTACTTTTTAATCGTCTTCGACTTCTAAATCAAACTCCATTTTATCCTTCATTGGCTTAGAAGATATGAATACCACTACTTTTTTAACATTATCATCATCCTCGTTTTCACTTTCAGTTAATGCACCGAAGAACATATTTTCGTCTTCGTTAACTTTTTTTCCATCATACATAAATTCAATTTCAACATTTTTATTTTTTTTATAATTGGCTAACTCTACTATTTCTTTTAGCTTCATTTTTTTCTCCTTTTTTAGCTTTACTGGTATTTACTACTTCAATATGAATTGTAAAGTTATTTTTATACTATTGCTATTTTGGAGTTTATATATGAAATCTATTTTAGAGGGAATAAAAAGCAGTTCTGGAATTGTTGAAGAATATTCTGATTCCACAAAACATGATA
>Ga0210043_1002772_pt1 | contig 11085 bp, 7 predicted proteins | sample CryGeymet201501t_FD_183990 | JGI IMG/M metagenome (GOLD analysis project Ga0210043, IMG submission 183990) | Groundwater microbial communities from Crystal Geyser aquifers in Utah, USA - Crystal Geyser metaG 2015-01t (SPAdes) (version 2) | ecosystem: Environmental > Aquatic > Deep subsurface >... | reverse complement strand
GAAAACGGCGGGCTGGTCAATGGCGCTAAATCAATCTTTCTCAAAGGGGTGCAGCTGCAGGCCGATGACGGCGGCTATAACTTTCAGGGCGTACAGTGGGAAGAGCGGGTCGGCCTGCCCGACCAGACGCCGGTCAAGGGCTTTCCTTCAGTGGAAACCTCCGTCAACGTCGGTGTCGAGGTCAGCTCCGTCGCTGCTGTTACCCGCACCATCACCAACCCGGATCTTGATGCAGTGCGTGTCCATTTGAGCGTACCAGCCCTTTTTGAGCAGTTTGATAATGGCGATTTAAAGGGCTCCTCAATCGACTTTAAAATTGAAGTTGTTGGCCACTCCTCGGTCACTAAGACCATCAGCGGCAAAACCATGTCGACCTATGAACGCAATATCAGGGTTGAGCTGCCAACCGGGTCTGCGCCCTGGGATATCAAGGTCACCAAACTGACCGCCGACTCCCAGACCTCCAAACTGGCCAACACCTTAAACTGGATCTCCTATACCGAGATCCTTGATCAGCGCTTTATTTATCCGGATTCACATATCATTACCGGGGTGATCGATTCGCAGCTCTTTGGCGGCCAGGTACCTGACCGGGCCTATGAGGTTTATGGCCGGATCGTTAAAGTGCCGAGCAATTATGATCCCTTGACCCGCGTCTATACCGGACTGTGGGACGGCACCTTTAAACTGGCCTGGACCGACAACCCGGCCTGGTGCTATTACGACATGCTGGAGCATGACCGCTATGGCCTGGGGTTGGCAGCACCTGATAAATGGTCCTTGTACCCCATCGCCCAATACTGTGATGGTCTGGTGGATGATGGCTTTGGCGGTCAGGAGCCGCGCTTCACCCTGAATTGCTGCATCAACAATTCCCATGAAGCCTATGAACTGATCAACACTTTGGCCTCTGTCTTTCGGGGTATGCCGATCTGGACCACCGGCACCATCACCACCTATCAGGATGCCCCGGAAGACTCCACCGTCATCGCCAACCCGGCCAATATCCTGGGCGGTTTTTTCAGTTACGAAGGCACCTCACGCTCATCGCGCCATACCGTGGCCTATGTGACCTGGAACGATCCGGCCAACGGCTATAAGCCGACCATCGAGCCGGTGGTCAATCGTGCCGCTGTTCGTCTTTACGGCCATCGTCCTACCGAACGGCTGGCCTTTGGCTGCATCAGTCAGGGGATGGCCCACAGGGTTGGCAGTTGGCTGGTGGACTCGGAAAACAGCGAGAAAGAGACGGTAGTCTATCGGCCCGGCCCCGACCACGCCTTTGTCATGCCCGGGCAAATTGTCGACATTGCCGATCCCTGGGTGGCTAATGCCCGCATGGGCGGCCGCTTGAAAGATGGCTGCACCTCAGAGACAATCCTGCTTGATGCCCCAGTGATGATCGCCCCGGGAGAGTCGTACACCATAACCGTTATTATGCCGGATGGTAATGCCGAGCAGGGGGTTGTGACCAATGCCGCCGGAGATAGCGCCGCTTTGACGTTGGCTGTGCCGCTCTCCACAGCTCCGAAAGCCAATGCCGTGTTTGTCGTTACCGGCACCGATGTAGCACCTCGCACCTTCCGGATCCTCAATAAGGTCGAGATTGACCAGAACACCTATCAGATCATTGCCGTGGAACATGATCCGACCAAATACGCCCGGATTGAAAACAATCTCATCCTGGATCCACCCTCGTACTCTCTGCCCGGCAAATCAGGGCCGGTGATGATGCCCGGCAATGCCCAGCTTCTGCCGAAGACCTACTACGCCGACGGCCAGCTGAAGAATGTGTTGGTCTTCAGTTGGGAGGCCCCGGCCGATGACCGGGTCAATGCCTATCTGGTGCAATACAAGCTTGACGACGGCAATTGGCAGACCAGGCAGCCCACCCCCGGCTTTTTGGTGGAAAAGATGGATGTGCAGGCCGGGCATTATTATTTCAGGGTGCAGTCACTTACGCCGGACGGCGGTTCGTCGGCCTTTGCCAACGATGATCTTGATATTTCTCAGGCTACCATGCCGGACGTCACCGGCCTGGTCCTGGTCGACGGCTCCAGCGCCACCGAATTTACCGGCGGTGCTGCCAAGTTTGCCTGGGATGCGGTGGCTCTCTCCGATGTTGCCAGCCAGGGCGGTACCGATGCCTGGTTTCAATCTTATGTGGTGGAGATTGTCAAAGACGCCGCTGTTGTCCGTACCGAGTACCCGGTAACCCCGGAGTACACCTATACCTATGAAAAAAACACCGCCGACGGCGGACCAGATCGAAGCTTCACGATCCGCGTCTACCAGAAAGGCAATCTCGGGCAACTCTCAACGACCCCAGCCGCCTTGACCGTCTCTAATCCAGCCCCCTCCATGGCGGGATTCACACCGACGGTCAACGGCAGCTTCAAGGGGGTTAAAATTGATTGGTCGGCCTGGAGCACCTCGGATGCGGATGTCCGCTCGTTTAAAGTGTATTTGGACAACAATGCCGATCCGTCCACCTTAGTGCAGGAACTGAGCAGCGTCACCAGGGGATGGAGTGAATCAGGCCTGGACGTGGGCGTGAACTATAAAGTGAAAATCGTGCCGGTGGATGCCTTTGGCGTCGGAACCGCCTCGGGCGTGGCCAACGGCACCCCGGTGATCCTGACCGCCGCCGACGTGGACGTTGAACTCGCCGCCTCCATCACCATGAGCGATTCAATGGGCAATAGCGCCGCCACCCTGGCCAAACTCTACGACCGCAACCTGGTCAGCGATGGAGTGAGCTACGCCCTGGGCGGGGCGGATAAATTTGTTGAGTATTGCTACGGGCTGCGTGACTACATCGACCGCCTGGTGCTGCACACCGACAACGCCAGCGGCAAGGCTTATGTCGCGTACAGCGACGATGGCGCGACTTGGAGCTGGCTGCAAGCCGAGGCCGATCACACTCTGACCGCCACCGGCGAGCTGGTGACTGCCGCGTCCCAGGTCTCGGCCCAGGGCAGCTATTGGCAGCTCGGGTCCGGACTTAATGTGGCGATATTCCCTCAACGCGTCACCGCCAAATACTGCCGCATTTACCTCACCGGCACCGGCTACACCACGACGCTCTACGAACTGCAATTCGTCCGCCAGATCATCGCCGAAATGGCCGCTTTTGAATCGCTATCGTCGCTCTCGGCCAATTTGGGGTCCGTTACGGCCGGTCTGATGCAGTCTCAGAATTTTAATGAGACGAATAAGACCGGTATGCAGATAGACCTGGATAACTCAACGATGAAACTATTCGGATCCGGAGCCGGAGGTGCCTGGTCAGTGTTGGACAATATGTCATACAAACTGATCGACGAAAACGGCATTGTCCGCGTCGAGTTTGGTGTGATCACGCCATGAACTTCGGTTTGACCTGTAGAGATGCGGACGGCCGCATCAATGTTTCAACCGAAGGGGCGTATGTGGCTGCCTGGGGCACGTACCTGCAGATGACGTTAAACTCATGGACCGAGACACTGGCCATGAACCAGACATCGGACTTTGATTGGCGGACGTGGGGTGATGAAAAACACACCTTTGTCTGGCCGATATACAACAATACATTCGACTATTTTAGCGGCATGATCTGGCACAACGTCGGAGCCACTGCCAACACCAGCAATGTTTGCTATTTTGAAAATCAGATTTACAGACGGGTCATCAAGCTCTGGTTTGAAGTGGAGCAAGTAACCGATGAGCGCCAGGATCAATATCGTGACTACATGGTAATAGCAATATGACGATAGGTTTTACACTAAGAGATGCCGCAGGGAAGAGCGTAATACCGCTCACGGCCCCCGCCATTCGCCGGGTTGCCGAGGCAACCATCCTGAGTAACACAGTGGAGACTGACTATGTGAATATGCCGGGCTGGAACTGGCGCAAGTACAACGCCGTTAATGGTCGGGCGACCATTTCGTTGCCAGCTATGCCAGGCATATCTCAATATTTCATGGCCACGGCCAAACTGCCGCCGCCGGGCACGAAATTCACCACCGGCATCAACTGTTCGGCTGTTTCGTCGAGTAACGCGATTTATGTCTGGCCTGGGCACACATCCCAAGCCCATACCTGGGAAATAGATATTTATCTAGGCTGTAGCTTGCCGCCTGATTTTATCCTGGATAGCTCGGCTTACGGGCTCAGGTTGAGCGCTATTTGGGGACCGTACCCGACCGACTACACGATTGTGACCTTGTTTGACAGTCGGTCACGTCCACTCACGGTGTCCAATATTATTGAGATCCCATATACCTCGTTCCCATCGTCGTGGCAGGGCTGGGAATCTGTGCGGACACGGGCCGCTACTCAGACAAAAATCAACCTAGCCCTTACTCAATATTTGGATATCACGGTCAAGGACGCATACAACCATCATTTTCGTATTATCCCGCACCCGGTCAGGATGATGCAGTACCTGTATAAAAACCTGTGGATGACCTATGAGGTCATTAATCAAACGACTATCAGGGCTAGATTACACGACTTTGGATACCCGTCTAGCTACTCTCATGCGGTGTTAGGCAATATACAAACAGGCAGCAAAACGCCGCTGCGTATCTATGAGTTTACGTGAAGCAGTTGGGACACTACTCGGCCAACAACAAGCCGAGATTGGATGCATTGTGAAAAATACAATTACCCACACCACCATCATGACAACACTGTTACTGCTGGCCCCGGCAATTGTCATGGCAACCAACATCCATGTCGACTTCACATACCCCGGCACAGCAGATGGTTTCAGGCTTTTCCAGAACGGGGCGCCTGTCTGCGATATCACAGACGGCACTGCACGGACGATGGATTGCGATGTCATGATTCATCACGACGATGAGTACACAATGAGCGCCATCACCGCCGGGGTGCCAGGGCCAGCATCGGCCAAACACAATTTCGGTCGGGTGCGGGCGGTCTACAAACGCATGCGTGGCGGAGCGTTTTCCGGCGGCAGCATGTAATCAGATTAACCAGTGAGGTACAACATGAAACGACTAGTAGCACTACTCCTGCTCATCCTCCTGCAGGCCTGGCCAGCATCAGCGGCAACCTGGAACCGTGACTCCCTGACCGGCGGCAGCGAGGGTTCGCTCGACTCAATATCATCAATCGATGCCCGACTTGATATCGCCGGTCTGCAACCTTTGACCGCAAAAGACACGGCGATCACCAAGTCCGGCGGTGTGATCTATTATCACACGTTTGATCCGGCCAGTACCGCTGCCGAAAATGAACCATCGGTTATCGCGCCCGATGACATCGGCGTCAACCCTGGCCGCTGGCTGAGGATTCCACCATTTTTACTGTCTGCCGATATCACCAACCTTGCCGCGACAATTTCGGCCAATACCGCTGTCTCAACCGCCTACACCCACAGCCAGTCCGCCCATGCCCCAGCAACAGCCGAACAAAACGTGCAGGCCGATTGGGCCGCCCCCCCAGGGGGTGACGATTACATTGCCAATAAGCCGGTGATCCCGTCATCAACAAGCCAACTCACTAACGATAGCGGGTTTATCACAGGCTATGCGGTGACCCAGGGGGACGTAACAGCGCATCAAGCGGCACTCACCATCACTGAGTCGCAGATCACCAACTTGGCGCACACGGTTGATACAGTGCTCACCGAGGCGCAGGTTGACGCCTACGCCAATAATAACGGCTATGCAGCCGCCACAGATGTCTCGCTAAACACTACGCACCGCACATCAAGCGGCAGTGACCACACCTGGCTCGATCAAGACTTGCGCACCACAGCCAGTCCCACTTTTGCCGGTATCACGATCAACGGCGCCGACGGCAATCGTGCCGTCTCTCTGCTCGACAATACCGTTGCCGTATCCTGCCTGGCCGGTGATTATCGGATCTATCCGCAAAATGGCGTCTGGAAAAAATGCGAAAACGGCGTCATCACCGATGTCGGCGACATGCTGCAATCGACATACGATGCCAACACCGACAATCTCATTGATGACACAGCAATTGCCACCAGCATCACTCGTGACAGCGAGATCCCCACGGCAGTCAGCCAACTGACCAACGACGCACATTATATACAATTGTCCAGTTACGCTACCAATGTCGCCAATTCGTGGACCTTCAGCACTGGTAGCGTAACCCCAGGGGGGTACATGCGCGACATGACCTACGCCCCCGAGTTGGCACTGTTTGTCGCGGTCGGTGACGATACCATCTACACCAGCACCGATGGCGATGTTTGGACAGCACGCACGCCTCCCGCAATCCACAACTGGCAGTCGATTACGTGGAGCGCAGAATTAGGGCGGCTTTGCGCTGTAGGGTCAACCGCCGGGGTAATGACCAGCCCAGATGGTATAACATGGACCTCGCGCACACCCGCGGGGCTATGGAGTACGATCTATGGGGTTGAGTGGGCTCCCGAGCTTGGTCTATTTACAGCGACCGGGGTTACTGACGCATATGACGGGGCCATTATGACCAGCCCGGATGGTGTGACATGGACATCACGAACACCTGCGAGCCTCGATTACTGGCTAACTATTGCATGGAGCCCCGAGCTACACCTGTTTGCGGTTGCGACGACCAATGCTATTATGACCAGCCCGGATGGTGTGACATGGATCTCGCGTACCAGTGCGCTAACAACAGCCACCTTCGACCTGGAATGGTGTCCCGGCCTTGGTTTGTTTGTTGGTGTCGGTAGCGCCGGTGGTGTGCAGACCAGCCCCGACGGTATAACGTGGACAGCACGCACCGCCGCCTCCGCGGACAATTGGCAATCAGTTGCATGGAGCGCAGAGCTCAATCTCCTAATTGCCGCTAGCGACACGACAACCATGAGCAGCATCGATGGGATCACCTGGGTGCCAGGCCCAGCATCAGGGGCATCAACCATGTACGGCCTGACCTGGAACCCAGATCTAGCCATATTTGCCAGCGCCGGGGCGGTCGGCGGGGACTCCGCGTTCGCCTACACGCTCTCCCCCTATGCCCTGGCCGGAGGCTCCTCAGCCGTCTCAACCCCGATGTCGGCAGCTGTTTACGACGCCGACGGAGATGGCAAAATCGACGATGTGGCAATCGCTGCAACCATTGCTAGAGATAGCGAGATACCAACAGCGGTGAGTGCTTTAACAAATGACTCAGGCTACATCTCCGGCTACACCGAAACGGATCCAAACGCTGAACCGGCTCTTGGCAACCCTGGCATCGATGGCTATATACTGTCATCAACAGCAGCTGGGACTCGATCATGGATACCTGATGGCGGATCAGTCGATTTGACCGCCCCTGGGCCGATTGGTTCGGTTACGCCAAACACCGGAGCATTTACCGATTTAATTGCCGACACCTTCGACTGGGGCACCCCGGCCACCGGCACCACTGGTGAAATGGCACTACTCGAAGATCCAGCCAATGGCACAAACTCAACTACACTTAAGGCCGCAGCTGATATCGCAGCCGATGTAGTTTTGACATTACCCGGCGTCTATGGCGTAGACGGGCAGGTCTGGACTACTAACGCTACGGGAACTATGGGCTGGTCTGATGCTGTTTTGGACAGTGATATTGGTGTAACAGTGCAAGCATATGACGCTGATCTCGCCGATCTGGCGGATGGCAGTTTGTCAGGCTCTAAAGTGGGTACAGGGCTCAACGGCACAAATATAACCACCGGCACCGTCCCTGACGCCTACATTGACGCGGCCATTGCTCGTGACGCCGAAATAACCACTCACGCCGCTGTTACAACCAGCGTCCACGGCATTACCGACACCAGTACCCTGCTTACCTCTGAGAGCGACCCAACTGTTGATACCTCAGCCGAAATTGTGACGATCATCAATACGTCCCCTTCGACATTGATCAGCGAGTCGCTTATCCCAGACTCCATCACTCGTGATAATGAAGTTACTAAATATCAAGTAGCGGTACCTGCCACTAATGCTGAGACCTGCACTCTGTCAACGATTTCGGGCAATTCGTCGGGGTCTATTTTTGTCTGCGCTATGGGACTGCTCACCAACACGGCTGACATTTCATTCGTCGCCTCGACAAAAACGATCAGCAGTCAGATGATGGCGATTGGCGAACGGTCGATAATTGGCGCTCCCTTCAAAATTGTCGGCTCCGCTGGAAATGACGGGCAGTATACAGTGGCGTCAATTGTCTCACCGACAACGATTACAGTCGTCGAAACAGTCGTCGATGAGTCCGCCGGAGCTACGATTTCGGTAATTTTGCCACGCTGGTCCCAGATTAGCGGCGTGTACAATTGGTAAGGAGCCAAAAACATGATCCGGATTATCATAATTGCACTGCTGCTCACAGCCTACAGCCTACAACCTACAGCCTGCTTTTCCACGCCGCTCAACCTGACCGTCACCTACGAGGTCGATACCATATCAGGCGTCCCCGGCGCTTACGGAGCGACCGCCGATCGATCATGGGTGACATTTGATCCCGACGGCACCGGCGGCCCGTTGCCCTCGGCCCCTCATCTCACCGCAGTCTCTGTCTATGCTGGAGACTCTCACGTTGCCTCGATCATTGATAATCCAGCCAACCGCACAACTCCGGCAATTACAATCGACAGTGCCAACCCCCGGCCTAAAATCACCCTGCGCCAAGTCTGGTTGCAATCGCCTTGGCTGGCGAATACAGCCAAAACGCTGGGCGAGACAATATCAGCGTTCAAGCGCGAGGTTTTGTTAGCTGCTGACTACGACCCACCGTTGCCAGCCGACGTAACCCTCCCAGGATTCCCGAACACAAACGGCTACTGGGAGTGTACCAGGGCTGGAACTACCGGCGCGAGTGAACCGATGTGGGATGCTCAGCGGGCAATTTTTCTGACTACCGCGTACAAATACTTGCTGGATGGCAAACAGGCACCCCTGGCTGGCAGCGTTATCGATAACGGTGACGGCACCGTCGGATTGCCGACACCGGTACACCACGCGTTTGTCGCCGGAGAGCAGGTTACAATTACCGGCACTACTTACTACAACGGCATCTATACCCTGCCAGATCAAACCAACGGAGATCAATCGACTGTCGTTATCACCCACGCATACGTTGCGGAGACGTTTGGGTACGCCTCACCACCAATGGAGGTGCACCTTACCGACGCCGTGGCCGTAGATAACGGCGATGGCACCATCACACTGCCCATCCCTGGCCACGGTCTGATAGGCAGCGACTCCGCCACTCTTTACGGCACCCCATGGGTCGGAGCGCATACCCTGCCGGATCAAACAACCAACGGGGACGCGGACCATCTGGTCATCAGCGGCACGTATGCGCCCTACGTGTCGTCCAAATACGCCTATGTCTACCCGACCGGCGGCAATATCGTTGACAACGGGGGCGGCACAGTCACGATTCCCGCTCCCGCCCATGGCTATGTGGCCGGTGACGTTATCGATTTCGTCGGCCTGGCTAATTACACCGGCCCGTATACTCTGCCAGTGCAAACCAACGGGGGTCCAGACCACATCGAGATCACCGCCCCCTATGTGGCCGAAGTGATAGGCCCCAGTCGCTACGCCCGCAAACGTGTGCAAGACCCGGACACCTCGGGTGCAGAATGGCAGTATAAGACGGGTGACGCTGTTGTTGGGCAATCACACCCCACTGGCCGGCTTATAGTTAAAGACAACGGCAACGGCCAGGCCACGCGCACCGGCACTAATTTTATCATGAGATACCAATGACAATGAATGACTCGCATACAATTTTGACTGTGCATGTCGTGGATAACGATGAGGGGAAAATAATCAAAGCGATTCAGAGCCGGATAACCTTTCTTCAGGGCCTGTTAGGATGCCACGCTTGCGCAATTTGCCTAGGGAACGCCTGCCCGAATATCGGCAGCAAGGCGGGGAGGGGGGGAGATGGGTGATTATGATTTTGTCGATGTTGGCCAAGACTACGTCTGGGTCGATACCCCTGGCTATGAGTTCGTTGACGACTCGCCCCATGTCGTCAAACTAAGACATCTACAAGTAAAAGATGTTTCAACTATATATAAGGCTATCGATGTATCTATTATATACGGATGCAGAGTGATTGTGGGAGGTGAGGTAATGATGAACAACGATTTTGAAATCTTTTTGGGGAGCGGGAATATCATCGACTTGCAACTGACCGCCGAAAATGCTGATACCGGCGTTGTCTCTCCACTCACCCAGGCTCTAATGGCTCTGATAACAAACTGTAAACTGGTTTTTGACGGTATTGTCGTCGATTCGGCGGCTGATGGTGTCGGGTTGGGAGCAGATCAGGTCTTTGACAATGTCACAAACGCAGATGACGGAATTTTATCGATAACCCTTGGCGCCCAAGCTCTGCAGGCGAAAACATATCGAACCTGCCGACTGAGCGTTAAATTCTCAAACGCGGACCTGCCCAAAGTGATCAACCTACGGCGGAGGGCAATAGTCTTCCCAGCAATATAAAAAAAGGAAGCGACCGGGCAAGTGTTACGAGCACCTACCCAGCCGCCCAATTACAGTGGTTTGACACTGTGAACCAGGCCAAGGCTTCCCCGCCATCGCGACGGCGAGGGGAACCTACCATATATAATGTATGCAAGCTTGCATCAATAAATATGACCGCCCCAGCACCATCTTCTACCTCGACCCACCATACTGGCAAACCGAAGGCTACGGTGTCCCATTCCCCCTAAAGCAATACCAAACCATGGTAATCCTCATGCGGTCCATGCATGGCAAAGCCATCCTCAGCATCAACGATCACCCAGACATCAGACGTATATTTGAAGGATTTAAGACAAGAAGGGTTGAACTAAACTACACAGTCGGAGGTGGCGACAAACAGAAAAAGGCAGGTGAACTAATCATCAGAAACTGGTAATTAATGAAAAGTAAATTTCTTGCTTTATTTGCAAATTTTCTCAACTCACGTGCGCGCTTACACTTACATCCCACCCCACACTCCATGCTTTTTTGGGATATGATTGTTTTGAACGGCTATCTATTTTTGAACGTGCTGTGTGGCTGGGTGGTTCTGCATTCAGAATATAAGGGCGTGCACTATCCTAAATGGATTAAACCATTCATCTATTTATCT
>Ga0210043_1002771_pt1 | contig 11088 bp, 12 predicted proteins | sample CryGeymet201501t_FD_183990 | JGI IMG/M metagenome (GOLD analysis project Ga0210043, IMG submission 183990) | Groundwater microbial communities from Crystal Geyser aquifers in Utah, USA - Crystal Geyser metaG 2015-01t (SPAdes) (version 2) | ecosystem: Environmental > Aquatic > Deep subsurface >... | reverse complement strand
CGGTGGTCGGCGCACGTGGGCCGCCGCGACGTGGCGCTCGATGAATGCGTGGGTCGTGCCGCTCATGTCGCAATGCGGGCACTGGTGGAAGGGCCGCCCCATGAACTCGCCCCGGTAGTACCGCTGCGCCGGGTCGTCGGCCTCGCTGACAGCGGCAGCCTGCTCCTCTGGCGTGATGGTCACGGGCTCCCTGGCGTCGTCGTGCGTCTGCGGCCTGCGGCGGGCCGCGCCGGTGTCCTTGCCCATCAGCTGTTCGGGAAGATGCTGGAGGGGCAGCTGATGACGGCGCACTTGACCCCCACATCCGAGGCGTCGACGCGCACCGTGCCGTCCGACTGGTTGAAGCCCGCACGGTCGAAGCCGCCGAAGATGGCGAGCTCACCGATCCCGACGCTGTAGGCGGTGACGTCGCCGGTGCGGCCGTTGCGCGCCACCGACGTGATGGTCACCGTCTGGGCGGCGATGGCGGTGTTCTGCACGAGCAGCAGCTGACGGCCGTTGTTGCCCGAGATGGCCCAGCCATCGCCAGCCACGGACTGCGCGACCGGCGCGATGTCGGCCGCGTTGGCGGCGAACGGGAGCGTCGCGAAGGGGCCGGGTGGGGTGACCGGGGTGAGTGTCAGGCGTGCCATGACGATGAGTCCTCCTACGGTGCCGTGCTGGTGAGATAGAGATCGACGCGCTGGCGGTACAGCCCGCCGGGTTCGGGGTCGATGTCCTCCGTGTCGTCGGCGACGCGGCAGGACGTGGTAACGCCGCCCCAGACTCCGCGGGTGCCATCGAGCTCACTGACCACCACCGCGCGGGCCTCGTCGCCGCGGCTGTAGTCCGTGTCGTAGATGCTCAGCTGGTAGCGCCGCTCGCGGAGATCCAGGGCGCCGTCGTGGGCATGCTGGGAGGGAGCCGCGACGCGTTGATACGTGCCGGCCGGGAACTGGCTCGGCGACTCGGGCAGCCGGCCCGGGTACCAGCGGCTACCCATGACGGCCTGGATGGCGCCACCGTCGAGGAGGCGGGTGACGAGGGCGTCGGATTGCGTCGTCATCGGACGTCCTCGGTCTCGACGTGGATGCTGCGCCGATACGTGCCCGTCTCGACGGGAGCGATCTGCTTCCATCGGTTCGAGAGGACGAGCCCACCGGCCGCGCCGGCCGCGTGCATCGAGCGCTGGGTGAACCGCTTCTGTGCGAAGTGGGTGGCGAGCGTGGCGGCCGCGACCTGGGCCATCTGGCCCTTCGTCTCCTCGTACGCCGGCCGTGCCGAGGGATGGGCCGACATGCGTGAGGTCCCGAACTCGAGGAAGTAGGGGTAGGGCGGGTCGGTGAGGTCCGTGCCGATGGTGACCTCGACGGGGCGCAGGGACTGCATCGCCTTGAGGTTCGCCCGCAGGTCCGATGAGAACTCGAACTCGATGCTCACGACCGCGGCTCCGTGATCCGCGCGGTGACCGTGGTCGTGACGCGCGCCTCGTCATGGCCCACGCCCACGACGTCGTAGACCATGCCATCGGCCTCGCGCGTGATGCGCCCATCGAGCGGCACGGTGTGCACGCCCTCGAGGAGCACCCGCACGAGCTGCGCGTTGATGATGACGTCGTAGACCCCGCCTCGCTCGGTCTGGCCGACCGGGCTGATGACCGCTGGCACTGCGGTCTCGAGGGCCGGGAAGCCCGGCAGCGGCTGCCCCTTGGCGTCCTGGGACTCGACGCGTGCCGAGATGGTGACCAGATCCGGGAACAGCAGGTCGCGGACCGCCTCCACGATGGGAGTGAGCACCGCGTTGAGGTCGAGCGTCGGCATCAGCTGGTCCGCAGGAAGTCGTTGAAGATGGCCTCGCCGTAGGTGCGCTCGTCATAGACGAGCTCGGCGATCTGGATGTCATCGTTGGCACCGCCCGTGCCGTGCTCGTAGGTCGCGCGATAGCGTGCTGCGAGGGAGAGGAAGCTGTCGCTGACCTTGGATCCATCGACCTCGATCGGGCCGACCTTGACCTTGAGCAGCAGGAGCAGCTTGTCCGCCGCGATGCGCTCGAGCGCCTGGGCTGCCGCGAGGAGCGTCACGCCCTCGTTGATGCCGAGCAGCACCTCGAGGTCCTCGTCGCTGAACGCCGAGGTGGACTCGGTGAGCTCGCCGGGCACCAGGACACGGACCATGCCGACCTGTGTCGAGCGATCGACCGTGAACGTCAACGCCTGGGCCTCCGATGCTGACGGCCCGGGGAGCCCGGGAGCCTCGCTCTCCCTGGCATCCGGGCCGTCGGTGGTGTGCTGCTAGTGATGGGCTCGGCTTACGCGCCGGACCCGTTGGATGCGACCGTGGCGCGGCTGTCGATGCGGGCGGAGCCGGTCACGTGGCGGACGCGGTACTGGATCCCGTCGGTGTCGAAGTCGCCATCCATGGGATCGACGTCGCCGCCGCCGACGCGGCGGGCGTTGGGCGTCTTGATCCACATCGATGGATCCTCGAAGCCGCGGAGGAACACCATCGCGAGGGCCTCCCGGTCGGCCTGCGGATCCCCGAAGAGGAACCAGCTGGTCGTGCCGTTCGTGTCCGCGATGATGGGGATGAGCGGGTCGACCTCGACGCGCAGGCGGCGGGCCATCCAGTTGGCGGCCAGCAGCCGGGCACCGCCGGCGTTGTCATCGCGCGTGCCGCCGAGCGTGGTGAGCTCGACCGCGGTGGCGTTGATGATGTTGTTGGCGGTCACCTCGAGCGCGGGTGGCACCACGAGCGTCGCGAGCTCGTGGACGATGGGCTCGCTGACCTCGTCGGTGATGTTGCCCCAGACGGTGAAGGCGTCCGTGAGTGCCGCGATCGACAGCGGCGGGTTGTCCGCCGCGGCGCCGTTGGCGATGTTGATGATGTTCGACCCGCTGTAGAGCGTCGCGTGCGGGCCCGCGGTGCCCACGTAGAGCTCGGACGCAGCGTAGTTCTCGGTGCGGCGGGCCGCCTTGCCGAGACGCTGCGGGATGTCCTTGAGCTGGTCCAGGTCGTCGTTCAGGCCGGCTTCCCAGCTGAACGCGACGCGGCGGCCGAACTTGGAGATCGCGAGCGTGATGGCAGCCTGTTCGTCGAGCGACTCGGCCGGGTACTCGTCGAGCTGGCCGACCTCGTCGAGTCGACCGTCCGCGCCGGTCACCGGCGGGAAGAGCTTGGCGCCCTTGAAGTCGCGCACGGTGCGCTTCTTCGCGATCATCGGCCAGATGCGCGGTGCCTCGCGATAGGACGCCAGCACCTGGCGGTCGAGGATGTCCCCGAACAGGATGGGGAAGTCGTCGGTCGTCATCGCCTCGGTGAAGTGGTGCGAGGGGCGACGCCCCTCGATGACATCGGCGATGAAGCCGGCCGCGGTCGCGACGCGGCGGTCGTAGCCGGGGAGGCGTCGCGAGAGGGCCGTGGCGCGCCGGCTGTCGGCGGCGCCACTCCCTTCGGTCGCGAACAGGTCCCGGATGGTCGCCCGCTCACTCGCGAGAGTGTCGAGCGTGTCCATGAAGCCTGGCATCGGTCGTGTCCTTCCTGCCGGCCTACGCGGCGAACGTGATGACTGAGCTGACGCGACGCTGGCCGTTGGGCAGGATCACGTTGAGGTAGTAGGTGTCCGCTCCGATCGCGTCGCCGATGGCGATGTCGGCATCACCGTCGGACTCGGTCACCCCGGTCCACACGGCATTGCTGACCTCCTCGACGAGGATCGTGCCGTCCGTGCCGGCGGCCAGCGATGTCGCGGCGGCCTTGACGACCTGGCCGTCTGCAGCTGCCGAGAGGTAGGCGCGGTACACGACCGCGCCGGCGTCCGCGGTGCCGCGCAGGAACTGCAGCGAGACCGTGATGACGTTGGCCGCCTCGGCGCCGATGGTGAACTCGACGTCGTCGGCTCCGGCCGCCACGCCACCTCCGCCGCCCTCGAGCATCTTGACCGCGATGACCGCGGCCCCCGAGGCACGGGCCTCGATGGCCACGCCCCAGGGTACGCCGGTGGGCGTGGTCGTGAGCGCGCCAGCATCGAGGTAGATGAGCTGGCCCACGGTGACCGCGCCAGATGCCACTGCGATATCGACGATGCCCTTGAACTGCAGCGTGGCGTAACCGTCAGCATCGGTGTCGGTCAGCGCGACCGCGGGCAGTCCGCCGAAGGTGATGAGGTCGTCGGAGCTCAGCCCCGCGACGGCGACCCGCTGGCGGTCGCCTGGGTAGTTGCGGATGATCTTCGCCATGGCCTATCGGCTCCTTCCCCGGGCGGCCGCCTTGGCCGCTGACTCGCTGAGGCCGAGCCGGGCGAAGGTCGCCGCGAGCGCGGACTCGTCGATGGTGTCGTCGTCGTCGGATGCCGCACCCGAGCCCATGCCCGAGACGCGGCCCTTGCCCAGGACCCGCTCGAGGTACTCCGCCTCCTCGGCGGCGACCTTCTCGATGGCCGCGCGGGTGGCCTCGCGGTCGAGCTCGCCGTCCTTCAGGACCGGCGTGGCGCGCTCGATGATGCGCAGCTTGGAGGCGTCTGGCAGCGACTCGATCGCGCTCACGGCCTCGGTCGCGATGTCGCGCGCGGCGTAGACGCCGACCGCGGTCTCCGCGCGCTCGGCGCGGCCCCGGTAGTCGTCACGCTCCCTGGTCACGGCCGTGAGCTGCTCGGTGAGCTGCTCACTCGTCAGCGTCTTGGTTCCACCTGGCACGGGTCGGTCCTCCTGGGTGTTGTGATGCCGGTACGACTCATAGAGCTGCGTGATCGACCCACCACGGCCCGGCAGGGTGACGAAGTCGACGCTGTTGGTCGGGGATGCGAGGAGCTCATCGATGATCGGCCCGCGCCGGCCCTCGGCCTCGCCCTCGTTGGACATGGCCCACGTGCGGATCGACGCACCGATGTGTGGCGCGAGCTCGTCGACCGCGGGGCGGTAGGGCCCGAAGACCTGCGCCGCGGCGTAGAGACCCGGGCCATCGGGACCATCGTCGTCCCAGGTGGCGTCCTCGACGAGTTCGGCCGCGAGGTCGCGCAGGGAACGCTCGGGGCGCTGTTCCGCCTCCTCGACGGTGGGGTGGTCCCAGTACATCTTCGTGCCGGCGGGGAAGGCGAGGGGACCGCTGTCGCGGAGCACCTCCTCGGAGTAGTAGCCGCTGCTGCCCCAGCCCGCGTCGATGAGCTTGATGCGCGCCATGCCGTCGTCGGCCACAGCGCGCTCCTGGACCTGCACCGCCGACTCGGTGACCGGGATGCGCCGCGACTCGGAGCCGGCCGTCGGGGCCGCGACGGGCACCCATTCGCTGTGCTGACGCACACGCTCGGGATCCCCGAAGCTCAAGCTTCCGGCAGCGTCGATCGAGTAGGAACGACGGAACGTGGCGATGCCGTCCTTGACGTCGTGTTCGTCCTCGTAGACGACCGCGTCGTCGAAGACATCCCTGACCCAGACACGGTGGTCGCTCGAGCGGTCGGCGTTGAGCGCGGCCGCCAGCTGCTGGCGCACGTCATCGTGGCTCATGTCGGCCGCCTCGCCGGCAGCCTTCTTGGCGTCGCCGACGGCCTTCTTCACGATGGCTGGCTTGGGGTCCTCCTCGTCCTCATCGTCGAGCTTGGAGAGGAGCGCCGAGAGGGAGTCGCGCGCGGCTCGCAGCTGTGTCGCGTTGGCGGCGCTGAACACGCGGCCGACCTCGGTGAGCGCGTCAAGACGGGCGTACCACTCTCGGGCTTCGGCGATCTGGGACTTGGTAAGTGCCATCGCCGGGGATGATGACGACCGTGTCTGGTCCGTCAACACGTTACGGAGTTGGGCTGGAGGCGGCCCCCTCGGCGGCGGTCCGATGGAGTGCGGTGCACCGGCAGTTGTGTACGATGAGTCCCCCGGCGACGTACCAGCCGCCGACCGTCTCAAGGTTGTAGACATGGCCGAGAAATGGCTCCCGCCTGATGCCGACGACATGGTCCGGCGATACCTCGCCGGCGTATCGGAGAACGCTCTTGCGAAGGAGTCCGGGGTCGCCCGTCACGTCATCGGGCGTGTCTTGCGGGAGCATGGGGTCGAGCGTCGGGGGGCTGCTGCCGCCAACAGGCTCATGGCGGGGCAACGGACGCCAGAGCAGCGGCGAGCGTGGGCGGAAGCTGCCCACCGCGCCATGCAAGGGCGACGCCACACTGCCCAGCACAGGGCCCGGATCGCTCTCGCGGTGGAGCGTGCTGGGAGACTGAACGCCAATGAGCGCCGGTGCCTCGAGATGCTCCAGGCTCGCGGCCTCGCCGTCACGCCTCAGAAGGCGGGCGGGCCCTACAACATCGACCTCGCCTGCGCGCCCCTGGCGATCGAGATCTTCGGAGGTGGCTGGCATGGCTATGGCCGACACAGAGAGCGATTCGCTCGCCGAGCGCGCTATCTCCGCGATCGCGGCTGGGCGCTGTGCATCGTTTGGCTCGACGGACGACGTTTCCCCCTCGCCGAGCGGGCTGCCGACCAGGTCGTCGCCCATCGTGACCTCATCGGCCGCGATCCAACCGCGCCCGGTCAGTACAAGGTGATCCGGGGTGATGGCCAGGTGGCGGCCGCCGGCCGTGTCGATGACGACGATCTGTCCCTCCCACCAGCGTTCGCTGACTGCGTTCGCCGGAGGGCCTGACACCACCGTCCAGCCTGGCACGCAGTACGGGTGTGCCGGCGGGTCCTGGTCGCCTGAGCCGAACGCGTCCTTCAGCGGCACCCATCCCTGCGCGGCGTTGTCGGCGCAGAGCGCGTCCACGCGGCCGTCCCCGACGGTGAGCCAGGACTTCTCCATCGTGATGCCCGAGGCTTCGATCTCGTCTGCCACCGCACGCTGGCCAGCCTCGTAGCCGAAGGACATCTCGGTGACCGCGATGCCGTGGGCACGCGAGGCGATGTGGGCCTGGGGCCGCCCCTCCGCCATATCCCCGAAGCGGCCGATGATGTCCCTGGCGATGCGCTGGGAGCTGCGGCCGTTGGCCACGCCGTCGCGCACGATGACGCGCAGCGTGTCGCGGGTGGCCTCGTCGATACCGGCGACGAGCTTGGCGGCATGGCGGGCGAGGTACCGCACCGCACGCGGGTTCCGCACCTTGAACACCGTGCCGTCGAGGATCGCATGGCCGAGCGCATCGAGTGGGATCTCGACGGGCGAGTCGGGCGGCCGCAGGAACCGGAAGGCTGGCCGACGCGATCGCCGGCGCTTGCGAGAGCGTGCCTCCGAGGCTGACGCTAGCTCGGCCACGGACCGCTCCGCCCCCACGCCGTAGGCCACCTGCAGCGCCACCGACAGCGCTGCGGCCGCGGGCTTCGCGGTGGCCCGCGTGACCGCCGACCAGGCAGCGTCGAGCGCCCGCAGCGAGGCGGACCCGCGCGTCAGGTCGGCGGGTAGGTCAAGGCGGCGCGCCTGCTCGCGGAAGATGGCGGCGACGAGGGTCTCTGCGGCCGCCTCGAGCGGGGAGACGTCGTCAGTCTTGCGCTTCCGCCGCAGTTGCAGCCGGGACGCTTCGACGGCGATGGCGAGGCGTGCCGCCGTGGCGGACGAGTTCGCGGCGGAACGCGTCGAGCGCCTCGGTGAACGAAGCCTCCGTCGGGGCCGCGGCATCGGTGTCGTCGTCATCAGGTTCGGCCTCCGTGCCGGGCGGGAACATCTCCTCGATGATCTCGTCGATATCGTCGACGTCGAGCGCGAGCAGGAGCAGGCGCACCAGCAGGTCATCGGGCATCGTGCCGGCCGGTGTCTGGCCCCCGAGGGTCGCGGCCTCGATGACCGCCTCCACCCGCTCGGCCGCCGACCGCTCGAGGATGGCCGGGAAGTCGACGCTGGCGCCCGTCTCGGTGGTGCGCTGGCGCCCGGGCTCCGCTGGGTCCGGCTCGCGCCTGGGCACCCGCCCATCGGCGATGGCGCGCTCCAGGTCGTAGGCGATGAGGTCGGCGTAGGCCTCCTCCCACACGCCCTGGCGTGCGAGCATCATCAGCTCGGTCGGGCGGTCGAGCGTCTTGGCCGTGGCGAGGTTGCCGACGTCGGCGTTGCCGTAGAGGATGGTCTCGGGCACACCCATGCCGGCGCTGACCATCAGACCGACGCGGCGGCCTTCCTCGGGACTCGGCTGCATGCCCGCCGTCTTGATCGGGCTGAGTACGTTGCCCTCGGTGCCGATCCACGCCGCGCCCGTCACGGGGGGCGGGTTGGACTCCTGGGGGCTGCCGACCTTGACCGTCGAGGCGAGGCGGTTCTTGGCCGTCGTCGCCGAGGAGCGGCTCTTCGCGGTGACCGACCATGCGAAGCGCGCCATGGCGTGCTTGATCGTCGCGTAGTTGCTCAGGTCGCGCGTGACGGCGCGGGCCCAATCGAGCGAGCTGAACGTCGTCGGCACGCCGAAGCGGCCACCGTTGAGCCCGCCGTCGCTGATGTGCAGCACGGGCGTGTCCCAGTGGACCTCACCCTGGTGCTCGCCACGCCCGATCGCCTTGGGACGATTGGCGGGCCGGTAGCCCAGGGCCGGGTAGTAGTCCACCGAGCGCCGCGTGCGTGTCTCGCCCGAGGCCTTGACGAAGGTGCGCCGCGTCCAGACCCGCTTGTAGAACCATGGTTCGGCGTCGTCCTCGGGATTGCAGATGATGTCGCCCGCGACGATCTGCAGGGTGGGGATGATGCGCACCTCGGTCGGCTCGCCGCGGACGCCGAAGAGGGCCAGGAACACGTTGCCCTCGTACGACAGCTGGGCGTCGGCCCCCACCGCGGCCTTCTTGCCGAACAGCACCCGCTTGTTGCCGCGGGTCGTGAGGAAGGCCTGGACGCGGTCGTTGGTCGCCGCGGTGCCGGCCACTTTCAGGCCCTGACCGAACACGTAGTGGCTGATGACCGCACAGCCATGGTCGATGAGGGGGTTCTTCAGGTACATGACCTGGGAGGTGCGGATGATGCGCCGCAGCGAGTCGCGGCTGAGTTCCGATGACGACTCGCCCGAGAGGTCCTCCCACCCGGCGTCGTCCTGCATGAACTCGAGCTCGGCGATGCGCTCCTCGAGGAACTCGACCTGGGCGGACAGCGTGTCCGCGTCCATCGTCGTCGTCTCGCGCGTCAGCGTGCCCCGGCCGTCACTCATCGCCGGCGATGATGACGACCGTGTCTGGTCCGTCAACACGTTACGGAGTCAGAAGGTCGGCCTCGTCGTCGTCGTCGTCCACGGCTGGCAGGAACATCGTCTCCGAGCGGGCTCCGCGATCGAGGCGATCGATCATCGCGTCGATGGCGTCCGCGTGGTCGGTGTGCCCTTCGATGCGAAGCCGATCGCGGAGCTCGGTGAGCTCCCAGAGCAGCAGCATGACCGGGTGCAGCGACCGCGGATCGAAGGTGACGATGAGCGTGGCCTCGCGCCCCATGCGCTGCAGTCTACGCCGTCACCACTCGCTGATGACCACCGGCTCGTCGTACACCATCGTGCGCTCGTAGTCGCCGGGCTCCTCGGGCGCGAACGCCTGGACGACCGCATCGGCGCGGTCGGTCGAGCGGCCGATGCGCTTGCGGATCTGGTCCTTGCCCTCGATGACGATGCGCCCAGCCGAGGTCGTGCGCCAGGTCGGGGCGAGCAGGTCGCCGGTGAGGATGTCGTCGTCGGGGATGGCGATCCGCACCTCGGTGGCGGGGTCGAGGAGCTCGCGCAGGTGCCACCAGGCGGCGGCGCGCCGGTTGACGAACCCGAGTTCGCCCGAGCGGTCGGTGAGCCCCGAGCGGGTGGCTGCATTGAAGGCGCGGACGTCGTAGCCCCCCTCGCGCAGCATGTCCACGACGCCGGCGCCGAGGCCGATGACGTCCACCATGGCGTAGCCGCCGTAGGCCTCGAGCACGCCCTTGACGTGACCCGTGGTCTCGGCCGTGTCGGCCTTCGATCGCTCGCGGATCTCGGTGATGGCGTGCTCCGCGCGCAGCGCCAGGACCGTCTTGTCCTCGCCGAAGCGGGCGACGTCGACGCCGACGCAGGTGAACGTGCCCCAGTCATCGGCTTCCGCCCAGCGCTCCTGGGCTGCCTCGAGCCAGGCGAGCGGGATGACCGTGTCGGCGTCCTCGGCGGCGAACTCGCCCAGCACGCGCTGCCGGTAGATGGCCGAGGTCTCGCCCCACTGCGCCTTGCGCTGGTCCGCCCAGGCACGGCTGATACGGCCCGCGGCGATGGCGTCCTCGAGCGTGACGTGGCGGGTCCACCAGTCCTCCAGGCCGGCCTTGCGGTGGTGGATGTCCGCGAAGCGCCCCACGGGCGGCCCTGGCGTCGAACCGGCCCAGGCGATCGCCTGACGGCCCTCGGTGGCACCGCTGAACGCGCCCTCCGAGGCGTCGAACGTCTCGGGTGGGATGGCCTTGGCCTCGTCGTAGATGTACAGCAGCTGGTCGGCATGCGCGCCCTCGATGAGCTCAGGGCGGTTGGAGGCCACGCCGAACGCCTGGCCGGAGGGGAGCTTGATGCTCATCTGCAGCAGCTCGGCGCCCTCGCGCCAGTCGAGCCCCGTGGTGAGCCGCTGCCACTTGTGGACCTCGGGCCAGAGGAAGTTGCGCAGCTGCGACCAGCTGCCGGCGGTCGTGACGACCTTCCAGTCAGCGCCGGCACGGCTGCGCGTGTCGGCGAACCACAGGATCAGCCAGGCCGCGATGGCGGTCTTGCCCAGGCCGTGCGGACCGCGGGCACTGCCGCGACCCGTGCTCACGGTCTGGGTGAGCGTCTCCTCCTGGTAGGCCGTCGGGCCCTCGCCGTCGCGGAAGCGGACCCGGTCGTGGAGCCAGGCGACCGGGTCGGACCAGTGGACACGGTCAGCTGGCCGCTGCTGCCGATGACGCACGCGGATCGTCGCGAGCTTGATGATCTGCGCGGCGATCGCATCATCGACGAGGGGATTCGGCCGGTTCCGCACATCCGGTCGCTCAGGAGCGCTCGCCGAGGATCGCGTTCACCTCGGCCATCACGTCGGACGGATCGAGCCCGTCCGCTTCGGCCATGCGGCGCACCATGCCCTCGATGTCGACGCTGATGCGGACGGCATAGTCGGAGCGCCGTCGGCGCGACAGCCACCACTTGGCCGAGGTCGGGTTGGGCTTCACCTCCGCCCGGATGACCTGGCCTTGGTCATCG
>Ga0210043_1002766_pt1 | contig 11101 bp, 22 predicted proteins | sample CryGeymet201501t_FD_183990 | JGI IMG/M metagenome (GOLD analysis project Ga0210043, IMG submission 183990) | Groundwater microbial communities from Crystal Geyser aquifers in Utah, USA - Crystal Geyser metaG 2015-01t (SPAdes) (version 2) | ecosystem: Environmental > Aquatic > Deep subsurface >... | reverse complement strand
TTCGCGCCCCACGTCGGGCGCTCGGAGGCGACGGTCTCCACCTGGATCGCGCGCCATGCGCGGCTCTTCCTGCGCCTGCGGCAAGGGCAGAGCTGCACCGTGAGGACCTATCAGAAGGCGCTGATCTGGTTCGCGGCCAACTGGCCGGAGGATGCCGCGTGGCCCGATGGGGTTCCGCGCCCCTCGCCGCAAATCGGCGAGGCGGCCTGATGTCCGCCTCTCCCGCCGACGCCGGCCCGACACGGCCGGCCCCCGCACATCGCCAGGAGGATCCGCGATGCTGACCGAACTGACCCTTGCCGCGCTGAGCGCGGCGTCGCCCGGCTTCGCGCCGGCGCCTGCGGGGGGATGCCCCGACCTCGTCCCGCTGCTGATCCAGCTGGCCGAGGATCATGGCGAGACCGCGCGCTTTCACGGGCTGATGGATGCCGCCGTGGGGCTGGCGGTGACGCTGGACGAGGCGGACGGATCCTGGACGCTGCTGAGCGTCGGGCGAGACGGCAAGGCCTGCGTGCTCGCGTTCGGCTCGCTCGGCCAGTCGATGCCGGCGCCGGAGGGGGCGCGATGACCCGGATCACGCGGCCGGAGCGGTCGCCCGCGGTCGGGCCGCTGTGGCGGGCGGAGAATGCCCGCCGGGCGCGGGCGCGGCGCCGGGAGATCGCCGGGCGGCGATGCCTCATCCTCGCCGCCGGAGCACTGTTCTTCGCCGCGTTCACCCTCGGTCCCGTGGTCGGTGAAGCGATGACCTTCACCGCGCACTGCCTCGCACTGGTCGCGCTTTACATGGGGCTCAAGTGATGGCGCAGGACGTGCGGGACGGCATGACGCTGCTGGATTGCGTGCGGCGGATGCGCGCCGCCGCGGCGGCGGGACGGGACGCGATCCAGCGCGCCGAAGCCGCGCTGGACGAGCGGCGCAACGACGACGTGGCGGCGGCGCGGCGGGAGTTTTCGGCGGCCAAGGAGGCGCTGTTCGCGGCGGCCGAGGCGCTGGAGTGCCGCCGCTACGGCCCCTGGCTGGAGTTTGCGGCGCAGGTCGCCGGGGCGACCGCCCTGCTTGAGCGACGCGTCGAATGGCGGGACGGGGCATGAGCGCCGGGCTCGACGTCGTGAGGCCGCGCCGCGGCGCGTTCTGGGTGACGGACGCCGCAGGCGAGCGGGTGTCGCAGGCCTACGGGGATCGCGCGCGGGCGGAGGCGGCGCTGGCGCGCCTGCAGCGCGCCGCGCAGCAGCAGGATCGCACCTGCATCACCTGCCGCCGCAGCTTTCGCAGCGACGGCCCCCACAACCGGATGTGCCAGCGCTGCCGCGCCTCCGTCGCGGACGACCCGCTGGCGCCCTACCGGGTGCTGACCGAGGGGCGCGGCTGATGCACGCCGCGCGCGTCGCCCATTCCGCTCGCCTGCGCCGCGTCCTGGCCGTCCTGGCCGACGGGGCGGAGCATTCGAGCTGGGATCTGACGGTGGCGGCGCGGACCACGGCGCCGGGCACGGCGGTTTCGGAGCTGCGCGCCAACGGCGCGCAGATCGAGTGCCGGCAGGAGCACGGCCCCGAGGGTCGGAAATTCTTCTACCGGATGGTGCGCGGACCAGAGGCGGGCAAGTAACGTGCGAGTAATCAACGAGAATACCGACATTCCCGTCAGCCGGATCACGCTGGGCGATCGCCCGCGGCTGCGGCCGGTGTCGGCGGAGGGCGTCGCGACGGTTCGTGCCTCCATCGAGGCGATCGGGCTGACCCACGCCATCGCGGTGCGGCGCGCCCAGTTCATGGGCGAGCCGGGCTACATGCTGATGTCCGGCGCGCACCGGCTGGGCGCGGCGAAGGCGCTGGGCTGGGAGACGATCCGCGCGCGGGTCTACGAGTGCAGCCTAGATGAGGCCCGGCTGTTCGAGATCGACGACAATCTGGCCGGATCGGAGCTTAGCGCGCTCGAATTGGTGACGTTCATGGCCGAGCGGAAGCGGGTTTACGAGCGCCTCCACCCCGAGACGCGGCAGGGCGCTGCGGGGGCGGCGGCGCGATGGGACGCCGCGCCGGAGGGCGAGGATTGCCTAAATAATATGCAAGCGAACAGAAGTTCGTTTGCATCCTCGGTCGCCGAAAAACGCGGCATCAGCGTCCGGCAGGTGCAGAAGCTGATCGCCATCGGCGAGGCCCTGACGCCCGGCATCGTGGCGGCGCTGCAGGGCGCGCCGCAGCGGCGGGCGCTGAGGTTCTCCGAGCTCAAGCTGCTGGCCGCGGCCTCGCCGGACGCGCAGGCGCTGGCGGCGCACCGGCTGGCGGCCGACGAGAAGATGAGCCCGAAGAAGGCGCTGGGCATCGTCCCGCCCGAGCGCGACGCCGAGATGGCGGCGCTGCTGCGCATCCTCGACGCCTTCGAGCGCGCCCCCGCGAAGGTGCGCCGGCAGGCCGCGCGGCGGCTGCTGGAGCAGCACGCGGGCGCGTTCCTCGCCGCGCAGGCCGGGGAGGACGACGCCGCGTGAGCCGGGTCGAGGGCATGCAGGAGTGGTGGACGACCGCGGAGATCGCCGCGGCCGGTCTGCCCGACATGCCCGCGACCAAGCGCGGCGTGAACATGCTCGCCGATGCGCAGGGCTGGCGGGATCGCGCCGGGCTGGCGCGGCGGCGCAAGGGCAAGGGCGGCGGCTGGGAGTACAGCCGCCGGGCGTTCCCCGCGGCGGCGCAGGCGCGCATCGCGGCGCAGGCGCGCGCGCCCGCCGCCCCGCCGCCGCAGGACGCCGAGGCCGACTGGGCGCGCTGGCACGCCGCCACCGACGCCGCCCGCGCCAAGGCGCAGCGGCGGCTCGACGCGCTCGCGCAGGTGGAGATGCTGGTGGACGGCGGCCTGACCAAGCAGGCCGCCGTGCGGGACACGGCCAACGCCATGGGCGTGGCGGCGCGCAGCCTCTGGAACTGGTGCGCCGCGGTGGAGTTCCTGCCGCGCGCCGACTGGGCGCCGGCGCTGCTGGAACGCCGCGACGCCGGACCCAAGCCCGCGCAGCGCGGCGCGGTCGACGGCGACTTCTGGGACGCGTTCCGGGCCGCCTACATGCGCCAGGCGCAGCCCAGCTTCGCGGATTGCTTCCGCAAGACCGCCGCCGTGGCCGCCCGCGAGGGCTGGTCCGTGCCCGCCGAGCGGACGTTCCATCGCCGGTTCTTCGAGGCCACCGACAAGCTGAGCCTGACGCTGGCGCGCGAGGGGCTGCAGGCGGCGAGCCGCCTCTATCCCGCGCAGCGCCGGTCGCGCGCGCACCTGCACGCGCTGGAGTGGGTCAACGCGGATGGGCACAAGTTCGACGTGATGGTGGCGTGGCCGGACGGCACGAAGGCCCGCCCGCAGATGGTCTGCTATCAGGACGTCTACAGCGGCAAGTTGCTGAGCTGGCGCGTCGATCAGACGCTGCATTCCATGGGCGCGCTGCTGGCGTTCCGCGACGTGCTGCAGGACTTCGGGGTGCCCGACCACTGCCTGTTCGACAACGGGCGGGAGTTCGCCTCCAAATTGCTCACCGGCGGCGCGCCGACGCGGTTCCGGTTCAAGGTCCGCGCGGACGAACTGCCCGGCGTGCTGACCATGCTCGACGTCAAGGTCCATTGGGCGACGCCCTACAGCGGCCAGTCGAAGCCCATCGAGCGCGCCTTCCGGGACCTCTGCGACAGCGTCTCCAAGCACCCCGCCTTCGACCGCGCTTATGTCGGCAACAAGCCCGGCGCGCGGCCGGAGGACTTCGCCCGCGCCGTGCCGCTGGCGCTGTTCGAGGAGGTGCTGGCCGAGGGCATCGCCGAGCACAACGCCAGGCGCGGACGGCGCTCGGAGACGGCCGCGGGGCGCAGCTTCGACGAGGCCTTCGCGGCCAGTTTCGCCGCCGCCCCGATCCGGCAGGCGACGGAGGCGCAGCAGCGCCTGTGCCTGATGGCGGCCGACGGCGTCCGGGCGCAGGCGCCCAACGGCGAAATCCGCCTGCACGGCAACGTCTACTGGTCGCCATGGCTGGCCGCCCACGCCGGCGCGCGCCTGACCGCCCGCTTCGACCCCGCCGACCTGCAGCGCGGCCTGCACCTCTACGCCGCCGACGGCCGGCATCTGGGCGAGGTGGCGTGCTTCGAGAAGGTCGGCTTCGACAGCCTCGACGGGGCGCGCGAGCACAACCGGGCGCGCCGCGCCTACATGCGCGCCCTGAAGGACGCCGAGGCGGCGCAGCGCAAGATGACGGCCGCCGAGGTCGCCGCGCTGATGCGCGCCGATGCGGCTGAGGATGCGGAAGAGATCGCCGCGCCGCCCCGCCCGCGCATCGTGCGCGGCGCGTTCGGGGCGCCGGCCACGGCGGCGGCGGTCTACGCCGCGCCGGAAGAGACACCCCACCTGCCCTCCGACCTGACGGCGGAGGAGGCGAGAGCGGCCTGGCAGAGAGGGGTGATGCGGCTCGTCCCGCAGCGAGACGAGGACTGAGGCGAGGGGCGGCCCGACACGGCCGCCCCTCTGTGGAAGCTCGAACCAAGGATGAGGATCCCATGAGCCCCCGAGATCATTTGACTGGAGACGCGCCGATGAGCAACCCCGATGACGTCCGCGACCGCGTCCGCACGGCCATGGCCGAGCGCGGCCTGTCGCAGAAGGACGCCGCCGCGCAGGTCGGCGCGATGTCCCCCGCCACCCTCAACCAGTGGCTGAAGGGCGTTTACGTCGGCGACAACGCCGCCGTGGAGGGCAAGCTGCTGCGCTGGCTGGACGCCGTCGCGGCGCGGCGGGCGCTGGTGTCGGCCACGCTCGACGCGCCGGGCTTCCAGCGGACCGAGACGGCGGAGCGGGTCTGGGCGCTGCTCGCGCAGGCCCAGCACGGGCCCGACATTACGGTTTTCGCGGGCGCGCCGGGCATCGGCAAGACGATGACGGCGGAGGCCTACCGCGCCGCCTCCCCCAACGTCTGGCTGGTGACGCTGGACCCCGAGCTGCGCTCCCCCCACGCGCTGTTGACGGAGATGTGCGAGGCGATGGGGCTGCCCGGCAAGGACCCCAACGGCAAGCGCCGCGCCATCGGAGAGCGCGTGGCCGGCACCGGCGGGCTGCTGGTGGTGGACGAGGGGCAGCACGCCGGGCGCCCCGCGCTCGACATGCTGCGCAGCCTGCACGACCGCTACGCGATCGGGGTCTGCCTGCTCGGCAACTACGGCCTCTACGCCGGCACCTCCGCCGCCAGCAGCCGCGACGGCTTCGCGCAGTTCTTCAGCCGCGTCGGCGCGCGCGGCCGCTCCCAGGGCTCCACCAAGCGGGACGTGGACGTGATGCTGGACGCGTGGGGTTTCGAGGACCTGCACGTGCGGACCTTCCTGCATCAGATCGCCGGCAAGGCGTGGGCCCTGCGGGGCCTGCGCAAGACGCTGGGCGTCGCGAAGGCGATGGCCGAGGGGCGCGGCGAGACGCTCGCCCTGCCGCACATGCGCGCCGCGTGGGTGCAGCTCAACCATTTCGAGGACTGACCATGGGAATCACCATCGAGACGGCCGTGACCGTCACCGAAGAGGACGTCGCCGCGGCGATCGCCGAGGGGGCGCTGAGCCTCGACCAGATCGTGCGGCGGCTGGACGACGCCGGCGCGGTCAACCTGCCGCGCGCCGCCGCGCCGCCGCGGGACCCGGAAGGCGCGCTGCGCGCCCGGATCCGCCGCGCCGTGGTCCGCGCGCAGATCCGTCGCGACGAGGGCCGCAGCGCCCGTCGCTGCGGGCAGCCCAGCTACTGACGCCGGCAAAGGGAGAGACGAGACATGGACGGATACATGATCGACAGCCGGGGCGCGCTGATCCCCATGGCGAACGTCAAGCCGGAGCACATGATGGAGGACGAGCTGGTGCGCGGCCTCCACGCCAGAGCCACGGCGCTTTCGCGCGAGCTCGCCGAGTTCCGGGAGCTGGCGCTGGGCGAGGTGGGCGCGTTCCGCGACCTGATTTCGGAGCGCTACGGGGCCGTGCGCGGCGGCGCGAAGGGCAACGTCACGCTGACCAGCTACGACGGGCGGCTGCAGATGCAGGTCGCCGTGGGCGAGACGCTGGCCTTCGGGGCGGAGCTGCAGGCCGCCAAGGACCTGATCGACGCCTGCGTGACCCGTTGGTCCGAGGGCGCCAACGCCAACCTTCAGGTGCTCGTGGACGACGCCTTCCGGGTCAGCAAGGGCCGCATCGACACGGCCCGCGTGCTCGGCCTGCGCCGCCTGGCGATCGAGGACGCGGACTGGAAGCGCGCCATGGACGCCATCGCCGACGCGGTCAAGGTCGTGGCCAGCAAGAGCTACGTCCGTTTCTACTTGCGCGACCCCGCGAGCGACGAGCGCGTCGCCATCCCGCTCGACATCGCCAACGCGCGGGACGCGTCATGAGCGGCCTCATGCACCGGGGCCTGCCGCTCGTCCTGACGGCGGACGACTTCGCCGCCGCCGCCGCCGCGCACTTCGGCTGGACCGTCGAGGACATGCGCGGCCGGCGGCGCGCCATGCCGCTGGCGCGCCATCGGCAGATCGGCATGGCCGCGGCGGCGGGCTGCCCGCACCTCAGCCTGCCCGCCATCGGGCGGGCGTTCGACCGCGACCACACCACTGTCCTCTACGCCTGCCGGCTGCGGGAGCGGGCGTGGCACTCCGCCTATCTGGACATGTCGATCGCCGCCGTGCAGGCAAAGGCGATCCGGATCGCCATGGACCGCGTGCAGGAGGGGGCCGAATGACCGACGTCGGGACCCTCAAGCGCCGCGTCTTCGCGCAGTGCCGGCAGCTCGGCCTCGACGACGACGCGCGGCGCGAGGCGCAGCAGGCCGCGACCGGCTGCGCCTCCCTCTCGACGATGACGGAGGCGCAGCTGCGCGACGTCATCGCCCACCTGGAGGCTGCCGGCGCCCGCCCCGGCAAGTGGCGCGAGGCCGACCCCCGCGCCGATCAGCGGCTGATCCATGTCATCTGGCGCCTGCTGGGCGAGGCGGGGGCGGTCAAGACCGGCCCCGCCGCCCTGCGCGCGTTCATCGCCAACCCCAGGTTCACCGCCAAGTGGGGGGAGACGCCGACGGCGGTGCGGTTTCTCACCGTCGAGCGCGCGCGCGACGTGATCGAGGCGCTCAAGGACGTGGCGGACCGCAACGGCGTGAGGATCGAGCGATCAAGATGGGGCGCATAAAGGTCAGCGACCGCGCCGTGATCGCCTACCTCGAAGTCGCCGTCGGCGTGGACGTGGAGGGGCTGCGCCGCCGCATCTCCCGCGCCGCGGACGCGGCGGGCGACTACGAGGGCGAGGTGCGCGTGCTCGCCTGCGGCGTCGGGCTGCTCGTGCGCGACGGCCACGTCGTCACCGTGGAGGCGCGCTGCGACACCGCGCGCCGCCGCAAGCGCGCCGGCCGCGCCGCCGCGAAGGCCGCGCCGGCGTGACGTGGCGGCCGGGCCTTCCGGGCGTCCTCGGCGACATCGCCGAGGCTGCGGGGGAGGCCGCGGCCGTCACCTTGTGCCGGGCCCAGGGCGGGCGGGAGATCGTGATCCCGGTCCGCCCCGCCGGATCGCAGCTCGCCGGGATCGTCGGGATCGACGCGGCGGAGCGGATCGTCGCCGCCCTCGGCCCCGGCCGCGTGCGCCTGCCGGTCGGGGCCTACCGCGGGCAGGGCGGCAAGCGGCGGCTGGGCATGGAGATGCTCGCCGCCGGCGCCAGTTCGGCGGATGTGGCGGAGCGGGCGGACGTCGCCCTGCGCACCGTCGAAAAGTGGCGCGCGAGCATGCGCCGGGCGTCCAATCAGCTCTCCCTGCCGTGGGGCGAGGATTGACCGCAGGCCCCTTCGGCCCCAATCTGCGTAGTGTGACCCCACACGCCCCCGAACTCGTTCGGGGGCGTTTTCGCGTCCCGCGCGAGCCATGCTGCACAGGCACGTGACCAGCAGCGGGGCCGACATGCGGAGACCAGGCGAAACCATTCCGGCGGGCTTCCGTGGCGCCATGCGCCCGATGGACGACAGCGCCTTGACTGACGCGGCCAGCGTCCTCGGCTGCGACGTGCCCGCCATCCGCGCCGTGGCGGAGGTGGAGACGCGCGGCGCGGCGTTCCTGCCGTCGGGGCGGCCCGCGATCCTCTATGAGCGGCACATCTTCCACAGGCGCACCCGCGGGCGGCACGATGAGATCGCGCCCGGCCTCTCGGCCGCGTCCGCCGGCGGCTACGGCGCGCCGGGGGAGGCGCAGTACGCGCGCCTCGACGCCGCGATGATGCTCGACCGGGTCGCCGCGCTGGAGGCGTGCTCGTGGGGGCGCTTCCAGGTGATGGGCTTCAACGCCGTCCTCTGCGGCTGGCCGGACGTTGAGACGTTCGTCGCCGATCTCTGCAATGACGAGGGCGCGCATCTGGCGTCCTTCGTGGGCTACGTGCAGGGCGCCGGGCTCGTCCAGGCGCTGCGCGATCACGACTGGTCCGCATTCTCGCGCGGCTACAACGGGCCCGACTACGCGCGGAACGGGCACGACCTGAAGATCGCGGCGGCCTACGCGCGCCACGCGGCGGCCCCCGGCCCGGCGCGCATCCGCAGCGTCCGGGATCTGCAGGGCGCGCTCGTCGCCCTTGGCTTCGCGCCCGGCCCCGTGGACGGAGTATGGGGGCCGCGCACCGCCGGCGCGCTGCGCGCCGCCTTCGCGCGGTGGGGCGTCACGCGCGCGTCCGTGGAGATGCACCCGGCCGCCTATGAGATCGTCCAGGCGGCCCTGCACGCCAGCGGCAGGGAGGCGGCGCGATGAGCGGCGACCTCTGGGGCGACGTGCGCGGCCTGATCGCCACCGTGGCGCCGACCGTGGCCACCGCGCTGGGCGGGCCGCTGGCCGGCATCGCCGTGCAGCAGCTGGGCCGCGTGCTGCTGGGCGACGAGCAGGCCGACGCCGCGCAGGTCCGTGATGCCGCGCGCGCCATGACCGCCGACCAGCTCGTCGCGCTCAAGACCGTGGAAGCCGACTTCAAGGCCCGCATGGCGGAGGCCGGCATCGAGATGGAGCGGATCGCCGCGGGCGACCGAGACAGCGCCCGCCGGCGGCAGGTCGACATGGGCGACTGGACGCCCTCCGCCCTCGGCGTCGTGATCATGGGCGGGTTCTTCGGGATCCTGACGCTGGTGCTGCTGTCGGACCTGCCGGAGGGGACGTCGGACGTGGTCAACGTGCTGCTCGGCGCGCTCGGCGGGATGTGCGCGCAGGTGGGCAACTACTTCTTCGGGAGCAGCCGCGGCTCCAAGAACAAGGACGCGGTGCTGGCCGACATCGGGCGCGGAGTGCGGCGATGACCCTGCCGGAGCTCGCCAAGATCGCCCTCGATGGCGCGGCGCTGGTTCTGTCGGTCAGCGCCCTCGCCGTCGCCTATCAGCGCACGCGACGGCAGGACGTGGACGCGCGGTTCAGTGGCTTAGACGCCCGGCTGCAGGCGCTGGAGCACGACAACGTCGATCTAAAGGCGGTGATCGGCAGCGTCCCGCGCGCCGAGAACCTGCACGCGCTGCAGCTGTCGCTGTCCGAGCTGCACGGGGAGCTGCGCGTTCTCGGCGCCAACGTCTCCGGCCAGACCGAGATCATGCGGCGCCTGGAGAAAACCGTCGGGCGCCATGACGACCACCTGCTGGAGGACCGCCGCAAATGACCGCCTACGCCGAGACGCTGCGCGAGCACCGCCGCCTCGCCCTCCTCCGCCATATGTCGGAGTGCCCCGAATACACGTCCAACGCGTCGATCCTCGTGGACGTCTGCCACGGCCTCGGCATCCGCTCCACCCGCGAGGACGTGGTACGGGACCTCGTCTGGCTTGCCGGAAAGGGCCTCGCGACGGTCCAGGACCACGGCGATTTCATGGTCGCGACGGCGTCGGGGCGCGGCGTCGAGGTGTCCAGGGGCCTGCTCGTGGTGGAGGGCGTGCAGCGCCCCCGCCCGCGGGACTGACCCATGCCCCCGCCCCGCAAGGTGGACCTGCTGCCCGAGCGCCTGCGCGGCTGGCTGCGCGGCGCGCTGCAGCTGCACGGCTTCGGCAACTACGAGGCGCTGACCGAAGAGCTCAACGGCCTGCTCGCGGCCGAGGGGCTGGAGCTGCGCATTGGCAAGAGCTCCGTCCACGCCTACGGGCAGGAATATCGCGAGTTCGTGAAGGTCCAGGAGGAGGCCAGCGCCTGGGCGCAGGGCTGGCTGACGGAGGAGGGGCTGGACGGCGAGGCCAAGCGCCACGGCGTGCTGTTCCAGATGCTGACGTCGCTCGCCTTCAAATCCATGCGCGGCATGATGGCGGAGGACGGGGAGGTCGACCCCAAGGACCTCCAGATGATCGGCCGCATGCTCAAGGACGTCATGGCCAGCGCCGGCCTGCGCGAAAAGCTCGTGGCGGATGAGCGCAAGGCGCAGGCCGCGCAGCTCGACGCTGCCGTGGAGGCCGGCGACATCGACGCGGAGGCCGCCCGCCGCGCCCGTGAAATCATGGGTCTGGCATGACCCCGGCGTGGCGCTGGCGCCGCCCCCTCGCCCTCACCGGGCCGGCGGAGACGTCGCCCGAGGACGCCCGCCGCGCCGCCGTCGCGCAGGCCCACGGCCGCCCGGTGGCGCCGGACGCCGCGGGCGCGCTGTGGCCGCAGCTCGCCGCGCAGGGCTGGCGCATAGAGGAGGTGCGGCGTGGCTGAGACGACATGGACCGACGAGGAGATGCTGGAGGCCCTCCACCTCACCGACGCCGTCGGGCTGAGCCACGCCGAGGTCGGCGCCGCGCTATGGCGTGCGCGCAACGCGGTGGCGGGCATCCTGCACCGCGTGCGCGCGGACCTCGCCGCCTCCGAGGCGGGCGACCCGGACCCGCGCCGGCACGACGGCGCCCTGCCGCCCGAGTGGTGGCGCGACGGGCTGGAGGCGCGGGCATGACGCCGTGGGGGCTGTTCGTCGCGGCGTGGATCAAGTTCCAGGTCCGCTGCGGCATCGTGCTGGGCGAGGAGGCGGCGCGGGAGTTCCACGCGCGGCGGGGGAGGGGCGAATGACCCGCATCGAGCGCATCGGCCCGGCGACGCTGATCCTCGGCGACGTGCTCACCGCGCTGGACGGGCTGCCGCCGGTCGACGCGGTGATCACCGA
>Ga0210043_1002764_pt1 | contig 11116 bp, 9 predicted proteins | sample CryGeymet201501t_FD_183990 | JGI IMG/M metagenome (GOLD analysis project Ga0210043, IMG submission 183990) | Groundwater microbial communities from Crystal Geyser aquifers in Utah, USA - Crystal Geyser metaG 2015-01t (SPAdes) (version 2) | ecosystem: Environmental > Aquatic > Deep subsurface >... | reverse complement strand
TGGCAGTGACATTACTGTTTCAGCTGGTGGGACACAAAAAGTTTCGGTGGTTTATGTTTATAGTGATACAGTTGACTATTTAGTTGGTACGGCTACTCAGCCTCCCGATGTATTAGATTTAACTTTGATTGCTGAAGTTCGTGATAATACTGGAACAGTTGTAAAGCAATTGCAGATCAATGTTCCACGTTTCCAAATTAGCGGTAACTATAATTTGGCTATGGCTTCCAATGGTGTTTCTACTGAAACTCTTGATGGTAAAGCTTTAGCTGTTGCTGAAACTGCTAGTACAGGGGATGATTACTATTACAAAGCCGCTTGGATTCCGTTGACAACCTCAACTATTCCAGTATCTAGTATTGCAATCACTCCAACGGTATTGACATTTGATACCGCAGATTTACCAAAATCTAAACAGGCAAATCTTTTAGGTATTCGTGGTGGGACATATCTTCCTGCTACAATTACTACAAGTGCATCTTGGGTTAGAACTTCTGGATGTATTACATTTAATATTGGGGCTGGTACAGGCTTAGTTTCCGCATGTGCTACAGTCGGAGTTGGTGATAGTGCCTTATTTACGGCTACATATTACGATTCTACCTCTGGTTCACTCACTGATACATTGACTGCTGTTGGGACTGCTTAATTAGAATAAACATAAGGAGGGGTTATAACAGCCCCTCCTTATGGGGGATCTTGAATCCTCTGCATAATAGTCTATTTACAGAAGGAGGAATCATGTATGGGCGAAAACCACAGTATGCCATGTTCATCGGTTTTAGATTTATATAAAAGGGTGGACAATATGGAAGTATTAATAAGAGAAATAGATCGTAGGACGATTATAGATGGAACTATTTTAGAAAATGTTGTATCTGCATTGAACAGGAATACAGAAGTTATTGAAAAAGTTGATGATAGCTTAATTATTATGAATGGAACAATGACTAGACAGGAAGATAAAATTGTAACTTTACAAGGTGAAGTTTCAAAAATAAATAAGAAGTTTGAAGTAACAGACGATTACTTTAAGATAGACACTAGAAAGATATTCAACAAATTTTTATATGATAATGGAAAGTATTTTATAGTTCCTGGTGGAATTCTAATTCTTATATTATCAATAGTTAAATTAATTGCTGAGTATGGTGATACACTTCAAAAGATTTTTTCAAATTAAAAAAATTATTTAAGGATGATCAAAATGGAACTCGAAGAAAAAATAAACATTTCTTTTCCAAAACGAAAGACTGTGACCGTAAGCTTCAATGATTCTTTTGTGAAAATAGATCCTTTTATCTCAGTCAATGATAGAATGGATACGATTAGAACTTATATTGATGCACTAAATAAAGCAGACGACATTGTTACAGGGTATGTTTTTGCAGAATACTCTTTGATACTGAGTGTTTTAGATAAATGTACCAATGTTAATATTGAAGAACTGAAGGTAGACGATGCGATTGAATCTGGATTATGGAATTTAGTAAAACAAGAATTAAAAAATTACAACTCTTTATTATCAGATAAAGAGACAGTTTTGCACATGATTAATGATCAACAATCATCTTTAGTTGAGATAACTGAATTGATGAATGAATTCATGGGTGAAATATCTGTGACTTCTAAATTCTTGAAAGATGGATTTTCTAAAGTGTCTGACAAGATTATGGAAGTTTTAAATCATGTTGACTCTGCAAATTTAGATGATTTGAAAGAAGCATTTTTAAGTTTTGGGGAAGGTTTGTCTAAATTAGAAGATAGAATTCCTGGCATATTGACAAGTGGGGAAAAAGAAAAAGAACAGAAACCTAAAAAACCTGGAAGACCAAAGAAAACGGACTGACAAATGTTTGAGAACCCTGGAGAGAAAAAATTAAAAAGATGGGGCGGTCAATGCCCCGACTGTGAAGAAACCTCTGAAATTTATGTCATTGTAAAAATTGAGAAAAAAGATAAAGATTGTGTTTCTTATTCTACAAAATATTTGAAGTGCTATCTTTGTGGGTATGAAGAATTAAAAGAAAATAAAAATAGAAAAAATAAAAAATACGAATATGATTTTGAGTCTGAAGTCTAATTTTTATATTTTATAATTTTGGAGGTGGGTGTGGACAAAGTTTTTAAAAATGATACACAGGTTACAAATTTCTTTACCTCTGAAATGAAAAAAGTTCTTGATATAGTTGCAGAAAAAATGATCTTGAAATTACAAGAGAAGATAGATGAAAAGGTTTATAATAGTTTTACTCCGACAACATACAATAGACAAATGGACAATGGAGGTCTTAGAGATTTATGGAGAGCTAATCCATCCAGAAGAAAAGGGGACAAGGTTTCTGTAAAAGTCAAAGAAGAGCCTGAATTTCTAACTCATACACCTGAAGAATTTATACATGGTAGTAATCATTCAAAAAAGGGTGATGACATAAGAAAAGTTTTAGCCGAATTTGTTCTTGAAGGAGAATCGGGAGATCTTTTTGGTGACGGTGTATGGAGAGATAAAAGAGATTTTTGGACTCCGTTTATTGATATGTTGGATGACGGAGAAATAAACACAATAATCGAAGATGCTTTTACAGCAGTAGGCATAAATTTTATTAGAATTAGTTAGGAGTATATAATAATGGGTGAAGAATTTAATAGTTTAATGGAAGTTTTAGTTTGGTTAACTGGTGCGGGTGGTGCTATTCTTACGTCTTATGTTTTAGAACGATTGGCGTGGTTTCAATCTTTGGAATCTAACAAGAAGCATTTTGTAGCAATTGCCTTATCATCCTTGGTGGGTATTGGTGCTTTAGCCGTATTGACTTTTGTTCCACAGGAAATTATATCTCAAATTTCCCCTTACTTTATGGTTGTGGTAACAATTGTTGGCTATATATTTTCTAGCAAAGCATTCCATTTCTTTGATAAACAAGAATAATTGGTAAATGAATATTGAAATAGAACACGATTTCGGATCTCCGAGCGTGTTCTATTTTTTTAGATAATGAAATGTGAATTTTATTGGATTTTTAACCCCTATATATGGGGGTATGTTTAAATATATCGGTATATATGGGAGTTAAAAAATGTACATTTTAGCCTTGGATATTTCATTGGTAAATACAGGCGGGGCGGTTTTCAGAGAAGATGGCAGTGTAGTTGAAGTATTTAGTGTTTCTACAAGTGCGAAAGATTCTACACAAGTCAGGTTAAAAAAGATAGCAGATTTTTTTATTGAATTAAAGAAAAAATATATTTTTGATTTGGTGATTATGGAAAAAGGTTTCTCGAAATTTAATACGGCAACACAACAAATTTATCGTGTTGTCGGAGTCATAAATTGTCTACTATGGAAGTCAGAACAAATATATATTGCCGCCACTACTGTAAAAAAAGAAATTGGCGGAAATGGAAAAGCAGATAAGAAAGTTGTTAGAAAAAACGTTGAAAAAATATGGCAGAATTTGAATATTGAAAACGAAGATGAATCAGATGCATTAGCAGTAGGAGCAACTTATTTCTTCCAAAACAATATTCTCAAAAGGGGTTCAAATGAGTAGAGTATACAATAGAATTTACACAGAAGAAGAATATGCTCACGTAAACATTGATAATAAAGAAATTGTCAATGATTTCTTAGATGAGTATAGACAAAGAAAAATGAAACCCACGACAATAAAACAATATGAGAACGACTTAAGAATTATAAACTTATTTGTAAAGAGATTTTGTTCAAATAGAAATTTATTAGAATTGGGTAAGAAAGATTTTAGAAAACTTAGCATTTGGCTTAGTGATGATCTAAAAATGTCAAACGCTAGAGTTAATAGGATAATGAGTTCTTGTAGAAGTATGCTTGCTTATATTGAGGATTCAGATGAATATGAATATGAAATAAACCAAGCACAGAAAATCAAGGGTCTGCCAAAAGATCCTGTAAGAACCGATGAATCTAGTTTCTTTATGTCTTTTGATCAAATAATGAAAATAAGAGAAAAATTAATTGAGATGGGGGATATTCAGTTAGCTTTACTCCACATGATGCTTTTTGATAGTGGAGCAAGAAGAAATGAAATAACACAGATAAAGAAACATGGATTGCTAGATGGAAATAAAACCAATCAAGTAGTAGGCAAAAGAGGAAAATTATTTCCTTTGGTTTATTTAGATGATACTAAGGAATTGGTAAGACAGTGGTTGGAAATAAGAGGGGAAGATAACATTGATTCATTATGGATTGTTGGAAGGGATGAAAATAAGAGAGAGGCTTCTTATGAAACACTCTATGATTGGGTGTTGAAGATACGGGATGTGTTTAGTGAAATTGAAGGAAAGAAAATAAATATCTTTCCGCACTCTTACCGCCATTCTAGGGTCGAGTGTTTGTTGCAGGGTGAAGATAAACGGATATTGGATAAAGATAGCGGAAAACCGAAAAAGTTTACCTTAGAACAGGTTCAGGTATATGTACATCACTCTGATCCTAAAACAACCCTTGATTATTCAAAAGATCATACTGAAGAAATAATTGATGATATGTTTAATTTATAAAATAATGAAAAATAGAATAATGAAATATACCTAACCTCTTTTCAGGAGGTTGAAGGGAGGTTATTTAATGGCAACAAGTAGTAAGTATTATGCCCTTGTTGAAGTTCAAGTTGATCCAAAGCAAATGAAGTCAGCTATTCTGACAGCGAGTAAATCAACAACAATATCTCCTAAGATAAATTTAGGATCAAAACAAATAGGCGAATATGTAAAACAATGGAATAATCAAATTGCGAGAATGGAGTTTAAATCTCCTGATATATTCAAAAGTGATAAAGTAAAAAATTCTTTAGCAACTTTAAGGGATTTAATGTCTGATTTTGCGGCTGGTGGTGCTACTTCATTGAATGATGTCAGAATGGGTTTTGATGATTTAAAAACGTCTATGGCTGAAGCTGGCGCAGGAATGAAAAACACAACAAAAGACGGTATGAGTTTTGTAAGCATGTTGGATGTTGCTATAAAGAAGATTGCAATTTGGGCTATTGGTACTCAGGCTATCTATGGAACTTTGAATCAGATAAAAGAGGGCGTTCAATATATAAGAGATTTAAATAAGGAATTAACAAGTCTCCAAATTGTTACAGGACAAACAGATGAAGAAATTGCAAAATTAGGAAAAGATTACAACTACTTAGCTCAAGAAGTTGGAGCAACCACATTGGAAGTAGCTCAAGGATCATTGGAATGGGCTAGACAGGGTAAAACAGCGAAGGAGACTACGGTCTTACTTAAGAATTCTATGATGCTGTCTAAACTTGCGGCTATGGATTCTGCTGAAGCCACAGAGAAGTTGACTGCGGTAATGAACGGGTTTAAATTAGAAGTAAAAGACGTTCAACTTGCTCTTGATGTTCTTATAGCGCTTGATAATGCTTATGCAACCAGCGCAGAAGAGATTATATCTGCAATGCAGAGATCTTCAAATTCAGCACAATTAGTAGGAATAGAATACAATGAATTAGCTAGTCAGATCACAGTGGTGTCTAGTGTCACCCGAAAAAGCGCTGAAAGTATTGGAGAATCTTTTAAAACTATTTACAGTAGAATGAGAAATGTAAAATTAAATAAAGACATAGATGAACAAGGCGAATCAATATCGGATGTGGAAAAAGTTTTAAAGCAATATGGAATAGCGTTAAGAGATATAACCACAGGCGAATTTAGAGATTTTTCAGATGTGCTAAATGAGACAGGTGAAATGTGGAAGGAATTGGGGGTTGTAGATAGGTCTAAAGTGGCTAATGCTTTTGCTGGAATTAAGCAATCCGAAAACTTCCTTGTTCTAATGAATAATTGGGATGAAGTTAAAAAAGCTCAGGATTTAGCCGCTGATTCTGCGGGTCTTGCAGAACAAAGATATAAAATTTATATGGAAGGAATGGAGGCTTCGGCAAACAGATCTAAGGCGGCTTGGGAATCTATGTGGGAGGCTACCATAAATGAAGACGCCATTATTTTCTTTACTAATTTAACTACTGTGATTCAAAATTTTGTCACTGAAAGTGGCGGTCTTGTTGAATTCTTTAAAAAATATGTTGAGTTTTCAAAATGGATAACAATGTTCCCAATCAAACTTATTTTTGAAGGAATAAATAAAACCATCAAAGAAACTCAAGGTCTTATAGATTTAGCATTTGGAAAAACTTCTCAATCAAAAATAAAAGATCATCAAAAACAACTGAAAAAATTAAATGATGAATATTATTTATGGAAATCATTATTAAAAACTTTAGGTGCTGAAAATTCTAATTTCTATGATTTGGTAATAAGTAGCTTAGAACGACAAATAGATAAAACAAAAGAACTTCTTGAGTTAGAAGGAAAAAGAAGTGCGAAAACGTTCAATGAAAGTTGGGCTGCTGACTATGAAGATCAAGCAGATGCAGTTGAAAAAGCTAATGTTGCTTTACAAGACAGTTTTGATACGTTAGAAACATTATTAACGGATTCTTTTGGCAAGGCGTGGGAATCATATAATAAAAAACAAACCGAGGCAGCGGAACAAGGTTGGTTATTAAATCAAAAAATACAGGCTCTTTCTGATTTAGAATATCTAACACCACAACAACAGTCAGAATTAGATGACTTAAAGTTAAGTTTAGAAAATGTAAAAAATGGAATATTAGAAACTGGTGCGGCGTATGAAGAATCAACTAGAGCAGCTTTAATAAGTATGCTGATTCAAAAAATATCTGTTTCTGATATGTCTAGCACTGCAAAGCAAGAAGGATTATCTATGGTATACAGTTTAGCTCAATCATGGGGATTGATGAGTGCTGAAACCATAAAGGCTATGGAAGTCACAGATTTGGCTATGCAAAAATTAGCTGAGGGAGCATATGAAGACGCTAGAATAATAGTGGAACAAGCATTTAATATAGGAAATGCTCTGAATGCAATCAGTGGAACATACTACATAGACATTGTTTTAAATCGCCGCATCGGAACAACGGAAGCGGTTGAAGCGGCAACGAATATCGGTGATGTTTCATATTTTGAAGAACAGGAAGAAGAACTTCCTTGGAATCCTGGAGAATTTTCTTACCCTGATTTTGACTCTAGTGATTTTTTAAGTTCTTTTGGTGGATCAGGCGGTGCTGGTTCATCTTCAGCCGCAAAGGAAAAAGAAAAAACAATGCAAGCTCTTCATAAAATGGTTATGACCATAATAAAAGAAGAGCAAGATGCTAAAAAAGATGCATTAAAAGCAGAACAAGACGCTTTGAAAGATCAATTGGATGCATACAAAGATATAATTGATGCTAAAAAAGAAATCCTTAATGCTGAAAAAGAAAGTTTAGAATATCAAGATGAGTTAGCAGATCAAACGAAAAATATAGCCAAAATTCAAAACGAAATGGCTATATTGGCATTAGACACATCTGCTGAATCAAAAGCTAGACAATTGGAATTAGCTGAGGAATTAGCTGAAGCACAAGATGAACTTGCTGACACTCAAAGAGATAGATCTTACGATTTGCAAGAACAGGCATTAGAAGAAGAATACTCTCTTTATGAAGCAAACATTAATGAACAAGTCGCAACCATAGAAAAAGCTATTGAATCAATTGATGAATATCTGAGTAAATCTGGACAAATTGCTCAGGATGCATTAGATAGAATTGGTGAGGGCGCTCCTGAATTATATCAGTCATTGATAGATTGGAATGCTGAATATGGTTCAGGTATTCAAAACGATGTAGTTGAAGCTTGGAATGATGCTTATGATGCACTATTGAAATATGGCAATTTGATAGATGCTTTAAATGGGGGAGAGGGCGGAGAAATCGTTTCACCTGTTTTACCTACACATCACAGCGGTATTTCTAGTGGTGCAGTAGGTGGAGCAAGAACCCTTCCAGGCGAGATTTTATCAAAATTACTAATGGGAGAAGAAGTATTAAATGGAGATGACATTTTAGGTATTTTTAGAATGATACCAAAAGTAGCAAGAACTATGAATGCTGAATCTTCTAGTGGTGGATTGTTTATTGATAAACTTATAAACGTTGAGGGTAACTTGGCTAAAGATGCTGTAGCTGACTTAAATAAGATTGTAGATAAAACAATTGAAAAATTGAATAATACAATTTTAAAAAGAGGCAATCTTAGAAGCATAAATTCTATTTATTAGAATAGATAGACTTATTAGAATTATGGGATTATGGGGAACGTAAAAATTCCCCATAGTTTCTTTTATAGAAAGGAGGGCGCATGGGATTCTATGCACGAAGTTTCACATACAACGGAGAGGCAAGTGAATCTTATAACATACAAATCGCAACAATTGATAGCGTAGGATCTACAAGTAGTCCTGGCAGTGGAGCGATAGAGATTGTACAAGATTTCATTTTTAGAAAACCTGTTCCATATTTTTATGGAATAAAATTTAATAACAATCTATCTTTTCCAGTTAGTTTTTTCTCTCCAGATGAAATAACAGCCCTAGATGCAAGCTACATAGAAAGATGGCTGTTTGGAAATCTTGAATATCATAACTTAGCGATAGTTCAAGGAGATATGCCTAATGCTTATTTCAGGTGTATTTTTACAGATCCTCAAATTATAAGAACTGGAAATTTGATTAGGGGATTTACTGCAACTTGTATTTGTGATAGTCAATGGATGTGGACATATCCTAGAACGTTGACTTATAATTATGGTTCTGCTCCAAGTGCAACGAGAATAGATTTTTATAATGATTCTCATTATGGTGGATATAATAGACCAACCATTAGTTTTACTATGAATGCAAGCGGAGGGGATTTGAGTATAGTAAATGTGGACGATAGTAGTCGTGAGCTTAAATTTACAGGCTTATCTCCATATGAAGAAATAACGGTGAACAATGATTTAGAAATAATTACTTCTAGCTTTGATTTAAAAAGACTTTCTAAATTTAATAAGAATTTCTTTAGACTGAAAAATGGATATAACAGATTAGATGTAACAGGTGCAATAACACAATTGAATATAACATATCAATTTGTTAGACGATTGGGAGGGTAAGAATACCATATGAATCAACCTTTTGATATATATAATCAACAAGAAAAACCTCCTATGAGTCTATGTAATCCAAATCAAGAAGAATTGTTTTCTTTAGGTGCTTCCTATAACGTAGTTCCTTCTTTAAGGTGGAATGCAATAAGTGAAATATCTTTTGATTTTCCTAGATATATAGATGGAGTAGAATTACCGGCTTTTTCATATTTAGAAGGAAAAAGACTTGTTCTATTAGAGGATATTGGATACTTTGTATTGAATGATCCTGAAGAAGACAATGACGGTGGAACTCCAATAAAGCATTTGACAGCCTTGAGTTTAGAATCTGAATTGATTACCAAAAACGTTCTTTCTTTAGCTGGAACATACAAAATGTATGATGCTACAGATCCGACAAATTTAGAGACAATAGTGGGATTGATAAGTTATTATGCTCCTAATTGGACTGTTTCTGAAGTAGACGCTACTTTAGTAGATAAATATAGAACATTTAGTTCATCGAACACTAATCTATATTCTTTTTTGACTTCTGAGGCAAATTCAGCATATAATTGTTTTTTTATTTTTGATTATCTAAATAGAGAAATAAGAATTGTTGATTATGATACTGCCATAAACGAAACAGATATATTTCTATCTTTCGACAATCTTATAAAGAATGAGCATTACAAAGAAATAAGCAGTGAAATATTTACTGCTATGGAATGTAATGGTGGGGGTGGATTAACTATAAGAAATGTAAATCCTTTGGGTACGAACTATATTTATAATTTTACTTATTATAAAACATCTGAATGGATGTCTGAAGGATTGGTCACAGCTATAACAAATTGGGAGAACAAGTTCGCTGGTTATTTATCTGTTTATTCAGGATATGCGGTTAGTTTATCTGACCATCAAACCGAATTAGTTGAAGAGCAGGCTGTTCTTACAGATATGCAAAGTCAATTGGCTATTTATAATCAGACACTTGAAATTAGAACACAGCAAGGGTTAGATACCACAGAAGTAGAAGCGTTGATAGACGAACAAGAGATATTGATAAATAATCAAAATTTGGTCATAGTTGGCATTCAATCATCTATAGCATCTGTTACAGCTACAATGATTGCCATCAATCAAGACTTAGCTTTTACGAACACTGCTAACTTTACTACAGTACAATATTTAGAATTAAATGCTTATATATATGAACATACTTACAAGAACGAAAACATAATTATTACAGACATAATGACTAATGATGAAATAAATCAACAGTCCTTAGATCTGTATAACGATGCTCAAAGCGTTCTAGCAAGAACATCTATTCCAAGGTATCAGATAACGATTGATTCTATAAACTTTTTGGCTATAAAAGAATATCTTCCTTTCATAGAACAATTTAATTTGGGAGATCAAATAACCTTGGATAGTGGGAAAGGTTATTATATATCGTCGACATTGTTGGAGTATAGTTTTAGCTATGATAATCCTGAAGAATTTTCTATTATAATTTCTAACCAAAAAAGATTAGATAATGCAAGTTTTATTTTTACAGATTATATGAATGAAACCTTAAGGGTGGCTTCTGATATATCTAGTACAAGAGATGCCATAAATGACTGGAGTGTTAATAAACCAATTATTGTTAGTAATGTAACCACTCCATCTGGAATATCTTCTTATGGAATTGTAGCAGATAACATTAAGGGAGAAATTGTAGCAAATCCATTGTTGAATATCACAAACATAAATTCAACAACAGGGCTATCCAACTTCACGTTAAGTCAAGATGGCGTAGTTCTTCGTGAGCCAACCATTTATACTATTGATGATGGAGTTGGTATAAGCAGAGATATTGTTACTTCTGGTGGTGGTGTTGTATCTTTTAGAAATGGGATATTTATCAGCGGTAGCGGTTTAGCTGAAGGAAGTTCTGTAACTATCTTAGAAGACCTTACGGGACAATCTGGTAGTTATGTTTCTATTAGTGGAAGCTACATATCTAATTCTCCAAGAGTTTTTATAAATAGTGTGATTCAAATGAAGGGATTTCATTATACGGAATCTCCTCAATCGGGAT
>Ga0210043_1002763_pt1 | contig 11122 bp, 9 predicted proteins | sample CryGeymet201501t_FD_183990 | JGI IMG/M metagenome (GOLD analysis project Ga0210043, IMG submission 183990) | Groundwater microbial communities from Crystal Geyser aquifers in Utah, USA - Crystal Geyser metaG 2015-01t (SPAdes) (version 2) | ecosystem: Environmental > Aquatic > Deep subsurface >... | reverse complement strand
CGTTGCCACCTAATGGATTTAGCAAAAGATTGTAGGTAGTTGTAACAGCGTCATTTCTCTGTACCTGCTGCCAGACATCTCCATTGCTAGAAACTCCCGTATATAGACCGTACAATCCATTTAATGACAAAATTGCATTTGCTCCTATCGTTCCAGAACCAAGTGTCGGAGAAGATGCTAAGGTGGCACCACTATTCACAAATTTTACTCCCGGATTCACCGTCCCCACCCCCACCTTCCCCGTACTCGTGTCCACATAGAGGTCATCGGTATTCACCGCGAAGTCACCAGTGGTGGAGAGATTAAGGTTGAAGTTGGAACCAGCGGCTGGAGTGACGGTGAGAGCCCCCGAGGCGGTCGTGATAGCGGGAGTAGAGAGACCAGTGGTGAAAGCGGGTGAGGTATTAAACACCGCTACCCCACTACCAGTTTCATTGGTTAAAGCGGTACTGAGGTTGGCGGAGGTAAATGAACCCAGTGAAGCGTCATTGCCGACACTGGTGACCATACCAGTGAGGTTAGCATTAGTGGTCACATTACCCGCCGTGAGTCCAGAAGCAGTGCCAGTGATGTTGGTGCCAACGAGAGTGGAAGGGGTGCCGAGGTCGGGGGTAACCAGAGTCGGTGACGTACTCAAGACCACACTGCCGGAGCCGGTGGATGTTGTTACTCCAGTACCGCCACGGAGGACTGCCAGCGTACCAGTGGTATCAGAGATAGCCCGATTGGTGATTTGGGTAAGATTGGTTAGGGTGATGTCGTCCGCCACGTTGGCATTAGGTAGGACTCCAGTGACATCGGTAGTGAGGTCAATCAAACCACGGACAATATCTTGACCAACGAGGGTGATATAGTCGAGAGCGCCAGAGAGGGTTACTGCACTATGTAATTCTGAGTCACGAGCAATAGTCGAGGCAATCGAAAGATTATCACCAGTGAGGATTATTTCTGTGTCGCCAACGAGGTTAGTATCGTCTGAAATATCAAGTCCTGAAATAGTGGTACTAGAGTGATTGTGACTGTTGTCAATTACAGTAGGTGAAGCCCACGTCCCCCCTAAGTCACCAGCTGGAGTAACCCCCCCGTCAAAGTCAAAGTCAGTGCCAGTGAGCGTAAGAGCGTCCCCTGCGGTATAAGTCGTATTAGTGTCAGTCACTGTGTTATTAAGTGTATTGTCACTCCACGATAGTCCTACACCAGCCGATATGCGATTGCTTGGAGTGTTATAAAAGGTATTCCAGTTGGTGCTTGAAGCTGTCAATACACCAGCATAGCCAGTGTCCCAACCAAAGGCGAGTGTACCAGATGTAGTGACTGGAGAGCCACTAATGGTTAAGCCAGTGGGTACGGTAGCCGCTACGCTAGTTACCGTACCTGTATTAGTTGTATATCCAGCTGGGTTTGTTTGCAGGTAGTAGGTAGAAGCGGCGGTGGTGGTGGAGAGTTTAGTGTCAAGGGCAGTTTGTAAATCGGTTTGTGAAGAAAGTGTGCCCGTGATGTCACCCCAAGCTATACCTGTCAAATATCCAGCTAGAGAGTGATCTCCCCAGCCATAAGCGGTGTTCCAGTTGGTAGTGCTAGCGGAGAGCGGAATAATATAGCCGGAAGTAAGTGAAAATACGCCTGTTGAGTAACCTATTCCTGTTATAGTTTCAGAAATAGAAGACCGCGCGCGTGTGTCTGTGTAATAAAGATTGGATCCCTCGGTTAAATCTCCCGTATCCTTAGTAGCTAGTTGTGTATCAAATAGTCCATTGAACCAAGTAGATACATTAGTTACAATATTTCCTAAAAAATTAAAAGAAGATGTGACGGATAGATTTGGGAAAGTAGAAGTCGCTGTAGTGCTAGTAGCAGTCACATACGGAACCTTAACCTCGGCAGAACTTTGAGATGAGAAAGGTTGTAAAATCCCGCTAGAATAGTTCCAGCTTGTCGGAGCCGCCAAAAGTGTTAGAGGAATGAATAACCCAAGTAAAAATATAAGTAGTAATTTTTTCATATATATTAAATTATTGCCCTGATGCCATAACTCGGTGGTATATCCATAGTAACAGTAAGAGCTGAATAGACATACCCCAAACCATCGAATAAAACGACCCCGTCAGCGACAATCCATTTCGGCTCGGCGGTGACAGTAAAGGTGACATTAACCCCGTTAACGCTCCCTATTGGTGTTTCTACTGTCATAGTGGCATCTATGAGCTGTTGAATAACCGCCGCTGTTGGGACAAGGGCGATACGGTAGGTTTTTCCGCTTGTGTTATGAGCCGCTGCCGCTGTTCCCTCTTGCGCCCGAGTGATCTGAAAAGTGTCTGTTATTTTATCTGTAACAAGCACAATCTCCACATTAGGATCATCGCTGGGGTCTGGGTAGTCCGTCCAGTCCCATAGTACAGCTGGGAAGCTACCATCAGTATCAGGGTCGGGGAACAATGTTCCCTTGCCAGTTACTAAGGTAATAGAGGTTGCAGAAATATCAGGAAGTGTCCCAGACAGATTACCCTTTGCGAAGTTGGTGCGTGGATAGAATGACATAATATAATTATAACACAAAGCACCACAAATGAAGTGATGCCAGGTGTTTATTTATATTCTTGTTAGAGAATTTCTTCGTCCTCTTCCTCTTCCTTAAACAAAGCTGCAACCACTGCTTTCTTTATTTGTGGAACAGTAAGAGTTAAGTCAATACCCTCAAGTTTAGTGTCAGCAACCATTTTCTTTAATTGCCTGCCAGTCATCTTGATGATATCTTCTTTGGTCAACACTTCCTCGTCCCCTTCTTCATTTTTAGTCTCTTCCTCTATAGGCTCACTGGAAAGAAGTCCGAGGGATAGAAAATCTTCGGTCGTTTTTTCACTAAAGGAAACTTCCTCTCCAAATTTATAGAGTCTGCCTCCAGCTTTAAATGGTTCTTTTACAAATGTTTTTTTCATAGTCTGATTATTTTAATGATTAAACAGATACAATGTACTCAACAAAGATAGCTGCCTTTCCTGCTGTTAGAGCTTGCACTGCTACCGTTGCAGTAATTTCTCTTTCAGCTGTTGTTTTAAGGTAAGTAGCAGCAAATAAGGCGGCAACTTCAAGCGCTGTCTGTGTAGCAGTATCAGCAAGAGCAGGGAAGCCAATCTTTGAACCATGTAGTCCTGCATCCCAAACGTTTGAAGCGTTAGAAATAGCAATAGCGGCTACAATATCATCAGCTGCTTGTGCGTGAAGCGCGATTGTTCCTGCATCAGCTCCAGCCGATGTAAAAGTAGTAATTACATCAACCCAAACCTTTGTAATAATTGCGTTATCAGGAATATATACGCCTAAACCGTGAGCAGCCACTGTGCGCTCTCCAGTATTAGCAGACGGGTCAAAGATAGCCATGGCTGTCTTTTTAACCATAATTCCCGCCTCAGAAACTACAGTTCCTCGTGGAATTTTGTAGTCAGGTGCGACCTGTCTTAGGTCATGTTTTTGGTCAGTCATATTCAGATATTTATATTTTTATAAATATTCCGTCCTCTACCCCACCTGTCAAAAATGACAAGTGGAAAGAGGACAGAATGGCGGTTAATTGTTCTCATTATGTTCTTTTTGGTGGCAGGAATCACACAAAAGCATTCCATTAGAGACTTCGTATCTTAATTCAGGGTATTTTCTAAATCCTTTTATGTGGTGGCAATGTAATGCCCGTCCAGATTTAGATTTAGATAAACCACATCTGTTACATACTCCGTCTCCTTTTTCTCTAACAAGTTCACGCCATTGTTTATACTTGTTTTTATTCCGAAGCCTGTGTATTTCATCCGTAATACCTCCTTGCCAGTTCCAATGCCTCTCCTTACTACGAGCAAGGCTCATTTTCTGAAGTGTTTCGGGTTTATGTTTCTTACCATACATAGGATGGCTCTTTCCAGATTTAAATAGAGTATTAACCCTTTTGCCGGTAGCATAATCCTCTCGTATTTTCTTGGCGTAGGATGCCACCCTCTCATCAGTATCTTCTGTTTTCCCCTTATTCCATGCGACATTACCAATTTTAGATAAATTACCGCATTTAATAGAGCAAGTTTTTCTTCCTTCCTGCCAGTCTTTCAAAGAACAAGTTGACTTCTTCTCAAACTCTTTTCCGCAAATAATACAATTTCTTTTCATAATGCTGATACTTTTTAAGTAACAGCATTATATACTAAGATTTGCTTATTTGCAAAGCAATTGATTATAATACAGCGTCAGAAATTAAGTACCCAGCTTCACTGGCTACAATATTCTGATCGTAGTACCAACGTCCTGCTCGGATGTAAGTTCCCTCTCGGTCTTCTTCGTCAGTACCTCGTAGTCGCTTTACTTGCATAGACTTTCCAGCCCATACATAATTTAATCCAAGAGTAATGACCTTTGGTCCAACTTTTGGTGCAACGTAAGCTAGAAGCGCAATTTTACCCCAAATGTAGCCCATTGTATCAGACTGGCCCTCAATAGAGGTATTCTTTCCTGCCTTAGCAATGATAACTCGTTCAACATCGAACACTGCCGCTAGAAGCTGTGGTGTTACTACTCCCAGTTGAGAGTATTTTACTCGTTCTATGATAGCTGGATGGTGGATAAGCTGGTCATACACTTGTTTACCTAGTACCAAAGTGTTTGGCATTTGGAAGATACTATCGTGGATGGCTGTCTTTCCTGTTTCAATATCTCCGATAGGATCAGAATTGGTGTAGTCATTCCATTGGTCAGTACCAGTTAAAGTCACCTTGCTGCCTGTCGCAAAGTTAGCTGCTGTGGTAAGCAATGTCGCAGCTTCAATTTCACGACCGATAAGAAGACGATCAACTGTATTTTCAGTAGCGTCTTGGTATGGACTGGTTGGTGTGATTGCGTTATCAACATCCTCGTCAGCCACGAATTGCTTCAAAGCATGGTCTTCACAGAAGTATGGGTTTCCTGTAGTTAGGACTAGACTTACCTCGGATGAGTTAGCTCCTTGCGCTCTCTTGGCATTGTTGGCTGGGCCACGGAATCGTCCACGGTCGTAAACAAAGTGTTTACCAGTTTGTTTGGCAACTGAGAATGATGGTAATACTAACTCTGCAATGTATTGTTCATTAGTGTATCCGATAGCGACGTTAGTCAGTACCGGGTCAACACCTAAATATCGATTGGTCATAATAAATTATAATAATTAAGTAAGATTGGTAATAACTAAGCCTTGTGGTGGAAGTAAGTAAGCATAACGTTGATTAAATCACCGTCTGCAGTAGCAGCTTCCAGAGCAATTCCTCGTACAACGTCACCGGCTGTCACTGTAGTAACGGCCTTGCCGGCTGTTGTTGCTGTTACATAAGCTCCAATAGCAATAGCCGCAGAAGCTTCAACCTTAGCCACTCCAACGACTGTATACGGTGCAGTATCACCTGCAGCAGCGTCAGTGTCTTGGCTCATCACACCAGCAATTTTGTCAGTGCCAGCTGTTGCTGCTGCAATACCAGTAGATGTTAGTTTAACGAAACGGAACGCAACAATGGCTGCATCTGCCAATCCGCTTTTTGTAAGTAATGGGTTCATAAGTGAATTAAATTAAGTTTATTCAGTTGCTGATAATTCTTCTTCGTAAGACTTCGCTAGTGCTGGGTTAGCTGAAAAAACCTTAGTTAAAGCTGTACCATAACTAGACTTACTCTCTGACATTTCCTTCTTCACGGCGACATCTACTCGTGCAACCGCACTAGAGTCAGCTTCGCCTCCATCGTCTCCAAGTTCAGAGAATATTGAAGTGTCTGCCTTAACCGCCAGCTTCATCAGTTCAGTAAAGTTCTTGCGTTGGGCCTCAGAAAGTGAGACCACAAAAGAGTCAAGCTTTGAGTTTGCAGCCGGAGTAAATTTTCCTTCGGGATTATTAGTGCTGAAAGTCAAACTTGCCACCAAAGCAGCCCGCTCACTAGCTTCAATCTTCTTAAACGCTTGGGCTCCCTCTTTAGCCATCGTTCGGAGTGCAGTCGCTTCCGCAAACGACATAGTCACGCTCTTTTCAGAGGCGGCTACTGTTTCAGCTGGAGTTTCTTCCTCGGCTGGAACTACAATCTCGTCAGTTACAACTTCCTTAGCTTCTTCCTCACCTAGAACGTCTGCAACCGCAGTTTTCTGTTCCTCGGTTAGTTCTTCTTTATGTTCAACTAAAAACGCTTTTTCCTCGACAGTTCGAGATGCTGCGTCCTTAGCTACAATTTCTTCGATAGTCATATCGTTGTTATTGTTATCGTTAAATTGGTAAAGTACTTCGTCATTCTTCACAGCAAAAATATCTTTTCCGTTTGTTTCTGAAAAGGCGAGATTGTTTTCTAGGTTCTTGAAGAAAGGATTGTTTGTTAAAGCTCCCCCAGAGAGAACATTGCGCAACACAATATTATTTTCTTCATCTTTCCAAATAGGGAAATATTCCGCTGAAAAGTGGTCAAAAAGTTTCTGGCTCAAAAGAGACAAACCATATTCTGTCCACTCAACCTCGCCCCACAGTCCCTTTACGTCTTTCCAGACTTTTGTAAACCAACCCACAGCTGGTGTCTCCTGGAAAGAGTCGTGCCCAGCAGTGATAGGGACACTCTTGCGGACTTTATTGTTGAAATTATCAACAAAGTCATCCATAGCCCGATCATCAATGATGACTGGCTCAGAGTATTCCCACCGTTCAAAAGTTCCGTAAGGCAAGATATGGATTTTGTCCGGTGCTTGTCTGCCGTTAAACTTTTGGCCGAATTGAATCGGAAACGAAACTCGCGAATTGTTCTCACTATTTTGTTTCATATAAAAATTATATCACACATTTGAAATAAACAAGCAAGTCAGTTTGTGAACACGGACAATTCTATGCGGGGGTTTTTCTTATCCTCGAATTTCCGTAAACATAAAGTGTAAATCTGTTTGTCATCTTCCCAAATGATTTTATTCAAGCTATCAAGTGCGAGTTTACAAACATTGTCTATATCTGCAATATTTTCATTGGTGAAGTAGATATCTGCCACAACGTCAACTCTGCCAGTAAGTGGAGAGAATATTTTTGCTTTATTCCGTTCAGCAAGCGCCGTCATTTGCCAATCTTTTTTTAGTTCCGCATACTTTTTTTTAATAAAAACGCCATGCTTACTTCTAGAATAGAGAGCATTCACTGATACAGGATTACCAAGTAGGGTTATTTTCATTTTTCCTCTTTTTTCTTCCGCTTATCTATTTCTTTTTGGGCTGGGCTAATCTTTTTAACGATAGGTGCTTTAGGTTGCAGTAGGTCATTTACAGTGTCTCCGTAGCGGTCCCGTAGTGAATCGGGTACGCCCGTGATTGGCGGTAAGTCCTCCTCGTCTGTAAGGATAGATACCCAGATACCTCGGCAAGAACTATGGAAAATAGTATTTTTAGCAAATTTGTCATCTTTCTCCACAATTCGCCCATCGACCGACAAACAGTAGTTACAAGTAGCCGAGTCCAATATTTCACTGCGCTGTAGCGCATAAATCTTCTCTGGGTTCTTTGTGTATACATCATCACGGCCGTAATTGACGTGAGCTGCCACAATAATGTCTTTGGTATTTCGAACCAGCTTGTCTATGGTATCCCGGGCAACAGCGTTCGCTGCAGCTATAGCCACAATGTGGTCGGAGTCTTTGTTGATAGCTTCAATATAGGCGGTCTTGCTCTTGGATGCTATTTCCGCCAGTTGAGCCTCGGCAATAGCATTGGCTTGAATTTTAATGTTCTTTGTCATCTCGGCTGGAGTAGCTGGTGTCTTTATTTTCATTTCATTACTCGCACTTGTTTTCCCCACTTCAAAGCCATCAGACATGGCACCGGCCAAAGCTTTTTCGTATTCCTTTTGAGCACCCATTGTCGCGCTCTTAATGGCCTCAATGTCGCCACTTTTCATCGCCTTATCTAACTTTTCAATATACTTGGCCCGGGCTTCCTGCAGTATTTCCTTGCCGTTTTTATCTAGTCTATCCTCTATTTTATCAAACTCTTTTTCCAGTGAAATAAAATCAACTTTTTTTTCAGCAAAAGTTAGCTTCCGTTTTCCCTCTGGCTTATCTCCAGCTGAGAATACTTTTTTTTTACTATGCGTATGTGAGTGCTCACTAAACTCTCCATCCTCTGGCTCTGGAGTTTTTTCTACTTCACGGACGTCATCATCTTCACGGAAAGGAAGCTTTAACACTTCCCGAAAAAAGCGCTCATCTACATCACCGGGAATGATAGCACCGGAGGATGCTAACTGCGTATAAACATTGGCGATCTTCTCACCATCAGTTTTTATAATTCCCGAAAAGTCTAATTTTGGATACCAAGGTTGTTCACCATAGTTTAAGATGACCAGCTCTTTGATTGTCTTATTGAAAGTACCAGCAATATTCTTAGCTGTCGAAACAAGTGCTTGGAGGAATAGTTCGCTCTGGTCAGACGATACCGCGCGTGATCCACTGCCGCTAGAAGCTCCCAGCTCCAGGAACTGCGCCAAGACCGACTTAGTAATCTCACGGTTGTGGTGGGCTATAGATTTCTCTGGGTCGCGGGTACCCTTTGCCATCATATCCATAAAGCCAACGTCCCAACCCTCTGGGTACATTAAGCGCGCCTGCTCGTTAGCTCGCATATTCTTTAGGATTTTTTCTGCATTTGTTTTATCCGTCTTTGAAAAACCCTCTGGCAAAACAGCATAAGGAACACCAACACCTTGGCGCTCGAAAGCAATAGCGTCAATTTTATAAAAAGTATTTTTGAAAAACCAGTGCTTGTATGCCGACCGCAAAATAGAATCACCCCACCAGTTTTCACCCTCACGCTCGTTGACGACCACCATTAGCTTATCCCCCGGTATCTCCACAGTCAGTCCGTCTCCTCGTACTTGCGTAATGCCAAACTTAGCCTCACTGCCGACCGCCCAGCTTTGAATACTTTTAGGTAGGCGAGGCGCCAGCTTCTTCCAAACAATCATTTCCCGCCCATCAATAGTGGCATTACCAAATACCTTTTCAAAAGGCATGACACCATAAGGGAGTGACATCAGGGCGTGGCGCAAGGTGTAATCCCAGCCGTCATCTAAAAATTCAAACAACGCGCGTTCGATAAACTCCGCAATCTGAACATCATTTTTGTCTTCACTAGCTGGAGTAATGAACCATTCAGCAGATTGCACCGGAAGCGAGCATACTCGTACAATAGACCGCACTGTGCCGTCACTCTTATACATCTCATTATATATCTTCACCCCCTTTTCCCCTTGCAGTTTTGTATTGTACTCATCAAAAATGTGCCCAAAAGATTGCTCAACTCCAGTATCGCCAATTTCTAGAGATTGTTTCCTTTTTACCTTTCCAGTCACCGTCTCGGCGGCGGTCACTTTGCCAATAGTAAGTCCAAAGAGTTTCATAATAAAATTATAGCACACAGATACTAAAATCTGTCATTAGTATCATCAGGTTCACTAATCGGCCTAATACTTGTACCACCAGTTGAAGTTAAAGGCATTAGAATAGACTTTATATTTTCCTCGGGTAGATGCGAAACCTTTTTAGATAGTGGCCACCGGCGAAGCAAAAGCATAAGCGAGTCACAATGGTGATCATCAACCTTGTCTGGTTTATCTGTTCCTGGCTTATAGCGGTAACGCTTATGCTGCAAAATAGCAGTAGGCCAACTCATGTCGTGTTGTTCTGGTGGCATAATTAAAAGCTGTCTTTCAAAATAGCTCTTGTAATTCTCAAACATAGCAATCTCTCCCGTAGCTTTGTCGTCTTTTAGTTTAGAGGCTACGAATGGGGTGTCAACAACTTGACAAGGGAACGGCATACTGCAAACAGCCATGCGTTTAGCAATCTCCGCCTTAAGGTCAGCATTTAGAAAGGGATGAGAACTGTCTGTGTATATTTTTCCAATTCTATATTCAAATATTTTATCAGTGATATGAGTAACCAATGCCTCGGAACGCCACTGAGTATAGTCCTTGCAGTAGAACAGCCGTACTCGTCCATTGGGGAGCTTATAGCCCGCATTAAAGGCCGTCATGCCACTGTATCCCCAGTCAATACCAGCCGATGTCTCTCGCTTCCAAATATGTTTTTCTATGTCTGGAAGTGGACCATCCACAATACAAGCTTCTACGTCCTCGGTTTTATTGACCAGCCCCTCTAGCGACCCAGTCGGGTCACAATTGCGCTCGGCCCGGTAATTACGATCAGTTAGTTTGAACTCCTCAACATCTTCCTCTGTATATCTTTCAGGCCAAGTTATTTCTCCTTTACTATTAACCAAAGGGGTTATCAACACTTCTTTTTTGGGGGACTTTTTAGAAACAATTTCGTGTACATTCCCCAATAAAGACAAGTAGTTGCAAGTGTGCAACTCAACCCCTCCCTTTTCTAAACCGGCGTGAGCAGCACCCATGATAGTGGCTATTTTTATAGTCTCAACTGCGGATTGTAGAGTCACCTCAGTTTCATAATCGTTGTACCACACAAAGTCTGGCCGAGAGCCAATGTCCTGTACCCGCCCACGTTGTGAGGTGCGAACGGTGGAGGCCACCACCTTAACGCCAAAGGTAGTGTCAAAGTTTCCCTGTTGCTTCACCTTTTTATTCTCTTTCCCGCCCATATCAGGAAGCACCCCCAGATATACTTTAGAACAGTCGAAAATCATATTGTACAAATCCAGCGTCATCTGCTTACTGTTGGGACCGTCAGCCGATAAACAGAGAAAATAACGTCTATAGTGGTCAATGTCGTTTAGGATAACAAAAACTATGAACAGCTTAGTCTTTACGTCTTTACCTAACCCTCGCCCGGCTATGTTAGCAAAGGTGTGGATATCTCCCCGGTACAGTGCTATCAGTTTCCAAATCCAGTCACCATGAAACTCCGCGTCTGGGCTTTTATAAGACTCGGGAAATAAATCAGCGGTGAACAGATTGTACTTTGCAAAAATACGCTCATCGCTATCGGTCTTCAATGAAAACTTGTACAACGTGCGTTTTTCCTCTGGGGTACCCTCAGTGACAATTCTTCTTACCTCTTGCTCACTTTTTTTTGCTGAAGATATTGTCGAGGAGGCTGTTTTTTGTTTGGATTTTGGCTTTGTCATCTTTGTT
>Ga0210043_1002762_pt1 | contig 11128 bp, 18 predicted proteins | sample CryGeymet201501t_FD_183990 | JGI IMG/M metagenome (GOLD analysis project Ga0210043, IMG submission 183990) | Groundwater microbial communities from Crystal Geyser aquifers in Utah, USA - Crystal Geyser metaG 2015-01t (SPAdes) (version 2) | ecosystem: Environmental > Aquatic > Deep subsurface >... | reverse complement strand
CCTGGACGGGCCTTACGTTCCATAGGAATAGTAATACCCTTCCATCTGCGACCATTAAGTGCGTTGGCTAATGCTCTCGCACCATTTGAAGTTGCTCTACGATAGATGTATAACATGACTTATCCTTCCTGAAAATCCCACTGCTCTAAATACTGACTCAGGTCAAACTCAAGATTGGCAAGATCCTCGCCCATCTTACCATACTTCTTAAGGAATCTTTCCTTACGGTTAATCTTAACTAAGGAAGACAAGAAATCATGAATTTCACATAAAAGCTCCAGACTTTCATATAGATCGTTATCCTCCTCCTCCTCTACTTCCTCCTCCTCTAAATCAATCTCCTTATTTAAGACTGCCTCTAATTCAGTTAAATTCATTACGGTTCCTCCTCCTCAGTAGGGGCAGTATCAAATACATCAGCAATAGCAGCATCAAGCATAAAATTCTGTGTATGCCCTATAGGATTAGCCTCTCGATTATGTCTGTTGATCATGTATTCGAAGTTAGGTCGATTAGGCGTCGGTGCAGCTATAGTTGGCGTAGCCTGTAGTATATTACGAAAAGTAACAACGGGTGCCTCTTCCTTTTTGGCTTCCTTACTAAAACTCTTTTCATGTTTCTTTATATCAAGATTGATTTTATTCAACATGTCATTCTTGAAAGTAACTGCACCTGACTCCTCATTATAGACAGTATAGATAGGATTAACACAAGAGAAGCATGCAATAGCAATTGTTCCACCGGACTTATATAGCAATGTACAAGCCTGCATATCAATAATTGGTTCGCCACAATTTGAGCATGTCCTACTGTCTAACAAAGCTTTGTTTGATGTGGTAATCTCACCGGGGGTTAACAGCATCTGTTGAAGATCCCTAATATTCTTAGCAGAAAGGCCATTAGTGCTGTATGGAATCCCCAAGATCTTGACAATCTTATTAATTAGAGCAAGATCTCCATCTGAGTAATCGGTATTAGTTTTAGCAAGGTTGGTTTCAATGTTGAATTTAAAATCGGAAATAGCCCTGCTGACATTTACTCTAGTATTGGTAAGTAACTCAAAAGCATAATTAGCGTGTTCTTTTTCTCCATCAGTAAGGTTGTTTGGTACGTTAAAAATAAATCTAAAAGCATCATTAGTCGTAATTTCTGTGGTAATTCCAATACTCTCAAGGTAGAGTAACAGCAAATAAATAGCTGCAATATACTCTTTAAATACTCTAAGCATTTTCCATTCCTTTACATCAAACCGCGTCTGTGTGCATCTATCCTCTGCATAAGAGCACGACGCCCTGTTAATACACCCGAAGATCTATATAATTTTGGATTCTGATTGTCGATCCATTTTCTTAGTTCGATGTTACTAAGTTCGTCTTTCTCTGTTTCGCAAGGAGTCTCTCGAACTTTCTCTGTGCCTTCTTGTATTGATTCTTGCTGCACCGACCCTGATTGTAGAGGACCGTTACCTCGGCAAAAGGGAGATCCTTTAAGGCACCTGCCTCAACCTTCTTATCCTTATTATCAGAAACAGGAGTCTTGACCTCTTCTTTTTTAGCAGTTTCTTTACTGTTGTAATTATAGATCTTTCCACTACTATAGACAACAGTAGCGGTAGTAAGAAAGAGTCTATTGCTTACCCATACAGTTCCTTCTTTGGACCAACCAGTTCCAAAGATTTCAATGTCAGTAGGACTAAATGCTACTACCTTCTCTTCTATAAGTTCAAGAGAGGAAATACCACAAATGGACGCTACCCACGCCATAGCCCTACTATCACTCCACTTACCGCGAGGAAGCATAATTCCAGAGGAAGCTGATACGCTAAATAATTTGTCTTTCCACGAAGACCAATGACCGTTATGGAAAACTACCCAACCATCAAGTTCTCCTGCAAGATCCTCATTGGTATCTTGGGTAACTGGAAAAGGATGACACAAAGCTGGAACATTACCGCCACACGTTGGAATTCTAAAATGGACAATATACGGAAGAGGAACCGTAGCTATCAATTTCTGAACTTCATTCAGCTCAAGGCCCTTCATCCACTTAACCTTACCATTCTCTCTCCATGCAATACCAGCCCCACTGTTATTTTTCTGATACGCCTTGGTTACCATGTCTGGCGTAGGACGATCCTTAGGACACGCAAGAATTACACACATGTTTTAATCCTTAAAGTTCAATTCTAATTTTGTTAATCTCAATTTCCCCATTCTCAATCGACAAGGAATATTTCTCTTCTCTTTTTGCTGAAGACAGTAAAAAAGCATTGGTAATAGCTATTACCTCATTGATGGCAGAAATAGCAGTAGTTGTATCGGGCATCATAGGGAGTAATCTACATTCAAGAGTATTGTGCCTTGAGAAGCAATAATTAATCACCGTATATCTATGGCCTTGTCGATTATTGTCATAATCCTTGGCAGCTACTGAAGCCTGCATGTCTGCAAAGAATTGATGCTTGCAAAAGCGACTATTTCCAGCAAGACGTTCCCAAATAGGGTTGGTCTTAGAAAGCTTATTTTCCTTTGACCATTTTTCCATGTAGCTGACAATAGTCGCTGGATACTCTGGAGTCATAAGACGCTGGTATGTCATAGCAGTCTTAAAGCTCATGTGAACATGCATTCCGCACGTTTCATTGTGAAAAGGCGGATAAAATTTATTCATCCACGTTGATAATTCCCCCAATGAAATCGGAGGCCCGACCAACTCACCTACAATATTAGGGTAAGGCTGATCTTCTGGAAATACAATACTCCCATCTCTTACTACCTTGGTTTTAGATGGAAGCTCGGCCCATCCTCCTTCGAGTTCCACCCCGATTCGATAAACCCTATTTCTTACCCTGCCTTCTCTGTAGAGGGCAAGCTGTTTGTCAATATCTAATACAGGACCGATTTGCATTTTACATCTCCTGAGTGCTAACAATCACACTAATATTGAGTGGCTTCAAGAAGTCACTGTAGAAGGAACGAACTGCTTTCCCAAACAGGTCAGCTGTTTCTTTTACGGTTCGCTGTTCATAAACTCCCCGAATAGCAAAGGTAACGCCTTCACCCTTACTGGCATTGACAACTCTGAGCGGACTAAGGTTAACGACTGGAGAATCAAGCGATCTCTTATCGAGAAGCTCAAATCCAGCCATATCTAACCTGTAAAAGCCGTTATCTGAATTGATTCTCCGCTTCTTTGTGAGAGTTTCATTTTCACAGCTATAGATCTGCAAGGGAGCATCACCAATAGACTTCCAATTCCTGCCGATTATCTCTACATTGATAACAGGCTCATCCGGAACAGCATTATTTCTAAAAAATTCTTCGATTGTATTGGATACCTTGACCCTTACCAGTATACCTGAGGTAGATCTTGAAATAGTCCAAGATACGCAAGGATCTCCGCCCTTACTGATCGTTCTTTCTAGCTCATCCATTTCTCTTTACTCCCATAGAAATACATCTGTTAGTGAACCAAATTCTACCGGCAACTCCAAAAGAGGAGTCACTCCAGAATGGTCTAATGGTATTGAATCCGTTCAGGCTATACCTGTATATTGCCCTGTAAGTTTGGAAGAACATTTTCATTTTTCATTTCCTCAATACAAATCTCTCTCTTTATCTTAAAGATCTCTTTCTGAACAACAGTATCGATAAATGTTTCCCAACCACACACATGGCCTTCAGGAAGATTAAGCCAATGGGTTAATGGATCTTCGTGGAACCAATATTGTAGTCCGCTTTCCTTAATTTTCCTAATGAACAAATCGAATGCACTATCAGTAGAGTCTATACCTTCTTTATGAATCGCATAAGTAAGACCATAGCTGTCGCTACACTTGATATGATCTTTGAAAAATTCCTTAACAATAAGGTAATTTTCGTAAGCAAGGCTGTAATCGTTTTCGTTGATGGCTTGAATTACCTTGGCTTGATCTACAAGATTGAGAAGATAATCAGATGCTTCCACGTTGTTGAAAATTTGCACACCTGTTCTGGCTGTTGCCATACAAAAGCTGAACAGCGGATATGCTTTGAACCAGAAGTTACTAAGAACTCTGTATTCAAAGCCATGGGGCTGAATCCTATACTCTCCAGCCCTGCCATATACCTTTCGTCTCTCAACCTGATCAGGATCCCTGTCAATTAAGACACAAGTGTTGCCAAGGATGATATCAAGGATCTTTGCCAAGATTGGAGCCGTATCTGGGTCAAATGACCTTCCACTGCCAAAACGATTAAAGCCCCCAAGATGAATGTGACCTCCTCCCGATCTGTAAGGATAAAGATCTGATACAGCCATACGAAAATCTCCGTAGGCATTAAGACTTGGCCGACATCCAAGTCTCATTGCTTCAGGATTGATTGTCTGTATATCTTCATCGGTGAGTTTAATCACCTGTTCGAACGAAATCTCATACTTCTTATTATTCGTTTTACCCTTAGCATCAACGTGGTTTCTAAGATGATAGAAAAGACTGCGCATGTGATTGCCAAAATTTGCTCGACAATAGTAAGGCATAGGATTGAATTCAAGTTGAATCCCATCCCTAATGATCTTGGATAGATAGTCAACCACAATTCCATCCTTTGGAATTACTTCCTCAGAAGGAACAATCTTACCTTCACATCTAATGAACAATTCAGGATCACACCCCAGTTGAACCGATCCTGCGTTTAAATCGAATCTTAGCATTGTAGAATCCTTGTTTATCGGAAATCACTCTTAACAAGATCACTAATCTTATTAAAGACTGACTTACACTCCGGCTTATTGAGTTCCTTTTCAATAAACCTACTGTTCCATGGGCTAACAATGTCCTCAGAATCCAAATCATCATGGATCTGATCTTCCTCAGCAATTACAGCTAAGATAGTCCCATCATCCTTGTTGCTAACGAGGATAGGAATAGCCATGGGATCCTTGATCTTACCCAGAAGCAACTTAAGATCGCTTTCTGAGAGAGTAACCCGAACACTGGGTGCCTCACCATTATGATCTACTATCTTTAATTTCATGTAATAGGACTCCTGAAGTTGATAATATCTCTTTCAGTTCTATCACTCATAGAACCTGGAGTGCGATCTCCATAATGATTGACATCATCTTCTATCTTCACAACAAGGATTTCGCCGTTAGCTACTTCTCTAAGCAGGGTTCTATGGCTATCCTTGTCATTGATCTTGGAAAGTAAGGCAATGAGGTTACGCTTACTTAGAGTGACAATGTGAGCAAACCGCCCACCAAGATTTCCGCTTTGGTAATTCATATTGTCTATACCTAACTCTACTTAATGAACTGTTTCTCCAGATCGGGTCCACGGTCCCATCAGTAACTGACTCAGGGGAGTATTGATAGGTCGAGCCACCGTGGCAGAAGCACCACTATCAGGAGGGACAATACTAACCTTAGTATCACGATTGAGGTACGCTTGCCATGCTATGGTTCGTTCGTCCTTATTCCAATTCATATTTTCCATAGCCCTTCTAAGGGCAAGCTTTCTTCCAAAAGCCCTGTTGAAGTTATCCCGATTATCACACTTGGCAATACCATTGCCTACAAGGGCTCCACGACCAAGCTTGGTCCCATTATAAATGGCTCTATAGACATCGCAGAATGTGCTTCGAATATCATTCTTAGGATGAACATGCTTGAAAACGAGCATGAAAACTCGGTCATTTGTAAACCTAACCGTAATCATTTTCCTAACCCCCCTTCCATTTTAAGAAGATAAAACCATAAATGTCCCGTTTTCATTCTCATACAGATCGATGATATCCTGATCATCTTCTTCTGGCGGTTCGCCATTAGCTACGAGTTCCTCCAAACTCTCTAAAACTCCAGCTACAACTGAGATATCGTGGATGTTTACATGATCATCAGAGGCATTTCTGATAATCATATCCAGTCTGCAAATTCTTTCGTTGTCACTTACCCCCATGTCATCAAGCCATTTAATTAGCTCGCCATCAGTCATAGGTTGAGTAGACCTTTCTTTACCAAAGATCGATAGTTTTGACATATTCTTAATTCATTTTAAGCAGTTCTTTTAATACATCCTTACATCTACTCGCTGCCCACGCAGCGGTACTTATCCTATTACCAGCTACATTAAGAACCTGAATATTGTTATGGGCGATCCACACTTTTAATGTATTTGGATCAGGGTTGATAAGAAAAGGCTTTTTATGCTCCTTACACAGCCTAATGGTCATGAAACTGCCGGGAGACCTCATCAACCCAAACAAAACTGTTCCATCGGCTTCTTCAATATTGAGTTCGGTCCTCACCCGATAATGATAAGAGGATGTTTCAATCAGGCCAAACTTCTTAAGGGATAGATCAGGTCCATTTTCAGTTCTGAACCCCTTCGGTGCAAAACCTCCAGTCGGATATCCCATCTCTTGGGCAACCTCAAGAGCAGCGCGATCTACTCCTGTTTGACCTCCACTAATAATCTTGATGTACATTCATTTCTTCCTTAATATCAACCAGGATATCATGAGTGTAAGTAATATGGTGTTCAGGTGGGTCACACCATGGACAGAAATGTCCGTATTTATCTTGTGGAAACATGATATGCCTTAAATGGTTACAAGTAATCCACTTCAATTTCCATAACATAATCCGGTTCCACAGTCCCATAAGCACCCCCATTTATTAAAACCTACTTTATAAACTCTACATCGATTCCATAGGGTTTGAGAAACTTTATGAGCTTCTCTTGAGTCTCATCTGTGTTCCCGTCGTCTGAATCGTTGATCTCAATGAGGTCCACAACAGGATCAGGAATTTCATTGATAACATCATCTTCTTTAAGGAACAACTTACCTGTTACTGGATGCGTCAAAAGAAGTTTGGTAGAGTCTTCAAAGGTTGGATATGCCCTGTTTTCCATATCCGAATCTTTGACTCCAAGGGCTTTTCCAATATGACCAATGATACAATAGGTGTTTGTGGAAGGATCATATAGATCCTCAATTCCCCACTGATCAATTGGAATAGAGATCTTAAGCCTTTCCACTGCCTTCCTCCTTAAGGGCTGCTTCAAAGATGGCTAATCCCTTAGCAGTCACCCTTAGTTCCTTAACAATCTCGATCCCTACAGACAGAACCTCCTCATTGTAGAATTCTCCCGTTTCTTCATCCTCACGGGTAACGATATTTCTATATTCAACATTCCGGGTCTCAATCGGGATCTTGATCATAGGCTCTCTAGGAGCCGATGGAAGGCCGGTTACATCACAAATGAACACTTCACACTACCTTTCATTCTCTCTGGTGATCCACTCTTCTCTAATTTTAAGACTAGGTAGGGAGCGGAGTATACTAAAATCCTTAAGGTCCATCTTCATCTTCATGATGAACCCTATCCATGAGTGATCTTTGAAGATGGACATTATCTTACCGTCTCCTTAAAGCAGCTCATCATGTTTTCTCTCCGATTGAGGAATCTCAGGGGGATGATATATAGGCTGTGTAAGCCGCCAACCCTCATAGATAAGGGCTATTGCAGCTAGAATGACAATAAAGGCTACGCTAAATTCGCCGGTAGACATTTCGTTATTCCTATCTGTTGCTTGCTATTCCACTAAACCTGAATAAAGAATCTCCCTAACGGGAATACATACAACGGTTTTGGGAGCAAGGTCATTCCACACTTCATGTCTGGAATCTCCCTGATTGAGGGAGCCCACATAACCATGATAGGCGGTCATTAGTTCCATCTTAGCCGTCGTGCATTCCACTTCAGTTCTATAACTACCATCTTCATGGAGAAGAATCTTGGAAGCACCAGGCCACACTTCATAGCCGGACTCCTCATCACCAATAATGGTAACAAGTACCCAACCCTTGACAGCCTTCTCTCCGCTGATAGAGACATTGACAGCGCCGATAAGGCAAAGTGCTACCACAATAGACGGAATGAACTCTCTAAAGAAAGTTTTCATCTTAGACATCCTCGCTATCAACACAGTAATTGTTTACCTGATTACTTTTCATTGGACAGAAAAACGAAATGCCCGCCGAGGTTCCCATTCCCCACCAGATGAATTTATCCAGCCCCACCGTACTCTTTCTATGGATCTAGGGGATACTGCAAGCCACCCGCAGTAATTAAGATTACCATAGAAAGAAATCTGCTCACATGGAGACGGGCATTCTCTTCTACCTCACTATCTACTGATCCTTCTTCTTCTTGAAAGGCCACCACCACGGACCATACGACCTGCGACGATGTCCGTTACCCTGAACATCCTTCTTACGGTCTCCCGAATTGGAAGACTTCTTGACGAACTTACCTTCGGGCTTGTAGGCCCGATACTTGAGCTTGAGCGGAATTTCAACAGGCATAACAAACCCTTCCCTCGATCAAAAAGTTGGTGCCACAGGCAGGAGTCGAACCCGCATGCCCTAATGGACAGGAGATCTTAAGTCACCCGCGTCTGCCAGTTCCGCCACTGTGGCTTTCACCCTTCCATTCTACAGTTACTTTTTTTTATGGTTTGGTGCTCCCGGTAGGACTTGAACCTACAACCTTCCGGTTAAAAGCCGGTTACTCTACCTTTGAGTTACAGGAGCTTTCAATCAACGCCATCATCAATTCATAAGCTGACTTGAGAGGTCGATCCGGCTTGTAGAGCTGAGGATTTTCTCGGAAGTTTGCAACCCGGGTAAATCTTCTCTTTCTATATGGACATTCCCCCGTTTTTATCCAACAGTCAAAAGCCTTACGGCCTTCCGGATGATTCGCCATATCTAGATTCATCAGATCTGAACACAGATCATCCGGCACTATTCCCCAGTTTGCCTGAAGTATTGTGAACGGATTAAGGCCGAAAGTTCTCCGTAGGTCAGCCCCCCATAGATAAGCATCCCGCAGATAAGCCCTCCGTAGATTAGCTCCCCGCAGATTAGCATCCCGCAGATCAGCTCCCTGTAGGTCAGCCCCCCATAGATCAGTCATCCGTAGGTCAGCCCCCCGCAGATAAACCTCCCGTAGATTAGCCCTCCGTAGATTAGCTCCCCGCAGATCAGCTCCCTCCACAGTAAGCAGATCATTTCCCTTCAAATCATATACTACCACCTTGATCTCCGTTCTCTCTGTTTGAAGGCCCTCTTTTTCAACTTCATCCCTCAGCACCACAAGTGGTTTTCCGTCCGAGGTACTGTGATCTTCTCGATATACCAACTTGGCATGAGTCTTACTCAGAGCCTCCTCATCGGAAGAAGCCCAAACTGTTCCCATTGGATATTCGGTGTAGTATTCGTATGGCATACTAGAAAACTCCCATTCCAACTTGGTTTGGTACCCTCGGCAGGATTTGAACCTGCGACACCCTGCTTAGAAGGCAGGTGCTCTATCCCCTGAGCTACGAGGGCTTCCTCACTTTCAATACAAAAAGGGCCTGACCCTCCTAGAAGGATCAGACCCCTTAGTTTGCTTTATTCTTCTGATTGTTTTAAACAAACGATGGGTTCCATACTCTATAATGCAATCAGTGTATCCGCTGTCACCCCACCCTTATAGCTAAATGCTATAAAAGGTTAAACCTTCCTACACTGAAGGGGACTATCGCTCCGAAGCTGACAGGAACTCAGTCTGCCTTTTCCCCAGTAGGACGAAATTCTCTTTATTCTGTTTTCACCCAAAGCCTACTGTTAGTTCAGCATAAGGGTCAGTTTAGAAGTCAGAGAAAAGGGGTGCTTCGATCTTTTTGCAGCCTCATGAGTGTTGGCTGCACAGTGTCCATCAGACGCTCCCCATCCTTCTTAAAGGAGGCGTTTCGTCCATCTAGGACTCATCAGTAATGGTCTTCCCTACGGACCGAAAGGGGCAGGGGCTACTCAGTTTCACCCCCACCCATTTCAGACGAACACTAAGCAAATCTCCTTCCTCATCCAATTTTCTAAGGCGGATGATTAACTAATGGTTTGTCTAAATAAAAATGGCTCTGCATTTATCCGGGCTTGCCACCGGCGTAGGCTGCATTACAGAGAGTAGACTATCTCACGACTGTCTTTCTCCTTACGCATGTATCTACCTCACAATCGAAAGGATTGGGGTGAATAGTTCCACATTGGAAGGGAACCAGATCGTGAATGAATCACCAAGAGTGATGATCTTAGCAATGCACTCTGAGTATCGAATGGACATCACCTGATAGAACCGGTGACGCTTGCCGTCCTTGTCGGTTAGGATCGCGTTGGTAATACCAGGGTTCTTGACCTGGATGGGTCAGCCTCCCATAGATCAGCCCACTGTAGGTTAGCCTCCCCACTAGATAGGAGAATTACCCCTTGCTTATTATATATATATATATATATATCCATCGTGACCTCCATCCTCTACCAATAAAGGTAAACAATAATCAGCCCGAAGATGTAGATGAACGCTGCTGTCCATCCCATCCATGACTCATTGATATAATCAAAGATCATTATTGAAGCCACTATGGAATGAAGTTAATCACAACAACGACAAAGATCCATATGGTGATAAGGATCACAACACCCCACAAATCTATGAGACGTTCGAGCCACCACATTTGGGTACTTCTTTTCATATCTTCATCCGGACGCAATGCTTCCTGTTGTAGGGAAGATCAATATGACCTGTGCTTTTCCTCACCCGCTGATACTCGTATACAGCGTCATATATTCCTAGCCATCTGGGAATTGCTGATACACAAGTAATCTTGTAGTCGTCAGCTAGGATGTCGTGCATTTCTTCATTGCCCGTGCATCCCCACTTATCCTCACCAATGTAGATTACTCTTGAGCCTTTGAAGGCTTTCAAGCAGTCGGCTCCCATCGGATTATCATAGGGAGGCCAGCACAGGAGTAGTGACATACTTGGCGATATCTTGTGCAGCACTTCCGGTCCACCTTCATAGATAGACTCCCATTCAACACGGTGATTGTATGGATTACGTCCATCTGAAGGTCTGTGGGCGTCGAAGGGCATTACTTGTGCGCCTGCTTTCTTTAACAGACTTGCCCAATAGCCTGTGCCAGCACCAATTTCTACAATTGCCTTATGCCGTGTTGCAAGATGGCAGATGACCTCATCGGACGGAATAGCCCACGAATAGTAGCGGACCAAATCTGTCCTGCTCTGTTCTTTAGT
>Ga0210043_1002759_pt1 | contig 11137 bp, 15 predicted proteins | sample CryGeymet201501t_FD_183990 | JGI IMG/M metagenome (GOLD analysis project Ga0210043, IMG submission 183990) | Groundwater microbial communities from Crystal Geyser aquifers in Utah, USA - Crystal Geyser metaG 2015-01t (SPAdes) (version 2) | ecosystem: Environmental > Aquatic > Deep subsurface >... | reverse complement strand
CCTTTATTTTTTGGTCTATAGGTTTTGTTTTGTATTGCTGTGTAGCTTGTACCCAATAATCAGTTTTCAACACCTTGCCATTATCATTCATGTATAATCCGGACCGACCCATCTTGTAGAGATGATTTGTAGACTGTGGATTACCTGTTAATACTATTCTGGCTAACATAATTATAATTTTAATAATTTCCTTAGATCCTGTAGGTGTACTGTTTGAGCTTGTAACCTACCTACTGCTTCACTTTCCGTTAATGGCCTTATACCTTGTTCTTTTCCTAATTGCATAAATGCCTGTATCAATTCTCGTGTTTGATCTTCTGGCAGGACCATTGTTGGTGGTGTATCAAGAGTCATTTCAATTTCATGGACCTTACGAGTTAATATAGCTTCGCCATTCTCTTTGATGTTGATGAATGTGATAATAGCACCTTTGCTGAGGTTGTTTCTTGGCTCATCGACAAAATACAATTCATTCATCAATGTCGCAGGTCTTCTTATGATATATATTTTCATATTATTTATTATTATCTTGCTATGTTAGGTTAAATACTTGTAAAAGCTCTCCTTTTTCACTAATTAGCCACGCTTTATCTTTTGGAATTAAACTATTTTCTATGACTTTTAATCCATAAAAAGAAGCGTATATAGGTGTGTCTAATTGTTTTTCTACACCTAATCTTTCTAATGTTTTTTCAAATATTTCTTTATTTCCTATTTGTAAGTGTTTTTCTTTCATATCTTTTATTATTTAGTTAATCTCTATTTTATAACCGCCTTATAAGTCTTACCTCCGATTTTAACTTCTACTTCTTGACCTTTCAAATCAAGGTCTTGTTCTACATTTATTCCTGTGATTTCTTCAAAGATTTCTGCGTCAAAATTTGGTAAATTTTTAAACCATTCTTTATCTTCTTCACTAGCTCGTGACCAGTATTCTTTCCACGCTTCTTTGTAGGTTAGAGTTTTTAACTTGCCATCCATATTTTTTGTATCGGTTGTTTGTTCATCTTCTGGCAAATCTTCGTTATTTACCCACGCACATATTTTTAAGTTAGGGTAAACTATTTTGCCATTCATAAATTCAGAATACGTTATATCTGTTTCACGATTAAACATCCTCATCTTAGGTTCGTCAGTATTAAACCATCCGCTGTTGCGGTCTCCGCTGTTGTAGTCTCCGCTGTTGTAGTCTCCGCTGTTGCGGTCTCCGCTGTTGCGGTCTCCGCTGTTGTAGTCTCCGCTGTTGCGGTATCCGCTGTTGCGGTTTCCGCTGTTGCGGTATCCGCTGTTGCGGTATCCGCTGTTGCGGTTTCCGCTGTTGAAGTCTCCGCTGTTTCCACAACCTACGTTGTTATTCTTGTGTTCTTCGTTGCAATAATTACATTTATTCATATTATTTATTTAATTTTTTAATTTTATCTTTAATTGACAACTTTACAATCTGTGTTGCCCCTCTACTCCTCGCGCTTTTCTATCTTCTGTTCTGTGATTAAGCCACATTAGAGCTTCTTGCATTTTTGTGATTGCAATGCTATTTTCTCGGCAAGCAAATCTGCCATTCAGATCAACTAACCTTGCAATAGAAACTCGCAACATTTCCTCTAAGGTTGTGCCGTTTGAGTAAGTTCCATCCTCATTCATTTCATAAAATGAAATTACTTGTGGTGGTACTTCTGCGTTAAAATCTTGTAATAAATAAGCTCCTTTTCTTATTTCGCCTTGTGTTTGTTCTAATGGCATAATAATTATTTTTTAATTTATAAAGACTCTATTCTCTATTCAAATTCTGACTTCTCAATCTTAGCCCCGCCCAAAATCCAAAGACTACAATTCCTATTCCTGATACTGCGTATAACATCTCTGTTGTTGCGTACGCAAGAGACTCTTCAAAAAATCCAGTCAAAAATCCTACTGATACGGATGCGATAAGTATATTCCCCAAAATTTTGTTATTCATGTTTATTATTATTATTCTGCTAATGTTTCATCTTCTGATAATTCTATTTCTTCTTCTACTGGCGCAAATATCTCGGACCGTATCTTTTCTGATAGGATAGGATCTGCTTTTAGATATTTACGTGTAGCATCATACCCTCTACCTAGTGTTACATCTCCATATCGGTACATTGCACCTGCTTTTGATATGATACCTTTCTTTTCTCCTAGTGCTAATAATTCACCCTCTCTTGATATTCCCTCGTTGAACATTAGATCAAATTCAGTAATTCTCATTGGTGGGGCTACTTTGTTTTTGATCACCTTTACTTTTACTCTACCTCCCATCACTTCTTCACCCTTTTTAATATGTGCTACCCTGCGTATATCTAATCGTACGGATGTATAAAATTTTAATGCTTTACCCCCAGATGTTGTTTCTGGATTGCCGTATCCGCCTATGTTTACTCGTATTTGATTGATGAATATCACAATTACATTGTTCTTTTTCACCGGATTGATGAGCATGCGCAATGCTTGCGACATTAATCGTGCTTGACCACCTACTTGTATATCTCCTATTTCACCCTCGACCTCTGCACGTGGCGTTAGAGATGCTACAGAATCAACTACAATCATTGCTACCTGGCCATTCTTAGCCAGTGCATCTACGATCTGTAATGCTTCTTCACCACCGTTTGGTTGTGATATAAGTAGGTCTTTGGTTTTTACTCCTATACGTTCTGCATATTGAATATCTAGTGCATGCTCTGCATCTACAAAGGCACATAGTCCATTTTCTTTTTGTACCTCTGCTATAGCGTGGAGAGCGAGTGTTGTTTTACCGGATGATTCAGGACCAAAAATTTCAATGATCCTACCTTTTGGATATCCACCTACTCCAAGCGCATAATCTAATCCCAACGAACCAGTCTTTGATACTTCAATGTCTTTTGCCTTAGTTCCGTCTATTTTCATAATAGATTCTTGACCGAATTTTGCACGTATGTCTTTGAGTACATCTTCAATTGAATTAACTTTTGATTTCTTAGCCATATTAGTATTTGATTACACCCACCGATAAAGGAGGGGTTAGTGTAATTCCATCTTCGTGAGCCTTATTTTCTAGATCTTTAATTCTAGTCTTGACCTGTTCAACTACTTCTAAACTTCCTTTTTCTTTTAATTTCTCGGCTATTTCTAGCATATACAATAGGGTTGCATAAACCTCTTGGTACATTTGTTCTTCGCTAATCATATGACTTATGTATATTTGATAAATAATGCCATTCTTGCGCCCAATTCTTCTTTGGATATTTTTCGTAGATAGTTGCCAAAAAATCAGGACCATACAACATTTGTGCGCGTTTTAGTGATATGTACTGATTAAGTTGTTTATCCATACATCCTGCTCCCTGCCAGTAATTGACTCCGTGATGTTTTTCACAAAGCCCTATAATCGCCCACAATTCATTAATTTGACATCCTCCGTATATCCAAGCGTGTTCAAAGGTTATCCTGCCACTACAGTCATTTTCAGAGCTTCTAGCGCATATCTGGTTGGATTCCATCTCTGCTAATTCTTTACGCATTTTAATAGGGATTGCTCTCATTATGATGTTTTGTTTAGAACTCCCACATCTTCGTAGTATTGTTTTAGTACCTCTACATCTATGTTTTTTACTCCATGCATTACGGTTGAATGATCTCTATCGTACATACGACCGATTGAGTCATATGAGCAGTAGTATTTGTGGTAGAGTAGATACCAAGCTAATCTCTTGGCCATAACGCTTATTTTTGACCTGCTGTAGTAGATATTACTACCCCATCCGTATAGTTTGTTGAGGTGTATTTCTACAATATCTTTCTTCTTTTTTTCTGAAATGTCCATTTTTTATATAATAATAAATAAAATTCTTCTAAAAAACCCTTTATTATTATTATAACTGTGGATAAGTGGATAAGTCTGGAATATGGCTATAATAAAAGGTAATTAGAAATGTTCAACTGTGGATAACTTGTTGAAAAACTGTTGTAAACAAAATCGACCTTTTTTGTTATACACAAGTTGTTCTATACTTATGAACAGTTTTTCAACAACTTATGAACAGTTTTCAAACATAACAATCTGCGGACCTCACCTGCTGTTTCGACCTTAGGGTGTTTTTTCTGTGTATGTACATAATATCAAAATGTGGATGAATGTGCAAGAATGTGGATAACTTTTCTGTGGATAACTTTTGAGCCTTTGTTTACAACAAAAAACACTTGGGTCGAGCAAGTGTTTTTTGTTTGTATATACGCAAAAGGAGGGCGTATATGTGCAGGTGAAAAATATAACCTGCGATAACAGTATACTATATCTTATCTACACTAATCAATTTAAGTTTACGATCTCGATAGTATTTAGCGCTGAGTTGTTTTCGTACCGGGCAGTCGCTACTACACCATTTCCATTTGTGTGGGGCGAGTTTTACTCCGCATTTGCAGTAGGGTTTTTTTTGTTGAGGGTGGCGCTTCATTGATCTTAGTTATTTCTTACCCACTCTAAAAACGCTGTGAGGTGTTTATCTGACATCCATCCGCACTCGATTGTTTCGTGTACATCAAACATTGGTGTTTTTTCATTGTGTTTTACCCATTGTTTCCATAGGGGGTTTTGCATTAGGGTTTGGTAGATTGTGGGGTGTTCCATATGTATTGAAAAGTTATGCCCCCTTGCGAGGGCAGTTTGTGTTATGCCAGCCCGATGATAGGCAGGTCAGGTTGCTGTGTGTCGTGCTTGTGTTTCTCGACATATCGAGCGACAAAGTTCGGCACTTTACCGCCTCTACAATCACGGTGGACGTGATATTCATCCACATAGGGATAGAGGTCGGGGTCAAGCTCCGTGAGAATGGCAGACTCGATGATTTCCATCGTAGTTATGCCTTTTTCTTGTGAGAGCCTGATTACAGGTTCAAAGGAGTTTTTCATCAGTAGCCTCCAGTGCAACGCAGTACGTTTCAACGTAGTGCGGTACTCGGTTGGTTTGGATGATGTGGTTGTACAGGTCGCCAGCGTCAATGATGTCTCGTAGGGCTTCGGGCAAGTTGTCAATCGCACCTTGCACGATATCTACGGGGTGAACGCTGTACTTTTCTGCGGTTGTGTCAACGAGGTTCATCACGTCTCCTTCTGCGGATGATACAGACATAGTCTGGGTCAATCCACGTGCTGTTGATAATGTCTGCGATGTTCTCTGGCGAGAAGTTCTGAAACAGAACGTGCCAGGCGTGATGCTGATTTTCCTTCACGATTGAAATGTTGCGTTTATGATTTGTACCACCACGACTGCGAGGTTTGCGATGATGTCGATTGCTTGCCATTAAATCCTCCTTTCTGTTTGTGAATGTGCTTTTCTATAATAATTATAGCACTAGAAAAAAGATTGTCGTTATTATACTGTGGATAACAAAAAAGCCATTCGCATGGCCTTTTGTACTCTGCTTAATTGAAGTGATCTTCTTCTTTGCGATGTATAATACCTCCTAATGGGTGTTCTCCTGTAGCGGTTAAGGTAACCTTGCGTAAACCACCATATAGCATTGCAAGGGCTGAAACTAGCCCAGCCATGATCTGAACGATTGATACGGTCTGATCTATCAAAGATCTGACTAGCCCCTGATCTAGCACAATATCTTGCAGTCCAAGGAAGAACGTAGCCACTGTTACTAAACCTCCCAAAAAACCTTTTACTGTTAGACTTAATTTTGTTGGATCTTCTGATGATACAACAATCCATTCTACGATACGCTTTATTGTTTCCATGTTATATATTTCCACTGCACTCTCTCTCGTTTGATCCGAGGTTTTTAGATTGCAATGATCTTAATGCTGATAATAATTGAATATACACAGTCAGTATACTTTTATATATACCCAATTTATGCTGTAGATATTCTACCATAAATTTTCTCCCCCAGTCATCTGGTAGAGATGTTCCGTTACATTCTGTATGGAATGGTTGCAAGACTCTGTGCGGATAGATATTACCCCAGCCAATAGATATTTCTGTTCCGGGGACAACAGCAAATTCGTGCTTTTTTTCGAGCAAAGAGAACATGACGTATTTTAATGACGCAATCTGTGATTCTGTAGGGGTATCTACTCCAGAAAAATTACCTGATAAACAGATGGATACAGTATCAAAGTTATGGCCGATCTGCGCCATGGTTTCTTCTCCTATTGCACGAAATTGTGTGATAGTTCCTGATTGATCTATGTGAAAGTTATATCCACCATAGTATCCAAGTGTAGATATATAATTCCACCTATCTCTATGTGCTTGATTAATAGCGTGTGCTGTTAAAGATTGTGTGGAAGCTCTGTTGTTGTTACCTAGTCCACCACTATGGTGAATACATATATTTTTTATTGTCATAAAGATTTTAGAAATTTGATTATCCTACAAATTAAATTACATGTCACCGCCTGTTTTTTTTCACTTAAATGGTATCTTTTAGCTATTCCAAATTTATACCCCCACGGTAGCTTTTTGATAAATGGAGCGTATGAATCATATACTAAAAAGTAATGCCCTTTTACGGCCGATACTATAAGTGTCCAATGATTATCTGATACACCCTGTGGTTTTATGTACATGCCGTCTTCTTCATACCAGCCGGCTACTGATACACCAACAGGTGAGGTCTTCAAACAGTCGAAAATGGCATCTGAATCAGTTGGTATGTACTCGTGACCGAAATCTCGGACCAAGAGCCACTGTCGGGCAATTTCAAAGACTTTAGGGGGTATAGTGCCGTAATACTCCTCCCATGTCTTTGCTGTAAGGGTAGGATATAGCGATTCTTCTACTAGTCCCACCTTTCGGATGTATTCTGCAACAGTGTGTGGATTATTTCCGCCCGGAATAGTTCCAGACACATTGGCTAGAAACCTCTCTGAATAGTCCTCTGATTCCCCGAATTTCTGTAGCTGTAACATTTGTATTGCGTTGATCGTGGCGTGTGCTGTACATGAGTATGTTTCAAAGTAGGGTGATTGATACTCAGGCAATGGTAATAATTCAAGCCAGCTTGAATTATGTCGCACGGATTCAAAAGGCAGTTTAGTTAGTCCACCTAGCACATACGCGCTTTGATCTACTGCTTCATGATGAAATCCTGTTGGTGTTGGTTTGTGTGTGATCATTTTACTGCTCGCAATATCTCCTTGATATCGTTTTTAATTGTTGATGTATCAGTTTTGATTGTACTAACAGCTTCTTCTAGGGCGGAAATTCTTTGGCTATTATGATTCACTTCTGCAAAAACAGATGATTGCACAAAGTTGATTTTTTCGTTAATGCCTATCTGCGAGGTAAAGTATGCACCTAGCGCACTCGCTATGACCGTTCCCATAGCTATTGCTGTGCCTATTCCAATGGTCATCATTCCTTTGCTCATGTTATTCTCCGGTTGAATTTTCTAATAATGCTTGGTGATATTTTGATATGATATCGTACGCACATTTGCCCTGATTCAAACAGTTATATGCAGTCTGTCCGTTGTCTGCTTTTTCTTGCACGGATGATAGCGTAGTGCTAAATACGTATACCCCATATACCATATATGCAAGTAGCGCGATTAAAATTCCCATTACTACCAATCCTATATTTTTGATTATTGTTGTTTTCATATTGTGTTTATTATATCATTAATTTTTTTCATTATTAAATAAATTGTTGATGCCTATGTGCATAACTATTTTCTCTAGTATTTCATCTCTTGTCTTTGTTTCTAACAATAATTCTAATGGTGTTTTTTCGTCTGGCACATCTTTGAAATCTATCCTACCTGTTGATGATATGCCATCTATTTCTATACCCTCCTTTTTTAATTTTTCGTGTAGTTTTGCTAAGTTCATATTACATTTTTGTTTTAACGAATAATCCTGAGCGTATGTTATTAGGTGCTCCAGCATCACCAAAGAATGTGTGCGTGTACCCTCCGTTACCGTTTTCCAAGAAATACATACTATGTTTACCTACCGCTACTCTTTCTGCTATTGTACCCTGCACCGCCACCAAAGCCCCTGCAGTACCGAGTGCTGATGTTGAATTAGCTGATATTGCTGATGTTGAGTCTAGCCCGATACCAACAAACGCAGAGAATGTCGTAGACAACACGTTTCCGATACAGCTACCTGTCACCGTGTCCTCACTGACACCTATGATAAAATCTACTCTGTTTCCTGATGAGTTGTTATACGACCTCCAAGTTGTACCAGCATATGTCCACGTGTCTGTCCTTTCTTGTACTACTGCTGTAACATCTACTCTGTTGTAATAGTTGTACACGAATAATTTAGCAGGTGTACCTCCGTTTGATGCTCCACCGAATGACATCTCTGTTGTTCCTGTGCCTGATGTGTAGATAGTACCCACATATCTGCGTGTTGCATCTCCTGTTTTCACATAGACTCCATTTTGACGTGCGAGTGCGGTGGCTCGTGTTGAGTCATTAGTCCATACGGTAGAGTCTAGTGTTATCGTACCAGAGTTATCGTATGCCCATATATCGTATGGTTTTCCTGTGGTGTAGCCTGATAGGGACAGAGATATTTCTGCAGTTTCGTATAATACCCAACGTGAGCCATTATAGAGCGAGATTTGATTGCCTGTATATGGTGTGAGATATAGGGTACTTGCCCCTGTGACATCTGATGTTAGGACAGGTGTGTTAGATGTTAGAGTAAGGCGAAAATCCATTACCTTGAGAGGATTGCTCACTGATACTGCACCTGATGATACAGTAAAGTCTAAAGTGTTGAATGAAGCTCTACCTTTTACCGAGGTCGTAGCGTCTGTTGCATAGAGGTCTGCAATAGATTGTGCTGTTACTTTTTTGAGGGCATTAGTTGCCGAGGTATCTCCTATAAGGATAGTGTCATCAGTAGCTATTGTAGCTGATGATTGGTCTGATATTGCGGTCTTATCGAGAGTTAGAGTGGTTGCCCCCGTTACTTGTCCTGTGTGGGTTGCGTTTGTTACTTTTGCGTTGTTGGTTGCGATGTCTGACTCCATTGTGTCGAGGTTTACAGCTTGCGTGACTGAAATGTACCCAAGTTTTGTTTCTTGAGCTGTAAGGAACGAGGCTGTTGTGTTGGCGAGGATAGATGAATATGCTTGAACATTTGTGCCAATAGCTAATCCAAGAGATGTCCTTGCTGTAGCCCCTGATTCCGCTACCCAGTTTGTACCGTTTCCGACAATGATGTTACCGTCTGTTTTTGCAAGTCCTGCTATATCTGCTAGTCCTGCGTTGTAGGCTTGTACGTTAGTTCCGATAGCAAGTCCGAGTGTAGTGCGTGCGGTTGAAGCGTCTGTATCGTCAATAAGGCTTGCACCAAAGGTTGATATGGTTGTGTTGTCTGGTGCTTGTAATGTCTTGATTGCGGTGATATCTGCAAGTTCCGAGTCCATCAATGCCCCTGCACTTGTTACATTAGCCGTATCAGTCACGTCTGCTAATGCTTCTATTCCGTTGAGCTTTGTTTCAAGGGCAGTTGTGAATGAAGCGGTTGTGCCTGCGAGTATCGCGGAATATGCCTGAACATCTGTACCGATTTCAAGGTTTACCGTTGCCTTAAATGTAGCTTCATTGGCGTCATCTAGGATTGAACGTGCAAATGCTGTGAGGTCTGTTACTGCGTAGGTATCACTTGCAGTTGTGTATATCATCTTATCTGCTGACGTTGTGAGTCCTGCAATAGATGTTAGTCCTGAGTCTAGTGGTTGTTTGTTGCCGAGTTGTGTTTGAATTGCCGATGTTACACCCGATAGATACCCTAGTTCTGTTGCGGTTACGTTTGAGCTTTCTATTTCCTTATTTGAGCCCGAAACTAATGCTCGTGAAGCTGTAAGAGATTCGGAGATTATTTCACCATTTGTGTCTAGAGAAAATACATTAGATTCATCACTATCTCTACCTACCAAGATATTTGTTGAGCCGTCATTAGATAAACCTTTGATAGTGTGGATACCAGTTGCAGGTGTGCCGTCTAAATCGTTAGTATTAAATCCTACATTACCGTACTCATCTATGTATTGGATGTATGAGTTGGAAGGTGAACCGATAACGAGTTGGTTTTGTTCGGTTAATCCATTGTTATATAATAAATATATTTCTGAATCGTCAAGTGCGCGTGAATACAGTCTTAAATCGTCCATACTGCCTGGAAAAAAATTCCTATAACTTCCTCCAATATTGGTATCATAATCAGCTCCAATAACTAAATTAGGTGCGGATGTTGAATATTGTGTATCACCAGATGAACTAACATTGGTCAGTGCTACACCATTTACAAATAGCTTCACATTTCCCCCGCTAGTGATTGAAAAAGCAATGTGAGCCCACTCTCCTGCAATAATATTTGCTCCTGAAGTTGAATATCCCCACCATGATGCACCAGTATTTAGTGCTATATTTCCAGCTGATGTTAAGGACAAAAGAAAACCTTTATTACTTGCGTGATTATCAAGTCCTATTATAGCTTTATCTACTAAAGAAGATGGCTTAATCCACCCAGCGAAAGTATATGTTGTATTATTGAGACCAGTTGTCGAGGAATCGTTGGCAAAGTCGTTACTCCCATCAAGGGATAATGCGTAAGAACCAATTTTTCCTGTGGAAAAAGTAGCGCCGTTATTTAGGTTTAAAGTGTTAGAATTTCCGCTTGAATCAGACGCTGTGCTTCCTGTTCCTTCCTCGAATAGATATCTCGCTTCAATATCATTAAGGATTGTGGAAGAGTCTATAGCCCCACCTGAAATCTTTGCTATTTCTATTGAGTCTAGTTCTTTTGTGTAGAGTCGAACATCGTCAATAACGCCATCAAAATATGTGGTAAGTCGTCTTCCTATAAATACTTCTTGTGAGCTACTTGCTAAAGTTCCTGTCCAAGATGCGTTTTCTTTAACTAAGATTCCATTTACATATATTTTAACAGTCGTGCTACCGTCATAGGTTACAATTACATTATTGTTTTGTCCTGCTGAATACGCCCCTGCCGATGTAACTGTTGTGGAGACTGAGCCGAGAGAGTCTACAGGACCAGCTTCTATACTACCGTCTGAAGCTATGAAAATGTAGTAATTTTTACTTGCAGAGCTTGAGCCAGCTTTTGATATTATATAGGCATTTTGTAGGCTTGATAC
>Ga0210043_1002754_pt1 | contig 11158 bp, 14 predicted proteins | sample CryGeymet201501t_FD_183990 | JGI IMG/M metagenome (GOLD analysis project Ga0210043, IMG submission 183990) | Groundwater microbial communities from Crystal Geyser aquifers in Utah, USA - Crystal Geyser metaG 2015-01t (SPAdes) (version 2) | ecosystem: Environmental > Aquatic > Deep subsurface >... | reverse complement strand
ATGTACTGCGATCGCGGGGTGGCATACGATGATTTTGATAAAGAAGATTTTTGGTTTCATGCTAATAATGGCTGGGTGCAATTAAAAACGCTAGAGTTTACTTCGCATACACCGTTAATGCTAAGCCGGATGAAGAGTGCGGTTGATTACAAAAGTGACGCTACGTGCCCCGTCTATGATAAGTTTTTGGATATTGATTTTCAGCTTAAGGCTGACCAGGTACGAGTCGTTGACCAGTTCAGTGGGCTTACCTTAACAAACGATATCACCCAACAAAAGATGCTTACATTGGTTGGTCGGACAGGTTGTGGAAAGAGTACGTTGATGGATGCTTGGAGCTACGTACTGGGAGATTTGATGATTGAAAAGAAGTTGACTGAATTACAGGGAGAATCGATGCGCTTTTCTGGCAGTCAGTTTGTGGGCGCAAGACTTTGCTGGTTTGATGAGGTAGACGTAAAGAAAGCCGAAATGGGGAACTCACTAGGCACACTGATTACCGGACAACATATTAACATCGAACGTAAGGGGATAAATGGCATCGTCAAAGGACAGAACACGCTTAAGTGTGTGCTAACAGCCAATCGCTTGCCACTAAGCGCCGAGATAGGTATCTTCCGCCGCTTGATATTTATACCAATCAAGGTTTCTTTTACTGAAACAGATAGGGAAGACAAGCAGATGAATACAAAATTGAAAGATGAAGCACCAGGTATTCTTAATCGTATGCTACGTGGGTTGCATGATTTGCAAAAAATGGGTGGTTTCACTCTAATTGAAGGTCACGAAGACTTAATTGAAGAGTACAAGGCTTCAGCAGACACTATTGCCGAGTTCCTTGATGAATACTTTGACCCAGGTTCAAGGGACGAAACTATTCCCAGTAAAGTGATATATAACGCATATCAGGAGTACACCGAGGGTAACAGCTTCACTCGCTCAATTTCACCACAGAAGTTTGGTCAACTATTGGCAAGTCAGCCGCTAATCAGGTTTGCTCATATCGAAGGTAAGCGGAGTAAGACTTCGCGATATTGGACAGGTTTGAAGCTTAAAGAGCATTACGTTTTGAACGAAAAAACAGAGAAAATTGAAGCACGTTCTGAGTCGTATTTTTAGGCCAAATTACAACACAAAAAAGTGGTGACATCAAAAGGTGACATACTAAAATGAGTATGTCACCCGGTGCAAAAAAAGTCTATACAATAGGCTTTTTTTGTTGTGTAATGGGGTGACATACCCCTGTTTTTAGGGTATGTCACCTAGTATGTCACCAAGTATGTCACCCTATTTTCGTGGCTTATTATAAGCATATAAACGATAGTGGGTGACATAGTGACATACTTTTTATAAAACTACATAAATAAATTAAAATAGGTATAAATAAAAAGTTTAGCGAGTTCCAGACCCCTATGTCACCCGGAGCACTTTTTATCTCATGGCCTCTGGGGATAACACCCCCTCGGTACCCTCTCCATGTGCTACAATCTAGGTATGAAAACACACGAAATACTAGAACAACGAGGAAAAACCCACGGAGACTTTACCGACAACGCCCGCCTTTCACAGCAACTCAAGTACATTGTTGAGAGGTCCCCGAATTGGGATAACATGAGCGACGTACAGAGGGAGGCACTTCATATGATATTGCACAAGATTAGCCGCATTTGCGCAGGGAACCCCGATGAGCCAGATCACTATGCAGACATCGCAGGATACGCCACTCTCGTCGTGGAACGCCTTGTACCTATCAAAACAAATGTGGTATAATTCAATACAGAGCTAGTCAATAAGGACTAGTACCCAGCCCACGATTGGTTCTCGTCTCACTAGGTGATATTTTCTATACCAAGAACTCCTATTGTCTCTCAACCTAGTCGGGACCACGCAGTTCGATACTGTGGTGGGCGGTTAAACACAAAGGAAACATAATGAAGATAGCGACCAAGGAATATCAAAGCGGCAAAGTAATCCTACATACGCTGTACGACATCGAATCCAGTAAAGAGTTATACGAAGCACTTCGTTTGCTTGGTGTAAAAATGGATGAGACACAGACTGTGTCCTCTATCACTATAAGCATAATCAACTTCTAGCCCTTCGGGGCTACTTTTATGCATATACTCCTAACAAATTACATACTAGGCGGAGGCACCGGATCCGAAACTTGGACAGCCTCACTCCGATTCGAGTTAGAGAAGCTTGGGCATACAGTCACTACCAGTACTGATGCTACTAACCTGCCTGATATTTACGACCTAGCCATTATCAACCACAACACGTGCTTACAAACAGTGACACACCTAACGTGTAAAAAGATTTTCACTTCACACGGTGTTATACCCAACTTGGAGCAACCCATCCCCGGTGCGGATATATACGTATCAGTAAGTGAGGAAGTACAACGTAATTTACGCAATAAAGGTTTTAACTCGGTGGTTATCCGTAATGGAATAGACCTGGATAAGTTTCATTCTGTCAATCCGGTTAATGCCTCACTGAAAAGTGTGTTGTTTTCATCAAACTACTCCAGTACTGCCAGGTTAAAGGTTAAATTAGCGTGCGAGCAACTAGGCCTCCAATTCGAAACCATTGGTGGTGTATACAAAACAACAGACGTGCCAAGAGTAATAAACAGAGCTGATTTGGTGTTTGGTTTAGGTCGTACCGCGTATGAGGCCATGGCTTGTGAACGTAATGTCATCATCTACGACTATAATGGCGGTGACGGCTTTGTCACTCCTGATACTATTTTGGAGTATCGCAAGAATAATTGCTCTGGGAGAAGATACCAACACGACTACACGGTTGATGATATTAAGCTATTACTTACCCAGTACAACCCGACACTTGGGTCGCGGCTACGTTCATACATCACTGATTACAACAATATTACGACGGTGGCACAAAAATACCTAACTTTGTGATATAATATTCTTATATGCGACGACATCAATTACGACAACGCGGCTTTCGTTTAGAGACACCAATAGTTGAAGTACCAAAAGCAACTAAGGTTGTTACTGAATCAGAAGTAAAAGAAACTATATTAGCTAAGTTGAAAAAAGCGATTAAGAAGAAAGTAATTTAAACACGTATGGATGAGGCAGAAAAACAGCCTGTTAACAGTAAGGTTCCACATCAGTTGTTGCCACACGTCTTTAAGAAAGGACAGAGCGGCAACCCGGCCGGGCGTCCACCTACAAAGACACTTAAGGAGTTTGCTCGCGCTTATTTGGCAGGCCTTACTGATGAAGAGCGTATTGACTACTTTGAAGGAATGGATAAGAAAGTTATTTGGGAGATGGCAGAAGGGAGGCCAGAATCTAAAACTGATGTTACTACTAACGGTGAAGCAATACCGATGCTCGTAAAGTTTATAACTGATGGAAAAACCACAATTGATAGTTAATATACCAATTGAGTTTAAGCGTTTGTTTGACAGGGACTGGCGCGAAGCTGCTATCTATGGCGGTCGCTATTCTTTGAAGTCACACACCACGGCGCGGTACTTGCTCATACGCGCCAGACAAGAGAAGGTGCGTATTGGTTGTTTCCGTGAATTTCAGAACTCTATTAGTGAGTCTTCACATCAGTTGCTCTCTGACTTGATTGTGTTCTATGGCTTATTTGACTTTGTTGTAACAGACAAGGCTATCGTAAACAGTCAGACTGGCTCTGACTTTATATTTAAAGGTTTACGAAACAACGCGCAAAGTATTAAATCTATTGAAGGTATTGATATTGCTTGGGTGGAAGAAGCACAAACTATCTCTAGTGAGTCCCTTGATATTCTTACTCCTACTGTGCGTAAGCCCGGCTCGCAGATTATTTATACATACAACCGCTTACTTGAAGATGACCCCATACACCAGCGTCTTGTTATTGAAGGCCGACCAAATACACTAGTCATCAATGTAAATTATGACATTGCTATTAAGTACAATATGATGCCTGACGTTATTCGTAACGAAATGGAGGATGACAAGGTTAATCGTCCATCACTATACAAACATAAGTGGCTCGGTGAACCATCCAGTTTGGAACGCAAGGTGTTTCGTGATTGGCGCTTCATTGATGAGATACCGTATGAGGCTCGCTTAGAGAAATACGCACTGGACTTTGGCTACACTAACGACCCCACCGCTATCATTGCGCTCTATTACTACAACGGGGGCTATATCATTGACGAGATAGCCTATCACAAAGGACTTTCAAATAAACAGATAGCTGATATCATTAATAGCCACCCACAAGCGCACGTTGTAGCTGACAGCGCAGAGCCAAAGAGCATTGATGAACTTCGTTTATACGGCCTTACGGTATTACCGGCGCAGAAGGGTAATGATTCAGTGCGTCAAGGCATACAGTTCGTGCAGCGACAGAAGATTAGTGTCACCAATCGTTCGTACAACATTATAAACGAGTATATGAAGTATCTATTCCTTGAGGATAAGCTCGGTAAGATAACCAATGTGCCACAAGAGCGGGACAACCACGCCATGGACGCCGTTCGCTATGCTTTTGAAGGCCTTAAACCTAAGGAAAATGATGTGTTAAAATTATCACGTATTCACAGCGCTCGCCGTCTTAATAACACGCCCCGCTCATTATGATTTTTGAAGAACTTACTAAGAATGAGAAGATGATAATTATGATGCTTCGTGCTCTTAACCCACACGAAAAAGTGGAGATCGTGGCCGACCAGAAGGGGCGCGAAGATTACTACATCGTAACTAAGACATTGCGTGAAATCCTAGACTAATGTGGTATAATATAAATGACCGAAAAACGGCATCCTATTTATGGGAGGGCTGTTTTTTATTTATCTATGGAAATACTTAGAGAAGTACAACGTATCAAAGAAAACTACGAGAAAGGAACGGTTGACATCATTGATGGTTTGCCGTATTCAATGTATCAAACACTTCGGCGGATTGAGTTTTATACAAACTCGCGCTACTTAAACGGCAACACTGACAACCGAAATCGGGTGAAGCCTTTTTATAACATCACCAACTTTCGCATTAACGTAGCAGTACGAGCTACTGACATTGACACTAAAGACTTCACCGTATTTTCGGATAATCCGAAGCACTACGTGAAGTCAATGCTCTTCTCTAAAGAAATGAAGAACTGGATGAAGCGTGTAAGTTTTGCTAAGACACTCAATGACTTCGGTTATACACGTGCTAAATATGGTGGTGTGCTTATTAAGCGAGTGAGGCGTGGCGGTGAACTACATATTCAAATTCCGGAGTGGAAGAATATTGTTACTGACTCGATTGATATCATCAATGGGGTGAAAGGCGAGCGCCATTACATGACAAAGGTACAGTTTCAATCAAAGATGGATGCCTGGAATAATCTAGCTGACAACTTGGACTTAGTTGAGAAAACCATGAAGAAAACGCACGGCAAGAACTACAGTTCATCCGACCGTGTCTGTGTGCTCGAAATTGAGGGTGAGTTCGAGAATGAATATGTCAATGAAACCAATGAAGGTTATTGTCTCCAAAAGCACTTCATCCTGCTTGATCAAGATGATAACGCTGTAGCTTGTCTACATAGTGAAAAGAAAACTACTTCAGACTATAAGTACCTTGCGTGGTTTGAAGCGTCTGGCCGCGGACTCGGTATTGGCATTGCTGAGGACTCCTTTGAGGCACAGGTGGCCATCAACGATTCAATTCTTAAAGAGTCGGACATCATGGAGATTGCTTCTCGTACTCTCTTTTGGACCGACTCCGCTAGTGTCGAGAATAACTTGCTGACTGATGTAGAGAGTGGGCAACTCCTCAAAGTTCTTCCTGGTGAGCAATTTCAGGTACTAAATAGCACGCCAAACTCACTGCCCCAGCTTGATAACATTCGCGTGAAGTGGGACGAGCAAGTATCACGTGCTACCTCTACTTTTGAGGCCGTGACGGGTGAAACCATGCCTTCCGGCACGCCATTCCGGTCACTGGCTGTACAGAACCAAGAAGGAATGGGACTGTTTTCGTACCGTATGGAGGAAGCCGGTATCTTCTGGCGAGGAGTGTTCGCTGACTGGATTGTACCGCACCTCAAAGGCAAGCTCACTCGCGCCCATGTTCTTACTTCTGATTTTACGACCGAAGAATTACAGGTGATTGACGAGGCCGTTAGTACCGAACGAGCTAATCGTAAAGTCATTGACCGCGCTCTACAGGGTAAAGTAACCAATATTGAGGATTATCAAGTGTTACTAGAATCAGAGAAGGAACTAATGAGGGTAACGAAGGGCATACGCTTTATCGACATTCCAGACGATTATTTCAAAGACTTGGAAGCTCAGATTGATATTAATATCACCGGAGAGCAACTTAATAAGGGTGTCATGTTTGAGACTATCAACAACATGCTCGTGACTATTACCCAGTCATTTAATCCAAACACTGGAACATTCAGTGTTCTCGAAGATCCGATTCTATCTAAGATATTTGGTAAGGCAGTGGAGATGACCGGCATTGGCATTAGCCCAGCTGAACTTATCCCGCACAAAGCAACACAACCACAAGCAACACAACCACAAGCAACACAACCAACTGAACCACTGATACAGGAACCAGCGTCAATGACTACGTAATATGGATATAACACTATTAAAACAATTTAACGACCAAAATCATATGCGCACCGAGGTGTTTAAGTTTTTCAAGGCATCACTTGATAAGCAAGCACTTGTTATGGTCATTAAAGGTGAAGACACAAAGAACCTTAACGTCGTATATAAAGCTTTGGCTAATGCGGAACAAGAACTCGTTCAGATGTTTAGTATAAAGAAGGAAGATGGGTTGAGAAACAACGCCCTCTAATTGCACCCGGTTACAATTCCGCCCAAAAATTGCTTAAGCAATTAACTAGTCCATCACTATGTTCAATGATGAAACTCAGGAAGTCACAACCTCGACAAACAGTGACGACGTAGCAGTAGAAACTAATGAAGAAGTAGATACTACTGATTACAAAGCCGAAGCTCTTAAGTGGAAAGCGATTGCAGAACGCAAAGCCAAGAAGCTTGAAGAGAAACCAGAAGTAAAACAGACCAAAGTCGAAACCAACAGTCTTTCTGAAGATGATATTCTCACAATTACTCAAGTCAAGGATAAAAGCCTTATTGACCAAGCGCGTAAAATCGCTCGCCTCGAAGGAATTACTTTGACTGAGGCAGTAAACAGCACGATGTTTGGGTATGCGAAGCAAGCATACGAAGCCCAACAACGTGAGGAGAAGGCGTCTATGGAAGCGTCGCGCGGTTCCGGCAATCGTGGCCAAAAGAAAGACTTTAAGACTCAGGGACTTTCAGCCGCAGAGCATAAAGAGCTGTGGAATAGTCGCACTGGTCGCTAACCTATGGCCACGTTAGTAATAATCATTAACTAACTTATATGGCACTCGGTACTAACGGATTCACATTCGGAGACCTCGACGTAAATATCCCAGAAATCTGGGGAGCACAAATTAACGACTACTTCCGATATGACTTGAAGCTCGCTTCATTCTTTATCGATCGTAGTGATGAACTTGTAGATGGTGGAGACACTGTCTACACTCCAAACCTTTCAGCTTTGACTGTGTCTACTAAGACCAACAATGCTGAGGTAACACTTTCTTCACCAACTTACACTACGCAAACACTTGTAGTCTCTACTTGGAAAGAAAGTTCATTCGTAATCGAAGACCGTGAGATGGCACAGCTTAAGAAGAGCTATTACCTCCAGGAAAAGATTGCGAAGGGTGGAGCATACGAAATTGCACAAGACCTTGATGATGCTATTGCAGCCCTGTTCTCGTCATTCAGTACAGCACTCGGCGCATCAACGACTAACCTTGCAGATTCTAGTCTTCTTTCAGCTATTGCGACGCTCGAAGCTGCTGGCGTACCAGGTATCTTCACAGGTGAAGTTGCGTGGATTATGCACCCAAACACATTCTACCGACAGATTGGAACTATTGATAAGTTCACTCTATGGCAGAATACGAAATCAGAAGAAACACGTATGAAGGCACCAACTCCAATGCTTTATGGCATACCAGTAATCGTTACTGCTGCCGTAGGTGTTACCCTTGGTTCACGAAATAACGTACTTGCACACAAAGACGCTATTCACTGGGCACGCCTATCGATGCCAGCCAAGGCAGAAATGGGCTACGTCGGTGGAGAAGGTGTCCGTGTACAGCAATCATACGTGCATGAGTACCTTGGTGAACTTGTCACCATTGACCTCTGCTACGGTGTGGTTGAAAACCGTGACGATGCTGCTGTTCTCCTTAAGAGTATACAGACCGTTGCCTAGTTATCCACTAACTACGATTAAGACCCCCTTACGGGGGTTTTTTCGTATGTTATAATCTTTCTATATGGGAAATACTCAAGTAGGAAAACTATTTAAGAAAACGATTGTGCGTGGTTTGGATGGTGGCATTCGTGATATGCGGGACGAAGCCAATGGGGGTTGGATTATTCGGAATGGACAGGTAGTTAACCAAGAAAAGTGGAACGAGTATACTTTAGTCCAAAAGGATAAATTGGAAGCACTTAAAGCAGCTAGTGAACCAAAGATACGAGAGGACTACCCAGAGCAAAATCCGGCGGAAGTATCGAAGCTTGAGCAACGTGTCGATAAAATGGAAGAAACCTTAGCCGCTATTCTCAAGGCTGTACAAAAATAATGCTCAAGATATTCTTCTTGCCTGGTGCGTATGATGGTTGCTATTTCTATCGTGGTTACCTCCCCGCTATTTATGGCAATATGACCTGCATGACCGAGTTCGTGCAACAGTCATGGGACAAGGACTTAATGCATAAAAGGACCCTTGAAGCTGATGTTGTCGTAATTCAGCGTCCAAATGATGGCTATCGGGTAGAGTTGATGAAAGCACTGAAGCAGAAGGGCAAGTTTATCGTATTTGATAACGATGACACATACCTACCCGGTAAAGGGGTTCCGCTTAATATGCTTGGAAGTGACAAGGCGCGCGAGTTAGCTATTCATTTAAGTGACAATTTAAACAAAGCCCTCAAAATTGCCGACTTGGTGATTGCTTCGACTCATGTACTGGCTGAGGAGTATCGCCAAACAGCCACGTGTCCGGTGGTAGTCTGTAAAAACACCATAGACCCACTTGACGAATATCCTCGGAGACGTGTGCCAGGTAAGACCAGGATCGGCTTCATTGGTTCGGTAGCATCTAATGATGACTATATCCACGTCAAAGATGTTATTCGCGCCCTGGATGCCTCCAATGACGTTACATTTGTTGTCCTTGGAAACCCCCAGAACAATAGTAATTATAAGGGCTATGAGAAGGACAATGCTTTTTGGCAGACCGTCAAGAATATTGAGTGGCACGAGTTTGTACCGGCCACACGGTATCATAAGAAACTGGCCGACTTGGCGCTTGATATTGCCCTAATCCCCCGTAAGGACAATTATTTTAACCGATGTAAGTCGAACATCAAGTTTGTGGAATGCTCGCTGGCTCGTATACCAGTCATCGCACAGGGGTTCACCAATAAAGACAGTCCTTATCAGGACGGCAAGGATAAGAAGTATATGCAGGTAATAACTGATGACAAAGACTGGCTTCCAGCGATAAAAAATACTATCAAGAACTACGATCAGTATGCTACACTAGCAGATAGGGCACATAATTACGTGCTTGAACACTATAATATTAAAAAGTACGCCAAAGAATGGCGGCAAATAATTGAACAACACTATGCAAATCGACACTAGTCTGTTTACCGAAGATAAGTACACCAATCCACGTTTAGTTGAAGTAAAGAACAAAGAAATTGGCAAGCTGTACACTACTATTCGTAAACACCAAGAAAATGTAAACCCATTCCTTAAGCGCTATGAGGAGATTGAAGCTCGAAAAGCTGAACTTAAAGCACCATATGATGAGTACGTTAAGGAAACGAAGCAGGAACTCGAAGACATGATGGAAAAGATGCAGAACGAAGATCAACTTGCCGCTAAAGTAAAAGAGAAACTTGTACCACTTGTGCAAGAAGAAGTGATGCCGCAGTTAGGTGAACTCGATGAGTTTGTCGGTCTAGATAGAATTGACGACAAACTGTATGCCAAGATTAACGACCGTGTAGAAGAATGGATAAAGGTAGTCCGTGACCAAAAACAAAAGTAATTTGTGGTATAATAATACTAACCGAAAAACGGTACACTTGTGTGCCTTTTTCTTTTATCTATGCAATTCAATGACATTTCCACAAAGAACGGACTAATCCAAGAGTGTGAAACCTGGCTATTTGGTAGTAATTATGGTGCTATTTCTGGGGACACAAATAACCTTGCCACATTCACCCGCTTACTGAACCACGGCTTAAATGAGACGGCCAACTTAATTATGCAAGCTGACGGCCGGTGGTCATACGATGACACTAATCAGACTGACTTTCCTATTGCTACCACTGCCATTGTAGCTAGTCAGCAAGATTACCAAATGAGTACCGACTTTCTCGTTATTGAAGCGGTAGAGGTACGCAAATCTGACGGTAATTACTATGCACTCTCGCAGATTGACTTACAAGATATTCGACGTAAAGGGCTTTCGATTACTGAATTTATGGATGAGGATGGGCTACCTATCTACTACGATGTACGCGGTCAGTCTATCTTACTCTATCCGGCTCCAGCCGCAGCACAGGTCACTACTACTGCCGGACTTAAGGTGTACTACAAGCGTAATCCTGATTACTTTGAAGCCGGGGATACCACTAAGCAACCGGGTATCCCGTCACTATTTCATGACATACCAGCGCTCTTTGCCTGCGCTAAGTACGCCAAAAGTAACACTATGAGTGATAAGGCGCGTGAGCTAGATGCAGAGCTGGCACGCCGTACACAAGAACTACAAACGCACTATTCAAAACGCAACATTGACCACAAACCAGTTATCAGAGCACGTTATAAATCAGCAGCATAAATATGGCCTCAGTATTTTACAATAATTATTATGAAGAACTTGGCAAGGGCGGTATTAACTACACCACCGACACCTTCAAACTAATGCTTGTCACGACAAGCTATGTCGTTGATGTAGACGCACACGCTTTTCGCAGCGACATAACCGGGGAAGCCTCAGGTACAGGCTACACAGCCGGAGGTCA
>Ga0210043_1002748_pt1 | contig 11165 bp, 6 predicted proteins | sample CryGeymet201501t_FD_183990 | JGI IMG/M metagenome (GOLD analysis project Ga0210043, IMG submission 183990) | Groundwater microbial communities from Crystal Geyser aquifers in Utah, USA - Crystal Geyser metaG 2015-01t (SPAdes) (version 2) | ecosystem: Environmental > Aquatic > Deep subsurface >... | reverse complement strand
GCTGCATGAGGTCGTAGTCCACCGGGTTCCGTCCGTCGGCGCCAACCGAATTGCGGAATATCAAAAACCCGTTCAGCCTTCCAAACTTCGGAAACGCCGCGCCCGCCGGAGACGAGTCAAAACCGATTTTGAGAAGGTGGGAAGTCCGCGCCACCGTCCCCTGTTTTTCCTTGCCGTATTTCCGCCGCTTAATCATGTTGCTCTCCTGTGTGGCGATTGTGTATGTTCCGCTTCAGGACTTCAAGGGGCGGGCGCCCCGGCAGACGCCCGCCCCCACGGTCAGATCGACCGGACAAGCCGCCGCACGGCGACGATTTGTCCGGTTTCGCGCACAGCATCGGGTCCCGTGTCCGGCGAAAACACGTCGGCGCGGCAGGCCCGCGCCGACACCATGCCGGACACGATATAAATCGTGCCCGGCGCCGGCGCCGGCAATTCAGTAACCGCCCCATATTGCGGCGCCGCGCGGAGCGGCACCGCCCCCTCATGGGCGGGCAAATCCACACCGGGCAGCATACTAACCCGGGCGACCTTACCAGATGGCGGGAAGGTGATGCCTTCCCCGCCCTCGGCGAGGACAGTGATGCTGTGTGGCGTCAAGTTGACAATCTGCGGTGCCACTTCGTTTTCCATCTTCTGCTCTCCTTTTTTGTGTCCTGCTGTCCTGTCGATCTGGTTGGAGAGTAGCAGATATTGGTGGCGCGTCAACGAATATCTGCACGCCCCGCCGAATTCTTTTGGAGGGGCGGGGGAGCGGCCCGGAAGCGACCGGTAAAAGTTTTATTGGGAGGGGCGAAGGAGCCCCAAAAAGACCCGCCCCCTCGTGAAAGGGGGCGGGCGGGAGGGTCCACCAGCATCGACTGACACCACGTCAGGCCGAGCACGATCACGATGGTAATCGCCGCCGCCCGGGTCAAGGACAAATGCACGAAGGGGCGAGTTTCAAAGGGTCCGCCCGGATACGGGTGGCACCGTATCCGGGCGGAGTGAAGAAGTTGGTGGGCTCCCCAGGACTTGAACCTGGAACCAACCGGTTATGAGCCGGGTGCGCTAACCATTTGCGCCATGAGCCCACGGGTGTTGTGCAAGTAAGGTGACGGCAGGTGACTTGGTTTTGCGGAGGGATGAGTGCATCTCTGCACGGGAATGCCCCTCTCCGAGAATTGCCCTGCCGTCACCCGAGGGGCAGAGGAGGCATCAAGGGGGAGGTTGGGGTTTCCTCGTGCGTGGCTTGCGCAGACCGGACGGGACGCCGAGCATCTTGGCCGTCGCCTTGATATTTTTCTCAAGGACTTTCACCTGCACGGCGATTAAATCGGATTGGGCGAGCGCGTCGCTGTGGCTTTCGCGCAAAAACTCCAGCGTCTTTCTTGCGTCGTTGCGCAACGTCTCGACTTTGTCCTCCGTGGGGTCGTTCATAGCCGCCGCCGCCGCTTCCAGCTTCGGGTCGTAGCAAGTCGTTTGGTCGTCCGTCTCGTCGATCATTTTTGTCCTCTGTTCTGCTTGGTCGATGGTTGCTCGGCTGTTTTGGCCTTGGTTCGGGGACGCCCCACGCCTTGGTTACGATGCGTGGTTGCCCACTCGATTGGGATCAGCCAACCGCTTAGCCCCGAGCCACAAACCGCGCCCGGGATTTCATTCCCCCGGGCCTTTGCGCAAATGGCCGTGCGGCACCACCCGGTCAGCGCTGTCGCACGGCGCACCGTCACCAATGGCACTCCGTCAAGCGTTACGTCCGCTTGGATTGTTGGTTTTGTTGGTTTCACCTTCACCCGGGCACCTCCGTATTGGCTGTTCAACTTCGCTTTCCTTTTGCTTGCATAGGGCACTCGTGGAAGGCAAGGGAAAATCGCACTGCTATGCGCAAAGACGGGGCGGTTGCGAAGCCTACTGCTGGCTGGCGATCTTCGCGTGAAACTCGGCGCGCCGTGCGTCACCGATCACTTTTTTTATCTGCGCCATCGTCGCCTTGTACGCGCGCCGCGAGTCTTTCACGTTTTGCGAGCGCCGCCCGGTCTGCTCACCACCAAGCCGCACTGCTGTCCGATAATCGTCAACGGCTTGGCGAAACTCCTCCTGCATTTTGTCGTACAGTGTTTGCAGGACTTCTGCCTCTGCCAGCTTTTTTTCAACAGACGCCTGGGGATTGTGAATGACTCGCTTCGCCGCGTTGAGCCGGTTCGACATTCCGCGATTGATGTCGAGCAACGACTGACGATGCAGGACATCCCAAAAAACACGGTAAGGCCGAATGCCCGTCCCGGGCGACATGAGCGCCTCACCCAAATCCTGGCGCCGCCCGAAACGGTCTGCCTCCCCGCTGAGTCCCTTCTCGATGCGTTTGTACTCGTAACCCTTCAGGCCGGTCCCGGGCACGCCAGCAAGCGGAGGCATCATGGAGGTCGCAACGTGGGACAGCGCGGCGGTCGTTTTTTCGCCAACCGTTGCGTCGTCGGGCAGCGTTGTGATGCCCGAAACGTCTCTGTTTGCTACCAGCAGCATCGCAGCCGACGGGATGGGGCCACCCAGTAAGAGGTTTCCGAAATCCCAGTTTTTCACCAGGGCCTTCGTCCCCTCGATGGGAAACAGGTTTTCCGTGTTGATGTAAAAGACCTTCCCGCCCGCGCCCTTGAACCAGACATTGCCCGCGCCTTTATGGTAGTCTGGCACCATGCGGTTTAGGCTCGCCGTGTCCTCGTCGGACAAGTCTGACATAAATTGTGAGGCAGCGGCGAGTGCGGGCACCATGCCGACCACCATTGCGAGTTTGATCGGATTTTTGAGCGCGGCATTTCCCAAAACGCGCGTGGAAGAGTCGAGCCAGAAGGACAGGAAGGGCGAGGCGATCATGCCGGTCTTGCCGTACTGCCAGCGTTCGGCTGCCCGGGGCAGCCGCGCATAGTCCACAAACATGGCGTTAGTCCATTCCGCTGCCTCGCGCCCGGAGGAAAGGGGGCTCTTGTAGTCGCCTTTTCCCTTGGACTTGATATTCAATTCGCGGCGCTTGAGGTAGGAGGCGAGCCGATACCACTGGTCGCCAAACAGGTAGAGTTGTGTCATGCGGGAGTCCACCTTCCCGGCAACAGACTTCACCTTGTCAAATATGTCGCCCATCGCCTTGGCCGGACCCTCGCCGCTGTCCAAGGAGCGTTGGATGCGCCGCAACGAGTCCTCCACGGACGGCAGCGATACAAACTGCTTCGCGTTCGCGCCGTCGTTCGCGCCGTCCAGGAAGTCCTGGTTTTCGATGCCCTTTAGCGTGTCCCAATAGGCCGTGTACGCGCGCTTGTAGTATTTCCAATTGAGGGGATTGAACGGCGAAACGTTCGCCAATGTCGCGAACACCGTGGCATTCCCGAAATGGTTTCGGATTTGTGTCCCCGTGGAATAAACTGTCTGGGCTTTCTGAAAAGCCCTGGTAACGCCCTTTGCCAGCCCGGCAATCCAGTCGTTTTCGTTCGCGACCGTATCGGTTAGAGCTTCGTAAACCTCTCTCGTGGTGTATTTCCCGGTCAGGGCGCCAAAGCGGTGAGGCTCTGGACCGATGCCGCCCTTCAACTCACGGACGGCGCCAGCCTTTGGATTCGGCTGATCGTAAACGTACCTGTCGCCATTCGCCCGGCGCATCTCCAGGATTTCCGAAAAAAACCGGTTCTTGTTTAGAATGTTGGTCATGTCGTAGATCGTTTTTGAAGCCGCAACCTCCACGTCCTTTATTTCGCCGTACAGGTCGCGAATCTCCTCCGGCAAAAACGTCCGGCGCATGAAGCGCCCAAGCGCCATGCTTCGTTTCCCGCTGCTCGCATCGCCGATTTCCCCCGCCTCGCGAAGGGCAAACAACTCCTGAATATACCCCTCGGCCTTGCCGAGAATTTCCGTTGTGTCTTCAATGTCTCGCGCCGAAATAGCCTTCCCCACCTGCTCGTCCGAGAGCAGCGGAAACGACTTGGTCTTCACCTTGCTCGACGTTGGCACAAAGACCCCGGCCACGTCGGTCTTGCCCTGCACAATATCTACAAGGTTCTTGAGTGACTCGCCGTGGAACCGGTCTGCGTCCGCCTCCACTCCGCCCTTGCGCAACTCTTTCGGCGCCTTCTCGCGGAGTTCCAACCCGACGGTTCGCAGTTTTTCCAGGTCGGCGAAATAGCGCTTCGCGGTGCGGTATTGCTCGGGCTGCTTCTCCAGTATGTACTGGGTCCAATTTTTGTCAGAATCGACGCGATAAGTGCGGGCAAGGTATTTCCCAGCGTTGTTCTCGATTGCCTTTCTGATGACCTCGCTCGGGACGCCTTCCAGAACAATCTGCTCTGACAGGTCGTCCACCATTTGCCGGGTTTTTGTGCTCGCCTCGATCTGGGCCGGTGTCATATTGGCGGGGACATAGTTTTCGTTCGTCGTGTAGAGCCATGCCTCGGCGCGCTGTTCCGCCGTGGCCTGGGCAAACGCCTGACGGAGTTCGCGGTGCAATCCCGCCTGAGAAGCAACGGACAGAAGCTCTCTGGACACCGCCCGATCCAGGGCCGCGTTGTAACCAATTCCGCGCCACGGCGCCCCGGGCGTGACCTCTGTTGCCAATTTGAGCATCGCCCGCGTGCCGTACTTGACCAGCGAGTCGATTGTCGTGCCGTCCTTGGCTGGGGCGCCACTGGTGCTGGCCATTTTCTGGAGGGCGGCTTCTATTCCGTGCGCCGCCGACTGCACGCCAAAGGGTTTCGCCCTGCGGTTGGTGGCGAGTACGTTGGACTGGAGCGACCTAAACACGTCCTGGTCAGACACAAACCCCTTGCCGCGCAGAGCGCTCTTCAAGCGATCAACAAACTCGCGAACACCCTCCCACAGCCGCCCCACAACGGTAGGGGCACGCAACTCCCCCTTGGTCCAGTATTCAAAAGCGTAGCCCTCGGCCTCCGCAGCACTGCGGTCAATGTCCGCCAGCACCGCAGCGCGAGAGTTGGCGTCTTGCATCTCGTCGTTCTTGACCGCATCGACCAGCCGCTTGCGAAACTCGCCCCCCTTTGCAACCAGGCGGCGAACGCGCGCCAAGTCCTCCTTGTCCATCACCCTTCCGGCGGCACGATGATAGGCTTCCTTGTACGCGGCGCCCTCAAAGTCCTTCGCCAGTTGGCTGACCTCAACTTCCCCGCTGCTTTCGTCATAGCGCCCGGCGAGGGGGCGCCCGTTGGAGTCCGTGATGGACTCACGCAAAAAGGCGTCAACGGTCGCGTCCTTGCCCGCCACTCGGCCAACAATCTCGCTCAGTTTGGCTTCGAGAATCGCCCGCTGCTGTTCGGTAGGGGGCGTCTTGACCGTGGCGGCGCTGGAGCGAATCTCCTTGGACTTCCCGCCGCCAGTGGTTTTGACTGGAGCAATCTCCTTGTACTCGTAACCCGCCAGCGTATCCCCGGTGTCGGAGTCCAGAATGTCGATACTGCCGTCGTCCTGTACTCCCTTGATCGTTGTGCGCTGTCCGTCAACAATCACCTCGTCGCCAATTCTCGGGACGTAGGGCGGGGGAGCCTCGGTAGGAGTGCCTGCCGTGCCCGGCGCCGACTCCTCCTGTGCCTGTGCCTTCTCGGCCTTCCACTCCGCCTCCGCGCGGGACGCCTCCTGCCACGCCCTCGACGCCTCCAACTCCGCCGCGCGGTGCGCCGTCAACAATGCCTCCTTCCGCTTCCCCTTCACATTCCGCGCCTTCGCCAGCGCGGCGCGCGTCGCCTCCGACCGCGCCGACGCCTGCCACGCCGCCGCCGTCGCCTCCTCCGCCTTCGTCGCCGCCATTGCAACGGTCCGCGAGCCCGGCTCGACGGCGGGCTCGCGGTCTAGCACAGGGGGGCGCGCGGGCTCTTGTGCTTTTGGGCCACCTTGATTTCCCCTTGTTTTTTTTGCAATGGGCGCCGCCGCATACTCCTGGCGAACCAACTCGGCGACCATTGTTCGCAACTCCGGCGGCGCACTTGCTTGCACCTCGGCGACAGCCCTGGCGAGCGGAATGCCCGCTTTTCGGCGCTGCTTGGCGACAGTGTGAAGAGCCGTTATCGTTTGCTCCTCGACGGTAGGCGAACCCGGCTCGGCAAGGCGAAGGGGCGGCTCTTCGTCGCCGAGGCGAATGCCCGGCTCGATCGCGGGTTCTGGCTCTGGCTCCGGCCTTGGCGCGCCAGTGTCGTCGGCAAGCCGATAGGGCACCACGGGCTCCTCGACGCGATAGTCGGGGTCTTCGGGGTCGAGGCGAATGCCCGGCTCGAGCGCGGGTTCCGGCTCCGGCGTGCCCGAGTCGTCGGCAAGCCGAAGGGGCGGCTCCTCTGGCTCGCCGGCGATGCGATAAGGGGCGCTTTCGTCGCCGAGGCGAATGCCCGGCTCGATCGCGGGTTCGGGCTCTGGCTCCGGTTCCGGCTTTGGCGCACCCGAGTCGTCGGCAAGCCGATAGGGAAGGGCTGACTCGGTACGCAGGACATCAGGGTCTTCGTCGCGCGCTGGCTCGGGCTCCGGCCCACGCGCTGGCTCGGGCTCGGGCTCGGGCTCCAGGGAAGATTTGTCGCCCGCGAGGCGATACTCGTTCTTCGCGATTTCGAGCGCCCTGGGTTGCAGTTCTTCGGGAAAGCTGGCGCGAATGCCCGCGCGAATGTCCGCGTAGCTTTTGCCCACTTTTTGGTACTGAGCTACGAGCGAGGGCAACTCGCCGAATATCGCTTGCTCCTCGACGGTCGGGGAGCCCGGCTCGGCAAGCCGAACGATTGGCTCCTCAACGTCGGGGATGCGCCGCAGTGCGGCATCCACCAGATCGTCGTTTGACAACTGCTCCAGCCGCGCACGCTCCAGCCGCGCACGCTCCAGCCGCAATGCACGCCCACCCACCGCGCCACCGATAGAGCCGCCACCCACCGCAACAAGCGAGGCTACGGCCTCACTGATAAGCGCGGCACGATCCTCGTCGGTCAACTCCTCGCCCGCGAAGTGCTTCTTCAAAATCGGGGCGGTGTTCACAACTGCCGCCGGGAGGCCCGTGCCCGCCTCAATAGCCGTCTCCGCTGCCAGTGCCCGCCCAACACTGCCAAGCGGCGTTTTCGCCGCCGCAGCCACCTTGTCGGTAAGGACGCCAAGGCGCGCGCCAGCCGCCGCAGCGCCCACGTTCACGGCGCTCTGCACGGGTTGCTCAATGCCGCGTGCCTTCAACTCCTGGGCCGCAGCCGCTGCGGCTGCCGTTCTGGCGGCGGCGGGAAGTTTTCCCGCCGCCACCGCCAGTTTCGCCTGCCCGGCCACTGGCAACACCATCTCGCCAAGAGTGCGCGCGATGTCTCGGCCCGCCGCCCATCCCGTCCCCTCTAGCGGATCGCCCTTAACAGACGCATCAATCACGGAGCCGATGCCCGGAAGAACCTTCGCGCCGGAAAGAGCGCCCTGAACAATTGGGGGAGCGCCGGAAATATCGTAGCGCAGTTCCCGGGCGCCTGAAGTGTTGGGGAACACGATTCCCTCAAGCGCCCCGGCAGCATTGGCAACGCCGCGCCGGATAGGCCCGACGCCCTCCTTGAAGTCCTCTTCGCTAAATTCCTGGGCGCCCCTCAGAAGTTCCTGGACTTTTCCGGTTGCCGCAGAACCGGCGTCAGTGATTGCAGACAGTGCGCCGAGAAAACCGCCGCCATCTTTGTCCATGCCGGGGCGAGCCGTGGGCTGGTCCCCGTACATCTCCCGGACAATCCTCTCCATCCATTCGTCGAGGGTCTCGCCGGGGAGTCTATTCGTTGCCATTTAGGAGTCCTTCCCGTGCTGTTATGGGGGCAGTAAACCGTCTCGGCTTGCTATTTCGATAAATGCCTGGCGTTGGCTCGCCTGGCGTGTCTGCGGAAACGCGGCGGCGATGGCTCTCATAATCTCCTCGGGATCGTTCGCCGGGCCTGCCGGGTCTCGATTAAGCACGGAAAGAAGCCTGAAGTACGCGGCCTGTGTTTCGGGAGTGATGTTGTTGTCAAACAACTCTCCCTCGGGCGCAGTTGCCACATCCGACAGGTATTTCATCATGCTCGCGCGATAAGCGTCGAACTGCTTGGTGTCCCGGGGCGGAGACTTCTGGATTGGAGGCCGTCCATAAGTCGTGCGCGTTTTGCCATCATCGCCCACCGACAGCGATTGCACCTCAAGTCCTGGAGGGATGGTGGTGGGACTGATGGATTGGGGCGGGCCGAATGCCATATTCAGCGGCACGTTTCCCGCCTTGGTCTGGAGCAACTGTTGTGCGGTGGCGCCCATAGGTTCAAGCCCGGTCCGCGCCTTGACCTCTTCCTCGATGGTTGGCGGCTTGTCCGTGAAAATGGGCTGAAGTCCGGCAAACCCATAGTTGAAATCTTCCCCTGGAACGCCTTGCGGGCGATCCAGGTTGAATCCGGCGGCGCGCAAGTCCTGCGGCGTGACCTCCTCCATTGCCCCGAGGTCGTTCTCAAAGCGCATCCCCGCCGCTGGCTTTCCCCACTTTCGCACATTGGCAGCCTGATCTTGCATGTCTTGCTGAAACTTCTGCTCCTCGGGCGTGCCGGGCGTGTCCAGCATGTCGCTGTCCATCAGGGAGCCGAGTTTGCCCACAAGGTTCGACGCGAAGTCCTTGGACTTGTCAAACAGCGAGCGGGGGTCAATGGCCCCGCCAAGAACTTGCGGCATAGAAGGGCCACCCGGAACCGGAGGCCCGCCGCCCGGAACCGGAGGCCCGCCGCCCGGAACCGGAGGCCCCAACGGTGCAATTGGGGGTTGTGGCCCGCTTGGTGTTTGCCCTCTCTTGATTTGGTCAAACGGGGGTTCTTCCTCGAGAGGGATTTGCTCTTGGCCCGGAATCGGAAGGAGCTTCGGGTCGCCCCGATACCCCGCCGCCTGACGCCGTTGCGCGGCTTCCTGCTCTCCCGCGTTTCGACCTGCGACCGCAAGAGCCCGCTTGAGCCGTTCCGCGTCCCGGCTTTTGTATTCTTCGGCATACCGATCGCGTGCCTCAAACTCGTTTACAGTGTTTCGGGCGCGGTCGCGTATTTCTTCAGCCGAAAGGCTCTCCAGCCCTAAATCGCGCATGGCCTCAGCGACCACGGGATAATCAGCAAAAAAATTAGACCCCCTAAGGGGAAGGAAGTTGCCTTCAAGCAGTTGCAGTCCAAGAGCGCCGCGCGCCATTGGCTGGGGATTGATGGGAAGTTCGCCTTCGCCAAAAGCACCACTCAGCGCCTTTGCAAGTTTCAAAAGCTCCTCTTCGCTCATGCGTGCCGACTTGGGCAAGACCTGCTTCGCCGCCGTCTGGGGCTTGCCCGGCAACTGGAAATCCTCAAGGTCAAGGCCGAGGTTTGGCCCAGAGGCTGGACCAGGAGGACCGAGATAACCGGGAGGAGCGGGAGAGCCGGGGGGAACGTCCATCCACCCCAGGGGGGTGGACAGGGGAGCGGAAAATAGGTCTCTCTGCCGTCGCTCCTCCTCCTGGCGCCGTCGCTCCTCCTCCTGGCGCCGTCGCTCCTCCTCCCTGAGCCGCTCCCCCTCCTCCTGAAGAGCCTGCAAAAGAGCATTGCCATCGGACTCCAAAAGCTCAGGCGTGATCGTGCTGACCGGCATGTTTCTTCGACCAGGAGGCTGGACGGTGGCAAGCGAGAGTGTGTTCATTGCGAAACTCCGGGTTGGTTATCGTGGACTATAAAATCTGGTGAGCTTCTTTTCAAGCTCGCGCATTTCCCGCGAATTGTCATATCCAGTACTCGTCCCAGCCGTAAGAAGCCGAAGATAGCTTTGAACGTCTCGGTCGTCCAACGACTTGGCATCAAGGTTTAGCCGCCCACCCGTGTAGGGGTTTTTGACTGTAAGCCCACCGTTCTTGTCGAAGGACAACAAATCGACCGAGCCACGCCAGCCACCAACTGCGTTTTCCGCCATCGCAAGACTCTCCCCTTGATCGTTAAGCCATTGCTGATTGTAGGCATCCCACGTCGCTTGACCGCCGGAGCTACCGCCAGCGGTGTAAATGTCGCCATATATGGTGTTGTACATTCCGCTGGTGCCGTCGTAGTTTCGCACGTCGTTCCAATCCAATTGAACCTCGCGGTTCAGTGGCGCAAGTCTGCCTATGACCTCGCCAATCGAACCGCTGGAGGGGTCATAGTCGAGGTAGTCAGACAGGGCCTTTATGTCGACATAGTCTTCGAGTTCGTCATGGAAGTCCGGGCCGACAAGGGGGGAAATATAGGAAAAGCGCTGGCGGAGTTCCTCCATTGCAGACTCTAGCTGTTGGCCCGCTGTGTTGACGTTTCGGCTGATGTCAAAGGCGTCGTTCCATCCGTAGTTTCCCGACGACAGCGTTTCCCATGCGTTGTTTCCCCGCTGCGCAATCGCTTCAAACTTGGCCGCGTATTCGCCTAGAAGCCATTCCGCGTAGTGTTGTCTCGACTCCCTTATCTGCGCATCTGTTGCGCCCGTGCCCGTGCCCGTGCCCGTGCCCGTGCCCGTGCCCGTGCCCGTGCCCGTGCCCGTGCCCGTGCCCGGCGGTGGGGGCGCGGTGTAGTCGTCCGGCCCCAGGGGGTCGTTCACCCGGTTGGTTGTGGGTTTACTCACGCCGGACAACTCCCCGAAGCGATAGTTTTGCGCACCGGAGAGAGACGGCGTGAAGTTGCGCGTCACGTTATTGTTTCCCCGCCCGATGGCAGACCCGCCACTCCCGCGATTTAGAAAACTCCAGCCAACGGACATGTCACCGCTCCTTGTTTGGTCATCCGCCTGCCTCTATTGGACTGGCGTAGCCTGGGGAATGTGCCCCCCCTGATGGATATGGCGGCAAATCTGTGCCCGTCAGACTCGCCAGCAGTTTCAGCAGCATTTGATTTTGCTGGCTGTTTCTAATGTCTCCCGGCGCGACATTGCCGACGGGCATCTGTGCGCGGCGAGCCCAAGACCGCAACATGTCCATCAGGCGCGCCTGCTGCTGCTGCTGTGCATAGGCACTCTTTTGAGCCGCCAGTTGCGCTCTCGCCTGCTCCTGGGTCAGCCCGAAGGCCTCCTCCTGCTGCCTTGCCTCCTGCTCCTGTCTGGCAATCAGCAGTTGGGCCAACTTCTCCTGCTGCTGGAGCCGTTTGGGCTCGTATTGCTGCCGAAGAGCAAGCAACTGGGAGGCGGGATCGTTTCCGCTCATCCAACCAAACGGGTTAAAGCCGCCG
>Ga0210043_1002743_pt1 | contig 11195 bp, 12 predicted proteins | sample CryGeymet201501t_FD_183990 | JGI IMG/M metagenome (GOLD analysis project Ga0210043, IMG submission 183990) | Groundwater microbial communities from Crystal Geyser aquifers in Utah, USA - Crystal Geyser metaG 2015-01t (SPAdes) (version 2) | ecosystem: Environmental > Aquatic > Deep subsurface >... | reverse complement strand
GTGGCAGTCTGTTAGGCAATTCCAGTAGGCATCAATAGAAAGTGGGAGAGGACAATACGCACAGTCCCCTCTCACTCCTATTGCCGCCTTGTATGTCTTATTGTTAGAGGACAGTGACATTGCCTTTGTCACTTATCTCAATCACTTTTGCCTCGATGAGGGCTTTGGAAGCATAGGAGGTGTATAGGACACCCCACTTGGGCGTATTGGAACTTGTCTTGCCCCCAGCCTTGGTAAAGTCCTTCACAGCCACTTCAGCCGCTTGCTTCATGTTCCTGGATTTCAGGATTGCCCGTGACGCCACAGTTATCCAGTCAACAACCGGAGCCTTGGCAGTCTTGGCAGCCTTCTCAGCCTTGGAATTGCTTGCCTTCTTACCTTCCGGGACCCGGGCAAGGGCATGAGTTGGAGGCGGAGGCGGGGTAGTGGGCTTGTTGTTGAGGATGGCATTTACAACGGCCTTTTCAGCCCCTGTCATGGTCATGCCTACAGGCATCCCGTTCTTCTGGATATACCGCTTCAGCTTCTGGACAGCCCTATCCATAGAAATCTTAGTAGTGTGGGGTGCCCCCATCTTTTCCAGCAACGCTACAACTACATCTCTTTTCACATCCATCTTTCATCCTCCTAAAAGGGTTGGTTGAACTCCTTATCCATTTATATATCGGAAGTTCTTCAACTAACGTTGGAAACTATTTTAGAATTTCTTTTTCAAGCCTCTGATTTTCCTTTTTCAATCGGATTATCTCCTTTTGCAATTTGGCTATAACCAACTCCTTAGCATACATAGGATGTTTCACACAGTGTTGAATATGTTCCAACCAATCCGGTTCCCTCGGAAACTCCTTCTTACATCCTGTACAAACAAAAACAGTATAATCCCTAACCCATTTCCATTCGGGTTCAAGTTTGCTCTTATCCTCTGCCATGATTCAACTCCTATAAGGTGGCACAGTAAAAAGCTCGGCCTATGGGTAGGCACTGACCCACCCACAAGCACTGTCTTACATTGAAAGGATTTTCCCGCAACACAATCCAGTTCAGTCTCATTACTCCAACTTCTTTCTCCTCCTCCGTCTGGTTCAATCCTAACATCCCAGTAACATGAGCCAGTTTACGTTTATCCTCAGAGGAATGTTTCATCTGTTGAATTCTTGCATCATAGCTTTCTCGGTTGGCTTGGGTGGGAACAATAATCAGACAGTGCCTATCCTGACTCAACCTTCTCAAAGCCTTCCATGTGTCATTTACTTGGTCACGGACGGCTTGGCAAGGGTCCTCCGGAGCTAAGATGTCTGCATAATCTACCACAATTACATCTGGGATGAACCCCTCCAGCATTTCCCATCTGTCCAAAATGGAACGTATTCCAAGGACGTTGATGGAGGAATTGGAGTGGATGGACACCTTGAGATAGGATTTGTTTGGGCTCAACCCACAAGCCCTCATAAGTTTCTTACAAGCCTTTATACATGCCTGTCTAGTAAGAGGTTTGGTGAATGTCCGTGAACGGGTTCTGACTGTAAGTGCCGCTGTTTCCTCTGGTTTATCATCCTCCTGACCTTTCTTGTATTCCGGTTTTAATATCTCCAGAGGTACGTTGATGACCCCACACTGGTCATCCCGGCTTGGACGTTCAGCAAAGTACATTCCCAGACGTATCATTACCTGGTGTTCAGACAAGTCACCCACTTGGAAAAAGGCTACCTTCCGGCGTGCTTTCAAAGCCCTTACGACAAATTCAATACACCACCACGTCTTGCCCCGCTTCTCAGGTCCCTGTATGCCAATCAAGCCATCCCGGATAAGAGAATGGTTCAGAAACTTGCCAATGTCACCAGGGAACTCCATAAGTGGCTGAGAGGACACTGAGAAAGCCCTATCCCACACATCTTCCTGCCTGAATGGGTCAATACCTGACCCAGTTGTGATTTCCACAGGGTGGTAGCTTAGAATGTGTTTCTTGGCCTCCTCCTCGTTCCCCCTTGACAAGGCTATGTCTACATTTTCATAAAGTTTCTGGAGTGTCTTCCTTTCCAGATAACAACGGAGGCTGTCCACAAAATAAGGTACATTGAGTGGGTCCTTGTCATCGTAAGCATCTGACAAGTCCTCTAACAATTCCCGAATTGATTCCGCCTCCGGACTGTCCTCCTTACCTTCTGCCCATGAGTAATAAATAGTTTGAATATCCTTCTGCGGGGACCGCCGGTATTGTTGGAAGTATTCTATGCACCATTGAACAATCCTCTTCACATGGGGAGTATCTATCAATTTCAAGTCGATTACTGCAACAGCCTGACTTAGAAACTCATCTGAGGTTATCAGGGCTGTGAGCAGTCTGCGTTCAACCTGGTTGTCTATCTTCTGACGCTTCATTCATCTTCCTCTCGCACAACCCGGATGCGGGGGCCCCTTTCCACATCATTCTTTGATAACCTTTTTATGGCATCTTCTATACGCAAAAACTTCTCCCGAAAATTAGCACCCGAATAAGCTATCGGAATGAAACTGGAGTTGTCCTTTATCAAGTCCCCTTTCTGAAGCTGATGACAGTACCACTTGAGCACCGTGCGGATTCGGTGTGGTGAATAAGAATCGACAGACTGGAGTTTGGATAGAGCCTCCGCCCACCTCCATGTATCTGATGTCTTATTAACTTTTCTTACTGACCCAATGGCACCTTTCAATAAGGTGGCATATTCTATCCAACGAGGATGAGAATTCCATCCCTTTTTTTTCTTAGAAACATTCACGCCATCCGCATCAGGGTTTTTTGATGCGGATATAGATTCTTTAACTTCTTTACTACTAACTTCTTTACTACTAAGAAGAGACGTACCTTTTTCCGCGTGTCTGCCGTACCTTTTTCCGCGTGTCTGCCGTACCTTTTTCCGCGTGTCTGCTATACGGGAAGCACTCCAAATTGTTGCCAAAAATCTTCTGCGTCCATCAAATCTGGTCTGCTCTAATATCTCCAGTTTTTTGAGGTGTTGTATCATATCCATCACTTGCCGTTTTTTGGAATGAATTCGACTTCCCAGATAATCATTGGAGGCAAAACAGGCTTTCCCTTTGTGTTTAATTAGGCTGTCGATGACCATCAATAGGATAGCCTCCTTACAGCTTATCTCCCCATTCTCCACCATTTCAATAACCTCTGGGGACATCCACACTCCACGGAATTGCTTCTCGTGTTTTTCAACCTCCATTACGTATCTCCTCCATTATTTGGTTGGCTTCCCTAAAGGGAAGCCCACCAGGGTCCGTTGTTAAGTCTGATATGACTTCTGTAGAGCCTTTGTACACACTTAGCCAGTCAGCTAACTTATGAGCTTGCCTCTGGGCTTCCGGCTCCGGGTCATACATCACAAAGCGGCGGGGAAATTGTTTGAGGATGTTAGCCTGTTCTGATTTCCAGTCTATTCCTAATGTGGCTACGGCTCCATAACCCAACCTCCACACATCAGCTGGACCTTCAACAATCATTACAAAGTCCTGAGCATGTTGAATTCCGTACAACAGTTGTTTAGGGTTTACAAGAATGTCTTCATTGTCGGACATCTTGTATTTGGGCTTTACGTCTTTCCCAATTGACCTGCCACAATAAGCTTCTGGGGACCCATCCTTATCACAGATGGGGAATACAATGCGCCAATTCCATTCTCCACTCAGGTGTTGTGTCCCTCTCAAATCCCATTCTTCCTCTAGCCGTTCCGGGTCAAACCCTCGGTTGGAGAGATACTTTTTGTGTTGGGAGGACATTGGGCACAGTCCTGGGGGCTTCCACAAGGTTTTCTTTCGGGGAGATGGGGCTTTGATTTGACGGGTACTTTCTGTTTGATATTTCTGGAGGGTTTTGTAGGCCTCTTCTTTGCCCCCCAATAGTTGAATAAGTACATCCCAGACCTTATGGCTTCCACATCTCCAACAGTTGAAGTTTCCCTTGTCAGTGTTGAAGCCCAGATGCCATCCGTAAGTCCCATTGGTGCAGAAGGGACAATGGATTTGCAACCAGCCTTGATGGCTGTGGTGGTGTCCCCCGTCAATGATGGGGATGTTATGGTCCTGGCAGAAGGAACGGAGGTCAAACATATTACATCCTACCAGATACCATATCTTTCATACAGTTGATGATGACCGTTTTCATCTGTATTCTTCGTAGGGCACAGACAGACTTGAATTGTGCCTTGAGACGTCGGGGAATACCCCAAATCAACAGTGCACACTTTTTGGGGTTACTTTTTCTTTCTGGCCGGGATTGCAGTTTGTAAGCCATCTGGATTTACCCTCCTGTCAAACAGGCTAATATTTATTGTCTCCCCATTTAGAATCCTACTACATATATTGTATTTTTTTTGTATTAGTTCCAGTACCTTTTCCTCAATGGTATCCTTGCCCACCATGTAGTACACGTTGACGGAGGAGGCGGTCTGCCCTATGCGTAGTGCCCTATCTTCTGCTTGTTCGTGTTCTGAGGGGTTCCATCCCAACTCAGTGAATAGGACAGTAGAGGAAGCTTTATGAAGCCCATCCAACCCTATACCAGAGGCTCTTAGCTGTCCTATGAATATACGGCATTTTGGGTCATGTTGAAATTTATCTACTTCAGCCGGACGTTTGTGTGAAGGGGTATCTCCTCCGATGGTAGCATGATATGGAAAGGCAGAACATAGTGCCCCCCTCATCAGGTGGTGGACACAGAATATAATTAGCTTTTCGTCAGTGTTGGATAAGAAATCCTGAACCCATGATTGTATGGTTGGGATTTTACCTTCAGCGGCGATACGTTTCAAGACTCCAAGTTTGACAAGCCCCACAGCACCAGCGGCTCTTAGGGAAGCCTTCTCACCATACTTTTCTTCCATCCATCCCAGGAAATTTTCCTCAGCCTCTTCATACTTCTTGCGGTTGGAAATACATACAGGCAGGACAGTTCTGATTTTGGGTGGCAATTCCTTAGCCACGTCTACTTTCATTCGGCGTATCATGAATGGGGCAACCCGCTCATGGAGTTCCTTTAGATTGGAATTGCCGCTGAAGTCCCATCCCCTTCCCCGGAACCCAGGCTTGGGGTCACAGTATCTGAAAGCATACTTCCAGAAGGAATTGAACTCACCCGGTGCTACCAGATTGAGTGCGGAGTAGAACTCAGCAGGGTTCTTCTCAATGGGTGTTCCGCAAGCAAGAATGAGGTGGGGAACTCTCCGGCTGAGTTGGATAGTTGCTTTGGTTCTGAGGGCCCGGGGGTTTTTTATGTAGATAAACTCATCTATGATGATAGCCTGTGGTTTCATCTGTTGTAGCAAATCCACCCATGGAAAATTAGGCCGGATACACTTTCTTCTTTGGTCATTGGGCCAAAGGGCTTCTGAGAGGATTTCATAGTTGATGATGATAAGAGGTATTTGGGGAGTGTATGGTTGGGTTCCTTCCAGAACTTCAGCTGTCCTTCCGGCGTGCTCTTTGAATTGTTTCTCCCACTGATACTTTACGTTGGCGGGACAAACCACTATCACACGGGAGATTTCTGGGTGTATGGCCAGCCAAGCCATTGCTTCATAGGTTTTTCCTAGCCCCATATCATCCCCAAGTATCCCACAGCCCTTGTTCTTTTCCAAAAACCGGACGGCCCTGATTTGGAATTGTTTGGGTGGGGTGATGAGGTTTTGCCTGATTAGGCTTTCTATCGACTCAGGCATGTTTCTATCTCGGTGAAAGCCCTTGTCACCCGGCTCATAGGCCAGTCTAGAACGTCTACTAGATAGGCCATTAGGTTGGCACGACGTTTGTTCTGTGTCCTTCCCCTTTCCGAGGATATTTCCGCTATTAGGTCATGCGGGGCGTCAGCTATTATGTGGAGTAAAGTGGCTCCTTCTTCTCCTACCTCATCTATCAGGTTCTGTAGCCAGCTGGGTTTGGTGTGGAGGGATGTTGGGCAGTGAAGGGCATTACCCTGTTCCCACTTTTCTATCTGGTCAGAACATGCTATCTCCCGGCGGTCCGGTCGGCCATTTGCCCAGTGTTCCCGGATGTTAGGACAGTGAGGATGACGGCCTTTGGTGTACACTTCCTGAAGGTGCCAAAAGACTTTTTTCCACAGCCATGATTTCAAGCTGGAGAGTGAAGGAGAATGTTTGAAGCTTGTGTAGATGAATATAACTAAAGCAAACTCAGCGTGGTCTAAGGTTTCCTCCAATGGCCTGTTGTATTTGGAGGAGAATCGCCGGGCAACTGAGAGTGCCACGGAACGGTGCTCAAGGAACATTATCTCTTTGTCGTGGTCCGTCATATCTTATTCCTTTTCCTTTTTGGTGTCAAACCAATATTCAAATGTCATTCTTATTCCTTCTTGTAGACTGATGGTGGGGGACCATTCAAGCATAGACATAGTGAGCCGTATATCTGCCTGTGAATGTTGGATTTCATTGGGAAGTGGGTTAATCCATACTTTTTTTGTTTGGCATTTCATGGTGTGGTTGAAGATTTCAATGAGATGTTTTACTGAGGTAGATTTCCCTGTACCTATGTTGAAACGGTGTCCCTGAAATCCTTGTGGGTGATGCATAGCTTTTATACAGGCTTCCACGACGTCTGAAACATAGATAAAGTCCCGGCTCTGTTCTCCGTTTCCGTTGATGGGGAAAGGTTTGTGTTGGAGGAAGGATTGGCACAGTTTGGGGACAACTCCTTGTACCTGTCGGGGCCCATATACGTTGAAGAATCGGAGGGATACCGTTTTCATTCCATAAAGACTGAATATCCTCAGGTAGTTTTCGCTGTTCAATTTGTAGACAGCATAAGGAGAAAGTGGAATGGGTATCATAGTTTCACTGACTGGTTTGTAGGAACTCTTATACACAGAGGCTGAGGAGGCAAAGATGAAATTGGGCACTCCGGCTTTGAGTGCTGCATCAAGGAGTACAAGTGTCATATGGTCACCATTGAGATGATAGAGGAGAGGAGAGGTAAGGGAATCTTGTATGCTTGAGGTGGCGGCTAAGTGGAATACTACATCTATGTCTTGGGTTGCTATCTTTGCAATCTCTGTGTCATACAAATTTCCATAGATGAATTCTCCCTTGTCAAACTGTTCTACATTTACATTGTTGCGTTTCCCGGTGGAGAGGTTATCTACTACTGTAACTTTCTTGACACCCGGGTCCTTCATCAGCCTATCCACCAGATGGCTACCTATGAACCCGGCTCCCCCTGTCACCAGCACTCTCATTCCCTTTTTCATGTTGGCTTTCTCCTATTGAAAGTATACTAAGTATAACCCCGTCCAGAAGCGAGTAAGTGGATGGCCATGGCAATCCCGTCCTCCACCTGTCTTTTTTCCTTTGGGGTAATACAGTTGGAACAGATGTTGCCAAGACGGGTTTTGAGGCTACTGTCACCATGAATAGCTTTCTCAGCAGTGAGGATAGGCCGTCCACACCTCTTACAAGCTACTTGCATTAGTTTTATCATGACTTTTCCCTTTTTTTCCTGTTCTGCCTTTTTCGGGATTGAGGCGAGGAATGTTTGTGTGTTCTTTGCTGGTGATAAATGCTTCTTTGGATGATATACCACTTTGCAGTATGGGCAACGCTTTCCTTTTACTTCACCTTCGTATTTTATCTCATTTCTCCCTTTTTCTTTGGGTGGGTCTTTTCCCATCTCTATAACTACTATAACTTATATATCGGCTAAAGCGAGTAAAAAATTAAGTTTTTCTTGAAATTCTTTTTCAGAGAGAAAATGGAAGAAATCTGGGAGGAAGTCAAAAATAATTTCCTCAAAAAGAAAGCGGGATGCCTTATAATAGTTAAACAAAACTTTAGTTTTGTTTAAGAGTAAAAAGTATTGAATACTAAAAAGTGAATACTAAAAAAGGATTGAACTGTGGAGAGACAGATGATGGTGGAAGCTCGTAGACAAAGGAAATATAATCTCCTGTCCCATCCACCCATGCCTAAGCTAAGGAAGCGTACAAGGCCGTTCAGGAAGAAGAATGTGGTGTTGGCTGCCATAGCCAGAACAAGAGGATACTGGACGGAATTGGCAGAGGAACTTCCGTGTGGGGTAAATACTATATACAGCCAGCTACACCAGCCTGGATGGGAGGATGTATTGGAGAGGTTCCGCCAACAGAAGGAAGTGGCTGTGGGAAGGATTAGGAAGCGGTTCTTTGACATAGCCGAATTCAGCGTGGATGCTAATGCCAGTAGATTGGCCGCACAGGAAATCCTACAGAAGCTGGACCCTGATTTCCAATCCAACAACAAAGTCACTATTGAGGGCGGTCCTAACCCAATCAAGGTTCAACATGTGGTGCTAAACATCCCGGCTGAGATACTCCAGTACCCGGTAGAAACACGGATGGCTGTGTTGAAGTATATGGAGCAGAAGGAAAAAGAAATGGGCACCCCAAATGAATAAGGGAGCACAAGTTATTACTAAAGATGAATTAGAGCGTTCCATTTGTCGGGATAGCTTCTTTTGCTTCCTCAAACGGTTCTGGAGCATTGTTGTTCCAGAGGCTCCGGTGTGGAACTGGCACATCGAGTTTATCTGTAATGAAATGCAGAAGCTGGCTGAAAGGGTTTTCAAGGGCTTGCCTAAAGAGTATGACCTGTTGATAAACGTTCCTCCCGGCTCCACCAAGTCCACAATCTGTTCCATTATGTTTCCAGCTTGGGTATGGATACGGATGTCTACTATCAGAGTGATATGTAGTTCATACTCTTACCCACTTGCCTTGGAATTATCCCGCAGGTCCCGTGATGTGGTACAATCAGAAAAGTATATGAAGCTGTTTGGAGGTTTGGAACTGCGTGAAGACCAAAATACAAAAGGGTATTATGCCAATAAGGATGGAGGCTACAGATTTTCTACCTCCACAGGAGGTTCAGTGACAGGTTTCCACGGCCATTTCCTGATTGTGGACGACCCTTTGAACCCGGAAGAAGCTGTGAGTGAGACAGAGTTGAGAAAGGCTAATGATTGGATAGGCCGGACCCTGTCCACAAGAAAAGTTGACAAGGCTCTTACTCCTACAATATTGATAATGCAAAGGCTCCATGAAAATGACCCTTCAAATCTTATGATGGAAAGTGTGGGGAAGCCGGGTGTAAAAATACGTCACATCAATCTTCCAGCTGAGATAAATGAAGATAATGAAAAGGAAGTGCGTCCACGGAGTTTAAAAAGAAAATATATCCATGGGCTTCTTGACCCTGTTAGGATGAGTCGAGAGATTTTAGATGAGGCTCAATCCAAACTTCTGGAATATGGATATGCTGGGCAATTCCTACAGAGGCCTGTTCCCTTGAGTGGTGGTATGTTCAAGATTGACAAGATACATATTGGTCTTCCTCCTTCCCACTGGCAACGACTGGTAAGGTTCTGGGATAAAGCTGGAACTGAAGGTGGGGGGGCTTATACTGTTGGAGTGTTGATGGGATTGGATAAGGAAAATCATTTGTGGGTACTGGATGTCATCCGGGGGCAGTGGGACACAGGAATGCGGGAAACCCTAATCAAGCAGACAGCCCAGATAGATGGCACCAGAGTGGAAGTGGGAATTGAGCAGGAACCGGGAAGTGGTGGAAAGGAATCGGCACAGAACACTAGTAGGAACCTGCGTGGGTTTATTGTTACAATTATCAGACCTACTGGGGACAAGGTGCTCCGGGCCAAACCTTACTCTTCCCAAGTGAATAATGAGAATGTGTATTTGGCTTCGGGAGAGTGGAATAGGACATATATCAATGAACTTGCTTTGTTTCCGAATGGGCGATATAAAGATCAGGTAGATGCTAGTAGTGGAGCTTGTACTTTGTTGACAGGCCCACGTGGACGTATAGGTGTATGGTAACTACTGGTTCAAAAGGAGTATACAATGGTGGAGAGAGTGAATAAGATAGCTGTGTTGAGAAATGCTATGGAAGGAGAAGCGGAAGATAGGGCTGTGGTACGGGATATGGTAAGTAATGCTAGCCTGTTGCGTTCTAATCTGCTATCCAAGCTGATTGACTCCCGGAGAGATATTGATGATGAGTGTGGTTACCCCAAAAATATTACATCTGCCCAGTACAAGATGATGTTTGACCGGGAAGGGATTGCCAATAGGGTGGTGACAATCTATCCGGAAGAAACATGGGGCAGGGACCCTGAAGTGTTTGAAAATGAAAGCCCTGATGAGACGGAGTTTGAGGGGGCTTTCAAGAAGGTTGAAAAAGAATTTCAGCTGTGGAGTTATCTGGCTAAGATAGATGAAATCAGTGGGATAGGCCGGTTTGGTGTTCTGTTGTTAGGGATTGATGATGGGAAGGACCTGAAGGAGCCTGTGGAAGGGGTAGACAAGGTTGGGAAGAAGGTAGGAAATATCCAGCACAAACTCCTCTACTTGAGGGCGTTTGATGAAAGTCTGGTGACAGTGAAGGAAGTGGAAAAAGACCGCACTAACCCAAGATATAGCAAGCCCATTTCTTACTCAGTCACCTTTGATATTGAAACAGCTTCACAGGAACAGGTGGTTCACTGGAGCCGTATTATCCATATTGCTGACAACCGGCGATCCTCAGAAGTCTATGGTACGCCAAGGATGCAGGTGTTGTTCAACCGTTTGTATGACTTGAGGAAGATTGCTGGTGGTTCTGGTGAGATGTTTTGGAAAGGAGGCTTTCCCGGATATTCATTTGAGATGGCACCGGATGCCAAGCCTCTAACGACTGATGAACTGGATACTTTGAGAGAAACGGTGGCAGATTATGCCAATGGGCTTCAGAGATACTTAACCCTTCAAGGAGTTACCACTAAGAGCATACAGTCCCAAGTGGCGGACCCCAAGAGCCACATAGAAGTACAGCTGGAGATTATCGCCATTGCTATGGGTGTTCCTCAGCGTATATTCATGGGTTCGGAACAGGCCAAGTTAGCATCCATAACTGACTCAGCAACGTGGAACAAGCGCATCAACAGACGCCAGACCAAGTATGTCACTCCTTACATTATCCGTCCCGTTGTGGATAGACTGATAGCGTTTGGGGTGTTGCCGGAGGTAGCGGAGTATGATGTTGATTGGCCTGACCTTGAATCATCTTCAGACTTGGACAAGGCGGAAGTGCTGGCCAAGATGACAGAAGCCTTTGCTAAGTATGTCGCTGGGGGAGTGGACATGCTCATTCCTCCTGAGCAATTCCTGATAA
>Ga0210043_1002738_pt1 | contig 11213 bp, 12 predicted proteins | sample CryGeymet201501t_FD_183990 | JGI IMG/M metagenome (GOLD analysis project Ga0210043, IMG submission 183990) | Groundwater microbial communities from Crystal Geyser aquifers in Utah, USA - Crystal Geyser metaG 2015-01t (SPAdes) (version 2) | ecosystem: Environmental > Aquatic > Deep subsurface >... | reverse complement strand
CTGCTGTCTTCAACGGTGCGTTCACGAGCATCACTGCATATGATAGCACTTCGGTCTATCTGTGTAGTGCATCTCACACGACCTCTCAGGGTACTTCCAATCCCAATGCTCCCAGTGCTGGCACTGACCTCTCTGTTGCCGCGCTGAAGGCTTCGATGGAGAGGTACATGGGGCTGTTGACGGATCGGGATCTGAAGCTCCAGATGATGCCGAAGTTCCTCCTCGTATCGCATCTGAACTGGTTCAATGCGCAGGAGATCCTCAACACTCAGTACGTGACTGGGGCTAGCTCTGGTGGCGAGATCAGCTCCATCGTCTCGATGTATGGAGATAATGTCGTCACTCAGATGGGTCTGGTTCCGATCAAGTGGAACTATCTGACTGACACCGATGCGTGGTTCACTCTCGCCCCGAAGGGTCAGCATAAGCTGAACTTCTTCTGGCGTCGGACTCCGGATTTCGTTTCTGGGACTGATGAGAGAGCTGGCATTGCCTGGTTCGGAGTAACTGGTCGCTGGGTCGCAGGGGCGACTGACTATCGTGGGATCGACGGATCTGCTGGGGCTGCGTAGGTTTTCAATCATTGAAATAGAAGGATCAAAACTGATGATTGGTGTTCTTCTTTTCAGTCGATCTCCGAGGACTTCTTCTTGGGCCGCTGTTAGAGGCTCCAAGGAGATCCTTGTGAGTGGAATGAGAGATGGAGATTTGGTAAGGATTAGGTTCAAAGGGAATAGTCATGATGGGGTGGAGTTCATGGCTATGGGGGATTCTAAGTTTGAGATCCCTGATGGCACAGAGCAGATTCAAGCTCAACATGAAGAAGCTTCTGGCGGCGATGTCTGCGTGGAGATGAACTAATGGGTCGAATGATTCTGACTGCTTTTGAGAGTGAGCTGGAGTCGATGTTGGGAGGTAGGAGTATTGGTAATACTCGTATCGACCGTTGGCTCTTGATGGCAGTTGATGAAATCACGGGAGCAATTGATTTTGAGAGTCTTCTCGAAACCCAATCAGTCTCGACAGCGGATGGAACTGTAAGCTATAGCCTAGATGCAAACTGCGTTGGGATTAGTACTGTCTTCGATACCACTAATGGAAAGAGACTTCTTTGGACTCCTCCTCAGAACTTCATGGCGTATGATGATACGACAGAAGGGAATCCAAAGATCTACACTCGCTTTGGAGGGAAGGTATATCTTTGGCCTACTCCAGACGATGTGTATACAGTGAAGGTTCTCAAAAGAATTCAATATGGGGTTTGGACAACTGGGGCTCTCGGACTTCCTAACCAGTGGGATCCTGTTATCCTAGCTCTTGCTGCTCACTACGGCTTTGGAGCGTTGGAGGAGCTCGAGCAGAGTGCCTTCTGGTTCAATCGAGCGATGGCTTTGATCAGATCCAGAAACACCGACTACGAGAACGACTCTGATGCTGAACCTCTCCCCATTATGGTGGTGAATAGCTGGGAGGATTTGATGAAGATGAAGGACTCTGACTACCTCTCCTAATGCCTAGATCTGACAACGATCCTGGAGTTCGATTTGGAGGGTCTCTTCAGAAAGAGACCTTTACGGAAGGTCTAGCTCAGGGAGAGCAGCCTTCCTATGGAGATACTCCAATCTTTCGCAATGATGGGTGGAGTTTTGAGCAGCCTGCTAGCTCTGCCATCAATGCGAGGATGTGGGTTGTTGTGGATGAGGTTACTGAGACCTTGGATCTGTATGTCAAGGTATCAGGGCCAGATAGTATCTTCCCATGCGATCTGACTCTGTATGAGGAAGTTCCAGAAGCTGGGTATGAGATAGATCTAGACGGGGTAGGAACAACAGTCCATACCTTTACAGTTAGTGCTGAGACGATCGGTCCGACTGGGGGAGGTACTGATACTGAGTATACAGGTCTGAGTGACTTTGCTCTACCCAAGACAGGGTCTCTCAGATTCTATGGAATCCTAACCCTCCCCGACGAGAATCAGATATCTCTCTTCACCATGGGAGATCTAGGTCTTGATCCTGGAGGGTCGGTTAGTGTTCTAGACTACGTAGTCCGACCGACTCTCAGAATGGAGTACGATGATGATGTGGTTAAGATCGTTGTTACGACTCCTATTGGCACGAAGACGTACTCAGGTCTCAGTGGTGGAGGTCTTGCGACGTATCAAGTAGGGGTTGATACCACTACCGGAGGTACAGAGTCAAATCTATCTCCTGAGGAGGAGAGAACAGGGTATAAGGTTCAGTACTATGGAAGTGCATCTGGAGGAACTCCCTTCACTCCGTTTAGCGGATCTCTCCATGGACCTATAGCGAAGGTCCCTGCGTTGGTGCTTGAGGATGCATACGAGAGCGAAGCCAATATCGAGCTGAATCCAGATGCTACAGCTGTAGATGGGTATACAGGGAGAAGTACATTTGGAACTTGGGCCCAGATCACTGGAGGAGCAGGAGAGAGTTTCAATACAGACTACACCTCCACTATTATTACTCTCAAGTTCGCATATGGAGGATCTTCTTGGTCTCATATTAGGAGGGGTATTGTCCTTGCAAACGTTGCAGCGGGGTTACCTCTAGGGACAGAGGTAACTTCTGGCTACTGGACTTTCCACCCCCTTTCCACCCCTACCGATAACTTTGGTCAGAGCCTGGTCCTCACTAATGCTCCAGTTACAGCGTATACGTCTCTTATCGCAGCAGACTATGCTCTCCTAAAGGCTGCTCCAGTAGAACATGGGGTGGAGAGGATAGCTCTAGCCGACATCGTATCTGGGACAGACTTCTCCATCAATCTAAACGCTACAGCTCTCACAACTCTAAACTCCACAATTTTGAGTGGGAATGTGTTTGAGAGTGGTCTGTTCTTCAGTAGCGATTTCGACGATGATGAACCAGTCTCTCCTCCAACAGCAGAAGATCAAGTTGTTATTGCTTCTGTGAATCATGCAACTGCTGCTTTCAGACCAACTCTCACTCTAGTTTATGGCGGTGGGTATGCGATAGTTATTCTCCGTATGTCTGATCCAGATGCTTTGGTTCAGACTGTGGAGTATAAGTATAAAGTCGGAGCTGAGAATTGGACAGCTTGGGCAGAGTATCTCAGCGGAAGCGAGGCTAGAGCTCAGACTCCTGAGGCAGATGGGACTTATATCTTTGACTCATTCCCAACTCCTCCTATCAAGATTGGTATTGTGGAGAGTCCCCTCTCTTATGTCCAAGCTAGACTCGGGTATCAGATTGATGGGGAGACTATCTACACCGATCCGATGCAGAGTCCAGGCTTTGATTCAGGGAAGAGACCTAACCTTACAATCGTAGCTACTGCTGATAAGAACTGGAATGGGTATGCAAAGGTAGATGGAGACTTTGATACGAAGTCTATCAAAGTGAAAGTAGCAGTAGGAATTGAGCCGAGTATCCCTACCATGGCTGAGATTCAGGCAGAGACTGCTATCAATGGGAGAAACTTCTCACCAGATGACTTGGCTTCTTACCATGCTGATCTTCCATCTCCAATAGCAGCAGGGGAGAAGATGATAGTATCTGCTCTTGGGTATAGTGCAATAGATGCTGGAGGGTTGGAAAGTACTAACATCGTATCTGACTTCATAGCTAGACCTACTGAATTTGGAGGTAGTGATCCTCAGATAGATTCTCTATCTGTCTCTGCTGCTGATGACACATCAGGTGGTGTTGATGTTACTGCAACATGGACTTGCTCTAATGTAGTAGATGCCACTCATGATATGTATGTGAGGGTAGATCTACCTCCATCTTATGGTGTCTACAACGATGCGACTAACACATCTCCTGATAATGGTGGAGCAGGAGGTAATACTGAGATCATACCCTTCGGAGGATATGGCCAGGGGGGAGTGAATGAACTCCCTACTAACACCAGATTCAAAGTAACTATCATATTAAAGGCTGGAGCCACAGAGCTGGATTCAAGGGTTGCCTATGCCCCTGGGTATACTATCTAAAAATGACAAAGGAATTTCCAGATATGGAGGATTCAGTCAGCGAAATTCTCTTGCGTCAGTTGATTGCGACTCTGTCGGAAGTAAAGAGCATCCAGAATAAGAACTCTGATTCGCTGAACTCTGTCATGATTGGGATGACGGAGTTGACAATAACACAGAAGTCTCAACAGGATAGGCTTAACTCCTTCTGGAAGATTGAGTGGGCAAATCTAATCAATGATTCGTCTGAGTTGACAGCGAGAGTGTCTATGATCGAAAGACAATTATCTAGAGGGGAAGGAGAGAACTTGTCTGGAAAGGTAGATAGGCTAGAGAAAGAGTTGGAGGCTATGAAGAGTTTCAAGTATCAGATACTTGCTACCTCTGCTGGGGGGTCGATAGTTGGTGGAGCGGTTCTTTGGTTCGTGATGAACTTTCTTCTCAGGTAGGGCTATGTTCACTTGGCCTCAAGGGTTTGAGACTAGATTCTTTGACGTTAGGGAGTTCGATCATCCAGAGTTGATGGATCCTAATTTCATCAAAGATCTAGATCTTCTCAGAGAGAGGTGCGGATTTGGAATCAAGATCCTCGATGATGCTAGGACAGAGAGTGATCTGAGGAGGTTGTATAAGAGAGAGATTGAACTCGGACTTCCTTGGCCTAAGGATTCTGCACATCTCTTCATCCACAATCAGCTGGTCAGAGCTGTTGATTTTAGACCTCTCTATCCTACAATAGGGGATGGCTGTGACTTGCCTTATGAGGGGAGAGAGTTGATTCTGGTTAGTGAGATCATTAGGATGTATAAAGATCGAACCTGGATAAACTTGGGCCTTATTGTTGAGACCAAGCATATTCATGTAGATGACTGCCCTCGAATCGCCAGTCGTAGGCCTCTTCTCTCAACCGGAGAGAGTCGATGAGATACGAGGATTCAGAAGAAGATCTGAAATACTACCGATTCATCAGATACTCCAAAGCGGCTGCAGGGATAATCTTCGCCATGGCATCTTTCATCTTGGTGATTAGGCTGGACGGTGCTGAGGATCATAGGTACATGATTGCCGGGTTAGTCTCCATGGGAATTATGTCAGGGATAATCTTCGCCATGGCATCTTTCATCTTGGTGATTAGGCTGGACGGTGCTGAGGATCATAGGTACATGATTGCCGGGTTAGTCTCCATGGGAATTATGTCAGGTATCATGTTTGATGTGAAAGGGGTCACTGGAGTGGTGGAGACTATCGTCGAGGCTCTCCCTTGGACACCAAAGAAACCGGAGATTTCAGATGAAAAGTGAAGTCAGAGTTACAGTGGATAGTATCAAGTTCATCAATCTTCCAACTCTAAAGAGTTCAGCATCTATGGTGAAGTTCTTCCTTCTCGAGCTGAGGAAGAACACTAGCAGTTGGAATTTGTGGAAGAGACTTGCTATCAACACTGTTATCGAGATCCTCGATATCCTGGATGGAGAGCTGTGAGCAAGGATAGATTCTCTAACCCTGGGTTGCAGATCAGAACGCAACCGCCTAAGCAGTATAGGATTGATAAGTTGGATTATGGTCTGATCGCAGCAATGAATCCGAAGAAGTCTCCACAGGGTTCAGCAACTGCTATAGACTCAATCCGATTCGATCAGCAAGGGCTGAGGCCAGACTTCTCTCTCTCTGCAATGTCAACGGCTCTTTCTAAGAAGGTCCAGGGAATCCATAATCATATCAAGGGGACAGGAGCCTACCCTGCTCTTAGCAACAGACTTGTTGTTGTTCAGGGAGAAGCAGGGGAAGATATAGACCTGATGATCTGGAGTGGATCTGCCTGGGTTGATAGTGGAACTATCTGGACTGCAGCGCAGAGTACAACCTTCTCTGGACTCCAGTACTTTGCAATCAGAACAGTCTTGGAGACTTTGTTCTTCTGCACCAACACTGTAGCATATCCAAAGTATTGGAACGAAGGGGCTGGAACCTTTCTAGCTGTCACTAACCTTGGGTATCATAGAGATGTGGTTGAGTTTGCAGATCGAGCAGTCTACCTTGGATCTCAAATCAATCCGACTAATATTCAGTTCTCAGTCTCAGGGGATGTTACAGATGTAAGTGGAGTGGGTTCAGGGTCGTTAGATCTAATTGGAGGGCCTAATCTGTCTGTCGATCAGATCATGGGCGGTGCAAAGATCGGATCTAACTTGGCAGTCTTTCGCCAGCGCTCGGTTTATAGAGCCTTCAAAACTGGGAATATAGATCAAGCTATCGGGGTAGTTCCTTGGCTGGATGGGATAGGGACAGAGTCTCAATTCTCCATCATTGCAACTCAGACAGGGATTCTCTTTCTAGGCAATGATAAGATGCCATACTTTCTAACCGAGGGAGGCATTAGACCTGTTGGGCAGACTATCTACTCTTGGCTGAGAGATGTTCTAGATGTTGGAGCTGTGGATCTTGTAGACAGTGTATATGACCCTGTAGATCAAGTGTGGCATCTGGGTATTCCAGAAGGCTCCGTAGGCAACATCACAGCAATTGTGTCTTTGGATCTAGGGAGATTCCTAGCTACAGGAGAAGAGTCCTGGCGCTATCGGACTCAAGCGGCTAACCGGATAGGGTATACTACCTTCTAATGACAAACGTAACTCTCCCCCTAGATAGACCCTCTGGTGAACCAACTCTCATCATTGCTAACACCAGTGATCAGATCTATCAGATGGATAGAGGTAGTGTTGTATCAACTGGATATGTTGTTGTAGGTCCGCTGATTCCTCCAGATACTCCTCTCGGATCTCCTTTCACTCTGAGACAACTCTTTCTCGAATATATCTCAGATGAGAGCGGAGGAAATATCATTTTGAATTTCTCCACTAATGGAGGTTCGAGCTTTGGATCGAACTTCACCATCGCAGTGGCTGATACCAATGGAGAGATCAAGACCGAATCTGTTGCCCCAGAGGTCTATGGGCGGGATATTAGAGTGAAGATCACCCTGCCTGCTCTCGTAACGTTGAGAGTTGTAGCCCTCGAACCTGTAATGGTAGTTCGAGGAAACCCGTAGTATTTCAAGGATTGAAAGAGATGATTATCCTAACGACTGTTGATGAAGTCAGTGGGAAAGATATCAATGTAAACCTTCTCCATGAACTGGGGAATGGGGATATGAGTCCAGAGAAGGTGAGAGATATCTGGCTATCATACTCAAAACATGATGAGCTTTTCTCTGACACAACAGATGGGAGTTTTGAGATCTTCTTCGATGTATTGACAGATCCGAGATCTATCTGGTTTGAGTTGGAGGATGTGGAGAGTGGGATGACTCTTGGAGTTATGAGTGTGAGTAGAATCATCCCAGGGTTTGATGCTTGGGGGCATTTCGCTATTTGGAATGGGAAGGCTAGGGGGAAAGAGAAGATCATTCTAGGCTTGATGTCTTTGATCTTCGAGAAGTACCGAATTCATCGGATGAGTTGTGAAATCCCTGCGCATCAGAAAGGGGTTTCTAGGTTTATCAAGAGACTTGGCTTCAAAGAGGAAGGAGTTAGGAGAGAGGGTGTTTTGAAGAAAGGCTCTTGGGTAGATATGCTCATGTTTGGTATGGTGGAGAGTGAACTCGAGGAGGCTCTAAATGGGTGACACGTTGAAGGGGAAAGAGATCTCTGGAACTCCAATGGAGACCAGAGGAGCAGCCTCTACGCTTGCTCAGATGCTTCAACAGTACATGACTGGGGGAGGTGCTGCACCTTTCCAGAGGATGCAGACAGACTCTATCATGAACCTCCTTGGATTCAATCCAGGGAGTGTAGGTCTAGGAGATGCTATTACCTCTAGCCTCGCTGACCCGTCGAAGGCAACAAGCGGACTGTTTGCATCACTTAAGCCTTTTGAGGAAGAGGCTACCAATCGAGCTATTGCTGCTAATAATGAGGCATTTGGAAATCTGGGAGGAAGGTTCAGCTCTAATCTTCTCGCAGGGCAGTCTAGAACTCTCCGAGATCTAAATATGGGGTTTGAGAAGACTCGAGCGGACGCTCTCCTCGGAGCTGATGCGAATAGGAACAACGCTATCGCATCTATTCTCCAGAGCCTGATTGGAGCAGGGAATGTAGGGTCGAATAACACTTCTGCTTTCCTCAACTTCCTCCAGCCTGGATCTCCAGCTTATAAGCCTGGGATTCTGGGAGATCTGATCGGAGCGGGTGGAACTGCAGCGGCTGCATATGCGGGAGGAGGGGTCTGAAATGCCAGTCAACGTTATTCCCAACACTACTGGCGAAGGCATCCGTCATGCATCGGATCAGATCTTCCAGGCAGTTCTTCAGAAGAAAGAGAGAGAGCTGAAGTCAAGGCAGCTTGACATTCAGGACCAAGACCAAGCGATGAGGAATCTTCTCGCTGTCACTCCTTTTCTTCCCGAAGGGGCTAGTGTTGCAGACCAGCCTTATCTGAGAGATCTCCTCGATCGAGCCATTCCTGAGTTCAAAGGCCAGGATATCTCAGGCCTTATTCCGAATAAAGAGACCCTCGATAGCTTCCTCGATACTGCAACGAAGGAGATCTATCGAAATCGAGGGTCTAGTGATCCAGACTTCCAGAGGTTGATCGCTGCGAGAAGGGGTCTTGGTGCTACGACAGAGGCTGAGAGAGGCGCTGCAACTGGTGCTAATATTGCAGAGGCTGGGTTAAGGGAGTCTAGAGCTGAGATCTACATGGACAGCTTCAATCAGCTAGTTCGAACCCCTGAGCTGATGGATAACATTGCTAGGTCTGCCTTCGGACAGGATCCGAAGTTTTCTGTAGACCTCGGCGGTGGGCAGAAGATCTCCTTTGACTCCAACAAAGCTGCAGACCTCTGGCTTGGATTGCAGAGACTCTCTATTGATAGTGCTCAGGTTGGGGTACAGTCAAGAGCAGGTGATCTTGCTGCAATGAAGCTCTCGATGGAAGAGATGAAGCAATCGAGGGAGGCTCTCTTCGGAATTGCAGAAGATCTCGGCATCGGGTTGTCGAAGGAAAATGCAGATAAGATCATCATATCTTATCAGAATTCAGTTGGAGCAGGAACTGATGATTGGAATAATCTCTGGGGTGCATATCAGGAAGCAGGGGATTCAGACTCCCTCCAGCTGATGTCATCTCTAATGCAATCAGTCAGAGTGGGTCAAGAGAACATCAATAACGTTCTAGGTCAGAGTGAGGCAGGGAGATCTGTCCTCACTGGTATTGCTCTTCAGAATGCTCTGGCAGAGAATCTTCCTAAAGATGTTGTAGCTCCTCAGACTGATGCGATTCTTCGATCTCTTGAAGATGCAGGACTCTCTATCGGACTTGAACCGGGGAGATCTGGAATTGGCGGAATCATGGGTCCTAGGATTTTCAAGCTGAAAGGATCTCCTGAGGCTAGAGATCCTGAAACTGCTCTCGACCTTGCAGCGTTGAGGGAGACCGATCCTGGAATGGCAGAGGATGTTCAGATCGCTATCAATCTCCTAGCCAGAGGTCAGAGCCCAGAGAGCATCGCTCTCGGATTTGGATCTAATGGTCAGAAGATCGTATCCATGGCACAGCAGCTTTCATCTAAGCCTGAGGGTAAGAAGTGAGCAAAACCGAACAAGACATTCAAGCTCTAATTGATGCAGAGCGGAAGCGTCTAAGGGGGGAGGCTGTAGAGACTAACTCCCTACAACATCAAGGGCCTAGCTCTACTGAACAACAGGTTGCTGATCCTCAGATGGCTCAGATGATTGCTGAGGAGAGATCTAAGCTGATGGTGGAGGATGAGAGGGCAAGACTCCAACCGGCTGAAGATAAGGCTGGGTTCTTCGAGAGCACTGGAGATTATCTTGCTCTATCTCTGAAAACAACCCTGGGTATGGCAGACTATCAGGATCAGGCTAGGATAGCTCTAACCGGAGCAGGGATAATCCAGACTGCTATTCTCGAGCCTGCTCAGGCTATCACTCAGATCCCAGGTCTCTTCGCAGCAAAAGAGATCATGACAGACAGGTGGGCAGAATACCTCTCCCGAGCATCGAAGGGAGCTTTCTCTGAGTCTGAGAAGTTCGCTATGTCGATGGGCTTGGATGCGAGAGAAGTTGGGGAGTATAACTCCATCGGGAGGTTTATCGGATTCACAGCACCTATGATTGCATCGGAGGGGGCTGCTAGCTTCTTGATGAGAGATCCATCGAAGGTTCTTCGCTTTGTAGAAGTAGGGAACCTGGTGAGGGATCTCTCTGCCGGTGCTATCTACGGTGGAGTACTGAAGCCTGGGGATGATGTAGGGTCTAGGCTCAACCATCTCCTTAATGAGAGCGCAGCTTTCGGAGTTGGGAGGCTTGTTCTCTCAGGCCTGGCCTTCCCCTTCAACGGGTGGAAGTTGCAGCGGTATGTAGATCTTCAGGCTAGAGACCGGATCAAGGAACTCTTGACTAGAATGGCGAATGGAGAGGAGATTGTCTTTCAGATTGGGGATGATTTGGCTCTTCAGATTATCTCCGAAGAGGGTTTCATTCTTGGATCTGCTAGAGCTCAAGAGCTTATCCGAACCCATACGGATGAGAGGGCTCTGATTGCTGGGATTCTTGATGCTCAGACTGGACAGGCTGAAGCTGGGATCGTGAGGAATATTGGGAAGAGTTGGTCTGATGTGCAGGAGATTCTAGGAAAGTTCAAAGAGGAGTTCCCTGCCCTCAAGTTCGACGCTATCAAGGCAGATGAAGGATATCATGTGTACTTTGGATTAAAGGGTCTCTCCAACGCACAGAAGTCTCACTTCAAGCAATTTGGGAGATATCCTGGGCAGAGGGTAGAGAAAGCCGGAGCCTCTTACGAATATGTGAGGCAGGCGAAGAAGGGATATATCACGGTTAAGACTTCTAATGGCAAAGTGGTCAATATCAAAGACACTGATATCACTGATACGTTTGGGATAGTAGAAGAGACTAACAACACAGCGCTTCAGGATCTATATGAAGCCTTTAGGTCTGACCTCCCTCGGATTCAGAAAGATCTCCAGATCACCTCTCGAGCAGGGATGACAGAGGATCAGCTGATTCTGGCTGTGAAGAACGGAACCCTCAAGGTTATCGCGACAGAACGTAGACCTATGGATATAGGGTTTGCTGTTACGTATCCAGAGGAGATCGGAGCCATCACTGATCCTCAGGCCTTCTATCAGACCGTGATGGAGAACGGGATGTCTTTTGCTTCAGATCTACCTGGAGGGAGGGTTACTTCCTTCGATGAGATGGTAGAGCTCTGGGCG
>Ga0210043_1002735_pt1 | contig 11225 bp, 16 predicted proteins | sample CryGeymet201501t_FD_183990 | JGI IMG/M metagenome (GOLD analysis project Ga0210043, IMG submission 183990) | Groundwater microbial communities from Crystal Geyser aquifers in Utah, USA - Crystal Geyser metaG 2015-01t (SPAdes) (version 2) | ecosystem: Environmental > Aquatic > Deep subsurface >... | reverse complement strand
ACTTAAAATAGGTTTAGAATCAACAAAAAAAAGAAAGGAGATCTTCAAAAATGAACGGCATTCCCAAAAAACAGCCCTACCCGGACGACGCGGTGCAATGTGGCGGTTGTGGTGGCTGGGGTTGCGATCTTTGCGATGATCATGGTTGGCTCACGCCGCGCGATCATCCGAATGGCCGACACTGCGAAAACCAAGAGTGTGATATTCCTCTTGCCCCCGACCATATCGCGGTCTATTGCAATGATCAATGCGCGCTGGCCGATATTTAAATCTAGCGCGCCTGATGGCTCACCGTCCCACTAAATCTGCCTAGCGACAGACTGGTGGGACGGCTTTTTGTTTCAATCCGGTCGAATTGTGTTATATTGAGAAAATTATGGCAACCAAGAAAAAAAAGCAAACGCCCAATTCAGCGAAGCGAAGCTCCTCGACCGGCCGGTGGAATCTCTCCGCGCTCTACCGGAGCGACACCGACCCCCAAATCAAACGCGATATGGCCACAGTAAAGCGCGCCAATGACGCCTTCGTGACGAAGTGGAGCAAGCGGAAGGATTATCTCCAAGAACCAAAAGTTTTGCGCCAAGCGTTGGATGAGTTGGAGCGAATCGCGGAGAAACACGGACTGACCGGCAAATACGGTTACTACTTCGGACTACGGAGTGCTCAAGAAGAAGCTAACTCTAAGCTCAAAGCGGTCGCCAATCAGATTACTGATACGGCGGTAAAATTGGAAAACAAACGGCAATTTTTCGAACTCAAGTTAGCTAAAATTCCAGCCACAATTCAAAAAAAGTTTTTGCTCGCGCCCGAACTGAAAAATTATCGTCATTACTTGAAAAAATTATTTGACCACGCCAAACACTTACTTACGGAGCCGGAAGAAAGAATCTTGAATCTCAAAACCGGTCCCGCCCACAGTGATTGGATCGACATGACTTCTACGCTTCTAGCCAAGCAAACTCGGCGCGTGCTCAACGTTAAAGGTAAGCCAACCGAGAAACCTTTTGCCGAAATTATAAGTCTCACTGCCAATATTAAAAAGCCGGTACGCGATCGCGCTTTCGCCGCCATGTTGGAGATCAACGCGCGTTACGCCGAAGTGGCCGAATCCGAACTCAACGCCATTATGCGCGACAAGCAAATCAACGACGAATTGCGCGGCTTCACTCGCCCCGACCAAGCCCGCCACCTGGCCGACGACATTGAGACCGAAACGGTCGAGGCGATGCTCGCGGCCGTCACCGCCGGCTTCCCCATCGCTCGTGATTATTATCGCCTCAAGGCCGACCTCTTCAAGAAAAAGAAATTGGATTATCACGAACGCAATGTGCCCTACGGCCAAATTGAGCAAAAATACCCCTGGCCCAAAGCGACAGCGCTGGTGTCCCAAGTGTTTGGGCGCTTGGATCCCGAATTCCAAACTATTTTTGATCGCTTCGTCGCCGACGGCCGGATCGACATCTTCCCCTACCAGGGCAAAAGCGGTGGCGCCTTCTGCACTCACAATCTTAAGTCCCAGCCCACTTACCTTCTCCTCAATCACACCGACCGACTCCAAGACGTGCTCACGCTCGCTCATGAAGCGGGCCACGGAATCAACAATGAACTAATGCGCGCCGCCCAACCGCCGGTTTACTTCGACACCCCGCTCGCCACGGCCGAAGTGGCCAGCACCTTCTTCGAAGATTTCGTCTTGGCTGAAGTCAGGCGCAACGCCTCGCCCGAATGGGAACTGTCGCTCCGCTTAGATCGCCTCAACGATGAAGTCTCGACCATCTTCCGTCAGGTCGCCGCTTATCGCTTCGAGCAAGCGCTCCACGCCGAATTCCGCCAACAGGGTTACTTGGCTAAAGAAGCGATCGGCAAAATTTTCGACCAACACCTGGGCGCCTATTTGGGCCCCGCCGTCGATCGACCGCAGGGCAGTGAGAATCTCTGGGTCTATTGGTCGCACTTCCGACGTTTTTTCTATGTTTACTCCTACGCTAGCGGTTTGCTCATTTCTAAAGCGCTCCAAGCCAAGGTGCGCGCTAACCCTGAATTTATCAAGGAGGTCAAAAAGTTTTTGGCCGCCGGCTCGTCCGACTCGCCCCAAAATATTTTTGCCCGACTCGGCCTCGATATCACTCACCCCGACTTCTGGCAAACCGGCTTAGACGAAATTAAACAATCGCTCGCTGAAGCTCGCGCCCTGGCCAAAAAATTGAAGAAAATAAAATAAAAAATGAGCGCGCTTGGCACTGTTCGCCTACCTCCATCGCGGCACCCAAACCCTCGCCTTCCGGCTCCCCGCCCGCGACGACCTCCGCGCCCTCTTGCGCCAAACCGGCCCCTTGGTGGCCCCCAGCGCCAATCCTGAGGGTTACCCGCCGGCGACTAATTTATTCGAGACTCAGGCCTATTTTGGCGACCAGGTAAGCTTCTACATCGAGACTGACCGCGCTCCGACCGCCTCACCCTCTCGTTTAATCCGCCTTCACCCCGATGGTCAAATTGAAGTGATTCGACCCTGATTTTGAGCCATTTCTTTTACCCCTTGACTTATAATATTGAATATGATATTCTGAAAGAAGGAGGTACCCGGTAATGGAAAAAATTTATGTCCAAGTCACTTGTTGCGTCTGTGGCAAGTGGCGCCTCGGAGACGAGTGGGTGCAGACCCAACTCACCCCGCCGGAGGGCACCGTGTTAAGCCATGGCTACTGCCCTCCCTGCGCCGAAGAAGCCAAGGAAAAATGGCAAAAAGAGAAAGAGAAGACAGACGCAAGTGTAGAGACGCAAAAATAGGAGAAACCTTGCCCGACAGTCGCCAAGCGACTGTCGGGCTTATTTTTTTAACCGAAAGTAAAAGTGAAAATTTTCAAGCCGGGTTGACTCACAATCAACTCAAGCGTGTGCTTACCCCAAGCCTCAGCCGAGACAATTTCGTACAGTTGATTAGCTTGCACGGTGATGGTTCCGGCCGGTTGGCCGTTGATCAAGATCTTCACTTCGGTCGACTGATCGGCGCCGGCCACTAGATAAACTTTTTTGGCTTGATATTGATAGACGATTTTGTCTCCCGCCTTGCGGTTTTCGGCATACTCCGGATTAATCTGCCAATCTCCGACCAGATAATTTTTTGAATTTGACCCGCGTGACGAACCAAAATAGGTTTCGGGACTGATCGGTTGGCTCGAGCGCGTCTCGGCCAGCGGTTTAGCCGTTCCCATTGGCACCGTCTCGCCCGTCAGACCCAAAATCTGCTTCCGTTCGGTTAAAAGTTCCTGAATTCTCTTTTCCGTTTCTTCGTAACCACCTTCGCCAATGTGATCGTACACAACGTAGCCGTCGATATCGATCAGATATTTGCGCGGCCAATAACGATTCTGGTAAGCGAACCAAGTGGAGTAATCGTTGTCTAAGACCACCGGGAACTTGATCCCGAATTTCTCCACCGCCGCTTGCACGTTGACATAATCTTTTTCGAATTCAAATTCGGGGGTGTGGATCCCAATAATCTCCAAGCCGTGACCGCGATACTTCTCATACCAAGCGTTGAGGTACGGCGTGGTGCGCTGACAATTGATGCAACTGTAAGTCCAAAAATCAATCAAGATCACTTTCTTGCCCACCAGTTCACCAATACTGATACCGGACCTATTGATGAAACCATCAGGCGTGGTGATCTCTTTAGCCAGTTCATATTGCTTGGCTTTATTTGGCGCGGGAGGCAAAACTTTCGGCGCCGAAATTTTAGTCTCGGCCCCGTTCTTGCTTACAGTGGCAATATCGCTTGAGCTTGAAGTGGTGGCGGTTGAGACCGTTCGGGGTGACACGGTGACCACCTCGGCGTTGGAATCGCGCTCGACCCCGAGCGAACCAATATAATAAATCGCGCCGGCGATCAAGATCAACACCACAATTAGAAGGTAAGGTTTGGAGTTAGTCATCATCAGAGAAAGTTAATTTAAAATCAAGCGATTAAGAAAATCGAAATTGGCAATCAGCGTCAGCTTCTCGGTAAACACCAGCACGCCCAAGACAAGCAGGATGGTACCAAAGATCAGGTTGAGATACTTCAGGGCCTTGAGGTGCCGACTGATAAAAGTTTCGGCTTGCGCGGTAAAGGCGCCGACAATCAAGAAAGGAATACCCAAACCGAGCGAGTAGGTCAAAAGCAAAACAAAGGCCGAACCGGGCGCCGTGGCCGCCAAACCCAAGATCAGACCTAAGGACGGTCCCACACATGGGGTCCAACCGACGGCAAAAGCCAAACCGAAGAGGAAAGATGTGAGATAACGAGAATTAAATTTGGTTTTGACGGCAAACTTATGCTCTCGCTCCAGAAACGGCAGTTTGATCAATCCGACCAGATACAAACCGAAGAAGATAATCAAGACTCCACCCAAACGCGACAACCACGTCTGCACCGCGGGCGCCACCGCCAAGAGCAGAGTGTTGAGCAACACGCCCAAGAGAGCGAAAACGGTTGAGAAGCCGAGGACGAAGAAAAAACTGTTGAGAAAAATTGCTCGGCGATTCCCGCCGGCGCCAGTCGTGCTGCCGGCCAAATAGGCCAAGAAGCCGGGAATGATCGGCAAAACACAGGGCGCCAAGAAAGAGACCAAACCGGCCAAGAACGCCACGGGAATGGAGATCTCAAACATCGCTTTATTTTAGCTTTTTAATCAAATTAGGGCAACCCGTGATTTTAAGGTGGTGTTATTTTAGCGTTGGCGCGAACCTTTTTCGAAAGAAATTCGGACGAGGCAAAGCAAAACTATTTTTGCGGGAGGGATGCGCGGCAGATTTTCGGCGGCTATTTTGTTACTAAATTCCATACATCATTAATCTTTGCTAAAATAGTAGTAACTTATGAATAAGGACGATATACAATTAATAGCCCTTGCCAAACAAAATCCCAAAGAGTATGCAAAGCTATACACCAAATATTCTGACAAAGTTTTTAACTATTTTTGGTATCGCACCGGCCATGATAAATCGCTCTCCGAAGATTTGATGCAAGAAACTTTTCTGCGCGCTTTTCAGCATTTAAAGCGTTTCAATAGTCGCGGATATTCATACCTTACCTATCTCATCACTATTGCTCATAACGTTTTGGTGGATCACTATCGCAAGCCGAAGTCGATGCCGTTCGAGGCGATAGAAGATATTCCGTTTGAAATCACTGAAGATTTGGCTAGAAAATCTGATGCCGAGGTCTTGTGGCGAGCAATTCAAGAATTACCACAATCAAACCGTGACAAGCTTCTGATGAAGTACCAGCAGGATATGTCTATCAAAGATATCGCGACCGCCACCGGTACGACAGAAAACGCTGTTAAGCTTTCTCTTTCACGCACGAGGAAGAAATTGAAAGAACATCCATACATCAAGGACATTACAGGTTTTGCTGACAAGAAACGCAAACAAACACAAGCAAAATTTTTGAATACATAGAGCGACACCTTTTTATCTTTTCCGCGTTTATTAGAGCGTGCGAAGCGTGGTTTTTTTAGTATAAATAATATTTATATGATATGAATCACAAAGACCTTTTAAGACACACTACGCTAACGGTTGGAATAGCCTTGGTTACCACCATTTTGACGGGGGCTAATTTTTTAATCTGGGTCAAACATAATCCATCCTCTTTTGTTCAATTAATTACCCCGAACACTCCCACGAATAAAAACGCAGCCTCCACAGCTTTCCTCTATCCATCGGAATCAGTCGTGGTTGATACGGTAAAAAAAGCCAACCCTGCAGTGATAGCCATTACCGTCTCCAAGAATGTTCCCGTGTATGAGGAGTACCTTGAGAGAATGCCAAGTCCTTTTGAGGACTTCTTTGGAGAGGATTTTTGGGGCAATTTTACCGTTCCGCAATTGCGTCAAAAAGGAACGGAACTGCGAGAGGTGGGAGGTGGTTCAGGATTTCTCGTTTCAACAGATGGCTATATTGTCACAAACCGTCATGTCGTAAGTGACGAAAAAGCGGAATATACGGTCTTTACTAACGATGGTAAAAAACACGAGGCGAAAGTGATAGCTCGTGATCCGTCTCTCGATCTCGCGGTTATTAAAATCAATGGGTCCGGCTTTGAGCATCTTTCGTTTGGTGATTCCGACAAACTCGAAATTGGTCAGACGGTAATTGCTATCGGCAACGCGCTCGCGGAATTTAGAAATACAGTATCGGTTGGTGTTGTGTCCGGTCTGTCTCGCTCAATCACCGCTTCCGATCGTATGGGTGGTTTTGAAGCTTTAGATCAATTGATTCAAACCGATGCCGGCATCAATCCCGGGAATTCCGGTGGTCCCCTCATTAATCTCTCCGGCGAAGTCGTGGGTGTGAACGTCGCGGTTGCTGACGGCGCGGAAAATATTGGCTTTGCATTAAGCGCAAATAGCGTAAAAAGTGTCGTAGAGTCAGTTAAAACGACCGGCAAGATTGTTCGGCCGCATCTTGGTGTCCGCTACATAGAAATTGATGAGAAAATTAAGGAGAAAAATAAGCTTTCCGTTGATTATGGTGTTCTTGTCCAACGTGGAGCGGAAATAAGTGATCTCGCGGTGATTCCTGGCTCACCAGCAAACAAAGCCGGTATTGTAGAAAATGACATCATTCTGGAAATTGATGGAATTAAGTTAACATCTGATCAAAGTCTCGCCGCAATTATCAGGACAAAGAAAGTTGGCGATACCGTAACGCTTAAAATAAACCATAAAGGACAGGAGAAAACCGTGACGGCTAAACTTGAGGAAATAAAATGACACCATTTGAGAAATGGCACGTTTAATATGATGTAGACGGAGTGGTCGACCGTCGCTAAGCAGAAATAAACATAGCATGACTTTAGTGAAGCAGATAAGGGAAGATGCTTGGCTAAAGAAATTCATTCGCTCAATTTCTGATGCCACTTAGCATCTCCTCAATACAACTGAATAGCGTGTAATATCCTCGCAAAAAAGCGAGTAGAAGAGAATGGAGATTCTCTGAGGTCTGGGGGGAAAACCAGTCTGGCATCCCCAGATCGTGTGTAGGATCAAAAATCAATCCCTTGTTTGAGGTCGAATACGGGGGACATTACCAGAAATTAACCGCATACAAATATGAAAACAGAAATTCAAAAGAGGGATAACCAAAACCAGGCTTTGTCTCGACGCGATGACTTCGCAAGCCCCTTCTCTCTCATAGATAGATTCTTCGACGATTCTGTGTGGGATCCGTTCAACATGATGACGCCGAGTCTCTGGCGAAGTCGCGGGCTCGGTAATGTCTCGACAACCTTCCCTAAGGTTGATGTTGAAGAAACGAACAATGAAATCAAGGTAACCGCAAATGTTCCCGGCATTGATCCGAAGGACATCAACGTAGAGGTTGGTGATGACTATCTCTCACTATCGGGAAAAATTGACAAAGAAACTAAAAATGAAAAAAATGGTAAAGTCTACCGATATGAGAGAGAGTACGGAGAGTTCAGGCGAGAGTTTTCTTTGCCGGCCCGAGTGAATAAGAATTCAATTATAGCAAAATCCAAGAATGGAGTCCTGACGATCACTCTCCCAAAGTCGGAAGAAGAAATGAAGAAACGCGTCAAGATAGATATTGAGTAAACCAAAAACGCCCCCTGGAGGGCGTTTTTGGTGTTTGGAGTATAACAAAAAAGCCCGCGCGGATTCCTCCCGCAAAAATAGTTTTGCTTTACCTCAAAAATTTCTACTAAAATCCGTTCGGACTTGGTACAATAAACACACCGTTTAGTTTTACTCTGGTGGACATTACAGGATTCGAACCTGTGACCTCGCCGATGTGAACGGCGCGCTCTAACCAACTGAGCTAAATGTCCAATCGCCCTTACTATAATAGATTCAACGAATTTTTTCCACCCAACAATAAAGGCCGCTCGTTTGACACGAACGGCCAGAGCCGAAAACTTTAACTTCAATCAACGGCCGGTTCAGGCCGATTGTGATTCTTGAGCTCGTCGAGAGTGAACCGACCGGTGGCCCAGAAGAACCCTTGCACGAACCCGAGCCAAAGGAAGGCCTTCTCCAGCCGGCCGATCCGCGCGAAATCTTCGATTTGATCCAGCATCAGAACGCAATGCCGGACCCCCTCTTCGGGCAAATCGAGCAATCGGTCGGGAGGATAATCGAGCCAATTATCGCTCGCCCAAGGGTCTCTCTTTAGGACTTCTCGATAGAAATCCGTTACTTCCAAAATTTTTTCTGCCGTCATCGCAACCTCCTTTCGCCGGTTAATTCCGGCATTGCCAAGATTCTTGTTTAAGGCAACGACCCTTGGGAACGGCCAAGGTTTTCTCTCAATCGATCGGCCGCGCCAAATAAAAAATCCTTTCTTTTTTTACTATATCACACTTCCGCCAAAAAACAAAGCCAGCATTTTTTTTGCCCAAAGAGGTCACTGGCCACAGGCTCATACATGCGAATAATATGACGATAAGAGTTAGAAAATAATTCACCGACCAATCTTGCTTGCGATGAAGTAAGTTACAACGGAAACAGAAGCCGCGAGGAGCGCGCCCCACGCCAAATCGACGATAGTTACGAGAAGCGGCCAATCTTTAGCGACCGCAAGATTGGTAAGGTCATAAGTTGCATAGCAAACCAGACCAAACAACGCACCAAACAAAAGCGCGTGCGTCCATGAGCCTTTTTCCATCGCCGGAGCGATAACAAACACGATAAGACCGGCAATAAAAATCAGATAAAAGATAACCGCGGCCGTCCAATTTACATCCGACTTCATAAGCGTGCCAATTTGCGCGCGATAGAAATCCTTAGCGACAAGTCCAAGCCAGATCATGTCGATAGCAAAGAAAACAGGGAGTGCGATTGCGTATAGTTTTATGAACATATTATTTATTGAGAAAAGTTATGGTTAATTGTAATACTGTGGCAAACGTCCCCCACAAAAGATACGGAATGTTGGCATAGACCACCCAACGGAGCTCTGGCACATTATTCCAGACGGCGTAGAGCGCCCAGACGAGCGTGACGACGACAAGGATAATATCAAGCGAAGCGAGGAGATTATTCTTAAGCCCAAACTGGATTGGCGTGAAAGCGAAATTGAAAAGTAGATTGAGTGCAAATAGCAGAACCACGATCCACGGAATCTGATTGGTGAAGGCTTTGTAAAATACCGTGCCAAAAGAGACGGCGATAATCGCATACAGCACCGACCACACTGGTCCAAAGAGCCAGGCGGGCGGTGACCAGAATGGTTTGATAAGTTGTGAGTACCAGTTGGATGTGTTCATAAAATTATTTTATTGGGCAAGTATTTTTACCCATCGCCGCGTAAAATCCACACCAACTAAAGATAGCTTCAAAAAATGCAAAGCCGGAGAAGAAAATGAGGATGGGACTCCACGAGGTGGTGATCGCCCATAGGAGTAATCCCGCGCCGATGGCGAGGCGAAGCAGACGGTCGGGCTTGCCAATATTTCGGGCAACGCCACGAGGAGAATTTTTGGCAAACTTTTTCAAAATTGCGCGGTAGATGAAGCCCGTGATGAAGGCGATAACATACATAATCACGATCAGACCCCAGCCGAAGGGTGACGCGATAAAGCCGATTGGCGATTTGTCAAAAAAGTCTTTCTTAAGCTTGGGGATAATCGTAAGCGCGTTTAGGCCTTCTTTGCCATCAAAGGCCTCTCTCTCACCTATGGCGAGCGAGTACTTGCTATCGTTGTTGCTACTCCACACGCGGATTTCGTAAGTGCCCGCCTCGGCACGGGCTTTGTATTCAGGCCCCATCCAGTAGGTGTCGGCGCCAAAGGGCTCATAAAACTTTTTCCATTCAAAATTTGTACTGTCGAGGAGGGCGATTTCTTTATTGTCTTTTAGCACCACCGCCGAGACGTCCTTCTTCTGCCCAACGATATCCGGCACGAGGACATTGACATAAAGATCAAAGACTTCGCTTGCCTTGATGACATAGACATCCGGCTCGCCCGTGAGCTTGCCATAATATGCTTTAGAGATTTCAGGATCCGTAACCATTGTAAGTCTCTCCTCGGTGATTCGAGGCTGATGCGCCAAGGCAAAGCTCGGAGCGAATACAAATAGCGTGAGTAGCGTGAGTGGTATTAATTTGTAAATTTTTATTGGCATAATTATTTCAAAAGTTCATCGCTAGCGACTCCTAATGCTTGGGCGATTTTTTCAATAGTCGCAAGTGTCGGATTTCCCTTCTCCCGCTCTCAATTGAGCGCGATCAGAGCCGAGAGCGCAACAAACGTCGTCTTGCGACATTTCCTTTCGCTCTCGTATGCGTTTGATGTTTTTCCCCAATTTTATTGATGTTGTTTTCATATCCGCAGTTTACAGTGTATCAGTTTGTTGTGCTGCATATCAATAATGTGAGGTATTATTACAATATCGGAATGGTGGTGTTTGTTGGAAAAAGTCAGAACTCATTTTGAACAAAATCCCGACTGATTGTCGCCCTGCGGGCGGCAGAACCAAAACTGAACGCTCGGGCGGGCAAAAAGGAAGGGGGTTGGGGGAAGGAATTTTTGCCCGCCCTCGCTTTCGCCGCTTCTTTTTTCGCCGCCGCAATTTTTCGTATTTCGCTTTGCGAAATGCGCCGCCAGAATTGGAGTTGTGTTTGCCCCGCCCTCCCGTGCGCACGCAACATTAAACTCCCTTGTAAAAATCAAAGAAAAGATGTATTCTAATAATAAGATTTCAATACAAGTTCGCATGATACTATTTTAACATGGTAGTATTATAATACAAGTATGACACAAGAGAATAAAATCAGCAAGAATATAAAGAAATTAAGACGAGCAAAAGACTTGTCCCAAGACCGCCTCTCAAAATTGGCTGATGTTTCTTATAATTCAATCATCAAACTTGAAACTGGCGGGATAACCAATCCGACCATTGAAACTTTGCAAAAAATCGCTAAAGCGTTGGGCGTTTCTGTTGATGATTTGATCAAATAAATTTATGAATTTATTTATTTCTAAAATCCACGAAATCCTTGACAAAATACGTACTTTTGCTATAAGATATATAGTTAAACTAGAGTGTTCTGGTGAGCACATTGACAACCGAAAACCTAAGGAGGATACAGAAATGAAAGAGTACAAATTGGAACAGTTTCTTCAGGATCCCGAAGCGGATCTCGGAACTGGATTACTGGCAACTCGCGGCTTCGGTTTTTGCTTCACTTTGAAGCAACCCCCCCGTTGGGGCAAGACC
>Ga0210043_1002734_pt1 | contig 11228 bp, 20 predicted proteins | sample CryGeymet201501t_FD_183990 | JGI IMG/M metagenome (GOLD analysis project Ga0210043, IMG submission 183990) | Groundwater microbial communities from Crystal Geyser aquifers in Utah, USA - Crystal Geyser metaG 2015-01t (SPAdes) (version 2) | ecosystem: Environmental > Aquatic > Deep subsurface >... | reverse complement strand
GGGATGCCGACTATATCAGCGAGGTTCTAGGTGTCTCTCATTGAAGAGAATCAGGTTGCTTCGGTGGCAGGGCACGGTTTGTTCCGGGAACTCGACCGTGACGATCTCACCTTTGACCTTGGCGACCTTGCCATTGATGGGGGCGTCAGTGAAGAGGGCGATGCTTCGCAGGAAGCTCGCCTTGTAGGTCACGATGTCGCCGACGGCGAAGGTGGTGGTCACAGTCGCACGATGCCGGCATCGGTGCAGAACTGCTTGATCCGCTGGGTCCTGGGAACCCCCATCGCCCCGAGGGCACGGATTGCGTTGTGGGCGGCCATGTTGAGCTGACCACGGAGAGCCATCCGGCACCCCTGGAGGAGAGTCCCTGCCACCTCGCGGCGAGTCAGGTCCGTGGCGGACTCGTACTCGGCTTTGAGGCCATCGACGATGTCGATGCTGATGTTGGTTCCGATGATCAGGGAACTCTGGTAGGTCGCGTTGAACTTGTGGAATCCCTCGATGAGGGTGTTGATCGTAGTGGCCTTCATTGCGGCCGAGGTCGGAGTGCAGGTCATGGGTCAGGTTCCTTCTAGGACTTTTTCCACCAGGGGGTGGGGGGCTTGATCAGGTGGGTGTGGTACATCTCGATGAGAAGACCTCTGTCATCCTTGGGGCAGGCAAGGACGGTGCCATACCCGAGTTGGGCAGCGAACTCGTCGGCATGTGCCTTGAAGGCAGCGTCTTGGTAGTAGGCGTGGGTGTGATTGGATTTCTTCCAACAGAGATCCGAGCAAACCATGTTGCCAGCCTTGCTTTTGAACTTTGGGGCACCACAGTGGCACCGCTCGACGGTCTTGGTGGCCTTCCAGCACTGGCGCATCCGGTCGATGACCCGCTCGGTGATGGATGTGATCTCACCGGTACGGTTCACTCGCTTGTCAGCGGTGGCGATGCCGCGGTTCGGACCATTGTCGGTCTGGTAGATGGCGCAGACCCGGATGGCGTCCTTGCCAACTCCACGACAGGAGTCTCCTTCGATGGTGGAGTAGACCAGTACCCGCATCTTGCTATCAGGCACAGGGCGGGCGAACACCCGTTCCTTTACGCCAGGGATGAAGACCTCGACAAACAGGGCTCTCTCGAACAGAGAGAGCAGCGCTCTCGCGAGGTTCCTTCGATCCCTGCTGTTGTCGGGATTGTACTTCATTTCGCCTCCTGGTCTTGGTTGCACTCTTACTACGGGCCAGTTGTTAAAATTGAGCCCCAAACAACGAGGCTCAATTCCTAGTTCTCCTCCGTAGTAGGGGTGGAGGAAGGAACGCTATGGCAGATGTCAGTGACATTTTGGGCTATCTGAATTCCCCTGAAGGGAAGGCAATGATGGCCGCTCATGATCGTAGAGCAGCCAAGTACCCTCGCATCACCGTCACGGTGCCTGAGGGACTGGTTGGTCAGTTCACTTATGAGTACGAGTTCCTGGCAGCGAAGAACTCCCCCTGGGTCCGTGACTGTGGAGCCTCCAGTGAGGCCGCGTTAGTCCACCGTCTGGTGGCGGCTCGTGAGTGTGCTCTTCGGGTTACGGACGTGCAGTGTCGTGCCCTCTATGAGGAGCAGGCTCGGCTCTCGTGCAAGAAGTCGCCTCTCACCGAGGCGGAGCGCGATCGTCTACATGAGTTGAACACGGTTCCTGCGGAGCACCCGATTTCGATGAACCTTGACATCGTGATGCTCATCGTGGACCATCGCCTCGACTCGTGTGGCTACCCCGTGGCGGACTGGCTGCCTTTGCACATCGAACACCAGTTGGCTCAGTGGCGGAAAGAGGTGGGCGAGGCTTACGGGACCGCTTGGGTCGATGAGGCCCTTCGAGGTGAGGCATGAAACTGAACCACACAATCCAAATCTCGGTCTGGTCGAAGGACGACAAGCCACGCCAGGGCGACCACTGTGGTCACTCCCACTCTGTGGTTCCAGAGGACATCTCGGCCGAGGGGCTGCAAGCCCTGCTCGCCAAGATGATGAAGGAGGCCGATGCCTCCTTCATTCGGGGGTTGAAGTACCACCCAGTTCGAGGGGGCCGTTCCCCGTGGGCGGTACTGCGCTCGGGTGACCGGGGTCCGCATTCCAGAGGAAGATGGTGAACTCCTCTACGTCAGTCCCCGAGGAGAGGACGATGCCGTCGAGGAGCCGATACCGGTCCCGGAGAATGGATAGGACCAGCCTCCGTCTCCCACCAGGTGTTGACCATGTCGAGGTCAAGCTGTTCATAGAGGTCGAGGGGGAGGGTGGCGAGGCCAGGTTCGATGAACCATTCCCCCTCGTAGGTCCCCTGTGAGTGGTAGCCTTGCAAGGCTTCGTGGACCCGCTTCTCCCGCCAGCCCATCCCCTCGACGACAAGAATCAGTCGGAGCTTGAAGGGGGAGCCCACCTGCAAGTCGTGAAGCCTGCGTTCAGGGTTGGATGACCGCCCCACCTTGAACGCTCCCGTCGTATGAGACTGGATGACGTATAGGTGTTCTCCGCCCCTCATGTTGCCTTGTGGAACTTGATGTAGCCCTCGAAGCTCGCCAGTTCCATTCCTGTGGCGGGATCCTGGGCGTGGGTGACCCCTTCCCGGTGTTCGTGGTGTTCCCCATCCTCCTCAATGAGGAAGTGGTCGGCATCCCAGATGCAGGCCCCACAGTGACCTTTGCACAAGGAGCCTAGCCAGACTCTACGGCGTATGGGGACGGTCCCAGGTAGGAAGGTGCATCCTCCGTAGGAGAAGGACTTGAGGATCTCCAGATCCCCTTTGATTGGGATCATGTCTTCACCGCCTGGACGAATGCCCGAAGGAGTCCAAGGTCTAGCTCCAGGTGGTTCTGGCTGACGCCTGTTGCAACCAGGAGCCAGTCCGCCCAGGGCAGGTAGTCCCGAACGTTGTCCGGGGTGAGGCCCAATGCAATGCCCAGGGGTTTGTCCGGCACCAAGCCACGAATCTCTTGGACCTTGGCCAAGGGTGTGGGCTGACCAGTGGCCGTACCGCTGGTGACAAGAACATCAACCAGTGGGTCCGCCCCTGCGACTTCCAGGGCAAGGGTGAGATCACTGTGCCGGTACTTGAACCCAACACCCCCGAGCACAGGGATGTCGAGGTTCAGGCGGTTCCTTGGGATCCCATCCATCCACAGGCCGTTGGCGTGCGTGGCCATGAGAGGTAGGAGGTGCTCAGGTCCCCCCAGGTAGTTGACCCCCAACCACAGATCGGGAAACGCGACCCTCATGCGTCGAAGGATGACGTTCAGATCCATCACGTCGATGTCGTGGTTGATCAAGAACACTCCGTCGGCACCCGCAGTGATGGCGTGCTCGATGTTGCGGGCGGCCTGCGGGACACTCACGGTGTGGATGACCGGGTAAACCTTGCTCACGTCTACTCGCTCGGGGGCTGAAACAGCCCTTCCAGCTTGGCCGTCAGCTCGGTCTTCTCTCGTCCTGTGACCCCAACGGCTGCCACGGCACCACGGATGAGGGCATCGGTCTTGTAGCCCTCGGCGGTGAGGCGGGAGAGGACGTGCTGTAGGGCCAGCACCTCGAACTTCGAGAGGTACATCGCCTTCAGGCGGTAGTCCTCGAAGGCTTCCCAGGCCCAGGGGACCCAGACCTTCACGATCTCGGCGATGGCGTTGGCGTATTCCCGGATCTCCTGCTGGGCGTGGGAGTCCATCCGCAGGGATAGGAAGTGGAAGAGGTTGTGGAGATCTTGAGCCCATACTTTTTTGGTGTAGACGTTGACCGGGAGTGCACATCGGGCTAGCTCCCGAGTGACTCCTGCTTTCAGAAAGCCCTCATAGGTTTCATATGCCTCGCTACAGGTGTGCTGTAGCCCTTGGATGTAGTCATCAACGGAATCCTCCCCCAAGTCGCCTTCCCGACCTTGCCTGTTCGTTGTGGCTTGAGCCCGCACATCCTCTTGATTGGGGATGTAGAACTCGTTGGGAAGGACGCTGTAGCGAGCTGATTGCTCATTCAGTGAGGCCATTCGGTGACGTACCCATTGTCTCTCTACAAAGATGGGCAGCTTGACTTCTAGGCGGATCCGGCATTGCTCAAATGGAGAGGTGTGGCGGTGCCTCATGAGATAACGAAGCAGATGTCGGTCGTCTTGAGATCTTTGCGTGCCTTCAGCATAGCTGACACGAGCCGATTGCACGATGGCATCATCGTCCCCCATGACATCCAAGAGCATCACATAACCATGGTCGAGGATGGGGATGGGTTGTGAGAACTGCTCAAGATTCGTTGGAAGCATTTTCTTTCTCTCTTTCACGGCGGCGTTGCTGTCCTTCTCGCAAACGTTGCCGATGTTCTTCTGTGAAGATAGGAGGCTTCTTTCTTTCGGGGTGGGTTTTCCCTATGTTACAAGCCCTCAATTTCTCACGGGTTGCCTCAGTGCATATCTTACCCATCTTCTTGTAGGAAGGGTGCCCCTGGATGGCTCTGCTGATGTTTTGGTTGTGCTCTGGAGTGTTTCGACGGCCTTTACGGGCTTCAGACATCCGTCGTCGGGTCTCATCAGAGGCTCGTTTCCCAAGGTGAGATTTGCGTAGTTTTGCCCGAGTCTCTTCAGATACAGGTAGGTTCCATACGCCATCTCCACCGAGGGTTAGGTTGTAAACGTAACCCATAGCTGAAGGCTACCCGATCATTGTCTATGTTTCAATAGGTTTCAGTGTGGGCTTCTCTCCCGGTGGTTGTCCTTCTATACCCTTCCAGAGAGTAGGACGAACCGCTTAGCGGGAAGGGAGGGACGATGAACAGCAAGTGGACTGATCTGGCTTTCAAGATCCTCTCGATCCTCGTTATCCCGCTGTTGCTCTGGGGCGTCCGCCTCGAAGTGAGCAAGGCCGTCATGAACGAGAAGATTGAGAAGTTGGAATTTGAGGTTCAAGCCACCAAGGCCAACACGAACACCCTCGGTCGGGTGGAGGAGAAGCTCAATGCGACGAACAAGCGGTTGGATGAGATTCGTGCTGACCTGCACAGCAGTCTTCCTCCTCTCTAGCGGCTGCGGGCAACCTCGTCCAGGTGACTCCGATGTTCCTCCTGGGGTAACAGCGGAGCCAATCGGAGAGTTCTTCGCAGCGGCTCCTGATGCAGGGCATGATGGTGGTGGTGGCAGTGAGGGAGCCAGCCTGAACGGGATCGGCAACCTGTCCCCGGACACCATCTCAGCCGATCAGCCGGATGCCAGCTCGGCTGAAGATGCTGACGTGCAAGAAGTGGCCCCCGTAGTTCGGAGGATGGACATCCAAGCCATAGCCCTCAAGAAGGAAGCGGCTGGACTGGGAGCGGCTGTCAAGGTGCGTCGATTCGACCGGCTGGATGACTGGGCAAAGAAGCAGGGGTGGGTGGTCAGCCAGATGCCCGTGGAGGCCCTTCGTGACCCCCAGATCCGAGGCTGGTGGGAAGAGTGGCGGAAACTTCGTCCGAACATGGACGAGATGAGAGCCAAGCAATGAGCGAAACTCCAACCAAGCGGGAGATCCAGGCTGCCTTCGGGCAACGGGTCTATGAGTATGTCGATGATGACGGGGTGGTGTACTACTCGTTCACCCGATCCCAGAACATCATCTCCCCTCCGGTGCGCCTCCGGCTCCAAGGCCGGGTGGGCACACACGTCATCCAGTTTCTTGTTCGACTCCGGCGAATGAGTCAGGTCCTACAGACACCCGAGGATGACGGGTAGGGTACGACAGGCAACTCAGCCCCCTAGTCGGAGAAGACCATGAGTGATCCCACACAGACCCCTGACCAGCCCACGATTCTCGGTGAGATCCTTCCCGAGGAACTTGAGCAGCTCACGATGCTCAAGCAGCAGGCGGATCAGGTCCTACATCAGATGTCGGTCCACCACGTCCAAGGGATGCGGATGGACGACCAGTTCCGTCGTCTGGAGCAGATGACGAACCAGACCATCATGGCAGCGGGCAAGCGCCTGGGCATCCCTGATGGGACGGCGTGGTCGGTGACAGCAGACGGCAAGGCTATTCAGGTGGGAGCACCCCCGATGCCCGCCAGGCCCACCTTGGTCCCCGTTCCGGGTGACGAGGACTCGGCCGACCAGGGGTGAGGACGGTGTAGATGACGACCAATGTGCAGTGGCAAACCGCAGGGGCAGTCCCCCTGCCGCCGAAGAACACCCAGGTCGTCAGTCCATTCGTGATTGGCACGCTTGACCTCCGATGGGAGGACCCCGCTGTCCTGGAAAGGAATGCGGGGTTCTCTCTCGTCGGGGTCAACATCTATCGTTCCGAGGCTTCGGATCGAGGGCCTTTCCGTCGCATCAACGAGTTCCCCATCGGTGGGACTTTCTTCCGTGACCGGACCAGCTACGCTCGGGTCGAGCGGGAGAACGTGGACTGGAACTCCGCCTGGGTCTATCAGGGGGATGCTCCGAACTCTCGCGAGTGGACCTTCCGTACACGCAACCCCATCGCTAAGCGTTTCGAGGCCGCTCCTCACCAGGAGCCAAACTTCGGCGACTCCCCGACCGATGTGCAGCTCTACATCAACGGTGAGGAGCTGCCCGTTGCTCGGGTGTTCGGCTCAACAGGGGACGTCACCCTGGTCAATGCTGGTAGCTTCAACGTAGCGACCGAGCAGAATGAACCACCCGTCCTGCCCACGGACAGCGACACAGTCGAGATCAGCTACTACACCCCCAAGAATCACGTCCGTTCGGGGTTGGACGTTACCCTCTGGTACAGGTTCACCACGGTGGCCCTCGATGATTCAACCCCCAGTGGCTACGTCGAGACCCCGATGGAGTGGACCGAGCCTCGGAGTGTCATCGAGGTGGAGTCCCTCGACTACATCTGGCGGGAGGCCATGCGGCGGAACGCCTGGATCCTTCAGCAGGGTGGCGAGCGGGTGAAGGTGTTTGTGCGGAAGTCGGCTGGCATCCCGTGTGGGTGCCAGATCGAGGACCACACCCGTGAGTACGGCAAGCAGCCTTCACAGCGATGCACGAAGTGCTTCGGCACTGGGTTCCTGGGTGGCTACGAGGGTCCCTACGAGATCCTTGTAGCCCCCGATGATGCAGAGCGCCGCATCTCCCAGTCGGTGATGGGTCGCCGGAAGGAGCACACCTACGAGGTGTGGACGGGACCCAGCCCGTTGCTGACTCAACGTGACTTCATCGTCAAGCAGACCAACGAGCGCTATTCCATCGGGCCTGTCAGGCGACCTAGTCACCGTGGCAACCTGATGCAGCAGCACTTCAACATCGCCTACCTGGACCAGGGTGACATCCGGTACTGCGTGCCCGTGTACGGCACCACCGAGCTGGCTTGGCCGGAGACACGAGGTCAGAACTGCGTGCGGACTTTCAGCCCCCAGCCTGTGGACCATCCTCTTGCTGGACCGGCCCCTTGGCCTGTGGGATCTGATGCACAGAACCCGATGATGACCGAGAAGGCTGAGATCTGCGATCCGATTGAACGTCGCGGGCGTTCCAAAGTCTGGGAAAATACCGAGTATTGACCCGATGTGGGTATGTTGGACCTACAGGAGGTGCAAGATGGCATTCGTGACGTGGTTCAAGGGTCTGTTCGGGACAAAGGGTGGCTGGCTGACCCTGAGACGCCTACCCTGAGCCCCATGGAGCGGGAACTGGCGAAAGTGTGGATGGACTGAGTCATGGCTGATCTCGGACGAATCAAAGGCATCTACGGAGGTCTGGTCGCCAAGACCCTTGAGGTCCCCGTGACCAAGGACTTGCTGAACAGGCTTGGGGAGTGCCTGGTGGATTCGTTCGTCAAGGAAGCCAAGAAGGACTTCGCCAAGCGAGGTTGGACTGGCATGGCTCGGGACGGTTCAGCTCCGATCTGGGATTCTTTCAGCTACAGGATCCGGGGGGAGAAGACCATTGAGGTGGTGAGCACGTTCCCCGACATCGACGTGTTGACCACCCGTGACACTCCCCGACGTCGGATGACCTGGCTCACCCAGGAGGCCAAGGACAACCATCCTCAGGACTACCCTCTCACTCCACGAGAGGTGAAACTGCGGATGAAGCAGAGCGGACGGGTGTCGGACGGAGGGCGTCTCCCTCTCGTTGTCCCGCTCAAGGGCAAGAGCGGTCAGGTGATCTTCCGGACAGCTCCGTTGAAGACCTCTGACGCCTGGATTCATCCAGGCATCGCCCGGTTCACCTTCGCACAGAGGGCGGTCAGGTCGGGCAAGGCAGGCTGCATCGAGATCCTCAAGCAAGAGGCTCTGCGTGCGGTCATTGCAGAGCTTCAGCGATAACTCGGGTAGGGTGCCTTGCCATCCAACGAACGGAGGTTGCTATGAGCAAGAATCACATTTTTGTGTACTGCGCGGCGAACATGGATTCGTTTGACGAGCTGCGTCAGGAGATCCAAACGGCGATCAAGGACCCCGGCTACTCCATCATGACGAACTACGATCTCTCGGTGGTCTCCATTGCTCCCGGAGCCATTGTGATAGCCGAAGACGCCGATGCGGAGCAGCTCGACTGGCTGCGGGGGGAACTCGTCAAGGCGAATGAGGACCCGAGCTACATCGTGATTGCACCCTTCAACATCCACACCCTGGGGTTTAACCGAGGATGAGCGTGATCAAGACAGGAGTGCGGGTCGTCATCGAGAGCCAGTGCTCCGAAGTCCCCACGGTGCTGGAGTTCGATGAGCTGCACATCGAGCAGGTGGGGCCTCTCATTCGGGAGTACGGTTCGGACGGCCAGGTGAACCGGGTGTACCCCAGCTCTACTGCGACAACCGTTCTGACCGGCAAGAAGGTGAAATGATGGGTTTGGTCACTGATTTGACTCCAGAGGAACTGGTCGAGTTGCAGGCTCAGATGGGGGACCCGCAGAATGTGGATCGACTCCACAAGAAGTTCACGAAGGCTGTACAGCCTGCCAAGCCCCTTTGTAAAATCCCTCCCCGTGCCCTTCTGCCAGAACAGTTGATGGACCAGCCTACGGGGTACTGGAATCCCAAGGCATCGGATGAGGAGTGGGATCATCACGATGGGACTAGGGTTGTTCCAGTCGGGGAAGGAGGCTTGGTGGAGGTCTACCACTGCATCCCCAACCGATTCGAGGAGGCGAAGTCCTGCCAGCCTGAACCCGGGAAAAAGCCTCAAGGGGAATGGAATGGAGACCCCCCGACCTTCGGGTCACCCACGCTCTTAGGGACCATCTTGCGAAAGGCGGACGGTTCACTCGTTCACATGGTCAAGAATGACGGTGAACTGTATGTGTTGAGACAACTCACTGATTCGCCTATCACCGACGAGCAGTAGGACTACTTGTCGGAGACGCTCTGAATGTACTTTCAGCTCACCGAAGCCGTAAAGAGGCGTTTCATCGAGGAGCTGCGTCGGTACTGGTCGCACCACCCGAAGTACCGCGATGACCTGGTCCCGAACATTCAGGGGAAGTTCTCCTTCAAGGAGCGCCCCCAGCACGGCCTCATCATCAAGACTGGTTCGGGCAACCGTGTGGACTTGTCAGCCGACAACTACATCGGGGTCATCGAGTCCTACTGCTTGCTCACACGGGTCAAGAACAAGCCAGGTTTCTCTATCGAGTGGGTGCGGGAAGATGGTCGGGCCATTCAGGAGAACAACGGCTACTTCCCCTCGGCTCCGGGCATCTACTACATCGACATCGTCGCAGCAGACTCCAACGCCGAGGCCTCCGCGTGTGGGAGAGCAGCCAGTGCGGACCTGGTGTTCTATGTTGACCCCCTCGTCGAGGTCACCCGTGAGCCCGTCACACTGGTGGACGAAACCCACGCCCGGCTGGTCCACCCACCAGCTCGCTGGCTGAGGTTGTTCGAGATGCCCTCAGGCTTCCGCCTGGTCGAGGGGACGAACTACAGCCTGGACCTGGACGGAGCGGGCAACACGACTGGCGGGGTGACCTTGACCACGGCTCTTACAGGGGGTCGCTGGTTGCAGGCGGACTACCGCTACCAGGCGGAGTCCTACGGCCCCTTCCCGATTCTTGAGATGCACGCGAACAACAGAGCCATCCCAGGGGTGATTCTGGCGTTCGGTCGTCGTTGCCAGGCTGGTGACCAGCTCGCGGTGATGGTCAATGACATCCGGCGACCCTCGTACATGGAATACGGTGGCAAGTGGGAGCTGAGCCTGGACTGTGACGTGATGAGCCGGGACGTCTACGCCCAGCAGGAGATCGTGGACCAAACGGTCGTGTACCTGTGGGGTGTGCTTCGGTCCCATCTGTCGCATCAGGGCATCGAGATCACTGACGTGACGATGGGTGGGGAGTCCGAAGAGGTCTATGATGAGAACGGGGATGACTACTTCTACAACGCGAACTTCACCCTGACCGTCCAGACGGATTGGTCCATCCATGTTCCCATTGACGGCTACCTTCGGATGGCGGCCTCGTTGACCCCAAGCCAGCACCAAGAGATTGCTGGCAAGACCGACGATGATCTCAAAGGTCAGGATGGTAACATCAAGGTACTTGAGGCCCTGGGTGTGGAAGCTGTTGAAGACCCCTTCTGGTCTGGACGGCAGGGGACCTTCGAGATGGTGAAATAAGGAGAACGGCCATTCCAACATACACCTATCAATGCGCCTGTGGCGTGCAGTTCGACCAGCGAGCCCCCATCGCAGACCGCAGGAAGGCCAAGTCCTGTCCTTCCTGTGGTGAGGAAGCTCCTCCCATCCCTCCCGCGACGGTGTCAGGGCAGTTCACGAAATCCGTCACGGGTCCAATGCCCCAGAACACGGGCATCCACGACCTCGACACCCACATCGACCGGGTGATCGGCCAGTCTTCCGCGCAGGGCTGGGATGTGGCGGAGGCCCGGAAGCATCAGAAGGAAGAGGTGATGGCCTCGGCGGGGGTGGACGGTCATCAGCTCAGCCGGCAACCCGATGGCAGCTATGGGGTGCTTCGTCCTGAGGAGCGGGCCGTGCACGAGCGAGCCCAGAAGATTCATCAGAAGGCGGGTGAGTGGAAGCGAAGGGATGCGACTGGCCGTTAGTTTGACTATGCGGCCCCTGTAAACAGCAAAGGGTGGAAACACTCGGGCACCACCTCCTGGCTTCGGGGCTAGGATGGGCACGATAGACGAACCGATGACCTGCACTGGTGCTTCCCCACAAGGGAACCTGCCTCTTCCTGCTCCGGCAGGGGATGGATCCATGTAGAGCGGTTTCCCTCTGCCCTAGCGCAGAGATCGTCGAAACGACTCGCA
>Ga0210043_1002728_pt1 | contig 11247 bp, 24 predicted proteins | sample CryGeymet201501t_FD_183990 | JGI IMG/M metagenome (GOLD analysis project Ga0210043, IMG submission 183990) | Groundwater microbial communities from Crystal Geyser aquifers in Utah, USA - Crystal Geyser metaG 2015-01t (SPAdes) (version 2) | ecosystem: Environmental > Aquatic > Deep subsurface >... | reverse complement strand
CGTGACGAAGTTGTACTCCCGGGGGCAGTTGAGCTCCTCGAACTCCAGTTCGAGCTTGAACTTGCGGGAGAAGTCATCGACATACTCTTTGGCGTAGTCGATGTGGACTTGGCGCCAGTCCATCTTGTACGACGCTCGCATAACGAGGTCTTCGTTGACGTGGCACCCGGTGTCCCGGTCAGAGAAGATTTGGTTCAGCGCCTCGTCAAGGGACTCATCGTGTACCGAGTAGTAGAAGCCGCTGAACGGAAGAACGCATAAGTGTTTCATTTTGGTCTCCAAAGTTTGTGCAAAATCGCACGGGGTTTGCCCTGTTGGGCGGGTTACTTTCTCGGCGAGAAGCTCGCATACCCACGAATCTTGCTGCGCTTGTCCCCCTGGTGCCAACGCCACTCGGGCTTGGTGCCTTGCGCCTCCATCGTGGTGGCGAACAGGGTGACGTCGCAGTCCTCCTCGAGGTAGCACCAGTCGCCTCGCTGGTACGAGTAGTGGGTGATTCTGTCCTCGATGCCTAGGTCCACTAGCAATCTGCGTGGTACTTTTACCCAGGCATGGCCGGGGTCTGCGTAGAAGTCGAATTTCATTCTGCTCTCCGTTTTTCGTAAGTGATGACACCCTGCAACTGCTTCATAGCGGCAGCAAGCCCCGGTGTCGGGTTTTGCTTGAACGCCTTGTAGGCTTGGGCAAGGTGCACCTTGGCTTGCTCAAGCCTTGTTGGGTATATCGTGGTTTTCATTTCAGCACCTCGAATGTGTAGGTCAAAGCATCCCCGCCCGGGTTCGGGTTGGGGCCGTCGTTGTGCCAGTCGAACTCGACCTGCTCGCTACAGCTGGGGCAGGAGCCAGGTTTGGGCATTGAATTAGGATTGATGTTGCTCATTGCTGTTGTCCTTTCATGACAATGTCTTCGGGAAGTTGCTGCCGGAGGGGCTAATCTTCGGGAGCAGCGCCATACTGGGACATGGTCATGAAAAGTAAATCTCCTACTTGTCGGCTCGCGCCTCAATGAACGTCTCGGCGTCTTGGCGATGTCGGAAATCCGCCAGCCACATCTGTACCAATTCGCGCTTGTCCTTGTAGCAGCAGTAGACACTACTGACGTCCATGTTGGGTTTGGACTCGGTTCGGATAACGAGTTTCATGTGATCTCCATAGTGATTGGTTTGGTGTGCTCCAGCAGCTCAAAGTCGAACACTGAGCTCGCCCGCAGGGCTTCCATGTACTCTTTCGAGGTGAGCTGACGCTGCTCCGCTTCAGCACGTCGCAGGATGTCGTAGCAACGCTGGTATTCCAGTAGGGTGGTGAGTTTCATTGCAGTCTCTCCCAACGGCGCTTGGCTTCCGCCACGATCAATTCCAGCACACTGGACACCTGAGCGTAGGTCTCCTCCCTGCACGTTCCGTGGTATTGGACGGTGCGATGAATGCCCAGCACAGTACACAGGTTCATGAGGTAGAACGGCAGGGAGTCAAGCGTGGGCGACTTGTCTTTGAGCAGGTCAAGTCTCTTGTTCGCCCACTTCAGGCACTTGGCCAGGTGCTCGAGCTGGGGGAGGTCGGCACTGTGCACGTCGAGTGCCCGAAGGTAGACGCTGGCTCCGCCCTCTTTTTGAACGAAGACATGCAGCCCTAGGTCTTGCCAGCAGCGGAAGTGGTACTCGGGCACGTAGCCCTCAGAGGTCTGACGGGCGCGCAGGCTCAGGTTGAAGCTGTCGCACGACAGCCCGTAAGTGCCATAGTCCGCCGTGCCCAGCTTGGTCACCGTGTCGTGGTTTTCGGGCCAGGAGGGAATGAAAATCTCGATGTTTTTCATGCTGGCTCCCCTACTGCCGTGAGCGCAAAGTCAGCTTCCTCGGCAAGGTCCAGTAGGTCGGCCGCCAGCGCCCGGGCCTGCTCATGGCGCATGGTGTGGGAGAACATAAAGCCACCCGCACTTACACTCAAACTGATGAGCGGTGTGCCGGCGATGGCGTTGTTGGGTCGGACGTTGACGACGTTGCCGTCGCTGTCCCAGTCGAGCCAGTTGCAATGTTTCATTTTGGTCTCCAAAGGTGGGCAAAATCGCCCGGGTTGTGAGCTTGCGCTCGGGTTTACAACAGTTCATTCCGCAGGCTGCGCAGTTGCCCAATCGCCGCGTCGAGCATGCTGCTGAATTCCTCTACGGTGTCAGCGTCGCCTGCTTCACGCAGCAGGAATTCGAGCAGTGTGTCGCCGCACTCGCGCACGTCCTGCCAGCTTTTGACGTAGCCAAATTCACCCCCACAATAGTGGGTGCGCACCAGGGTTTGGCTTGGGTTGAGTTTCATGATGGGACTCCGTCCAGCAGGGTCAGGTTGTTGGTGAAGCCTTGCTCGTTGCTATGCTTGAGGCCGAATTTAAATGTGATCACAGCGATATCTCCTCAAATGCCTGGGCATTCTCAGCCAGGGACTGGATGTCGTCTTGCAAAATCTTCGACGACACGCCGAGGTATTCCGGCCACAAATCCGCGTCGGGGTTGGTGGTCAGAATCCACTTGATGCGCTCGGGTGGCGCAGCGGCGATGCTGTCGAAGAACTTGATGGCCGTGGCCTCGTCTAGCGAGTTGCTGAAATAGTGACCGATAGCAAACAATTTCCATTTGTTTTTCATGTCAGCTCCTCAATAGGTGGTTCGTCCGTCAGCACCACGAGGATGCGTTTGACGGGATCGGTTGCCGTTCTCGCGGTCAAGCTGTGCCCAGATTCAGACAGGTGCTCGACCACGTACTCGATGCCAGCCACGACGATGCGCTGGCCCGGGGCGTAGTTCCCGGTGGGTGCGAATTTGAATATCATATTGACTCCCGGAATAGGCGCACGTCGTTTTTGAACTGGTCGTGCATGGCCGCTGCAAGGGCTGCCGTGCGTTGTCGTTTCTCACTGGCGGGCTCCTCCCCCTGGGGCTTGATGAAGAGCTCGTACTCCGCCAGCGCCTCACGCAGCACAATCATCTCCTCGTAAGTGAAGATGTACTGTTTGGATTTCATGCGGGCTCTCCTTGTCGAAGTTTCACTTGGACAAGGTGCTGTAGGCGCCCTGCCAGCCCAAATCTCAGGCACGCTGCTGTCTGGGCTTCGTGGGGATGACGCGCATCTACGTCAAGAGTGCGCCCTTCGTAGGTTGCTTGGTAGCGCTTCATTAAATGCTCCCGGTTAGGTAAGATTTCATACGACCTCCGCGTAAATTTCGCCGGGGTATTTCCCCCACGGCAAGGGTGCTTTGCGAACGGCAGCCCCATAAGTGGTGGCGCGCACCTCCGCAATCAGGCGCCCCTCGGGCGCCCAGAACAGATTCCAGGTTTTCATTTCAGTCTCCAGTTGCTCCGCGAACTGCACGCCGAGCGGCGACGTGAGTGGGGTTGTTGTGGTGTGCAATATGCAATTCAAGCAGCTCTTGTATCAGAGCAAGCAGCTCCGGGGCGGCCTGAACCAGACGGGCATCCGCTTCGCTGTTGGGGCCGATAACGCGCGCCAGGTCGTTGTGGGAATCCCCAGCGTAAACGCCGAACTCCGGGGCGTAGTCAGGCGTGGCCAGCCTGACTGAGTGCCATTCACCTTGGGTGTGCATGTCGTCTCCTTAAAAGGTCAGGCCCATCAGCACCAACTCTTCCGCCCCGTACACTTTGGGCGCCCCACAGCACTCACACTCGTACTGACGGGCGTCAGGCTCCACGCAGTCCTGGATTTCGCCACAGGCGAGGCAGAAGCCTTCCCCGTTCTCATTCATGAGCATGGTGAGAGCGAGGCTGGGTTTGAACTGCTGTTTGCCATTCTTGGCGACGTAGGGGCGCGTCTGCGCACTGAGTTTGGTATTCATGGTTGGACTCCAAATTGCCGCTGGAAAAATCTCCAGTCGGGAAAGCTTTCGCTTCGGATTACCCTGCACGCAAGGCAATGTGAAACGGCTTGCCTCTGTGGGGCAAGCGTTCGTTCGATCTCGAATTTACCTCTGAAACACCCCGACGTAGTCGCAGCCGTGCTTGGTCGCCCACAGCCAGTGGTCGAGTTCGTCCTCGGTTTTGGTGGTGACCAGATGGATTTGTGAGTACGTAGGGTCTTCCCGGTAGGCGCCACCGTCACTGACCTCAAGCGTGGATTTCAAGCGGGCAAGCCCTCTCTGCAGTTTGCCAACGTCTTTGGTACGGACGTCAATGCCGAGGGAAAAAGTTGGGGCGTGGCGGCACCCCATTGATGACGTCTCTAGCGCCCCTGAGTCTACTGTTTTCGTTTTCATCCTGAACTCCAAAGTGTGTCGCAAAACAGCGACGGGTTGAATATAGCCTATGTGTGCTGGCGCACAGACGGGGGTTCGCCCCTGGCCCCCCATTTGGGGGAATGCCAGCCATGTTTATGATGTGGGTTTGATCTGCGTCAACCTTTCGTCGAACTCACGCGCCTCAAGTGTGTACTTTTTGAGACGCCGGGTCTCGTACTGCCAGGAATTCTTGGCTGCCGCACTTTCCTTCTTGAGGCGATTCCACTCCAGAATCGTTTCTGGATCGTCAGGCCCCATCAAGACCCTCGCCGCGTGCTCGTCGAGCTTGAGTTGGGCTTTGCGCCGTTGAGCAAGTTCGACAATCTCCTCCTGCTGCAGCACAAGCGCCCAAGGGTTGGTGCGCCGCAGCTCCTTGATCTCGTTGAGGTAGGGTAGGCGATTGGCCTTGAAGTCGGCAATCTCAGCCTTGCGCAGGCGCCACTGGTACGCCTTTTCCTCTTTCTCGGCGCGCGCCTGCCACTTCGCCTCCTTAACTCGTTTGCGGTCGAGTCTCGCCTCACGGCGAGACTCGACCGCAGCGCGCTTTTCGGCACGAGCCTCACGTCTGGCACTGACTTGCTGGGCAAGGGCCGCCTTGGCGGCTTTGCGCTCGTTCTTGAGTGCTTCTGCCTGGGCTTTGAGCTCAGCCTTGGCTTTCAACTCGGCCTTGCGCTGGGTTTGCAGGGCAAAGCGTTGGGCGCGCTCAAGGCGTCTTGTGGCTTTGAGAGCGAGTTCAGCGACCTTGTTGGGGTCGTCAAGCTTCGCCATGCGCTTGGCCTCGATCTCGGCTAGCTTGCTGACACGTGGGGGTTTGAGTGTTCTACCCATTTTTGTCCCTTGCCCGGCGCATGGCGCCCTTGTTTACCTCAGCATGGCGCTCGGATTTCAAGTTGTCGGCCGCTTGCTGATTGGCCAGGCCAAGGGATGCGGACTTCAGCGCGTGCCCACAATGGACGTGGGCCACCCACTTCACACCCTGGTTTCTGAACGCGTTCTGGGCTTTGGCGAAGGCTTCCACGAGTTGGGAGTACTCCGGTTCGGGGCAGATTTTCACCTTGGACTGGGCGTCGAGCATGGCCTGGTACAGGACTTCACGCTTTTTCAGGAAGTCGGGGTCTTCGGCGATCTGTAGGGCAAGGATTTCTTCGGCTAGAGTCATGGTTTACTCCTTGTTGGGGTAAGGGTGTCGCGTTTGGCGACATCCTCTGGGTCTAGTGAAGGGTAGGCGACGACACGCACGCAGACTTCAGGGCGTCAGCCATAAGCTTTTCGATGCCCTTCTCAAGGTTTATGAGCCAGCGAGCCCCAGCACGGACTGTGCTGTAGCCGGTGACCAGGGTGAAGGTCAGTTCTTGGTTGAGGTAGACGCATGTGGTGTACCCACGCTCGTCCTTCTCCTCCCTGACATGATTCAGATTTGAATCATGATTCAGATTTGAGCCGATCTTTTCAGGGATGTGCTCAGATTTGAGCACATCCCCTAGGTCATCAAGCATTGAGCGGATATCCCGAAGCACGTTGAAATGCTCCTTGCCAGTCAGCTCGGCGATCTCACGGCTGGTCATGGATTGGGTCGGGAACGCAGAGATGGCTTCGCGTTTCACTAGGTCACTCCCTGGTGCGTAAGCGACGGGGGCTTCGGATTTGGATTCAGATTGAGTGCTCATATTGAGTCTTCTCCAATGAAAAGGCCTTGGTCGAACCCCTCAGGCCCTCTTGCAAGAGCTAGTTGACAGACATGCGTAGTACATGCAGGGGTTCGGCCAAGGCCTACTACGATCCGCTGTCAAGCGGTGACATAAAAGCTTAGCACTATCTCGATTCCAGGGGGCAAGCACTTGGGTTGCCCTGTAGAAAAGTACAAAACTTAACTTATTTATAAAAGTAAAGATAAGTTAAGTTTTAGACCTTATTCGACTCTGTAACCTGTGAAAGGGGGTAGGGGGGGTGTACACACTTTTTGAGAAAAAAGACTTGAAGACTTGCCAATAGAGCTTGAATCGGACTAAAACTCAATCTGAAAATCAATTTTGTGTACAGGGGGGTTGGCCTATTCACGGTTTACAGACACGAAAATGCCCTTTTGTGGCCAAAAAGCCCTAAAGTCGGGCTTTTTTGGAAAATGGTGCAAAAGTTCGTCTCAGGCGAACAACTGCGCCATGGCACGCTTTTGCCGGTATTCGGCCCGCCCGAGGCTTGGCTCGGGTTCGGGCTCAACGTAGAAGTCGGCGATGACCTTGTTTCCGGCGTCAAGGTCAACCACGCGGCCGTTTTTCTCGTGAGCGCGCTTGTCTGCCACCGTTAGATTCTGTGTGGGCGCGCCAGCTCGCGCCCAATGGCATTGCCCGTAGGCAACGACTGGCTCCATAACAGCGTATAAGCTCATTTTGGTCTCCAAAAGCACTGCAAAATCGCAGTCCAAACGACACTTGCGAATGCCGTTTGGGTTACGATTTTGGTTTCAATTGAGTCTGTAGGCAGGCAGGTGCTTGCGGTGCCCACAATGCCTAGGTGCAGATATTGCCCAGCATGCACATAAGCAAGACCTTGCCATGCCACGGGGAACATCGACAGCAGGCAAACTGCCATCGTTATCATCATCAGGATTTTCATTTGAACTCCAAACCTGCTTAAAAATTAAGCAATAGACTAAAATTTACCCAGAATTTTGGGTTTTTACCGAGTTAATGACCCGTTGGTCAGTAAATTGGCCTGTCCCCAACAACGTCAGCCTCAACTGTTATGCAAAATTTGCTTAACCTCACTAACGCTCTCAGTTTCGGCCCAGAAATCGAACCCCAACAACGTAATGGTCGTTGTTGGGGTTCCCATGCGCTGCCCAGCCCATGCCTGAGCCAGACTTCCATCTATTTAACGTAGCCAAGGAACACCCGGCGCGACTCTGCCCGGCGAATTTCTACGAGGTTTTTGTCGTAACCTCAACAGCGCCATCATTCGGATTCGGATTCGGATTCGGATTCAGATTCAGATTCAGAATGATGGCGCTGTTGAGGTTACACTATGGGCGCATTAGCCATAGTGCACGCCCTGATGCTTGGGTCCAGGACCCGAGCGAAAAAGGGATTGAAACCCAACAGTGCCATAAGCACTGTTGGGTTCCCGTTACTTGTTGCAGACCCGACTGAACGTCGGGCTCAGGGCCTGGGCCACCGTGCAGGCGGTGAGCCAGTACCCCCCATCGGTGCGCTGGGTGGCGCCGATGTTGCCATGGGTCCTGATCCAGACCTGGACTACCGGAACGTTCCGGCGGTCGATTACGATTCGATGTGACATGACAACTCCAAATTGTGGGCAAAATCACCCCAACAGCGCCCTGGCTCAAGACGCTGTTGGGGTGGCCCTGCTTGCGCAAGGCCGGCGCTGGTTACGAATCCAGCTCCACTATGGGACGGTGATGGCACTCTCTGCCACCCTGACAATGTCACTTATCGGTAAGCGAGAAAAACCGGCGTATCCTGCCCACGCTCTAGGCCCAGCAACATTCAGGACGTGCTTTATCCTGCTGCGAATCTTGCGGCAGCTGGCGCCACCAACATTGACGTTGTTGGGGCTACGCGTCGTGCAAACGGGCACGACACCGACAAATTGTTTGGGCCGCTTATCCAATGTTTTACCAGCGTCCCGACTGTGCACACAGACCTATGGCAGGTTACGACCAGCTGTGGAGGGAGTGGGGATAATTCTGGAACATGATTGCTCACCGTCACCCTTGCGGGATTTCGATTGCATTGGAGTAGTAGACGCCCACCGCGACCGGCTATTACGCGGGTTCGCGGGATCTCGAATTTGTGCGATTCGGCCACGAACCACACGGCCTCCCGGTGTAGTCAATGGCCTACTCAAGCCACCAGGCGCAAACACCGAGAATAGACGGAGTTATGGCGTGAGGCTTGAGTGAGAATTTAAATTGTGGAATTGACTACCGCCCCAAAAACGGTTACGCCGCCGCGCCGACTATCGGCGGGGCGCATATGCGTGAAACCCGCGCCGACTATCGGCGGGGGTTACAGTTGAGGGGGTTTCGTTGCCGCGCCGCCAGTGTATCGGCGGCGGGTAATATACCGCGCCGCGCCGCCAGTGTATCGGCGGGGGCGACGGCAAAATCAAAGCTAACAAAAGATATTACAAGGGATAACGTGAAACCCGCGCCGACTATCGGCGGGGGTTTAACGTATCCGTTGCCCCATGTAATCACGGGGCGGCGGCAGCTTTTGCGGCGGTGGCGGGGGCAACCATGTTGCAGCAAAGCGGCGGCATTTATAAGGGTAAACCCTAAGCGGGTAAACCCTTATAAATGCCGCCCCGTTACGGGGCGGCGGGGGTGGGGTTAAACCGTTGCGGCTTTTGCTTTTGTCGCTTTCCCTATCACTTTGCGGGCGGCGGCTCTTGCTTCGGCAACAAGGGCGGCGGCTTCGGTATCGGTAACCGTTGCGGCGGCTTCGGCGGCGGCGGCTTCGGCTTCAGCGGCGGCGGCTTCGGCTTCAGCCTTATCGGTTACCCGTTGCCTTTTCATAATGGCGGCGGCGGCAATGACCCCCGCAACGATAGTAGGGTTACGCTCAAAAGCGGCGGCAAGCATATCGGCGACAAGGGCGGCGGCTTCGGTATCGGTAACCGTTGCGGCTACTTCGGCGGCGGCTTTTGCAAGGGTGGCAACGGCGGCGGCAACGGGGGATAATCCGCCCGTTGCGGCTTCGGCGGCTTCGGCTTCGCTGGCGGGGGCGGCTTCGGCGGCTTCGGCCTCGGCTTTTGCGGCTTTTGCTTCGGCGGCTTTTGCCTTACGCTCAAGGGCGGCGGCTTCGGCTTTTGCGGCTTCGGCAACCGTAGCAAGTGTGGCGGCTTCGCCAAATGCCGCAATAGCGGCGGCTTCAGCGGCGGCGGCTTCAGTCTTGCCCCCCCGCTTTGCAGCGCCCTTGCGGGTATCAGATACCCGCCCCGCATAGTATGCAAGGGCGGGGGCGGCGGCAATGGCGGCGGCAAACGCGGCCGCAACGATACGGGCGGCCGCAGCTTGCTTACCCGTTGCGGGGAAACCATGAACGGCGGCGGCGGCTATTTCAAGTGGCGGCATGTTACCGCTTTCGACTGCCAGATACACGCCCCGCCCCGTAGCAAGTGCGGCGGCTTCGGTACGGGCGGCGGCGTTACCCGCCATCGTTTCAAGGGCGGCGGCAATGAAGCGGCGGGGGGCAGCTTCAGTACGGGCGGCGGCTTTTGCGGCTTCGCTGGCGGCAATGGCGGCGGCGGCGGCGGTGGCGGTTGCGGTTTTCATGATAAATACTCCTGCAGGGTTCACCCCGGGGGAAAATCCCCTGGGCGATGCAGCTTTTATTGCGGCATGAGGCAAGTATACCGTAATTACGCTACAACGCTACACAATTAAACTTATCAAATGACGTATATGCATAGTCGTTTACTATGGGCCTGGGTGTGTCCCACCCCGGATTGGCAAAATTTGAAATTTTTCAAACTTTTGTAACGTCACATGTGCTATAGTTAAGCCATGAAACGCAACGACACCACCTTCAAAGAGATGGTTTCCCGGATCACTTCCGGGGAGCTGACCCGTCTGCAAGCAGCGGACACTTACCAGATCAAGCCCGGCACATTAAATGCTTGGATAAGACGGAGCAAGCTCGACGTGCCGAAGCAGAAAAGGGTCGCCTACGGTGCCGCAGCCGACCTCGCCGCCAACCTCGACCCTCGAATCGCCAAACTCCTCGACGAGGCCACCGAGAAGGTGCTCGATGGCACGTTCAAGTCGTGCCTCGCCGCCCACAAAGCTTACCTAGGCGTCGCTCTGGGCACCCTCACCGCCAGAGTGCGCAAGGCGCGACTCGCCCAGGGCCTGCCGATCGGGCGCCAAGGTAAGAAACCCCTGCCGGATGCACCGCTGAAACCCATGCCCCGCACCCCAGAGCAGCTCAACGAAAGGCTCGGATTCGATGTAGAGCTGCGCTGACAACGTTTCCTCAATACGAGGAAACGTCAACTGACTCCCTCAAATTGAGGAAGTCACCACCACCGTTCAACAACAAGAAAGAAAATATGAACGAAATCACCGTAAACCAAGCCACCATGTCAACCCTTGAACTGGTCGACTACATCAATGCAGGGAGAAAAGAGAAGGCGGAGAAGGCCGGGCACCCATTTCCGTCGAAGGGGCACGCGGAGATCAAGCACAAGAGCCTTTTGACCAAGGTCGAAAAACACTCTGGAATTCACTCGGCAAAATTTTTTGCCGAGTACACCGACAGCACCGGTCGAGCACTGAAGTGCTACAACCTGCCGGAGTTCGAGGCGCGACTCATTGTGATGTCCGAGTCGCTGGAGGTGCAGACAAGGGTGCTGCGCAGAATGATGGACCTTGAGGAGCAGGTCAAGCTGGGCCGACAACACCAAATACCCACCAACATGACGCTCGTCCCCAAGGACCTACTCAAGCGATGCATGTACCTTGGACCCAAAGGCCGTCCCACAGCGCAGGCCAAGTACCTCGCAAAGATGCAGTTGCCACTCATCGGCCAGATTGGTGTGACCAACGAGTTCGGTCTGACTCCAGGCCAGCTCGAAGAAGTTGAACGAGCCAGCCTGCTGACGCTGTACGCCGTACAGGCCCATAACACAGACAGCAGCTACCACATTGAAATGCAGATGTTGCAGGACCAAAAAGCGCTGGAGCAGGTCGCCAAGCAGAAAGAGAAGAAAAAGCTCCAAAAGCAAATCGCCAACGCACAAGAGAGGCTCAAACACCCGGACTTGACCCCCGCACCCCTATGCAGCTATCCTTGTCGCCCATAACTAGAGTCGTAAAGACCACCCCTATGCAACACAAATTCCAAGACCCGTACCTCGAGCAGCTCGCCAAGAGGCTTGTCACGCTCGACACCGCGGCCAAGCCGCGGCCCAAGTTCCAGACCGTCAAGGCGTACTTCAAAGATCACGGGATCGACC
>Ga0210043_1002727_pt1 | contig 11250 bp, 14 predicted proteins | sample CryGeymet201501t_FD_183990 | JGI IMG/M metagenome (GOLD analysis project Ga0210043, IMG submission 183990) | Groundwater microbial communities from Crystal Geyser aquifers in Utah, USA - Crystal Geyser metaG 2015-01t (SPAdes) (version 2) | ecosystem: Environmental > Aquatic > Deep subsurface >... | reverse complement strand
GGCACAAAAGCGCATCTCGAATATTTTTGGTTCGCCGCAACGCGAAGCCGACATCCTGGACCTAGAGAATGCCACTCGGCAGTTTCTGCAATCTGACCTAGGCCGTGAAAAGACCGATGCAGATCGTGGCCTTAAGTTCGCACTGGCGCGGAGCGGGTTGTCCAAGGGTAGCGTAGACATTGATCAGAATTTGCGGCTAGGTGATGATTTTCTACGCGGTATTTTGGACATCGAACGGCGAGCTAAGGGCGCTGGGGCCAATCTGCGGTCGCAAGATGCGCAAACACAGGCAGGGCTGTTTAGTCAGGTGCTGTCGGGTCTGGATGCGACTACAGCTGCGCAACAAGCTAATGCCGCACTTGGTCAGAATATCGCTCTCACCAAGTCGCAGTCATTGCAGGGTGGTTTCGATAATTTGTTTAGTGACTTTTCCGACATATTCAAGAATAGCAAAGTGGCAGCAGGCGAACGCCGCAATGCTTTTGACTTTAATACGCGATTTGGTCCACGTCAAAGGCCAACGGCAATTATATCTGGCGGGATATAAGGAGGAATCATGGGCGCAGCAGCATTACCCGTTGCATTAGCCGTTGGGTCGGCAATAGTTGGTGGAGTTAACACCGCCAGGACAGCTAAAAAACAGGACGCGGCTCAAGCGGAAGGTATCCGGCGCCAGGCCCAGGAGCAGCGCGAGGCCAACGCCAGACTAAATCAAACACTGACCAAGTTTGAGGATTCCGATTCCGGGGATATTCGCGACTCATTGATGAACCGGTTTGCCAACCAGCTTCGGCTTAAGCAGGCACAAGCGCTTGCTGGCGTGAATACTGCAGGCGAAACATCGAACGCTGCCAGGGAACTTATATCGCGTGGATCAAACGCTGTAACCAGCCGTGCGGGTGATTTTGGTGATCTTCTCGCCAGAATTGACGCACCATCTGACCAGCGGGCGCTAGAGGGTATAGAGCGCACTAGGCTGAATTCCGATTTAAGCGTGTTTGGGCGAAATTCTGCAGCTGAAGACTTTCTCACGCGATTAAGGTTGGCTAACGTTAGGCGTAATCCGCTATTAGACATTCTGTCTTCTGGTTTATCTGGTGCTTCGGCGGGAACGTCTCTCGGCCGCGGTTCAGGGTTCGGGTTTTCCTCTACGCCTAGATCGGTGCCGGTATTGATAAGTAATACGTCTGGAGCAACCCTACCAGGGTTATCCAACTTCCCGCCGGTAAAGGCTACCCCAGGGTCGATCTTCGGAAGATAAGGCAAACACCATGCAAAGCTTTCCAGGGGTCAGAGATTTTGTTGCAGCCGTAACCGGCGGAAATACGCTAGAACAGGCTGGCTTTGATGCAGCGCAAGCGCGCCTCATAAAACAACGCAGAGAACAGGCGACTCTGGACCGTGCAATTGAGCAGGCAGCGTTGGCTAAAGACATCAACTTCCAGAGAGGGAATGCGCTTGGCGCCATAGATGATCCGCTTATTCGGGGTATTGCAGGCGCAAATTCAGGGTTTGGGGCAAATTTCTCTGCTGCCCAGTCTGGCGAGCAAACTAGGATGGAAAATGAATCTTTGGCTGCGGCCATGGCTGCACTTGAAAATTCTGCTGAATCCGGTGAAGAAATACCCGTTGATTTGCTGAATGCGCTCAATGCGCTTAAAGCGGGCAAGTTGTTGGCACCGGCGAATGTGCAGGTACAGGAGCAGGCCAGCGCGAATATTGGCAAGAGCAATGCAGATATTGGTTTGGATGAAGCCAGATCGGCATTGCTGGATATACAAAGAACGCAATTAGTACCTTCGCAGGTGCGAGCAAATGAGGCCAGCGTGGGGCAGCGTGGAGCTTCTGCCGATCTGTCACGTGCTCGTACCGCTGCGCTCGCGCCACCGGTAACAGCGCAACCAGATGACAGTACCAGCGTACCTGTTGGCGAGACCCTGTTTGATCTTGCGCCAGAAGCCTTCGGCTTAGGCAGTGGTGTGGCTAATTTAGGCCAGGCGCTTGACTTGGTTCCTGGTCTCGGGCTACCAGAAAGTTCTGCAAGAACCATTAGCGCACGCGAGAAATTCAATCGTGTCGTTGATGAATTCAGGCGTTCTCTGTCAACTACCAGAGCTTTCAAAGAATTGGAGGAAATAACCAAGAGTCTCAATATCAAGCCGAGTGCGTTCATTGGCGACGAAACCGTGCGCGAACGAATTCTGGCAGCCCATGACGCGATGACAGTCAGTCTGGCGCAACAAGAAATGGATTCCAGGAATCCGTCTCTGGAAAAGAAAATCAGAGAGGAGGCAGCAGCATCCGCCAGGCGGATCAGAAACGTACTCCCGAAGCTGGCGCCACCGGAAGTAATCGCTCAAATCCGTGCAGATCGGCAAGGTGCGCCTACGGCAGCTGGTGCTATTCAACAGGCTAGCCAAATTGAAGGATTCGACCAATTGTCGCCAGAACAACAACAGCGATTGATTCAGCTTATGGGGGAACAACTGCAGTGAGCACGCCGGCAGAGCAATTGCTGAATCAACTGGAAGCAAAAAAAGCGCTGTCATCACAGCCGATGAGTGATGCCGAACGCATGTTATCCGAACTGGAAGTGAAAAGCGGACGCCCAGACGCTCAAGAGTCGGGTTTCCGCAAGGATTTTGTTGATCCTATTGCCAGAGGCCTCTCCGGTACGGCAGACCTTATCAATACGGCTGGTGCTGCTGTTACAGGCACGCTGACACCACGCGGTAATTCAGGATTTGGCGCTGTTACATCTGATTTGCAAAAGCTTGGTGTTCTGCTACCGGAAGAAGAGAGATCGGACGGGCTGCTACCGCGTGTGCTGGAGATTCTCGGCGGCTCTTTAGTGCCGGCCGGAGGCATGTTCGCGGTTGGCACAAAAATTGCACGCACAGTTGCCCCTACAGTTCGTAATTTTATCCAGCGTCAACTGGCTAGCTTTGCGGAAAACCCTAAGAGTTCTGCCGCTGTTGAATTGAGCGGTATTCTCGGGGCCGGGACGGCTGGCGAAGTCTTGGAAGATGCTGGTGCTGGGCCGGTCGCCCAGGGGGTTGCTGAAGTATTAGGCGGTTTGGCAGCAGGGAACTTACCAGCAGCGGCTACATCTATCGGCAATAACGCAGCTCGTTTGGGCCGCAGTTTCTTCAGAAATATGAATCCAGAACGCAGAGCATCCCTGCCGATACAAAGTGCCACCAGAGACCCGGTAGCTGCAGCGGCCAGGATTGATCCATCATCACCGGTGTCACCAGCTAGGCAGACCGGAGAGGAAGATTTGATTGCGTTGGAACGCAGGTTTCTTGAAGAGACAGATCCCGGCGCTTTACGTACTTTGGAGGACCAGAGTAAAGAAAATATCTTGTCTGCATCCAAGCAAGTTCAGGACTTTGGTGGCGATGCGCAGGCAGCACGTGCCATATTGACGGAGCAGACAGGGGCTACCGTTGAGCGGGCAGTAAAACGCGCCGAGCAAGCCGCAGAAGAGGCGAATGCTGCTTTGAGTAAACTACCTGTGAATGTAAAAACTTCGGAAATTGAAGGGGCCGCAAAAGGAAAGATTGACGCTTCTCTTAGAACCTTGAATGATGCTGAAAAGGCTGCATGGAAAAAAGTCGGGTTTGATCTTGAAGGGTCGTACTCGGAGACCGAAACGGAAATAAACGGAATACTTTCTTCAGTGGCTAGGTCACAGAGAAGTGACGCGATTCCAAAGAGAGTGTTGGACGAAATCGCGGCCGCATCGACTGAAGGCCAGGTAACTACGCTCCGAGACATACAGGGGACAAGAAGCATCGTTCGCGGCCTTAAAGCAGCTGCAAAGCTTGATCCTGAAAAAAGGTTCCAGGTGCGTTTCCTTAGCAAGATTGAAGATGCGCTGTTGCGGGATATGGAGTCGGTCAAAGGCGCTGATCCGGAAGACCTTAAAAACGCGAGGAACGTCACTGCCGACCTTTTCGCTAAATTCAAGCGCGGCAAGGTCGGTGATGTGCTGGGCCTGTCAGATGATGGTGTTCTTTCGTTTGAACCGGGCGATACGCTAAAAGGTATATTTTCCGGCCCCAGGCCAGAGCAGGGAATAAGCCAACTGCTTAAAGGGACACCGGACGCGCGTCCTGAAGCTTTGGATTTTGTCCGTAGGCTGTTTATTCTAGCAGCAGCCAAGGACGGCAACGTTAACGCCAGGCAGGCGAGTAACTTTATTTCCCAGTTGCGGGAAAAACGAGTTTTTGAAGCCTTGCCAGAACTGGAAGAAGAACTGACCAGAATATCATCCAAAGCCAGTAGGGCGGATTTGCTGGCGGAACGTGCGCGCCTAGTTAAAAAACGTGGTGGGGCCAGGATAGATGCTGACAGCAATGAATCTATAGCATCGCTATTTCTCGATCGCGCTGTAGGTCAGGAGGCTGATGCGCTGTTCGACCCAAAGGTGAAAAACGCCGAACAGCTGGCACGGAAGGTTATATCAAGATTCAGAGGCAACGTAGCAGCTGAACAAGGCTTCAAGAGTTCATTGGCCGGTGCCCTGGTGCGGCAGACCAAATTCGTTGTGGATGAAGTCTCAGGCCAATTAGTTCCCAACGGGAATCAATTGAAACGGCTTCTGAAAGAAAAGGAATCGTTACTGAAGGCCGCTGGCTTCTCTACAGAAGAAATTGACCGCATGAATGTAGCAGTCAATGTTATTCAGCAGGAACAAAAAGCAGCTGGGCGGTCAGTAGGCGAGATTATGAACGACCCTGCCAGCCGTCTTTTTACAGTAGTCGCTCAAGTAGGTGGTGCAAGAACCTCGGCACTGGTTGGCGCTAGCAACGCTGGCGTCGGATTACAACAAGCTGGAATCGCGTCCAGAACTGCGCGAGACCTTGCAAAGGCACTCAGGACCGACAAGGCAAAAGTCATTCTCGAAGATGTGTTCAAGAACGGAGAACTGATGCAGGCTTTGCTGCTACGCAATAACGCACCAGAAAAAGCTAGACTTCAGGCTTATGCAGTGGTCCGCGCCTACCTGGCGGGCATTGGCGCGGACATTGCAAACGAGCCGTCTGAAGATGGAGAACCTTAAAAGTCCGGTTGTTGACCGTCAAACTGAATAGTTTCATCCTGCCTGTTTTCTAGTTCATCATCGGATATGACGTGTTGGTCGCCTTCAACGTTCGCTGCTATCGTTTCCTGCAGTGGCTCTATCGGTATTCTATATGCTTGGCTTGGTGCTGCCAACCTTATGGCAGCCTGAACGTCCTGGGCAGCCTGTGAAGGCAATGTAGGCTTGTTCATGTCGAATTGCTCATTGTCGCGGTCGATGACTCCTGCTGCATCTGAAATCAATGGCAAATGCTTGAACAGGCGCTTTGCCACCGCCTTGCGGTACATTTCTGTTGCCCATGTTCTCCACACGCCGCTGTTGGGCTGCTTGCTGGCCTGGTGGACTTTTTCCAGTTCCACCATGTCCATGGTTTCCCGGTACATGTTGCCGACTGAATCAGTGGCGATGGCATAGGCTCCGATGATGGGCCCACGATCACCGAACACTTGAGGGCGATGGATGATGCTTGGATTGTCGCCTTTATTGTAGACAAACTCGTCTTTCTCATAGACGATTTCAGCGCGGATGCTTATGCCAAATTCGGCCAGTATCTTGCGCAACCCGCCGATCATCGGTTGCCACTGTACTTTCTTGATCCACTTTGGATTGTCTTTGTTGCCTTCGTTGACGTTGTAAATAGCGAGAAAGCCCTCTTTTCCATCCGGGATCAGATGATCTTGTGCGGCCTTCTGGCAGGCAAAGAACAAAGATGTCCGGTCCGCAGCCAACAGGTCAGGGTTTTCCTGCACGGCGCGAGTGACTACCGCAGTAAAACGGTCCATGTCTGCTTCTTTATCGAAGAAGGCTCTAATTGCGGACTGGGTGCGTTCATCGTTAAACTGATCCTTGAATTGCTGGGCTTGTAATTGGCGGTCGTTGGCCATTTTATACCTCTCTGATGTATTTGATTAAATCCTCAACGCCATTCAAATGCGTCGTAGGTTTAGGATTGTCTTTGTTCCTTGGATAAAACTTTCCACTAATAGGCCAGAATGAGATTGCTAGTCCATTCGGGTCTACAACTAACTGACTGCCGTGTTTAATTGCGTCGAACGGGATACTTTCGTCCCGGAGACGCTGTGCTGCGTGAGAGATTTTGTTACCCATTTTAATCACCCCACCATAAAAGAATTGCGGCCCATGCTGCGAGCGAACCAGTTATCGCTGCAACAATCCAGCAGAAAACTTTTAGTTTCGTTGCTCCGGCTTGGTAGATGTTCTGCACACATGCTGTCATGAACAGAATAAACATTACGAAGATGTATATACGCATTTTAATCCATTACCTATGCCGGATAGTCCAGCGCTTCGATGTCGGTGCTGTAGGCCGGCCATATGCCAGTATTGAGGCATTCTGCCGCAGTGTTCAATGACTCACGATATTCTCTCCTGGCGCGTTCAATGGCCGCATCTGTTGAATAGTAAGGTTTTGCAGCATACGGCGATTTTTTCTCAAAAGCCACGAACATAAAAAGGTCTATCTCACCCCACCCGGACCAACTTATAACATCGCGGTAAAATGCGTCCTGGTGAAAGTATCCGTACTTATAGCAAGCCCTACGAAATTGATAATTACGCGCATCCATGCAGGACTTCAAATCAATCACGACAATATGCCCGGCGAGAGTATTTATCAGGTCTGTACGACACCTGACTAATACTCCGGTCACTGGGTCCTCGGCAATAAACGTACGTTCAGATAACCCGCCAGTAAAAAGGCCGCGAAGTTCCTTGTGGTTGCGGATGCTGTTAGTAATTTTCTGGCATTCTACATAGTCTTCGTGCTTGATGATCGTCTTGCCTTCATGCTGTAGGTTAAATTCATCCCAGTACAGGATAGCGCGAATGGTATCTTCGCTGGGTTTCTTGGCGCCACGTTGCGTAGATGATGGCTTTCTGGGTGCATCTTCAGGCACGACCACGAACTTGGAGCTGAATGTGTCAGGCTCCAAGATAGCGCAATGCAAGATACGCCCTGCAATCTTTGCGGCCGTTGGCTCGTCCGCCGGCCGCTCAGGATCAATACGTTCGGCCCAATAATGCGCAGGCGACTGTGCAACCAGCTTCAGGTCGGTATTGCTAAACGCAGTCAATCGGTGATATTCATCTTCAGGTATATCGTAAATTCCAGGTTTCAGGTCAAGCGGTTTCTGATCATTCTGCACAATCTGCCCCCCTTGTAACATATTGTTTCTGCATCTTTCGGCGTTTTGTAGTACTGCATTTATTTCTCCAGTTTCCCTTTATACTCATGAACTGTGTGCGGACCGTCGGTAGATACATTTTTCCAATACGCTATATCAGATATGGTGCTTGCATAATCTATAGCTTCAAACGGCCCAACTGCGCTTACCAAAAACATCTTCCGGGGACCATCGAACGTCTCAATATTGACGAAGTACAACATTATCGCATTCCCCATGTATGTCAAAACGGCAACACCACCATAAACCGTTTGCGATATGTTGTCAATATGGTATACAATGCCAACGGAGCGGTGCCGTGGCAGCGAACACGCTATAACGGCCAGTTATAGATACGCATGGACGGTTTGGCACCGGACAGTAAGCTGGGATTGACCAGTGTGGTAGAAAACGTTAGTCGGATTAGCGCACGGTCCGCTCCACTCACTTATGTCGATAACGGGGTAAATATGATGGCCAAAGTCAGAACCGGAAAATTTGAGCACTTCTTCAACCTATATGGCGACGGTAAATTTTACTGGCGGTTGAAGTCACCTAATGGCCGGGTTATATGCCAGTCGGAAGGATATAATAGAAAAGCCGATTGCCTGAACGGTATCAGGGCGGTGGCTACCGTGGCTGGTGGCGCAAGAGTAGTAGATTTGGATGGCTAAAACAAAAAGACTTACCCCGGCTGATGTAGTTATTGCAGAGCTAGGGGTCAGGCCCTTGGCGCGTGACTTGAACGTGAGCCCAGGTTGTATTGTACGCTGGCGAACTAGGGGCGGGACTATACCGCAATTCTATTGGCTGCGGCTGATTGAACTGGCCGATGGAAGAATTACCACTGAAGACCTTGTTTACGGGCGATGATCTCCCTCTACCCGTTCCAAGATAAACTTGTTGGCCAGTTGCGGCAAGCTATGGCCGGCGGGGCAAAGTCAGTGTTGCTTGTGTCGCCTACGGGGTCTGGAAAAACTGTAATATTCGCTTACTTAGCGTCGCGCATGGCAGAACGTGGGATCTGCAGCATTATCCTCGCTCATAGGCAAGAACTAATCGACCAGCCGTCTGCAATGCTCAGGCAGTTTAATGCTCCACACGGTATCATCCAGGCTGGCAAGCCGGTCCATTATGGCCACTTGATTTATGTCGCCAGCGTATTTGCCGCAGTGCGTAGGTTGAAAAAACTTCCAGTGCCCGGGTATGTCATTGTCGATGAAGCCCATCATTGTATTGAAGGTTCCACGTGGCACAAGTGTATTGACTATTGGCGCCAGCAAAACCCGGGGCTCAGAGTGATTGGCGTGACTGCAACGGCGTCGCGTTTGAGCGGAGAAGGCTTGGGCGGGACATTTGAGGTTATGATAGAAGGACCAACTACGGCGCAATCAATCGCTGAAGGCTACTTGTCCAACTACACGCTGTTTCGCACTGGCGATGTTGATAGCCGTGGTTTGCCCATGCGCGGTGGTGATTACCAACGCGATGTTGCCGAGGCGTTTATGGACAAACCGACTATTACCGGAGACGCCATAAGCCATTATCGCAAGCATCTGAAGGGCGCGGCGTCAATTGTCTATACCGTTGGTATCACGCAAGCACACCACGTTGCTGAACAGTTTAGGCAGGGTGGTTTTAATGCTGTGGCTATTGATGGAAAAATGGACAAGCAAGACCGGCGGAACATTATCCACGATTTTGCTGGCGGGAGACTGAACCTACTTGTATCGTGCGATCTTATTTCGGAAGGTTTAGACATTCCTGGCGCTGTGGGTGGCATATTGTTGCGCCCCACCGCATCCGAGAGCCTGTACCTTCAACAGGTCGGTCGTTTATTGCGGGTTGCACCTGGCAAAGATCGAGCGATCATTTTAGACCATGTGGGAAACAGTTTCCGCCACGGATTACCTTGTGATGTGCGTGAATGGTCACTGGCTGGCCGTGGCAAGCGTAAAAAACGTGACCCGGATGATATAGCAGTTCGGCAATGCCGTATCTGTGGAGCATGTTCGACTGCTACTGCTACAATTTGCCGCGAGTGTGGACATGAGTTTCCGGTCAAACCGCGTGTGGTAAAGGAAGTCGCAGGCGAACTTACCGAAGTTGAGATAGCGGCAGCAAAGCGGGCAAAGAAGCGAGAACAGGGGACGGCAAAAGACATGGACGCGCTAATTGAGGTTGGACGGCTTAGGGGCATGAAACATCCTCAACAATGGGCATGGTATGTGCTTAATGCACGACAGAAAAAGAGGGCGAAGGCGTGAGCGGTAGGACATGATGGACAAGTGGGCCTATAACGACATTCCCATCACTGACTGGAAAGTTACATATTCAGCTGATCCGATAACGGGTGAGATTGAGCTGGTTACGCGAGTGATGGATAGAATTACAAGAGAAATATTGCAGGCAAAGTCTGATTGTTTACGGAATGCGCTCATAGATTTGGGTTGGAAACCACCGACGGAACCACCCGTAGTGCAGCCTGCAGGAGTAGATGTCTTGGGAGAAAACTATGATAGCTAAGACCGAACGAGATAAGAACCGCGAACGAATGCCAAACGTGGCCGATGTTATTGATCAATTTAATGCGTTTTTCGGACCAGCTAGGGTGACAGCCGCCGAGGATTTTGAAACTGGCGCGAAGGTTGGAACATTTTCAGTGGAAATAAGCGATGAAGAAAAAACATTCAGCAAGTAGATTACAAAAATCTCGGCTTGGTTTTAGTGGTAGGGCACTACCGAACAAAAGCGTTCGTTCGAAATGCGGCGAAACATTTCTCTGCCGTGACGCAAATAGATGAAAGAAACCCCCATCCTTAAGCGTATTATGCTTTCTTGCAGCACTGGCACCACACGCCTGTTCCGCAATAATGTGGGACAGTATGAAGACAAAGCTGGTAACTGGATACGATATGGCATATACAACCCAGGCGGCTCTGACTTAATTGGCTGGACGCAACTGACCATTAGACCTGAGCACGTTGGCCGCACGGTTGCTGTGTTCACAGCCATTGAAGTTAAGGGCACACAGAAAAGAAAAAACGGGCTGACCAAGGATCAGGCCGTATTCGGCCAGATGGTAACGGACGCCGGTGGACTGTTTGGAATGGCACGGAGCGTGGAAGAAGCAAAAAACATTTTGCGTAGACAATCGTACCGAGAAATGGAGGAGAAGACGTGACCTGCGGAACCTGCAAGTGAGGATTGAAACGATAGGCGACGCCACTTTGTACCTAGGGGATTGTCTGGAAATTCTGCCAACGCTGCCGAAGGTTGCTGCCGTGGTTACAGATCCGCCTTATGGGTCAGGGCTATCAATGGATTTCAAAAACCGCTTTAAGAGCAAAGCGGGAGCATGGTGGAGCAATCAAGATCGTAGTATGCAACAGCATCATGATGACATTGTTGGCGACAACGCGCCATTTAACCCTGCGCTGATTCTAGCTCTAAATGTTCCTACCACAATGTTTGGGGCTAATTGGTATGCCTCCCGCTTACCAGATTCCGGCGGGTGGGTCGTGTGGGATAAGCGCGGCGGTCAGCGAGACGTAAGCGGAGCAAAATGGCCTATGAGCGAGGCCGAATTAACGTGGACAAATGTTGGTAAAGGGGTGCGTGTTATTAGACACACTTGGTTCGGATTAATTCGGGATTCGGAGCAAGGCGAGCATTATCACCCAACCCAAAAGCCCGTGGCCGTAATGGAATTTTGCCTGCAGCGTATGCCTGATGGTCTGACACTTGATCCTTACATGGGCAGCGGCACTACCGGGGTAGCCTGTGCCAATCTTGGCCGGAAATTTATAGGTATTGAGATTTGTGAGCAGTATTTTGATATTGCTTGCGAGAGAATAGCTGCCGCCTACGCGCAAGGTCGGCTTTTTAATTAGTTGCAATAGGTTGCAATAGGTTGCAATACTTAAAGGTGTTGACACTCCGGTACACAGATAGTAACATGTCCTCCCACCTGTAGGG
>Ga0210043_1002726_pt1 | contig 11253 bp, 14 predicted proteins | sample CryGeymet201501t_FD_183990 | JGI IMG/M metagenome (GOLD analysis project Ga0210043, IMG submission 183990) | Groundwater microbial communities from Crystal Geyser aquifers in Utah, USA - Crystal Geyser metaG 2015-01t (SPAdes) (version 2) | ecosystem: Environmental > Aquatic > Deep subsurface >... | reverse complement strand
CGCAAACGGCTAGTACTATATCGGATTTTGATACTGAGGTGAGTAATAATTCTAGTGTTGTGGCTAATACTGCTAAGGTGGGGGTTACTACTCAAATATCGAATGTTGTTGAGGATACCACTCCTCAACTCGGTGGTAACCTTGATTATAATGGTAAAGGTATAAGTCTTGCTTCTCAAACAGTTGGTGGTAGTGATGGTAACATTGTTTACTTGAGTGGTAGTGTTACTTGGTCTCAAGCTGATGCTAGTGTAGAAAGTACTTCAGGAGGATTAGTTGGAATTAGAATTAGTGCATCAGAAGTATTATTAGAAGGTATTTATACTACTACTGGTTTAACTGCTGGAGCTAAATATTATGTTAGTGAGACTGCAGGGGCTTTAACAACAACAGCTCCTACTACTAGTGGAGCAATAGTTAGAGTTATTGGTTATGCTTTAAGCACGACACAATTATTGGTTAAACCACACGAAAGTTATGTGGAGTTAAGTTAGAGGTAAAATAAAATGGCACAATGGAGTGTAAAAATAAATAACACAATTAAAAACAGAACAAGTATAACAATTGACTACTCAGTATTGAAAGATGATACAGTCTTTGATAGTGATAGCATTACTCTCGAAGGAGACGCTATTGATATGGGTAATATTAAAGGTCAAATGCACAAGTTGTTAAGACGACTTAAACGAGTTGACGAAAACAATGATGGAATTTCAAAACAAGCAGGTACGATATTTGATTTGTCAGCTGATAGTAAAAACTTAGTTGTGAGAAAGTAATATGGCATCTTTTACTAGTGTGAAAAGTGGTGACTGGAATGACCCTACAGTATGGGGTAATCTTGCTGGTGGGGAGTATCCTGCAAAGACTACTGATGACGATACTGTAACAATAGGTAGTAACCACACTGTAAATTATAACATTGATAACTCTAGTGTTGGAACTAACCACAGAATTAGAAGTATATTAGTTGGTGGAGGAGAAACACTAACTTTTGACACTACTATGAGTACTCATTTATGGATTGGTGGTAGTACTACAGACAGTATAGAATGTGCATCTGGAACTGTTTCTTGTGGAAGCAGTGGTAGTCCATTATCTAGTGCATATACTATGACTATTGAAGTAGACCAGTCTATTGATGGTACTGGAAGAATAATCGATTTATCTAATAATGGAATAGTAAAACTTTATGGTACAGCTAAAACTATAAAGAAATATACTACTACGGCTTTAACTGCAAACACAGATACCTCTCTTACGTTTGATGCTGTTCCTAGTGACTGGGCTGTTGGTGACCAACTACTCATTCAAAGTACTGTAAATAATAATAATTTAGAATATGATGAAGTAATAACTATTGCTAGTAAAACAGGAACAACGGTATCTTTTAGTGATGGAGCAGGTACTGGTGGTGCTGTAGCTTATGACCATTTGAGTGGTTGTATTGTATTAAATCTAACTAGAAATATTAGATTTATAGCAAAAGATACAAGCAGTAGATGTAGAGAAGGTATTTATCAAGGAACCTCAGCTGAAGAAGTAGTATTAGAAAATGTTGAGTTCAATGGTTGTACTAATGGTGACCGTGGTGGTGCTTGGTGTATAGCTACACAGGATGCTGCAACAAGATATATAAGATTAACCGGTTGTGTTACTTATAATCAAGGAAATGATGGAGCTGCTGCACCAGGTAGTGGTAGCATAACTCATAAAGATTGTATTTTTGCTTATAATACTGGACAGGCTTTTGATTCTGGAAACGATACTGGTAAAGCTATTTTTGAAAATTGTTACTTTGTTCATAATGGTAGTTATGGTATAAGAGGAGCTCGTGGGCAAGTTATAGCTATAGATTGCCAGTTCTGGACTAATAACACAGCATTTTATGTTAGTGGTGAAACTAGAATGTATAATTGTAGAATATTTGGTAATAATGACACTGGTTTTACAAGTACTGGTGGTGCTCACTTATATGGCTGTTACTTTGGTGAAAGTGAGTGTGGAACACAAAGTAATTATAATGCTTCAAAAACAGAAAACACTCCTGCTTATTTTCATGATTGTTATTTTGCTTCTGGTGAGGACTTTCAAAACCAGAATAATGCCGGAATAAACGCTTATAGTAGTAATCATAATCAAACTGCTAATAACTTTATTACTCATTATACAACAAGTGGAATGTCTATGGTTGATGATACTACTACTTTTAGAACTACTAGTCCTAGTGTTCAGATGATTCCTGGAGATGTTGGTAGACATTGTTTTTATGAAATACCAATGCAAGTAGAAAGTGGTACATCTTATACTGTTACTATTTATGGTAAGAAGAATGCTACTGGTGCTTGGAAAGACCCAGAGGCTAGAATAATTGGTTGTGGTTTAAGTGATAGTGCTATTTGGAGTACTGCTGATACTAACTGGAATGCTATTACCTTATCAGGTACTGCCTCTAGAGATGGTGTTGCTATAATTACTATTATTACTTATGGTGAGACTTTTAATATTGATGATGTGACGGTGGTTTAAATATGAGTAGTGACTTAATAAAGTATGGTTTTTTAAATTATGGTAGTATGATTAATGCTGGAGCTCTATCACCTGTTAAAAATCATTTTTTAAATTATAGTGTTCCTCTCGTTAAAACAGGTGCAGCTCCTTCTGGTTGGGCTAATAACTTTAATGGCGTGGCTAACGCTAACATAGCAAAGATTAATGGAATAGCAATAGCTAGTATTGCTAAAGTAAATGGAGTATAAAATGATAATTATTAATTATACAAATATAGAAAATCAGCCATATAAAAATATGGTAGAAGTACTTAATACTCTTAGCTTTGATAATGTTCCAGAATTTACAATATCAACTACAATACCAGTAGTTCATGTATCAACAAGCACTAGAATAATTAAAAAAGGTCTTGGAAGAAACAAGTCTGGAACGATGTATATGATAACTTTTAATATGGGTATTGTTGATGAAACAATGACAGGATTAAATGCCAAATCACAAGAACTTAGAGATGCATTAGATTTAAATGAAGAAATTCTTTCTAGATATAATATGGAGTTTTTTGATATACAATCTTCTGCTTCACAACTAGTTAGAAATGATATTACCTATAATGTACGAAACATTACTGTTCAGTATATAGTAAAATGAATGATATTATAAAAGCGACGACCTTTTTAAAAGAAGAAATTAGAAAAAAGGTTTTTCAAGGTGTTGCAGAAGCTTACAATAAAGAGGTTGTAAATCATTTTGCTACACACCCTTACGGTATTGGTGTTACCTTACAACACTTTAAACAATTAAAAGTTGCTGGAAATCTTTCAAAAGAAACAATTGCTTTCTTTGATAATGGTTATGGATATCCTGCAATATTACAACAGGGAACGACTCCTAGAAGTGGATATACTTATCCTTATGATTCGGTTAATGGAACTAAAGTATGGTTTGATGAAGAACCTACATTATTACAGTGGGCTAAAGAAAACTATAAAGGGTTCACACCAACAATGACAGGTCTTGTTATCGGAAAGTCTGGAACAACTGGGTTTGGAAAACCATACAATAGATGGGTTACTAAGTCTGGAGAAGCTATGAAATCAAATTCCAACGCTAGAAATGAAATACTTTCTGGTTTAAGAAAAATTAAAATCAAGTGAGAAATCACTTATATTTGCAAATATGAGGTAAAATAAAATGGTAAAATATGCACCAAAAGATTTCGAAATTTACGTTGCACACAGTGACGGAACTTTCGATGTAGGAGATAAAGCTGTAAATACATCTTTAGGAAAGTTTTTTGATAGTGCTGTAACTGCAGGAACTGCTGTAACAGACTTTATTAAATTAGTTGATACTGTTAGTATTAGTATAGAACCTGCAGAAGATGAAACTACGACTAAAAAATATTTAGGAAGTACTTCCACAGGAGCACAAAACACCGACACTTCTGTAACAGAAAACCCAGATGTAGATATTACATTGTCTGCAGACCCAGCTATTGTTGAACAGCTAGGAGCTTTTATTCTTGCTGAACAAACAGACTCTCACACAGACTATACTAACTATGCAAGATTCTCTTTGGGTAGTAAAAATCAAGAAGTTGTTCTTTTATTAGTTAGAGTTTATAAACAAGTTGGTAGTACATACTATTACAAAAACTACTTATTTACAGACCCTAAGTTTAAAAAAGTGGACAGTTTAGATATTACTGGTGATGATGATGTTGCAACAGTTGAGTATTCACTCACTGGTGAAAAATCATACACTGATAAAGACTTCTATTCTGGTACAACCAAGGAAGTTGTTACTAATTTAGACAACTAATTGGGCTTTAGCCCTCTTTTTCTTTTATTTTTTAGAAAAGTTTATAAACGGGTAGTGATTACTACAATATGGAGATGGAAGTAGATGAGCAGAGTGTTGAAAATAAGTATGCCTGACGAAATGTATGAAGAATTTGTCAAGGATGCAAGAGATAATTATGATGATTGTTACTGGTTAAAAATTGTTGCAGATATAAGAATTTCCAAAGGAATTGCTGGTGCTGTAATAGAAGACCGTAATGTTCAAGAGTTTTTAAAAGACTTGAGAAAAGAGCTTATACAAATTGTTAATCAAAAGTATAAGGAAGATGTTGCTCCTTTGAAAAGGGAGATAATGAAATACAGAATGAGAGGGTTATAAAATGGACGGAAAGAAAAGTAGTATGGCTGTAGGAATTAAACCAATAACCATTAATGGGAAAGAGTATGATACTAAATTAAACATTGGCGACACAAGAGCTTATGTTAAAAACCTTCAAAGAAAGGGTTTGGAATTAAAATACTATTCAACAAAAGAAGATATTGAAAAGGTTTTAAAAATCGCCGATGAAATTGTTGATTATAAATATGATTTTGTCAAAAAAGCTCTAATCAACGGTGGAATGAGTAATGAAGAAGCAGATGCTTTAATTGATGAATCAATCCAAGATGTTGTTGGTGATGGAAAAATTGAAGTTTGGTTAGGGTTTATATCTAAAAAAGATTATGAATCTGCAACGAACCTAAAAAACTAGATAGACCCTTAACGGAAAAAGAGTTTGATGAACTCTGCACCTCTGAATATGAGAGTTCTCCAGAAAGGGTTGATTTAAGATTTGCAAACACTATTCATAGGGTTGAACACGAAAGTGGTCATTATATTGATGACCAATACCCTTATTTTAAACTAATAAGTAAAATAAACTATTATTCAAGTGTAGATAAGGAATATGCAAAACAAAACAAGAAAAAAAGATGATAAATAATGGCTGATGTAAGTTTTAGTGTTGATGTAGTTCTTAACATGATTAGTAAGAACCTTAATCAGTTAACAGGATTAGAAAAAACAACAACTACAATCTCTAAGAACACTAAAGACTTGGGTTTTAATTTAAATAATTTACCATCAAAAAATTTGCAGTATTTATTTAGACCATTGGAAGATGGAGCATTATCTGCAAAAAGTATGAGTGAGGCTCTTGCAGGACTAGCAACAACTCAAAAAGACCTTAAATATAATCAATTTGTAACTCCAACCCAAACTGAGGAACAGAGTTCTTTTGGAAAGGCTGTAGAGAAATCAACAAAACAAATAAGTCCATATCAGAATACACTAGCTTCTTCAACAAAGGTTCTTAAAGGTTATGTACAAGAATTAGAAACCATACAAATGATGTATGGAAAAGGTTCTCCTCAAGCAAAACAATATTTTAATAGTATTATTGAGAATACACAATTTACTGCAAAAGAACTAAAAACAGCACAGAAAAACTTAGCAGGATTTAACTTCTCATTCTTAAGTCTTATCTTTGGTGGAATTGCTTTGGAAAAAACTTTTGGTGGTGCATTTAAATCACTTAGAGATGGATATTTAGAAGTTGCTGATGAAACAGATTTATTTAGAAAAAAAACAGAAGGATTGGCAGATTCTTTTACTTTATTAAAATTTACAGTATTTGATGCTTTCGCAAATAGTCCTTTAGTCCAAAAACTAATACAAGGTCTTGGTGATTTTGTAACTTGGTTAGCTGGTATTTTTGAGGCAAATCCCACTCTTGGGGTTGTTATAACAACATTTGTTGGTGCTTTAGGTGGTCTCGGTACTGTATTATTCACTTTAGGAACTGCACAACAATTATTTATGGCTGGAGGTTCTTTCTCTGCATTTACTTCTGCTTGGAGAGATTTCTCGTTATTAAATTCAAAAAAGATTGCTGATAATGCAAGTGCTGTTGAAACTTCTGCAGGCAAACTTAGTGGAATTAGAAATATTGGTGTTGGTGGAGCATTAGCTCTTGGTGCTTTAGCACTAACTGCTGTAATTTCAACAATCGAGGTGTTTGATAAGGACAATAATAGTATTGGAGCTAGAGCTTTTAATATTGCAAGTCTTGCTGGTCTTGGTGCATTAATAGGTTTTTATGCTTTTGGAGCAATTGGTGCTGGTATTGGTGGGATTATAGGTGCAACTGTTGGGGTTGTATTAAATATTATTGATGTTAAAATTGAGAAGAAAGATAGAGAGGCTTTTAATAAAGCTAGAGAATTAGTACAAACGGATATCAATACTTCTTTTGATAAAGGAATAACACTCTCCACAGAAGAAATTGAAAATTCGGTTCTTGAAGGAATAAACAGTTTTAGAGATAACACCAGAGACGAATTGTCAGATGCCTTTACTGAAATTTTTGAAAGAAAAGAGTTAAATATCATAACAGAGTCTGATTATAGAAAAGAGTTATTAGCATTGGTTGGTGCTGTTGATAAAACGGTTGTTGAAGTAAATGACTCTTTATCAAATATTGGAAATATTGATAATATAACAAACTCTGATATTATTAATGGAGTCAAAGTGTTGAAGGATATTGATGTTGATACTTTTAAAGAAAGTCTTGATGGTATAAAAACCCCACTTGCAGATTTTTTGAAATATTTTGCAGGAGAGGCTGGTCTTATTGTTTCTATGAGCAATTTATTAACTTCAACCCAAAATTATGTAAATTATATTCCTACTTTAGAATCAAGTCTTTCAACAGAGGGAGCTAAGGTTGATGCACTTACAAGTAAATATAAAGCTTTGGCAAAAGCAAAAAAAGAAGCAGGTTCAGTAACTTCTGCAAGTGTTGATAAAGAGCCTTCTGCTAATTATAACTTTTCTCCAGTTGGTGGTGGAATGGTTTTTGAAAATGCTCCGAGGTTTGAATAAATGGTAAATATATATATTCAAGACAGTGGTCTTATAAGTGTTCCTTACTCCGTGTCAGAAACATCTTTCCCTAATTTTAGTTCTGCGACTCAAACACAAAAAAGAGCAGGAGAGTTTAAAGTTCAGAACAGTACTTTATTAAAAATAACAGGAATTTCTTTTGATGCTAGTAATTCGACTCAAAATACTAATGGCGGAAAAGACAATAGGGTCTCTGTTCAAAAAACAGGCTTTAAACCAATTCAGTTTACACTAACTTGTGAAGTTGATAAACCAAAAAACTATTTTATAGGAACTAATACAAAAGACCTTCCTATAATAGGTAATATTATTAAGATGATTATGAGTAGAGGTTATAAGCAGATTTGGATTGTTGGAGAACCTGGAGATAATACAGACCACGAACAACTATTCAGCTTTTATCAGTTAATAGAAACATTTGGTATTACAGATGCAAGTCTTTCTGTAGGGACAACTGTTGGTTCAGAATTAAAACATTTAAAAGTATCTCTTGATGGTTATATTCATAATGAAGGAGTGGAAAATCTTTCATATCAATTAGCTTTTACTTTATTGTGGGATATGTGAAATGAGTTTATATAGTTATGTTAAAAAAAGAGTATTATGGTATCAAAATAATAGTGCTAACGATATTGTTGATATAACCGACTATGTAAAAAGTATTTCCACAACAAGAACTTTCAGTCCCATAAATAATCGTTGCGATATTGGAATGATTGATTGTGATTTATTATATTCCAATGGTAATTTTGTTCCTCAAGAAAATGATAAAATATTTGTCTATGCAAAAGTCGTAACTATGGCTAATGATACAGAACTTGATTCATTAGATATTATTTGGAATGGTAAGTTTGTAGACCATAAAAGAACTGAAAACTCAACATCAATAAGACTTACTTTAAACGTCGTTGATTGGGGTTATGATGTATTTAATACAATTCATACAGAGTCATATAATGGAGCTGGTTTAAGAACTAATGAAGTGTTTAAAAGAATTGTTGAGACTGCATCAGAACTTGATGATGGAACTTTCAAAATAGACACGTCACTTGTTGCTAGTTTAAGAAATGATGGTAGTCAATTTCCTGTTATTGCATTTTCACAAACTAGTAAGCCTTCAAGCGAATTAATGGAAGAGCTTTCACAAACATTATGGACTAATTCGGAATCAGAAATATCTACAAATTCAAGAGTTATTAAATACCCTATGATTATTGATTTCAGAGGAAATTATGCTATATGGCAAGAGCAAAGTCTTGATACTACACTGCTTATTGATGATTATTCAAATGTTGACATATCAATTGCAACAGCAAACGAGGGCAGTTCAAACAGGCTCATCCTTGATTGTGGTGATGATTTAAACGGTAATAATATTACTATAATTATTAGAAATGAAAATTCTGGTGGAACTATTAAGAAAGATGCTCAAAAATCTAGAACTAATTTGGCTGGAAGAGACGAGTCTTATGATAATAGTTATCATTCATTAAGACTCCAAGCTAGTTCGGAAGGGTGGACTAATACTACATTTAGAAACAAAGTTACTGAGTTGGCAAAATCTTATAGTGTTGTTTGGTTTGATACAATAGGTCGTGGTAAACCAACGATTAAAATTGTTAGTCCTAAAATTAATATTGAATTAGGAGAGATAGTTAATATTCAAAGAAAGAAGTTCCAAACAGGTCTTTATAGAGTTATTAGAATTACCCAAGATATTGAGGAAGATTCTTGGACTACAACTTTAACTGTTGAGAAGTTTAGTGCTTAAATGAGGTTATATTTATGGTAATGCAAAGTGAAACGATTGATTTGATTGAAGAGCTACTTACAGTAGGAACAACTGTTACTGTTGAGTATGGTAATTCGTCTAGTATTGATTATGCTGATAATTCATTAGATACCACTTATGAGACGGTTACTGATGTTAATTTGAGTGTTGTTTCTAATAAAATAAACTTTGATAGTGTTTTAGATTCAACTCTTGGTAATGGTAATACTATTAATAGTGAGTTGTTGACAATTAATGGTTATGCTGTTAATAAGAATAAGTATTCTGATATTGCTAAAACGAGTGCAAAAATAATTGATAGTAGAGAATCAATATACATAATTGTGGATTAAAAATGGCTTTAGATACTAGTGGATTAGAAAATGGACTTAAAAGGGTTGACCAATATCAAACTATCCCTAAGACTTTTGAGAGAAAGATTAGACTTGTCTCTGGGAAGAAATCCACTATTACTAGAGATGCTAGTTATATTTTTTGGACTAATGGTATTAATGGTTCTGTAACTAATGGAAGTAATGTTACTTTTAGTAATATAGCTAATCCTAATCTTCCAATATTAAATACTCATATATCAAATGCCTCTAATAAGTTTTTTGAATGTTTAACTTCTGGCAATGTATGGACTTTTAATTATCCTACTAATATTACGGCTTTAAGTGCTTCAACAGAAGATTCTGATGTGTTTGTTAATGATGGTAATTCATATACCACTTTTACAACAACGTCTTTTAATCTTCCCACTGCTTGGACTGATGATATAGAGCTTTATATTGTTGATAGTTCTAATACAGAGCATCTTATTGGTTGGAATGATACGATTACAATAACGGCGACTCCTACGGCTTTTTATAGAATGAAAAATACTAGTGGTGGAAACATAGTTTATTCTATGTATAATAATACTGGTCAGCCACCGACTTTTACTATAAATTATAGCTAAATTGGTCTAAACTTTAGAAAAGTTTATAAATACATAAGAATAACTAAATGGTGAATAAGAATGGCAATAAGATATACGTCTCTTGGTGGAACTAATTATAATAACGAATCTATTACTGATTCAGACTTAAATGATACAAATAATGCAATTATAGAAAGACTTCCACCTATAGGTGGAATAATAGCTTGGGCTAAAACGTTTTATTCAAAAGATAGTGGTACAACAGATGGAACAACAGCTAGTAAGTTAGTACAAAGCGGTCAAAACTTCACATCCACAGTTAGTGTTGGAAACGTTGTTCATAATACTACAGATGATACATTCGCCTATGTTTCAGCAGTTGATAGTGATACAACGCTAAGTCTTACAGCAGATATTATGGTGAGTGGAGAAGCATACACTATATACGCAACACCAAGCATCCCTTCAGGATGGGTTGAGTGTGATGGTTCAGTAATATCAGATGCTGATAGTCTGTTTAATGGAGCAACCCTTCCAGACCTTAATAATAATGGGCGTTTCTTAAGAGGAGATATTAGTTCAGGAGGAACAGGTGGTACTGATGGTACTCACAGCCACAAATGGTTAAATACTAGTGTTACTACTAACAATACTTTTGATATTTTTGGTAACGGTAAAAGTGCTTTAACAGGTGACGAAGGGGGTGCTTTTAGTTCAGGAACTAACTGGTTAAGCTCTGGTGCTACTTCTGAAGGATGGTCATATACTGAAAAAATAGATGCACGACCAGCATTTTATAACATTGTATGGATTATGAGGGTGAAATAAAATAAATTTTTTAAAATCAATTATAGAAACATATAAGAAAGGTCTTATATATGACAGAGAATCTAGAATATTCTCCAACCAAATAGATATATTACAAGAGCAAGTAGATGCTTTTAAAGAACTATATGTTCAATTAGAAGCTAAATATACTTCTCTATTTAATAATATACCCTCTATAAAAAAAGACCATCAAATCGCCTTTAATTGTGTTGAATTAGCAAAGAAATATGAATCTTTAATGGAAAAGAAATCTTTTTCTTATAACTTTAACCAAAAAGGAACTCAAGACATTTCACAATATCTTATTATAAGAAAATTACAAAAAGAGTTAATTAATAAAATAATATCTGATATGAAAATTGATTCTTCAAGCCCTCAAGCAGTTGTTGAATCAGTACAAAAATATTTTATCTCAAGACCACCCAGATATAAACGAGATACTAGTGAACTTTGGAATTGGGAATCTTTTTTA
>Ga0210043_1002724_pt1 | contig 11255 bp, 5 predicted proteins | sample CryGeymet201501t_FD_183990 | JGI IMG/M metagenome (GOLD analysis project Ga0210043, IMG submission 183990) | Groundwater microbial communities from Crystal Geyser aquifers in Utah, USA - Crystal Geyser metaG 2015-01t (SPAdes) (version 2) | ecosystem: Environmental > Aquatic > Deep subsurface >... | reverse complement strand
GTGTTGTTCCAGCCGAACCGCGTCTCGTAGCGGTCATTCCTCGTCCACCAGAATTTCTGGGCGGCCAACGTGTACCGAACGGCCACGACTCGGTCACCACGGTCAGATGACAGGCTGCCATCGAACAGCGTTGTCAGGTCGCTGGCTACCAATCCGGTGCTGGGGGCCTCATAGACGTTGTAGTTGTTGAGCGTGACAACCCCACCCGCCTGTCCAGCCACATCGGGCTTGACGACGTAGTAGGGGTTGGAGCCCTGGCGTCCCAGGTCTGGGTCCTGCGTGTCCACCCAACCGCCATCACTGTACGTCACGTCCCCCCGAGCGACCACCAGGTGGGTAATGAGGCCCACTTGGCGGCCACCATCGTCCGTCACGATGACCTTGAGGGTGCCGTCGCTGAATGTTCCCACCGCCAGGCTGCCTACAGGCAGTCGGCCTGTCCCGTCCTCGGTCCACCAAGAGGGGTCATCAATCAGGGCGATCTGCGAGGAAAAAGCCGCCCACACCAGGTACTCGTGTGGGGAGGTGCCCGGTGCTTGGAGCACCGCAGCCCGGTACTGGTCCCCGGCATAGTCAGCGATGACCGGCTGAGCCGCAGTGCGAGCCCCAGGGGGGATACGCACATCCCGCACGACACCGTTGGTGGGGTCACCTGATGTGGCAGAGTTCCCAGGGGCGACCCTGGGAGCACGAAGAACATGGCCTGTGAAGTCAAAACCCATACTAGACCATCACCGACGTGGACGCTCCGGAGGCGGGAGCAAGGCTTGGAGTACCTACCACAGTACCCGTCCCGGTCGCCGTCAGAAGCAGAGCGGCGATGCCCGTGGACAGACCTTTGGCAAGCTGCGGGGAGGCCGCCCCTGGCCCCAGAAGACCCTGAAGCGTTGGAAGAAGAAGGAGCAGGAGTCCCGTGGCATCAGCTCGTGTCACCTTGGACACGTCCTGCCCCACTCCGACCCCTGCCACACCGCCAGTGTAGTTGCCCCAGCTTGAGATGGTCTTGGGGACAGCCAACCCGATGACCGTCCCCAGAGCCACCCCCAAAGGACCCACCATCCCTGCCGAGGAGAGCCCCGCAATGACCAGAGGTGGGTTGGGCAGCAAGAACATCCGTGTGCTGGGTAAGGCCAGAGCCCCGGCCCCAGCCGCACCCACGGCTAGCCCCTGAAGCATCACCGAGGGACCCCAAGTTGTCAGAGCCGACGCTACAGCCCACGCCAACTGGTCAAACGAGAAGCCCCCAAACGGGAAAGAGGTGGCTGCTCGAAAAGAGGCCAGGTCGTTGTAGTAGAGCTGAGGCGTCAGGGCCATCAGGGGGTCACCACGACAGTACGGGCTCCCATACCCCATGTTGAGAACGGGAGGTTCGTGAACGGCTCACGGGACCCTGCACAGATGACAGGGCCGATGTCCAGGCCGTTACCCGGTGAGGACAGAGAGATGGTCGCCCCGGACCGGATGCTCACATGACCGAAGGACTCGATCTGTACGGCTACAGACCCCTTCATGATCGCAGCCCCTGCCACGGCATTGAGCTTGACGTTGCCTACAGAGGCCTCCGCCGTGATGCCCGCCGCAGCAATCTCAACCGAGTTCTGGAAGGCTCGTGCCTTCCAAGTCCCGATCTCCGTCTCATAGGTCATGTCGCCGATGAGGATACTGGTCTTGTGGTTGCCGAGCTTGAACGTCTCCTCACGATCTCCCATCTCATAAGTGACCTCCTCACAGACCACGCCAGGGAAGTTTGGGGCATAGGTCCGCTCGTGCAAAGCACCGTTGGTTGGGAGGAGCTGTTTGGGGCCGGTGAAGTTGTCCACCCGCTTCCCAGTCACCGTGGACTTGTAGTCCTCCGTCGAGGAATGAATCTGCTTGGCTGAGGTGATCTCCACCAGGTCATGACCAATGGCCCGGACCACTTTGGCGTTCTCCTCGATCTCCTGCCCCTTGACGAGAATCTTCTTTTCTGCCCGGAGACGAAGGTTGGTTCGAGCATGGATGTCCACACTGGGGGTGGAGCCACCCTCCCCACCCTGTGTACCTTGTAGCCGCTCCATCACGGCTTCTTCATCCCGAGTGGGGCCACCACCATAGATGACAACGGGACCCTGCTCGCTGCGAAGCCGAACGCTATTCTTGCTCAAGGTGCCGAGATGAATGCCGCCCTTGAGCAGCAGCTCCAGCCCGCCACCCATGGCCAACCGCATCCCACCAGCAATGGCGGCGTTCACCCCGTAGCCAGAGGTGGGACCTGAGATGCTGATGTTGACTTCCCCCTGCTTGTTGACCGACCACCAGGTGGGGACCGGGTCGCCCCCTTTCACCACAGGGGTCAGTTTGAACAAAGTCGCGGCGTGCTGGGCCAGGGGCGTGCCGCCACTCTGGCCAGGAGCGGCAAGCCGAGCAGGGAAAATGCGGGGGCTCAGGCCACCCATGTCGTCGAACACCTGGGTAACCATCGGGAGGCCATACTGAGGGCGGCCTAGTTGTGTGAAAGGGTCATTTCCCACAACCGAGCCGAGCACCCACTCAATGAAAGGTTGATTGCCACTGACCCCAGGAGTAGTGGGGTCACTGCTGGGCAAACGCTCTGCATCAAACCCATCCGTCTGCTCCGTCACGGGCAAACGGCCATCAGAGGTGTGAGACAGTTCGATACGGTGCTCGGTCAGGATGGCTGCACCGGGTAGCAGCGTGGCGTTATCTTGGGACCCAGGGCCGATACGGTAGAGATTCTTGCCACCGTAGACGGCGTCGTTGAGGTGCCTGGAGTCGTAGGCGACACCCTCCTCGTCAATGTAGCCACCTGTGTGCAAGAAAACGTAGGGATCCAGGTGCGGTGGGTAGGAGTAGACCGCTGCCGAGAGATTGCCATCTGGCCCGAAGTTGCGGGTCAGCATCGGGTCAGGAGTCAGGTAGTTGTTGCGGTAGTTCTCGCTCAGAGGCAAATCATTCTCGTGCAGCGGCGTCCCTGCGTAGGCCTGGATAGCCCCATCCCAGGTAAACCCATCACTGAACATCGTTGTTGGCAGGCGCAGGGCATCCCGCTGCACCATTCCGGCGTAGGTCCGGCTACCGGCAAGGGCCGTGAACTGCTGAAGTGCTCGGGTGACCACAGCCTGGTCCGCATCCCGAAGCAGGATCTGGTTGCCACGACGGTTGGTCAGTAGCACGTCCTCGTCGAGGACCAGGTCGGACCCCTGCGAGCTGGAGGCCACGATGTTGCCCGGCTGGATGTGACGGAGCTTGTGGCGGATGCGGTCGAAGATTCCGTGGATCTCCTCCTTGCTCCGACTTGTCCCGGCATCGTGCTCATCCTCGGTGAAGTTCGAGAGGGTCAACCAGTCCCGCCCAGGCCACACCCCAGGCAGAACCCAGGTGAGGATGACCGGCGTAGCGGACCCACCCCATTTTTCCGAGGACTCCTGAGGCAACCAACCGATGACGCAGTAGTCCCCGACCTCGGGCATCGCACCAAGGAAGTGCCGGGTCCCCGCCCCAGGGTAGGTCAGAGGAACAGGCACCCGCTCGAACTCCTGCTCGGTGCCAATCACCGTGCGGAGGGTGACGTAGTGCTCCTCGTAGTCGATAGCGACCACGCGAGCCACACCCAGCCCCATGTTGCCACCCCGATCGGGGTTCATCTCATCGAGCTGCTTCTTCTTCGCGAAAGGCTGATTCTTGAGGTCTCCGCGATGTACCCGCCCCAGGGTGTTCCAAGCTCGACCGAGTTCATCAGGCATTAGTTGTCCTCCCCAGTGAGTTCCTCAACCTGTCGCTCGAACTCGGCACGAGCCGCCGAAAGAGCACTCTCGCTAGGCCCCGTAGAGTCGGTGAACGCATCGGCCAATTGCTTGACAACGTAGCTCCCTCCCCGGTCCATCACCTGCCCTCGAAGAGCCTGCTGCTGTTGCTGCCACCCGGAAGCGGCCTGTGCAGCCGTGTGGGCCACCCATCGGGTCCCTGCGGATGCAGGGTCCTCACCCAACCCCTCGTGCTGAGGAGAACCGGTCTGTGAGAACTGGAGGAAATCCTCTTGCCCGAAGGCCATGAGGTGGATGTCGGCCTCTGCCGCCTTGCAGTCGCAAACGTGACCCGCCTGCTGGAGGTTCATGTCGGCGAGGGAGTAGGCCGCATTGATGACCGGGATCTTCTGGATCCCATCCAGAGTCTTGTCGGCGAAGATGTTGGCCAACGAGAAATGGAGCTGGCTCACGTCCCCGTCGCCATTGAGCAAGAACCCGTAGTCGAGGATCTGCTTGTCGGTGAGGCCACGCCCTCGGAGTTGTGAAAGCAACTCCTCGTTCAGATACTTGGCTGCTGCGGGACCCTGGAGTGTCACGGTTTCCGCGACTGGCCCCGTCTTCTTCACCCCTGCCACCGTCTGGGTCTTGTAGCCTGGGACCTTGATCGCGCCCTTGCCCTTGTTCTGCACGAAGAACTGGAGGATCATCTCCACCAGGGTCTTGTCGAGCATACTGAAGATGTCCAACTTGTGGATCTGGTCGAAGACCCCATCAGGTTCGATGCTCACCCCACGCCCGTAGCGATAATTCCCGATGACCTCGTAGCCCTGTGCATCAGACACCGGGAACACGGGACTGAAACTCGTGTCCCGTGCTGTGTGCCGGACGATCTTCTTGACGGTGTTGCTGGCTGCCACTGCTACGCCAAAAAGGCTACTGATCTGCGAATCGAGCACATCCTGCACAGGCCCCCAATCCTCTGGTTTCCCGCCTGCCGCTTCGTAGGTTTGTAGGGATGTTCGACGAAGAGAGTCCATCCCATTGTTGAAACTCAGGGAGAGGACCTCGGAGACCGTGGCGGCCACCCCAGCGAGCGTTGCCGTTGATGCCCCAGCCCCCAAATCGATCCCGCCGGTTTTCCCCCCATAGTTGAGTGAGCCGAAGGCTACGGTCGTTGGGACCTGGGTCTTGTAGATCGTCACAGAGGTGGGGAAAGCCCGCATTGAACCAAAGGTGATGGGCTTACCATTCAGTTGGTTGGAGGCCTGCACAGCCATCTGGTTGACGGCGTTATTGATTTGCCCCGCAAAACGTGTCCACTCAGGCCCAAAATGGCCTGAGATTGAGCCATCGGGGGACGGGCTAGCCAAAATGAACAAGCTGCTCACCTTGGAACGCACCGCCTTACCCATGGTTCCCACGTTGGTGGTGGGGGCATTGTTCACGGTCTGCTTGACGATGGTCACCGGCTGGACACTGAACATCAACTCCAAGATGTCACTGGTCGCCATCGACTGACCCATCGGGAACTCTGAGTTGCTGTTGAGCACTCGGATGCCCTTCACGGGCTTGCCCTTGACGAGCTTGGCTTCCACCTTCATTGCATTCGGGTCATCCGAAGAAGGGTCCTTGGCGTACATCAGGATCTCAGGAGCCGTGCCATCCAGGTCCGCAGGGGGTCCGTCCACCACCAAGGTCTTGCTGCTCGTGTCGTACTCCACCACCTTCGGACCCTGGTGCTCCTCCTTCGGGTGCGAAGCGGAGTAGTAGCGGTAGCTACCAGGCTGGCTGCCATCGGAGAAGATGGCCTTCTTGTCGGAGAGCATGTCCAGCAGGTTGATCGTGCTGCTCAGGTCACCCCGACCCGAAAAACTGGCGCTCGTCCGGTACTTGGCACCCACCTGGTTGAGCATGTTGAGCAAGAAAGCGACACCCTGCTGCTTACCATCAGCGGGGTCCTTCCACTCCTCCTCCAGAGTCAACCGTTTGCTGTTGATCGTCGCTGCCATGTCATCGGCGGCGGCCTCCAAAACTGCAATCTGTGCAGTCAGCTTCTCGATTTGCGTGATAAAATCGGGCTTCTCCCTGTTTGGCCCGTAGGCCAGTTCGGACCGGTGTGACTGCAACTGGAGAATCTGCCCCTGCAAGTCCTGCAACGTTCGCTCAGAAGCCTTCCGAGCGTCCGCGCTCTGGCTGAGGAGCCTGTCGTAGTTACGGGCCTCCTCGACGATATTGAATGCCCGATCCAGGGGGATGTCGTTCGCCTTGAGGAACGGGTCAATCAGGTCCTTGGGTTTAGTCGCCACGCCCTTGAAATCATCCATCTGGAAGTAGAACAGCACCTTGAGTTCCTGGGAGGTATCCCCACCCGTGTTGAACTGAGTCTTGAAGACATAGACCGAGGTGTCACCATCCCCGGTGTCCTCCTTATGCACCAACCCCAGCGTCTCCCCGATCTTGAGGATGTAGCGGATGACACGAAGGTCACTCAGATCTTCCAGGTCACTACCCACCACGAAGAACAGAGGGTTGATCTCGGTGGGATCCAGAGCCATCACCACGTTAGGGAACCCACTCAGCCGGGGATGGTTCTCCTGGTCGATGACCCGCAAGGGGCGTTCGGGCAGGATGGTGTTGCCCAAATCAATGTCATCGATCCCGTTGGAGACCCCATTGCCCATCCGACTCGCCGGATGACCAGGGGCATAGAACTTCGCCCGCTTCCCCACGAGCTGAAGGCTCGTCGTGCACTGGCCACCAACTGCGTGTGAATGTGCAAAGCTGTTGCAGTAGTAGAACGCATCGAGGTAGGGGATGTAGACGGGGAAACCAGGCCGCAACTCGGGTCGGACAGGAATGGTCAGGGATGCCGTCTTAACGGCAATGTTCATCACATCCATGCGGTTGACAGCCGCAAAGAACATCGACTTAGAGTCGTTGAAATAGGCTGTCTCAAGAGAGCCAGCCCGCCAACCGTACTGAGCCACCAGCCTGTAGTCGATGAACTGGCCCTTCACACCCCACTCGTTTTCCAGGCCAGTACCTCCGATGTTCTTGATCTGGCTCCCCTTGCAGGTCATGTAGGTGACGGCAGGCTCCTTCTCGATGAACGAAATGTTAATGATGTCAATGTCTTCGATGCGGTAGACTCGGCTCTTGCTGGTGTCCAGATTCCACATCGGCGGCTTAAAGACGAAGTCGCCATCGACATCCTGATAGAACTCGAACCCGGTGATGCCCATCACCTTCTCGGCCACTTCCATCTTGGTCTCGTAAGAGGACTCGAACAGGTTGACCTGGCCCCAGTTCCCAATGTTCGAGACGAATGCCTGCATCTCGACGATGTTGATCTCGAACTTCGGGGTGTTGGTCTTCCCATCCCCCTTGCTACGATCTCCAAAGGACGTAGCATCTCCTGCCTGCTTCTGGTCGGCCGAGAGCTTCTTGTACGTCAGCTCGTCCTTGGCCTTCTTGGCCGCCTCCTTCGCCTTGCGGATGGACGCATTGAAGAACCCCACGGACTCGGCCTCGTTGGTGATCGGCAGGGCCACGGACTCCTTCGGGTCGTTGTACCGACTGCGCATCAACCTCATGATGTTCGCCGAGGAGGTCCTGCTCAGCCAAGCTGCTGTCATCGTCGAGAACAGGTCCCCCGTGGCCCCGTGCATCCGCAACCGGGTGTGGTTGTTTGCAAACCTCCGCTCCCAGTACCGGATGTTCAGGGAGAACAGGGACTCACCCCCGACCTCGCTCACCGAGGTTTGGTTACTCTTGCTGGCCAGTGCCCAACCCACACCGCCTGCCGCCCCGACCATGTCGTGGAACAGGGTGTACATGATGGCGTAGGGGTGCATCCCGGTGAAGTTGTGACCCACCAAGCTCATCTTGAGCTTGCTGTTGGTCGGTCGAGCACCGAACACCGAGGCGTTGGTGCTCATGTTCTGGTACGCCCAGAAGTGCAGCATCGACGAGCAGTTGACCGAGACGGTGTTCACCCCACCGGAGTAGCTGTGAGTCACCTCCGTCACGATGCCGTGGAAGACATGGTAGTATGGGTAGGCCAGGGTGTTCTCGATACCGAGCCCTGCGAGCCCCATCTCACCCAGTAGGGAGGGACCGGTCTGCGCGACATCGGCCGCGTTGACGTTGGCCGGGATGAGGCCCGGGGTGGCCTCTACCTCGACGACAGCCACCTGAGCTTTCACCTCCTTGGCGATCTGGGCGCTGAACCCCTTGTTCGTCCAGGAGTCCCCGAACAGCTCCTTGCCCACGGCAGTGCGGTACTCCAGGTTAGTCCCTTTCGAGTTACCCAGGGCCGACAAGTAGAACTGCGAGTACATCTCCTTGGGGGAGATCCTGGTGTCACGGAAATTGGTCTTCCTTCTCCGGGTGATCACAGCCGCTGCACTGGCAACCCGTGCAGAACAGATGACGGGATCCTGACCGTCATAGTATTTCTCGGGAAAGTCCGTAGCCAACTGAGTTGTGCCCGCAGCCCGGCCACCCATGAAATAGTCCACAGGGCAACCCAGACCATCCGGGCAAGACAACTGGAACAGGCCCGTCGCCCCACCGATTGACCCAGTCTGGTCCGATGGCTTGGATTCAGCCGTCGCCGTCCAGTTGCTCTCGAACCGAGCTTGGTTGACGGCCGCCAACGCGAAGGACGCCGGAAATCCTGCATCCGTCATGGTCTTGTAGATGATCTCAATGTTCGCCCGCTGCGAAGCGGACAAGGGCTGACCCTCAAACGTCAACCCATCAAAAAGACGCTCAATCGTAGGGGGGATTGGCTTGACCAGAAGGGGGTCTGTCCCAAAACTGGCCTGGCTGGGAGACAGCGTAGAGCCAACAATCTCGTTGACCACTTTGGGCTCAGCCAGGTGCTTGTAGAGACCGGCCACGGGGAAATAACCCCGCATGTAGACGTGGACTTCCAGCCCTGGTCGGAGCAGGAACTTGGCATCCCGAGCGAAAGAATCCGTGTGGTGCAGAGGGATGGACAGGGAGAATGTTGCTGAGGCTCCGCCTGGTTCCGTACCAGCGTCCACGGAGACCTCGGTGAGGAACTTCTGAATGTCGATCTTGCCACTGCACTTCGAGCAGCCGGGCAGCGCCGTGTCCCCGTTGAGGTACACCAGGGCGTCCGGCGTGTGCTGAACCAGCTCACGACCATTGAGCTGCCAGGTGCCAACATAGGGACGGGATTCGATGCCCACGGACTACCTCCCAAACCGGAATGGGGACAGGGTGCGTTGGGTGGGGTCAGCAGACAGAGCAGCCGTTTCGGTTGCCACCACAAAACCCCCTGTGGATTTCGTGGACACTAGACCCGCCACAACCCCAATGGGGATGGTCTGACCATCCGGCCCACCGACCGAGACATCCCCCGTGCTCGGAAGGGACCGGTTCTCTCTCCCGTGATAACGAGGATCTGACGCTGAAGGAACGGGAGAGCGCATTGGGGAAACGACCATGGACTGCTTGCTGGTGTCCACCATCGCGTTGACGGTGAACTCCAAATCGAAGGTCACACCACCATTCTGAGTACCCTCATCCAGGGTGTAGGTGAAAGACTCCATGTTCCCGTAGTAGACCCAACCGTCGTAGTGGATGCTCAGGGCTCCCACCATGTGCATAGCGTTCGACTTGCCCACGGTGTCGTAGATGTAGCCATTGTGCCGATAGAACTGGTACGCCGTCTGGAAATTCTGCCAAGCAGCGGAATCCCTCCGGCTAGCAAACTGGACGCCACGCCCTCCCGACATAAATGCCCCGCACTTGGCCGACACAGTCAGACGAGGCTGCTCCTCTCCCCAGGCCTGGAACACAAAGCCGTAGCGGGTGCGGTCACTGAATTGCTGAATCTTCGTGTAGCTCATCGCGAGGGACTGTGGGTTGATCAGCAGAATGAGCGGCGGGGTGTTCACGAGCGACCGAAGCTGCATCGTGATGTCCACCGCAGTCTGGACATCCGCCAGAGCAGGGGTGCCGATCCTCGTTGGTCCCAGGTCTCCCCGGTCTACAGAGACCGTGCCCGTTTGTCCCCCACCCGGTGCCCTGTGCATGAACCCGTTGCTGATGTAGCTGTCCACAGAGCCCGCATTCGAGAGCTGGGACCCTGCGGGGATGTCCATCTTGATACGGTTGCGTGCTGCGTTGAAGGCCTTGGGGGCACCGCTGTGTCCCCCATCGAACATCCCCGCGTAGTCCTTCTTGCCCCCATAGACCTCGGGAGACCCTGCCATGATGAGCGGGGGCTCCACCTGAATCATGAAGGGGCTCAGCGTCCGCAGCAGATCCTTGCTACCGTCGATGGCTGGCGTCTGGTTGGCCTCATACTCCAACCCGAAGTCTGGCCCCTGTCGCAACCCGTTGTAGGCCCCTGGTGATGGCGGGGACTCCAACTGAGCCGTGGTGACATCGGGCTGGTAACCCGAGCCCTCAGGAGGAACACCCTTGGTAGAGAACCGGGAAGCGGAGCCCGCCTGAACTTTGCCCCAGACAGCCATCAGTTTCCTCCTCCACCAACGTCATTCTTGGCCTTGACCTTGCCGAGATCACTCCAAGCCTGACCGATCTGACCGATCCCGTCCGCGACGTTGGCCGAGGGCTGGGTGAAGTTCCCGATGGAACCCGAGGGAGCGCTATTCGTGCGGATGCGAAGGACTTCGTGAGCCACCGTGAACTCCGCTGTCAGGTCGAACTGGTAGGGCTTCTCAGCGGCCTCCCCAACTGTGAAAGTCTGGAACCAACCGAGGTAGACCCCACCGTCGAACGTGACCTTGATGATCCCCTGGAACACGATCTGGCCCGTAGCATCGTAGATGCTCCCGTTGTTGTGGAACAAGGCCAGCATGTCGAGGAACTTGTCGTAGGCGATGGTCTCCCGCCTGGTCCCCCCGGTGTCAAACCCACCACCGGTGACGTTCGAGAGCCCCGTATAGAGCCTCTTGAACCCGCCTGTGGCCATGTTGAACGAGATGGCCCGTGCAGCCTCGCCCCAGTGCTGCTCGACGAACCCACCCTTCGTCTGGATGCGCTCAGTCTGCTTGGAGTAGTTCATCCCCATCGACGATGGGTTGACATGCAGTACCATCCTCACGTCCGAAGGCAGGATGCTGGTCGAGAGGTCCGGGCCAAGAATGTCGAACACCACCGGCCGCACGCCCTGGCCGTCGAACTCATCTTCGGCAGAGACGAACGCGCTCTTGAACACTGGGGTGCGGTCCTTGGGCATGGCCTACAGCGCCCCCGCCGCGATCGCGGCCTGGATGCCACGGATGACCTCAGCCGCGTTCCCGAAGCTGTTGATGACCACAGAGGAGCCACCGCCACCACTCCGGGACCCAGCACTCTGAACGGCCCCAGTCCCCTTGGAAGCCAGTGCCGTCACGGTGTCGGCCTTGTCGATGCGCTGGGCGAACTTGACCCGCCCACCGGAACCGATCTGCATGAGGAAGTCCTGGGCTGCCGGCTTACCAGCTTGGACAGCACCGATTTTGTTCT
>Ga0210043_1002721_pt1 | contig 11263 bp, 6 predicted proteins | sample CryGeymet201501t_FD_183990 | JGI IMG/M metagenome (GOLD analysis project Ga0210043, IMG submission 183990) | Groundwater microbial communities from Crystal Geyser aquifers in Utah, USA - Crystal Geyser metaG 2015-01t (SPAdes) (version 2) | ecosystem: Environmental > Aquatic > Deep subsurface >... | reverse complement strand
GCGCTGGGGAGACAAGACATATTACGGCCGTTACAGGAGACGGGACCAATACAATGACGATTACCCTAGACAGAGACTTGCCAGCGCTTCCTCTTGAAAATAATGATTTCCAGAATCGTAATTTTAAGATAGCCAAAAGATTAACCATAACCGACCCGCAAGATTTTCAGGACCTCTATTTCAATCTAAATGGACTGGCTTACGGTAAACATTTTTTAGTAAAAATTCAAATAGACGGAGCGAATTTCCCGCTAACTATTAATGAAGCCTTTTTCCTTTATGAGGATAAGGGTTATTTCTAAAATATATGACACCAGAAGAAATAAATAAAAAAATAGAAGCCGGAGAAGTGCAATTCCTTGAAGATAATCGAGAGCCTCTAAACACCGAGCAAAAAATTGACGAAAATGATGATTTATTTTTTAAGCTTCGTCGTATAAAGCCGATTCTTTCTAGCGCACCTCAAGGGAGAGCTGTTTCATTTATTGATCAGATTGCTTTTTATGATGACGCCGGAACTAAAAAAATGGCGATTAATATCGGCGGGTCTTGGTACTCTGTCTCATTAACATTAATTACATAACTTAAAAATATGATTTTTCAAAAAGCACAACAAAACGTTTGCAAAAAACTAAACATAGATTATACCTCAGTTTCGGCTGGACTGAATGGATTATTTGCCATAGACGACATTCAAGACGCTCTTAACGACGCTATTCTGCAGGTTTGGGACTATAAACCTTGGGCCATGAAAGAGGGAGATAAAAAAATCGTTACTATTGATACCGATTATTACGACTACCCGACAGAATATAGACCGGGGAGTATTAATTTTCTTACAGTTGCCGGGAAAGAATATACTAAGCTAACTTGGGAGGCTTATAGAAAACACTTTGAAGATAACCCAGATAGCATGGATAAGGTTTGGTGTGAACGAAAGCGCTATGTTTTTATCAATAAAAATGCTCATGAAATAGGGGACGAAATTGTGATGTTTGGTAGATTAAGGGTTTTGAAGCTAAGCGAGGACGCTGATTTAATGCCTTTTAGTCCAGACTCTACAGACCAAGACAGTAGCGGTAACGAATCAATTTGCCAGTTGGCCTATGGGAATATTCTTTCAAGTGAAAAAAAGAAAATGTATAACGAGGGGAAGAACGAAATCACTAAGGCTTATAGCAAATTAGAGCTACTCTGGAAAGAAGAATCCGCTCTAAAGGCTACTGAAAAATCAGCGGGGAGACCTTTTATGAACGTACCTGATTTTTTCAGTAACAACGGCAGAGGAAATCCGACTAAGAATTATGGAAATTTTAATTATTAAGTTATAATAAGAATATGGCTAAATATCAAAAAGGGAATCTTATATTAGACGAGGCAACCGTCGGAGCAAAAACTTCCGAAGATTGGGCTAGTCAAGGATTTTCTCGTGTAGAGGACGCGCCGGTCGCTCCGGCTACTCCGACAACACCAACCCCAACCGCTCCAGCGCCGGTCGCTCCGGGACCGGCTCCAGTAAACACAGAGAATGAAGAAAAAGCTACTCTCTATAACCCCCAAACAGGAACCCCTACCGTTGTAACCGTTGGCTCCCCCGAGGCTTCTAATTTACAATCTAAAGGGTGGACTCTAACCAAACCAGCAACCCCAACCGCTCCAGCGCCAGCCAATGCTTTTACACCTCCCGCCGGATATGAAGCTATCCCAGCCCCTGGTTTAATTAAAAACTATTCTGCTCACATAACTAGCCCAGACGGGAAAACCATGTACGGTATTCCAATTAACAAGACAACAAGCGGAGCCGTAGATAATCCAGTCCCAACGGGCGGAATGAACGCCGATATTGCTGGCGGAATCGCTGGCGCCGGTGGAAGTTTAAGCGATTTTAATACAATTGCGGGAGTTACCAACCCTATTACAGACCCGATTCTTACGCAAGTCTATAATGAGCTTGGTATTCCTGATTTAGTAAACAGCGCTTTTGCAAAACCGCAAACAAGCACGGTCCAGTTATTCAATGATTCTTATAAAGATTCTGGACTTGGAGAACTGAAAACAAAGATAGCTGAAAAAATGGACGAGTTGGCTAAGACTAAAGAGGATCTAAACCAAGCGACCGGAAAGATAGCAGATAATCCATGGTTAAGTGAATCTTCAAGAGTTGGGAGAACAAAAAGACTAACAGAGTTAGCTCAAGGGACGATTGATAATTTAACTGGAGAAATAAATAACTTATCCAGCCTATACAGCTCAGGAGTGCAGGAAATAAATGACAAAGTAACCCGCACTACTAACGATTTTCAAACTGAGGCCACTCTTAACACGGCAAAATTAAACTATCTATTAAAACAAGCAGAGGTAAAACTAGGAATTAAACAGGACGAGAATCTTGCCAAGGCTTATGAGAATCTCCCAGATTATCTTAAAAACGTAGTAACCGATACTAACGCCAAAGTATTTGGAGGAGTCTCGACCGGTTATTATATTTATAACGAAAAGACCGGAGGATTTGATCAAATTGTAGCCCCTGCCAATTCGGGAGGAAGCGGAGGATTCGCTACTGGTACGCCAAACAGTTATAAAGAATGGACTTTAGCCGGGAAACCGGGAGAATATGCTGATTGGATAGCCAAAACCGGAGCAAAACCAATTGAAGCTGAATTGTTGAGAGCGGATATAAACGACATGACGGCCGAGGTGCAAAAGGTTTTAGGCTCGGACGGCTTTATGATCCCTAGTGATTATGATAAAGCGAAAAAAGCATGGGTTATTAGCGCACAAAGAAAGCCGAGTGAATTTGACGATTATTTTTCTGTTTATAGAGATCCGGAAAATTTCAACTACAATTTAGATTAATTAACTTAATTATCATTATATATGGGCAAATTTGACGGCCTCTTCGGAGGTGGAGCTGAACCACAAAGTCCGGCACCAGCAAAAACAACTAAGACCAGTAAATTCGGTGGGCTTTTTTCTGCCCCGGAAGAGAAACCAAAAACCCCTTATGTAGATTTTCAGTTAGTTGAACCTAACTTAGGAGGACAAAATGTAGGCAGTACCCCGGAAATGATTAAACCGGACCCGGTATTTAACGCTCCAATAGGCGAGGGAGTTGATAAATATTTCGGAGAAAACAAAGACACTCAGGCCGTTATTCCTAGCAAACTAGCAGGAGACGCACTAAACAAAGGACTTAAAATAACCTTACCCGAAATGGTGGACGGTCGTTTTGTTATGAAGCCCGGCACGGATCAAAAAGTTTTAGCACACCTAGATGAATCCATGTCTAAGCAAATTAAAAACATTACCCTCGGGAGACAGACAAAAAATCTTTTAGTAGGCATGAGCGGGACAGTTGAGGGGCTACTAGGAGCTGGCGAATGGTTAGCACCAAAAACGCTCGAGCCTTTTTTTAGAGACAAGGCGAATCAAATAGAGGGCTGGCAAAATAGATTAGCAGTTGAGGACCCAACATTTTTAGATTCGCTTGTTCAGGGTGGTGGCTCGGCGCTTACTTTCTTTGTACCCGGTTTTGGAATAGCTAAGGGACTATCATTAATGACTAAATTATCTCCGTCCATGGCGCTACTTTTTGGTAATAGCGCGTCAACGGCTATCGAATCCATGGTGGAGGCTGGCTCTGTTTATAGAACAATGGTAGAAAACGGCATGAGCGAAGAACGGGCCAATAAAAGTGCCTCGGCTACATTTATAGCTAATGCGATATTAATAGGGCTAACAAACAAATACGGAACATTTTCCGACGGAATAACTAGTAATCTTAAAAGGAGTTTAGCTTCGGCTCCACTTGAGGGATTCCAAGAATTTTGGCAACAAGCAATTTCAAATACAGCTACCGGACAACCGGTATTTGAGGGAGCACTTGAAAGTGGGTTAATTGGAACTACCCTCGGATTTCCTCTCGGTTATATCGGCGGAGGGGCAACAGCAATCGACCCCTCAGTTACAAGGCGGTTAATCGAGGATAAATTCAAGTCTCCGCAAGTTTTGGCACCTCAGTTAGTAGATAAGACCCAAAAAAAGAAAGACGTCTCTACGGGGCAAATAGAGGGCAATAACAACGTAGAGAATAGTTTGGCAAACATACTCGGAGTTGAAGAGGAATCTTTTATTTACCACGGAACGAACATAGACCCGGCTCAAATAGCCGAGCAAGGTTTTGTTTTCGGCGAAAATTCTAAGTTTGGTAAAGCAGGATTCTTTACTGACAGCGAAAATATATCAGGAATCCACGGAACAGGTAAAATAAAAATACCAACAGCCGAATTAAATTTCAAAAAAATAGATACAGTTAAAGAGCAAGAGGAATATATTAAAAAACTAGAGTCAAAAAATCTAGCTGAGGCGGTCGCCAAGGACGGCTATGACGGATTTATCATACCAAACAGGAACCCGAAAGTCGGAAATACTCACGCTATAGTGGATAAAGATGTTTTGGATAAATTAATCCGCGGGGAATCTCTAAATAGAACAAAAAAACCAGAAGATGTCAAAATTGAATACGCAAAAGGAGAAGAGGATAACCCTATTATAAAATTAAACAAAGAAAACGAGGACGTTTATAAAAATATAGAGCCAATCCAAGAGGGATTTACCAGACTCTACAATACAAGAGCCCCTAACGCCGGTGATTTACAGTCAGGGGATTTCGTTGATACCAATTTTAATGAACATATTCAAAGAGGAATGGCCAGCGAAAGGAAAATTGCCATAGATATACCGGCAGATAAAATTGATTATTACTTAAAAACAGATCCAAAAAGACCGGGAATTTACACTATTAAAAACAAAATCCCTAAAAAATTCTACAAATTAGACACTAGTAGCACAAAGGCAAGTACACTTAAAGGAGAAAAACAAACTCAAAAGGAAATAGTTAAAAACGCCGTTAAAAAGGGAGCTAAAACAAAGCTAATTATTGATGAGAGCGCGACCGACAAACAAAGGAAAGTAGCCGAAGAGGTGGCTAAAAAACAGGAGGGGAAAGAATATAAAGACCTCGGTAAAAAGTTTTTTGGAGCCAGAAAAGACAAAGAGATGATGAAGAGAATGACAAAAGAGTCTCTTAAGGAATTAGAAAGTGATCAGAAATTAGCTTATGAGTACATAACCAAAGATATGGTTTTGCAAGGAATCCCAACGGAGATAAACACCGCCGGGGACCCGCAAGTTGAGTACGTAATTGACAGGGTTATAAAAGCTATTCCAAAAAGACCGGCGGATAACGCTATGGCCAGAGAATTTTTTGTTGATTATATACCGACTTTTGTAAACGAAGTTAAAAGCAAAAAAACTGTAGCGGAAATTAAGGATTTCGTCCGGGAATTTGTCGGACAAAAAAACCCTTACACCCCAGAAGTGGCTAAGGAGTACGCGGAGGCTAGAAAAGCCGGAGACAATGCAAAAGCAGACGAAATAAGAGCAAACCAAGCTGAAAAAGAAAAACTAAATAGATTAAGAACTAGAATTATTATTGACGCTCTTGGTAAAAGATTTATGAATCAGGCCGGAGGATTCGGACAAAGTGGCTATTCTACTTATAGCAATTTACCAACCGATTTTTCATGGACGCAGAAAAAAGAAACCGCAGAAAAAAAAGAAAAATTTGAGAATCCGCAAAAACCTCTAGCTCATATTATTAGAAGAGGAGGAGTTGACCTCGGGAATATCACACCGGAAAAAGTTATTGAAGATTTCGGGTATAGGGGGATAGAGTATGGTAATTGGGTTAAGGATATTGAGGCGAAAATACACGTTAGAAGATTCGCGGAAAGTATGTCAGACCTCGAGCAGATAATTGGGTTTGATATAACCAACCTTAATAAGCAGAGTGAACTTGGAATCGCTTTTGGAAGTCGTGGCGGTGGTAGCGCCAGCGCTCACTATGAACCGTCCGGAGTGGTAATTAATCTCACAAAGACAAAAGGGTCCGGGGCTGTCGCTCATGAATGGAGCCATTTCCTAGATAATATGATGTCAGTCGCTCAAGGTGGTAAGGCGAGTTTTGGATCTAAAATACAAAAAACCAGCAATGAAAAGATAGACAAGGCCTATGCTAAGTTAGTTGATGTTATGGAAAATCAAATAATCGGAGGTGGTGGAAAGGAAGTTAAATTGAGAGACGGCCGTAAATTTACCAGTTGGGGATTGGTCGACAACAAAATGATAGAAAGAAACAATGACGGCCTAGGAAAGACTCAGGACCCCAAAGAACTTGGCAGAATATATGATGAAATTTACTCGACCCAAAAAGAAAGGTGGGAGAGGTACTATAAGGGGCCGACACTAACAAAGCATAAAAACGAATTGGCTCAGTATATTATGCAATTAAATGACGCGACTTCGATAGAGATTCCTACCGGCAAATCGGTCTTTTCTACAACTTCAAAAGAACACGGTACTTATTGGAGTAAAACAGAAGAGATGTTTGCTAGAGCTTTTGAGGGTTATGTAAAAGACAAGGGGTTAAAAATGGGAATCGAAAATAACTATTTAGCCAGCGTCCCAGAACACCCTCTATGGATTCCAGCCAACGAAAGACCGGCTATTTATCAGGCAATGGACGAGCTTATGCAAACCATTAAAGAGGAAAAGGGATATAGCGCACCCAAAAACAGGGGAGAAAGAAAAGAGGGAATAATGTATGAACTAGCCAACAATGAGAAAGGATTTATTGCTATTCCTAATATCGCAATATCGGTCCAAGACAGGCTGGACCGCATATACCCAAACAGAAAAGAGGGGGAGGTTTTCTTGCTACCGGAAACCAAGGGCGAGGCTTTTCGCAGAACCTTTCAGGACGCCAACGCCCGACTTGATAATATGCAAAAACAATTAGAGGCTCAAGGTGGAAGAATAACCGAGGAATCAGATGTCTTTTTAGCAAAAACTCTACTTCCAAGAAGAATCGGCGCCAAGACAACGGCTTTTGAAAAGGATGTGATAAAACCTTTTATTCAAAGGACTATTGATTTGGGGGTAGAAATTGCCGACCTAGACGCTTATTTATTAGCCAAACATGCCCCTGAAAGAAATGCTCTCATGAAAGAAAACGGATATAAGGGAGAGGCTGGCTCAGGTATGACGGAGGAAGTGGCTGAGCTGATAATTGAAGAGGCTAGACGGACCAATATGATTAAAAAGTACGAGGAACTCGGGAAAACCCTTAAAAATATCAGTAATATGGTTCTGGATTTTCAGGTTAAAGAGGGGTTGATAACAGCGGAGGATAAAGAAGTTATTCAAAAAGTCTATAAACATTACGTCCCACTTAGGAGAGCCCTCGACACCGCTTTTGGAATAGGAATCGGACAGGGAACGGATATCCAGGGCAAGGAAAACAAGCGGGCCAAGGGTAGCGATAAAGATGTTTTGCCGATAACTGCTCAAATTCTGCATAACATGGAGAGAGCAATCGTTCGGGCTGAAAAAAACAAAGTCGGCCTAGCTTTCAAAAAGTTAGTAGAAGAAAATCCTAACCCTGCTTTATGGGAAATAAAAGCGCAAAGATACCTACCGCGCTATGATGAAACCGGGGAATTAGTTTATATGGATCCGAAAGTAGAGCTCAAAAGCAACCAAATCGGTGTTAAACAGGACGGCAAGCAATACTTTATTGAAATTCACGACGACATGATAGTCCGGTCCCTAAAAAATACCGGCATGAGCCACGGCTTAGCTTTTATGAGACCATATATTTCTTTCATGAGCCAAACGATTACCAAATTTTCTCCGGAATTTTTGGCGAGAAACTTCCAACGAGATTTTTTTGAGGGATTAATAAACCTTGGAGCAGCTAAAGACTTAAACCTAAACAGGGAGCAAGCCAATGGATTAAGAAGAGAAGTCGCCAAAAATACCCCGCAAATAGTGAGAGGAGTTTATAGAAATTTGCGAGGACGAGATACAAAATGGAAAAAAGTGATTGAGGACTTTCAGGCTAACGGCGGAGAAGTCGGGCACTTTTGGGTTAAAGGAGAAAAGGACAAGCATGCCGACCTAGAAAAACTCCAACGGATATTGAGCGGTAAAGGCGCTGAAAAATACATAAACTCGATAAGAGACGTCGGGCAATACGTCGGAGACCTAAATACTGCCGTAGAAATGGGAGTTAGAATCTCTACCTACGACGCCTTAGTGAGAAGAGGCTTATCTAAAAAAAGGTCCGCTGAAATTGCCGGAGATTTAACCGTTGACTTTAATAAAAAAGGAGAGGCTGGACCCGTTCTTCAATCGCTCTATCTATTTATCAACCCGGCAATCCAAGGAACGGCCAAGGCTTATAGAGGAATAACAACCAGCAAAACAGTCAGACGAACCGCTAGCGTAATGGTAATGGCCGGATTCTTAAACGGTATAATTTCTCAAATGCTCGGAGGAGATGATGATAAAGATATTCCACAATACACAAAAAACACCAAAATAGTTATCGCGCTACCTAACGGCAAACAGCAAACAATCTTCTTCCTACCCTATGGATTTAGCACTTTCTGGGCCCTCGGTAGAAATGTCTCAGAATTTGCTCTCGGGCAGATATCCTATGATGAGGTAATCAAAAAGACTATTCTTGCCGGGTTAGACAGCTTTAACCCGGTCGGAGGTTCGAGAATTTCCCTTACGGAGTTTGTACCGTCAGCACTTAAACCACTAGCAGAAATGAGCCAAAATACCGCTTGGTACGACGGCCCAATACACCCGGAACAAAACCAATACGGACCAATGATTCCAGATAGTCAGCTTTTTTACGACAGCGTTAGAAATAATTCTAAGCAACTGGCGCAATGGCTAAACCGAGTTACAGGAGGAAATGAGAAGATAAGCGGTAAAATAGATGTTTCTCCTGAGAATTTGGACTACCTCTTTGATCAATACACCGGAGGAGTCGGTAAATTCCTCTTAAATATGTGGGGTACCGGAGAAAGCATTGTTAGGGGGGAGAAAATAAAAACAGAAAACGTCCCATTTTTGAGAGACTATTACCGGGATATCAATGTACAGGCTTCAAGAGTTGGTGTAATATATGACTATATATCAGAATCGAAGAGGAACATATTCAGCGCCAAAGAAAAGCAGGAATTTTACGCCTCAGTCCAAAAAGTCAAAGAGACCGACAAATACGACGACGAATGGGCCCGGGAGAGAATAGTGGACTTCATTAAATACCAGTACGGATTTACATTAAGAACGAAAAAAGAAGATGTCAGAAATGCCCGAAAAGCACTCCAACAAATGACGGACGAAGATAGAAATATGTTTTTTCACAACTTAACCCCAGACCAACGGAAACGCTACCAATAATTAGATACCATTTATTTACATAGTGGTTATTAAGGAGTCAAAACAAAAAGAAAAGCTCACTCTGCCCGGGGTGGGCTTTTTGCTATGTTAATAACTACCCCTTGACATTTGTTAAACTTATGTTAAGATTAAAGACATAAGAAATAAACGCGAAATTATGGCATACAAACTATTAATCGTCCGAAAGAAAATTATTCTAAATTTTATTAGACGATTTTGGAAAGACAAGGGCTATTCTCCGAGCCTGCAAGAAATAGCAAATTATTCAGGAGTTACTAGACCAAGGGCACATCAAATAGTAAAGGAGCTGATAGTCGAGGGCAAATTAAAAAAGACTACCGGCAAACAAAGAAGTTTGACATTAACTTAATAATATAAAAACACTATGCAAAATGGTACATCAAATCTCAAGGTGATTAACACCTCTGAGTCGGCGTTCAAGCCGTCAGTGGTTATGCTTTTATACGGCGAGGGTGGCGTTGGCAAAACAACTTTTACCGCAACCGCTCCTAAGCCTCTATTGGCAGACTGTGAAAACGGAGCTAAGTATTTTGGTCTCCGAGGTATAAAAATGGACGTTGCACAAATTACGCAATGGTCCGACATGAAAGAATTTTACAAAGTAGCAAGAGAGGGAGGCTACGAAACAGTTGTTATCGACCCAATCGGGGAGTTAATGGCCAAACTAAAACACTCAATGGTTAGCAGAGGAGATAGAAAGAACGTTCAGGCGGACGGCTCTCCGACTATGGCGGGCTGGGGTTTTCTCAAAACTACTATGCGCGACTACATCAAACTGCTTAAAAACAGCGGATTGCATGTTATTTTTGTTGCACACGTTGACGAAAAGGGGGACGAGGACAGGTTGGTTAAAAGACCTTATCTCGAAACCAAGCTCTCAACTGAGTTGATCAACATGGTTGATATTGTTGGTTATATGACAACAGCGACCGACAATGAGGGCGAATCAAAAAGGGTTATTATGGTAGACCCGACTAGCGATAAGTTTATTGCTAAAGACAGAACTGGACAACTCGGAAAAATTATTGAGCCTAATTTTGACAAAATTATTAAGGCTTGTCAGGGTACAGAAAATTACGATTGGAGTGCTAAACAGGCAGTTAAAAAAGAAACACCAGTCGAAGAGGAGATAACAGAGGAAGAACCGGCAGAAGATAAAATAGCAAAAAAAGCGCCTGCCAATAAAGCGTCTGCTAAAGCACCAACCAAAAAAACCAAAAAAGAAGAGCCAGCAGAAGAGGAGGCTCCCGAAATAGAATACGAGGGCCCGGAAGAAGAGCCGACTGAGCAGAATGTAGAAGTAAACGTTCTTGAATGTGTAGACTGTGAGGCTATAATAACCAAGGCCATTAAAGATTATTCTGAAAAAACCTTTGGCCGAGCTCTATGTTTTAAGTGCCAAAAAGCCAACAAAGATTTTAATAATAAGTAAGCTCAAAAAAACTATGTCAACAGAAACAACATTAAAAGAGGCTCCCGTATATCATGAATTATACGGGGGCGAAATAAGAATCAAATTTAATCCGGGAGACCATTCTTATTGGTTGGAAACAGAGGAAACGACCAAAAAGGGGACTCCCAAACTAAAAAGACTTCCCGGTGTTACGACACACATAGGTATGAAAGATAAATCCAAGGCGCTTATACCGTGGGCCGTGGGAGTTACCCTAGATTATGTTAAAACTACTTTGGAAGATAATTTACAACACATTTCAGGAATTTTGGGACAAGATGAGGTCAACAAAGAAGAATTAGGACGAGTCGTTAATATTATAGACAGTTTTGTAAACACCGACTCCGACGGAATGTATGAAATGGCCCAAGCCGAAGCAGGTAGAATCAAAGAAGAAGCTGGCGCTATCGGTAGCATTATTCACGAATGGGTTGAAAATTATATTAATTACCAGCTAGGTGCTTTGCCTAT
>Ga0210043_1002720_pt1 | contig 11268 bp, 19 predicted proteins | sample CryGeymet201501t_FD_183990 | JGI IMG/M metagenome (GOLD analysis project Ga0210043, IMG submission 183990) | Groundwater microbial communities from Crystal Geyser aquifers in Utah, USA - Crystal Geyser metaG 2015-01t (SPAdes) (version 2) | ecosystem: Environmental > Aquatic > Deep subsurface >... | reverse complement strand
CCTAACCCTACAATAGAGAGCGAGTTAAAAAACTATAGACTAGACGAAATAGTAACGACAGCACAAGCAGTAAGCTACACCGAAACTACACCAGAACGCTGGAAAATATACCCAATACGCGACCAGAACGGAAGCGGTACATGCGTAGCCCAGACCATAGCTAAAATGGCAGGCATACTAAGAGAACAAAAAACAGGAGAGTACGTAGATTACAGCGCTACGTCGATATACCAAGCCAGAAGCAATAAACCGCAAGCAGGTATGATAGGAGTAGAAGCACTAGATATATGGAGAGAACAAGGAGTAACCCTAGAACACCTAGTACCTAGCCAGAAGCTAACGGACATACAAGTAGACGGACAACACATAAACGAATACGAAAAACAGATAGCAGTAATAAGTAAACTAGATAGCTACATAATACTACCCGCAGGGAACTTCGAACTAGCAGTAAGCACAATGCTAGCCACAGGTAAACCGCTCATGGTATGGATATGGGGAGAGTACGACGAATGGAGCAGGGACATACCAGAAGCACTCCGCAACGTAAACCTATACAAAGCAGAAGTAAGACACAGTATAACGGCGGTAGCTAACATAGGAATATATAAAGGTAAAATAGGTTTTACAATAGAGGACAGCTGGGGAAGTAAAGGAATAAATAACCTAGGCGTAAGGTGGATAACAAAAGAATGGTACGAAAAGCGTAACTTTTTTGCCGCCTACCCGATCAACTTTAAAACATACGACGAAATGGGTATAGACCCAGCCAAGCCAAAATATAGTTTTACAGGAAATCTAACATACGGCATGACCAGAAACCCAGACATAATAGCGCTACAGAATATACTAAAATACGAGAACCTATTCCCAGCCAACGTAGACAGCACAGGTAACTACTACGAAATAACCAGAAAGGCGGTACTAGAATGGCAAGAGAAACACGGAGTACCTACAGACGGGCTAGAGGGTCGACTAGTAGGAGTAAAGACAAGAGCAGAGCTAAATAGAATATATAGCAGGTAGTAACCCCCGTAGGCGGATATGGGGGGCGGGGTCGATACACCCCCCGTACCCGCCTATAGGACATTAAAAATAAAATAACGGACATGGAGATACAAACACTAGCAGGGGTATTTATACTAGCCTTTTTCACAGAGGGAATAGTAGAGTACCTATTCGCGAAAAAAGAAGTGGCACAACCCATACTAAAATACGTAGCACTAATAATAGGTATAACACTGGCAGTAGCATATAACGTAGACATACTAGGAGAAGTAGGAATGCTAAGCGCAGTACCAATAATAGGAAACGTAATAAGCGGAATAGTAATAGGACGCGGCAGTAACTACGCAAACGATTTTGTACAGAAGCTAAAAAAGTAGTACTATATACATAACCGTAAGCGGTTTATGGTAATCCAAATACGGCGAGAAAAAGGACGTAGAAATACGCCCTTTTTCGTTATCCACAGTTATATAAAAAAGTACTGGACTGTGTTATTATAACTGATATAATAACAGATAGGTAAGCGATATACCTACATTAAAAACCATAAACATTAAACATAATATGCAAAAAAAAATAAGAACATACCAATCATATAGAAAAGAGATTGTATGTAAAGACTGCCTAGGCGACGGATACTACACAGTAGACTACCACGACCCTAGTAACGACTACGGACACGGACAGAGAGTAGAGCAATGCGAGGCATGCCAAGGTACAGGACTAACACACAATGACTATGAGTAAACTACACCATAGAAGCGCACGATACGAAGTACAGATATACCAAGAGCATACAATGAGCTGGAAGCCAATAGCACACACAAACATAACAGACCAAGCAGTAGGGATACTAACAGAAGCAGTGCGGACAGGGAGCAATAAAAATAACTACAGAGTACTAGACAGACTAGACGGGGTACACAGACCGACAATAGTAGCAGGGAACAATAGCCTAAAAGTAACATTATAATAATATGGATATAGAAATACCAAGCTACCTAAAACGTAGTACATACAAAAAAAACAAAGACGAACAAAAAGCAAAAATAATAGTAGCCGTATACATACTAGCTATTATTATAATAGGGGCGATAGCACTAACACCATATACCGTAAGCTACGAAAAACCACAGTACATAATACCAGACCCATGCGGACTAGAAACAGTAACATGCGAGGGCGAGGAGGGATATAACATAGGACTAGTAAAAAGCGTAGCATACGCATACGTAACAGGATACAACACCGTACCAGAGCAAACAGACGGCGACCCATGTATAGCGGCAAGCGGGGATAATATATGCGGACGAAAAGACGTAGTAGCATGCCCCAGAGTAGTACCACTAGGAACTATTATAGAGATAGACGGCAAAGACTATACATGCCTAGACCGACTAGCAAAGAAGTACGATAACCGATACGATATAAGTTGCGATAAAGACGAAAAATGCCCCTACGAAGTAACAGGCTATAAGGAGGTAAGAATAAAATAAAACCATGAGTAACAAGGAATACCAAAAAGGAAAAATAGGAAGTATGGTACATACGATAGCTACAATATATAAACTAGACGAGGGACACCTACGAGCGACACTAGCCCATAACTACCAGGAACTAAAAGACAAAAGCAAATGCGCGAACTGCGGATCTAATATGGAAGTAAAAAAATACCAAGCTAGTACACTAACGGCAGTACTACTACTAAGAATGGCAAGGGACATAAAACACAACCTAACTAAGACTAGTAACTTTACAGAAGCAAACAAAGTACACGTACCAAGCCTAGGAACTACCGACGGGATACGGCACCAAGTAACCATAGCAAGCTACCTAGGGCTAGTACACCAACCAAAAGAATGGAGCGGAAGCGGATACTGGCTAATAACAAAATGGGGCTGGAAAGCACTAAGAGGAGAAACCGTACCACGCTACGTAGAGTACTTTAGAGGAGAGCTAATACGCAGAAGCGAGGAGCAAGTAACCCTAGCGGAAATGTACCAGACGCACAAAGACAAAGTAGAGAGAGCTATAGCACGACGCAAGAAAGTACAGGCGGACTATAGGGCGGACATAAGCGAATATGATCCGAGGGAATGGTACGAGGTAGAGGGATACGCAGTAGGTAAACTAATATAAAAACATGCAGGAACCAATAGCATATATAGCACTAGTAGTAGCAGTATACGCAATGCTACAAGCTAGAAGCAACCAGAAAAGAATAAACCAGATAGAAAGGGACATGGCAGAAAAAAGCCAAGAGCGTATAATATAGATATGATAAACCATGCTACCAATAAGTATAATGTACCGTTATTCCAGCACCAAAAAGAGGGGGTGCTATTTTTAGTAGAAAAGAAAAAAGCAATACTAGCAGACGAAATGGGGCTGGGCAAAACTAGGCAGGCAGTAGTAGCCGCACTACAGCAAACACATGGGGCGGTAGTATTATGCCCAGCCAGCCTAAAAACAAACTGGGCGCGAGAGATACTAACGGTAGACCCAGAAGCCACCATACATATAGCAGACGCACCTAGTACATACGAATACCATAGCGGAGAGGGTAGCGAATGGTACGTAACCAACTACGACATAGCAAGTAGACCCAGAATAGAAAAGGAGATACTAAAATATATACGAGGCACAATAATACTAGACGAGGCACACTATATAAAAAGCAGTAGTACCCTAAGAACTAAAGCCGCGCTACGATACGCAGAGAGAGCAGAGAACGTATACCTACTAACAGGTACCCCAGTACTAAATAGACCAATGGAACTATTTACACTACTACAGGCGATAAACCACCCTATAGCATACACAAGCGCCGGAGCGCCAAACTGGTACGGATACGCTAAAAAATACTGCGGAGCTTTTAAAAGAGAGTTCTATAAAATAGCAAAAGATAAACAGGGAAATATAATATACGGAAACGACGGAAAGCCAGAGAAAAGAAAAATAGTATTCCTAGACACAAGCGGAGCAAGTAACCTAGACGACCTAGCCGTACAACTAAAGAAAAACTACCTACGCCGGACTAAGGACATACTAGGCGATAAGATACCAGCGAAAATAATAGATAACATAGAAGTAGACATAGGCAAAGAGTACAGAGAAAAATATAGCAACGCATGGAACGACTACATAGACTACCTACAGAACATACCGAAAGGCGAGGACGAAGTAGACCTAGGTAAAATAGATATGGCACGACACATTATAGAACTAGGAAAACTAAAACAAATAGCTAGTAAAGGAAAAATAAGCCACGTAGTAGAAACAGCCGAGGAGATCATAGAGAACGGCGGAAAGGTTATAATCTTTACGCAATACCGAAACACCCTAAAAGAAATAGTAGAGCAACTAAAGGAGAAAAAAATAAGAGGGGTAAAACTAAGCGGGGACGATAACGCACAGTACCGACAGAAAGCGGTAGACCTATTCCAAAAGGACGAAAGCGTAAAAGTATTCGTAGCAAACATAATAGCCGGAGGGGTAGGACTAACACTAACCGCAGCAAGTACAGTACTATTCGCAGACATGGAATGGACACCAGCACTACACAGCCAAGCCGAGGATAGAGCGCATAGAATAGGACAACAGCGACAAGTAAACATACACTACTTTATAGCAAAGGACACAGTAGACGAGGACATAGTAGAAATGCTAGGTAAAAAACAACAGGTAATAGACCACATACTAGAGGGTAAAAAATGGAGCGGAGCAAACGTAAAAAAACAGGTAGTAAATAAAATGCTAGAAAGAGCAAAAGCTATCCACAGATAGAATGCTAGACATACATATAATAACTGATATAATAACAGATATATGGAGGTCGGACATATAACAAGGACGATAAAAAATAAAACAATGACAAACATACAAAACACGATAGCCAAGATAGAACCCGAAAGAGTATACAGCCTAACCGAGCTAGTACGTAAGGGACTAATACCACCTATTAAAAGCTACCCAACAGCTAACAGGGCGGTACTAGAGGATAGAGTAAAACCAGAAGCAGAGCGGACACTAAACGCGCAGATAATAGGAGAGGGGCGAGGGCGGACAATACGAATAGAGGGTAGAAATCTTATTAAGTACCTACAGAATAAATAGTAGGCAATAACAAAATAACCATGACAAACGATATAAACACAAAGGAGCTAGCACCAGTAAAAGCACGGATAACTAAAGCAGATAAATACGCACAGGAGCTAGTAATAAAAACAGACGACGACCAAAAGAAAGCAACGATAGCACTAAGCGAACTAAATAAAATAGGCGACGAAGTAACACGCAGAAAAGAGGAGGTAACTAAACCACTAAACGTAGCACTAAAAAGCGTACGCGACCTATTCAAACCACTAGAAGCAGGACACAAAGAAGCAATAGCAACTATTAAAACTAAACTAGCACAGTACCATACAGCCAAACTAAAAGCCGAAGCAGAGGCACAAGCTAAGATAACAGCACGACTACAGAAAGGTACACTAAAAGAGGAAACCGCAGCACGCAAACTAAAAGAGGTAGCACCAGTAGCAAAGAATATAAAGACAGAGGAGGGCGCAGTACAGTACAGAAAAGTAGCAGTAGCGACAATAACAAAAGAAATAAAGGATCTAACCGACGCACAGATACTAGCACACGCAAAAGCAGGGTATTTAAAATGGGACGAAACAGCAGCAAAGAAAGCAGCTATAGCAGTAGGAAAGGAGGGAGAAGTACTAGCAGGCGTAGAAGTAAAAATAGAAACACAGGTAGCAAACATAAGGTAACATTAAACATAATATAAAACCATGAGCGAAACAAAAGCACTAGTAGCACAGGTAAACGACGAAGTAAACGTACAACTAAAAGACCCAGCAGTAATGCGGGCGCTAGTAGCTACAACATTTAAGGGGCTATCAGAAACACAAGTAAAGCAGGCGATAATAGAGGGAATGCTAAGGGGCTTTACGTTCAAAGACTTTTTAGAAAAGAACGTATACGCAGTACCCTACGGAGGAGGATACAGCCTACTAACGAGTATAGACTATAGCCGCAAGATAGCCATGCGAAGCGGGCTAGCAGGTAAGAGCGCCCCAATATATAAATATGAAAGCGAACTAGGAGATGATAACCTAACATGCGAAATAACAGTAAAGAGAAACGTAGACGGAGTTATAGGAGAGTACGCAGCTAAAGTATATTTTTTAGAGTACTACGCAGGCAACAAAAACCCAGACGGTACAGTAAAAATAAACAGCTACGGCAAACCAGTAAAACCAACACTATGGGATACCAAGCCCCGGACTATGATAGCCAAGGTAGCCGAAATGCACGCACTACGAAGCGCATTCCCAGAGGAAGTAAGTAAGCACTACGTAGCCGAGGAAATGGAGAGACAAATAGCACCCAAAGCGATACCAGAACTAGACATAACGACAGCAGAAAAAAAACTTTTAGAATGTAAGAATGCCAAACAGCTAGACGACACCTACAAAACATTAACCGCAGACGAGCGAAATAATGATAAGATAAAAGCATTAACAAACACACTAAAAGAAAAATATGGAAATAAAACAAGTAGAACAAAGGACAGAGGAATGGAAGCTCCTAAGAAAGGGAAAGGTAACGGGGACGGGGCTAAAAAAAATAGTAGGTAGTAAAAGAACTAGGGACGGATATTTTTACGAAATGCTAGCCCAGAGGCTAAGCGTAGGAGTACCAGACGACGAAAGCGCAATGACAAGGGGGACAAGACTAGAACCAGAAGCCCGCGCAGAGTACGAAAAAAGAGAAAAGAAAACGGTACAGGAAATAGGCTTTATACAAAGTAGTACTAACCAGTACCTAGGAGCTAGCCCAGACGGATACGTAAAGAAAAAAGTACTAGACCACGCTATAGAAATAAAATGCCTAAGCGGGGCTAACCACGTAAAGGCATACCTAGAGCGACAGGTACCAAAGGAATACTACCCACAAGGCATACAGCAGTTTATAGTAAACGAGCAACTAAAAACACTAGACTTCGTTTTCTATGATCCGCGAATGCCCGACATAGCATACTTTACTATACGAATGAACAGAAAAGACGTACTAGCAGATATAGTAAAATACAGAGTAGAAGCCGACCTATTCCTAGAGGAAGTAGAGGAAACACTAAAAACCATTATCAAACTATAGGAGAAAAACAAAACCATGCAGCACATTGACATACTAAATATAGAGGACTTTAAAAAAATAGAAATAGGATACGGGATATACTACCTAAGCGCCAGAATAGACGAATACGAAATAACACTAGAACCACACCTAACAGCAGGATACACCATAGCGATATACGCTAAGCACGACCCACTACTAAGCATAAAGAAACGCGCAGTATGGAAGTATAACCACCCTACAAACAACCCAAACGAAAAGACAGAGAAAGCAGTACTAGATATGGCACTAAGCGTAGCCCAGTATTTCTACGAGCTATACGTACTAAAAAACAAAGAAGCAATAGCGCCACACATTAAAATAATAAACAAAAACTAACATGGCAGATATAAACGAACACTATTGCCAGCATTGCGGTAATAACCGAAAATGGGTAGAAACACTAATAGACGACGAGTTTTTAGTAGACGAAAACGGGGAAGTGGATCCAATAGGATATAGCGACGACTTCGAACATACAGGAAAAGAGATATGTACAAAATGCGAGAAAGAATGGAGCGGGAAAGTAAAATAACATTAAAAATAATATAAAAACATGAGCGAAAAAAAACCAAGTATAGGGGGACTATGGATAAAGCAAGGTAAGAGCGGACAATACCTAAGCGGATACGTAGAAGTAGGGGGAGAAAAACTAAACATAATAGCTTTTATAAACGGCTACAAAAAAGAAGCAAAGCACCCGGACTACCAAGTATACAAAAGCGAACCAAGAGAGGACAGTACACCAACCTATAAACCAGAGCAAGACGACCAAAGACAAGCGGAGGTAAATAACCTAGGGGCTACACAGGTAGAAGTAGAGGAAAACATAAACCCAGAGGATATACCTTTCTAGAGTATGCGACCAATACCACCGACACTAAAAAAAGAAATGGAAGCCGACCCATACTATAAGATATGCGCAAGGCGTAAAGACGGAGGTTGCGCAGGACGCGTAACATGGGAGCATACAATAATATACGCAGGAAAACAGCTAAACGAAAAATGGGCGATAATACCACTATGCGAAAGGCACCACGCAGTAGACAACTACCAAGATAACGGGATACTAGATAAAAACGAAAACATACGGATAGCACTAAACAGGGCTACCGACATAGAACTAAAAGCTATAAGTAAAGCACAAGACTATATAGCAATAAGGGATAGGCTAAATAAAAACCAACATGGCAACGACTAAAAAAAATACTACGCCAAAGTTTTACGCAGAGATTAAAGAAAACGATAAAGGCGAGAAAGCACCAGTACTACAAAACAGGAGCTACTACCAGAGCTATATAGATAATGCGTTTAAAACGGGGCAATACGTAACGATAACTATAAAGAGGCACTACAGGAGTAGAACCACAGGAAACAAAGCTAGGAACGAGGCAGGGAACCAGAACGGCTACCTATACGCAGTAGTACTACCACCAATAAGCGAAAAAACAGGATACACGATAGACGAAACATGCGACGCCCTAGAAACAATACTATGCAAGCAATACGACAACCAGTACGGCATGCCCAATATACTACGCTTTAAAGAAATGAATACAGCAGAGTTCAACGACTACGTAATAGACGCAGGAAACCCAGACAGCGTAAGAAGCTGGGCGCTAAGAGAACTAGAGATAGATATACCAGAGCCAGATAAAGAGTACCAAGGTAAAGGATACGAACCAGACTACGAGTAAAAGTTTTGCACAGTATAACTGGTAATATGTTTATAATAAGATATATAATAAGAGAATGAAAAATAAAAAACCATTCAAACCAGACTTCCTAATAATACCCTACGCACTATACGAGGATAAAAAAATACAGAGCCTAGATAGGGACGTATACGCAGTTATATACTGGTTTGAACACCTAAAAGACGGAGAATGCAAAGCAGGTAACGAAATAATAGCAGAGCTAGTAGGAGTAGAAACACGGAGCGTACAGAACGGGCTAAACAGATTAGAGAAGCAGGGCTTTATTAAAAGGGTATACAAGGACAAAGAGAAAAGAAACCGACTACGCATAATAACAAACATAAGCTACAGAAACGGATCTAAAACCGTACGAACCACAGAGGATAGGCAAGAAACGAACGAACCACAGAGGATACGCGTACGAACCACAAAGGATAGAGCGAGTGAACCACAGAGTACCAGAGATAGTAATAGTAAGAAAGTAATAAAAGATAGTATATTAGCGCCGCAAGCGGACGCGACTAAAATAGACCTAATAAATGTAGCAATGGAAAGTTTTAAAGTAGTAAACCCTAGTTATAGCAGACTATACGCAAACAAGACCGAGAGAGCAGCGCTAGACAGACTACTTAAACAACACGGGCTAGAAAAGATAACCGCAATAGTAAACTATTTACCTACGAGCAACGGATCCACATACGCCCCTACGATAACCACACCACTACAGCTAGAAAAAGACCTAGGTAAACTACTAGCATGGGGAGAGAAACAAAAGAATAAAGCACATGGTAAAAGTAAGGGAGTATTAGTATAATATAAACATGAAACATAAAACCATAAAAGTACTAAGCCTATTCGACGGCATAAGCGTAGCCCAGCAAGCGCTAGAGGATAGAGGAATAAATATACTAAACATAATAGAACCAGAATCCGAACGAAAGTACATAGACATAAAAAACCCAATAAAAACTAGAAACGGAATAAGGTGGGACACAGGCGGAAAAGGATACTACAGCCAACAAGACAGAGCATATAGCATAAATGGGAAACACCCGACAGTACCAACCGCCAGAACCATAACAAAAGTAAAAGTATTATTTAACGACGGCAGAGTAGGGGTATTAACATGGAAAGAAATAGAACGACTACAGAGCCTACCAGATAACTATACAGATCTAGCAGAGGGTAATAGAATAGAGAAAAGAGGAGCAGTAATAGGCAACGCATATAACAAGGAAGTTATAAAACACATACTAAGCTATATAAAACCATGAACGGAAAACCACTAACAAAAGCATACCTAATAAACCGAAGTAACGGAGGGGATATAAAAATAGACGAGGACGAGCTACCGAAGTTTATACAAGGAATGACGCAAGGAGTATTTATGTTTTTTAGACAAGGAGGCGTAAACCCTAGCTACGTAACGGGAATAACAATAGACAAAGAGCGAATGAAAGAATGGATACACGAATGCGGATACGGCAACGGGCAAGGCGACCAGATACGAGCCAGAGGAATAAAACCACTAACCGACATACTAGGGCTAACCCAGATAGCAAAACAACTAGGAGGAGTAGAAGTAAAAAAACTAGGAAACAAATAACATGCCAGAAGCAAAAAAAGAAATAAAGAAAATAACGGAACTAAAAAAGGCTAAGTATAACCCTAGAAAAATAAGCGCAAAGGAACTAAATAAACTAGCCGAGAGTATAAAGCAATACGGGCTAGTACAGCCTATAGTAGTAAACAAAGACCTAACTATAATAGGCGGACACCAGAGAGTAGAGGCATGTAGACAGCTAGGAATAACCGAGCTAGAAGTATGGATACTAGACCTAGACGAGGACGCAGAAAAAACACTAAACCTAGCGCTAAACAAGATAAGCGGACAATGGGACGACACAGCCCTATACGAACTACTAGAGGGGCTAGCCGATAAAAACAAACTAGCCCTAACAGGTTTCGAGAATAAAGAACTAGAAAAACTACGCTGGAAAAATAACAACAATATAAACCGAAAGCTAATAGAGGACTACATAATACCGCCGTTTACAGTATTCGATACAAAGCAAGGATACTGGCAAACACGAAAAAAAGAATGGATACAACAGCTAGGAGATAGCGGAGAGGGTAGGGACAAAGACCTATTAACAGGAGGGCTAAATAAACTAGCAGAACTAAATAGTAATACGCTAACAGGTACAAGTATATTCGACCCAGTACTATGCGAAGTAATATACACATGGTACGCAGATAAAGGAGCGCTAATAGTAGACCCATTCGCCGGAGGGCATGTACGAGGACTAGTAGCCAGTAGACTGGGATATAAATATATAGGAACAGACGTAAGCAAAAAACAAGTAGAAGCCAACATAGC
>Ga0210043_1002719_pt1 | contig 11274 bp, 16 predicted proteins | sample CryGeymet201501t_FD_183990 | JGI IMG/M metagenome (GOLD analysis project Ga0210043, IMG submission 183990) | Groundwater microbial communities from Crystal Geyser aquifers in Utah, USA - Crystal Geyser metaG 2015-01t (SPAdes) (version 2) | ecosystem: Environmental > Aquatic > Deep subsurface >... | reverse complement strand
CGGAAAAGCACTGGTAACTTTGAGATGACATCCCCATCCCGTTCTCTTGACTACTATACACGTCTTGCGGAACAGTTGCCGGTCGAATATAACGGGGTTACGTTTACTGCCCCGTGCATAAAGGTAACCGCTCTTGCCGATCTTCTACAAATCAGCTACCAGTCGTTATGGCGCTCAACAAGCGCCGGTTCTATTCCCGCACCCGTTCTTATCACGCGCATGGGGAAACGGGAATTGCCCATCTATCATCAAGATGAGGCACGCGCGATACTTACGATCATCGCAGACCACAAGCGGCAGTTTTCCTACTACAGGAAAGATCACCATCATACCCGAAAACGGCTCTTCGATGAAATAACCGCAATACGAAACAAATGGAGTGCCTCATGGCCCGCAAACCCGGACGCCCACCTACCGCAACCGCAGCAACCGCAGCCAAAGAAACGGCTGCCCCTGAGAAGGAAGAAATCGTAACCAAGCTTGGAACCACGTTCAGTATCAAATCTACCCTTTCTGTAAAGATGCGCAATGAAACAGGGGATGAGGTTTTTGTAGCGACCGGTGCAGAAGCCTATAATGTCGATGAGAATGACATCCCGGAAAAGCGTATTGTGATTGACAGCCTCCTTGATAATTGGATTAAGGATCGGGCTGAGGCTATTGGCAGTGCAACTTTCGGCGGCTATGCGGAGGACGATGTAGCGGATAGCACTGAAATCGACGAAGTAGAAAAGGCCGACGAAGAGGACGACGAAGAGGCCGAAGAGTTAACCGAGGACGCAATTAATGCAATGAAAAAAGCTGAACTCGATGCCCTGATTGAAGAGCACGGTATCGAGGTTGATCCTAAGGCTAAGATTGCTGAAAAGAGAGCCGCAATTATTGAGGCGTTGTTTTCGGAAGAGGGCGACGAAGAGGCCGAAGAGGCTGACGAAGAGGACGACGAAGAGGCCGAAGAGGCCGAAGAGGCCGAAGAGGCTGACGAAGATGCTGACGAGGAAGAGTTTGAGCCATATACTATGGACGAACTCAGTGGAATGAAGTTAAAGGAACTTGACGAAATTGCAGTTGAATGGGGTGTTCAACTTAAGTATAAAGCTGGTGCAGACCTCAAGACCAAAAAAGCCACAGCTATCAAAGCTATCCTCAAGTTTCAAGAGGATAATGCCGAAGAGTGATACATTGTGTATCGTGGCTATAACCGGTTATAGGGGGCGGTATGACGATCAAGCGTCGCAAACTGCTACCAACGGAAAATGGGGTGGCTTCGGTCACCCCTACTTCTTCCGCAGGTGGTATTAGGATAAAACAAAGGGTAATACCTAAGACAAGTATCCTAGACGTGCCGGATACAGAACTTGCAGACTTTATAGCGAAAATTCGTCAATCAGGTGAATATGGTAATTCATTTTATATTGGCAACGCTACACGTTTCAAGTCCCCTCGTCTAGAAACTGGTATCCTAGGGATTGATCTTCCACTCGGTGGGGGTTGGTCTATGGGCCGGGCTTCTATGGTCGTAGGTGAAAAATCATCAGGTAAGTCAACACAGAGTTTGCTCGCTATCGCGGCGTTGCATAGACAAAATCCAGATAGTGTTGCGGCATATATAGATACCGAGGGCACCTATGATCCAGCGTGGGCCTTAAAACTAGGCTGTGATACAAGTCGCATTGTCGTTGTCGAACCAGAGAGTGGGGAACACGCAGTCGATTTGGCCGATGGGCTTGTTCGAGTTGAGCAGATTCATCTTCTTGTTGTGGATTCAATAGCCATGCTTATTCCTATGAAAGAGGTAGAAGCCCCGACCTCCCAAGAATTTATGGGGTTACAAGCAAGGCTTATCGGGAAGTTCGTTCGTAAAACTACACAGGCTTTACTTTTCGAAAGAAAGCGTGAGCATTACGTGCATCTTATGTTCTTGAACCAGTTTCGTATGAAGGTTGGATTAATTTTTGGCGACCCCCGAACCTTGCCCGGTGGCAAAGCCGTCGAGTTTTTTACTTCCCAGCAAATAGAGGCTAAAAACAAGGAGATTATGTTTAAGGACGATAGTGGTGACGAGGTTGTAAAATATAACGAACACAGTATTAAAATTACCAAGAATAAAACAGGTGGGCCTTTTAAGGAATCAGTATACAGGCTTATTAGGACACCACATGAAAATATGCCAGAGGCTTGGGTGAATCAGGCCGGGGCAATACATGCGTTCGGGACAAAGATTGGTCTTGTAGACGGTGCGAAGGGTTCTTTCAGTATTGATGGAATCAGTGGTAAGTTCAAAGGTGAGCCTGCATTTAACGCATGGGCACTTGATAACATAGACAAGTATTATGGGGTTATATCAAAGATCGTTACCGGCTACCGAACCAAGTGGGGATTGTCGTGACAGAAAGAAACCCAATCTTAAGAAGATTGTCACACTCGTTAAAACAGAGTAAGGGTTTTTGGCAATCACCAAAAAAGGAAAAAAATCTGGCTAAAAGGGTTGGGGGGCGCACTACAAGTGCCAGCGGTTCTAAGGGGGAAAAGGGCGATGTGCGTAAAGTTGGAATTGCCCGTCTTGAGCACAAGATAACGGAACGAAAATCTTTTTCCGTTACTAGAGAGATGGTAGAGAAGATAGTAAACGCCTCCATAGCGTGTGAAGAGATAGCTGCGATAGTTGTAGAGTTTATTGACGGTGTAACAGGAAAAAGCGAAGGCGAGTTGGCTATAATACCAATAGATGACTTGATTAGGCTTTTACAAGATGACAGTAAATGAGCATGTAAAATGAGTGAAATTACCGAATTCCAAGAAGGAAGCTTGGCAAAGTTTTTGAACTTTCCTCTCGTGGTCCATCCGCGAATGGGGGAAACGGCTCAGGAGTTACCTTATATCCATGTTTCGGATTTACTGAAAAACAAGGCGGATAATCGGTTCTGTATTCGTGAACATGTTCTTCGTTACTATGATAGACCGACACGCCCCAAAGGAACAGTCCCGCCGAAGATGAGTTTGCTTTGGGATACTGGTAACCTGATAGGTGATCATGTTGTTGTAAAGAGTTTAATAGAAAAAAGCCCTGACCTTGGAAAACTTGTTTGGGGGGATTGGGAGTGTAATTCTTGCGGTAATATTTCTAGGTTCTGCTATAAGAGCGAGGCCCATGGCACTGCCGGTTGTTCGTGTGGATGCACAAGATTTCGCTATAAGGAAGTTGACCTTAGAGAGAACGATGTTAGGCTTGTAGGGCATCCAGACCTGCTTATACGACTGACCGATGGCACCATAATTATTTATGAGATTAAAACTATTGATAGGGCAGATATTGATTTTACGAGTATCAATCGTCCACTCGGCGACCATCATATGCAGATAAGTTACTACTACTACTTGTTAAAGAAGCGGGGTTTCAAGGTAAACAAGCGTGTTAGATTTCTTTATATTGACAGGGATATATCTAATTTGTATAGAGAGAAACCATTTGTGGAATTGGTCGAGGATGCCCTTCCAGTGGCTCGTGTGCAGTCTGGTATTGACACCTGTAAACTTGCAGTGTCTTATATCCAGAGCCGCGTATTACCAGATCGTATATGCGATTCCCCTACTTGCACGAGAGCAGCTAAATGCACAACAGTAGCATCATGCTTTACCCGGCGCTTAAAAACAATCCCAGACCCCACGTCGCTGGGTTAGACATTTCACTAACAAGCACCGGGTTCTATCTAAAATCAGTCTATAGTGACGGCGATGATTATTTTTACCATATTGTAACACAAAAGAAGGGTGGCACAGATTCTGAACGAATTGACTTTATTACACAAATGGTGCTGGAAGACCTGACTAACCCACTATACCCGGTTATAGCGGTGTGTTTAGAGGATTACGGGCAGGTCAACCCCCGTGCTGGTAAGCTAATGGTGCGGGCAGAAATCGTCGGGTGTATTAAACAAGGTTTGCGTTATGCTGGTATTCCTTACTATACTGTAAGCCCGAATGGTCTAAAGAAGTTTGCCACAGGATTCGGCGGCACCAGAAAAGGTGAAAAACTAAAAGAAGCTGTCATGCAAGCTGCATCGAATGCAGGATTTGATACTAATGTATCAGACGAAGCCGATGCCTTTTGGGCAGCTAATCTTATGGAAGCTATCGTAAAAAATGCCCACCATGGAGTTGACGTTCAACGGGTAAACCCAACAGGATTCACATTCAATAAAAAATATTGATATACCTCCTTGACAGCTTGTTTCTATAAGCGCATATACTAATACACGACCGACTTCACCACCCACAGCGCGGATTGACCGCAGACCTTATCACTACCAGCAAAAGGAGCCAATACTATGGCAAAAGCTACTACGACCAAAAAAGTTGCGACCAAGAAATCGCCGCACAAGTCTCCCCAGAATACTGCGCCAAAGGCTAAGAAGGTTTCAACCAAGAGCGCGGAGCGTAAACCCCAAAAGTCTGAGGTTGTCGTGCTCGCGGCTGGAACTTTCGGCAAGTTTTCCGGGTATGTTTCCGAGGTTCCCGAAAACGAGCAGGATTTTGTTAAAGGGGATACCCTTTATATCGTCAAGGTTACGGAGGCTGACGGGGAATCCCCGACGACTTATGACGTTATCGCTGCTGCTAATGTTCCTGCCTATCTTGAAGATCCTGAATCCGAAGATATTGAAGGTTCGCAACTCGTTGTTCAAGAGGTTACTGCTCTTTCCGGCAGGGCTTTGACAGAGGCACGTGATGCTTTCCTTCCGATTCCTTCTCTTGGTAAACTTGAGGCAATTATCGACGAAGCCGATGGTGATCTGGTTGAAGCTGCTCGAACTTTGTTCAATGACATCGAACAGAACTCGTTCTATCTCGGCGGTATCCTTGCTAATGTTCGTCGCGATGGCTCCTACCTTAAGGAGAATGGTGGCGACTACGAGGGCGAAACTGCTTGGGATGTGTTCTGTCAGTCAGAGTTCGGTTTTGGTGGTGCCAAAGGGGGAGACCTTGCACGGCAGTATACTACCTTTGCCTCGATTCCGGGTTTTGATCCGGCTATGCTTGACGGTATTGGTTGGTCCAAGCTGCGTGAACTTCAACGGTATGTTACCGAGAATAACGTGCAAGAGTTGCTTGAAATTGCCAAAACCACGACCAAGCGCGAATTGTCTGTGAAACTTGTTGAGGAATTCGCAGCAGATGGCAACAAGACCCCGACCGGTAAGACTGCTACACGTGGCGGCGGGGCTTCCGTAAAGATGCTTTCGCTTACATTCAAGTTACCGGAAGACTCGCATGGTGGTATCCAGCTTGCATTGAAAGAGGCAATGAAGGTGTATGGAGTCAACACCGAAGCCGAGGCGTTGGAACGTATTATTGTGTCGTGGGCTGAGGAGCACGTTCAATCTGCTTCTGCCAAGAAACGTATCTCGTCCAAGGTAGATAAAGTTGTCAAAGATTCCACTAAGGTCGATGCGGGAAAGGTCAAGGCGGCAGCTTGATGCTGTTAAATCAGCTACCTTGATCTAAAAGGAGGGGGACGCATTTTTGCGCCCCCCTTTCTTTCCGCTAGGATTGCAAAATGCTTGAATTACGAATACTGCCAAATAGACAGCTTTGGTGGGTAGACCCACCAAAGAAAAAAGAACCGCGTATGCCGGGTAAGCGTAAACGTGCTCAGGAAGTAGATTATGCAGAGTCCCTGCGTAAGACACTTAAACCCAAACTCCCATTTGAGCCGTCTCGCAGGTGGGCAAGGTATTCCGATATTCCCAGTGTAGATCGTGGCTATATAACGGAGTTATATAATCTAAGGTCTGTTCAGACCAGATATTGTTTATCGCAGATGACTGCTAGATATTGGAGACAGTTTATTCTTCCTGAGTCTTTCGAGGTATCAAATGTAAAGAATGTTCGCGCTTTTTACTGGTCACGCATACAGCTTGTGGTTTTAGATACAGTTTTGCGTTGGCAGGAATCCCACGGGATATTAACTCTGCGTAAAACAGATACCGAGTTGCTTGATCTGATTAAAACTGGTTCCAAGGTGTTGGAGACCTATTACTCTGCCAAGTATGAAGAGCAGACATTGTTTGGTAAATCTACTAAACTTGGTGTAAGATTTATAGAATAATCGTCTTGCATCTAAAGTGCCGGTCAGCTATCATTGCCGTTACCATAAAGCAATAACCACGGGTCAAGCATGACAAATACAGCAACCTATCCTAAAGCTGGGGAATATGAACCCCCACATCTCTCGTTTACCAGACATGCGGAAGTTGGCTCTACATCAAACCCCGGAGTTTACTACGACGTTGATCTTTCAGAGGGGACATGCACATGCAAGTATGGCGGGGCTTACCGATGGTCTGACCGAGGGGGTTGGGTAAAGAATAATTGGTGTAGTCATAAAATGCGGGTTGCCGCATCAATCATCGAGGATTTGACTGGGGCAGAAAAGTATAATGCGCAATCTGCATATAACCGATTATTAGGAGAACGATATATTATATGGGAAAGCGTATCTGCTTTTCATAAAGAATTACGTAGAGGCGATTATGCTGCCGCTCAGTATTGGGCATTGTCAGTAGCCGCTCATCGTGGAATGCACGGCGTTGTAAGATATATGCTGAATATCCTGTTTGAGGAAAGCCGCGATCTTGATCTATATGCTCATTTGTTGCTTCTTTCCGAAAAAGGGAGAACAGTAGAATATAAAGACGTTATGAATACTGTCAGGTATTTTGCCGAAACTCCAAAAAAGTGGATGCTTGATGGTAGGCTGCAAATCTTCTTAAACGAGATGGGTGGTTATCGGCGTCTTGCTGATAAATACAGCTATGCGATTGCCAAAGGAAAAGACATCATTGATTCTCAGGCTTTCGATGTCCTTCGCGCGGAGTTTGTAGAGGGTTACCAGACTGCTCATCCGGTAAGGGCACAAACCGGGGTTAAGGGTTTATTCAAGTCTCAACATGTTCGCGGACACGATGCTCTCAAGGTAGTAATATTTAATCTGTTAACTGACTGTCTAAACGGTGATGGTCCATTCAAGTCATGCACTAACAAGTTTACCTACGACAAGGCATATGCACGGCGTGTTCATTCTCTCGTTTATCGCCGATTTGCCACCTTTCACGAAATCGGCTACCATGAATTAAACGCGCTTGCGGATGCTCTAGCAGGCGAGTCTTACCCTAGCGGGGATAACACCCTACCCCTTACCCGGAAAAGGCTTATACGTGTTTCCCCTGCATCCTATACACCACCGCCGGGACGTATTATTCAGATACCACTATATGCACTGGATAATCATAACTATAGGGGAAAAGCACTAATGTCTCGTTGGGCCTCAACCGAATTACAGCCGGGGGCAAAACAGAATCATATTGATTTTCGCTGGTGTGGAGCATATCAAGGGGTAGCTTGGAGATGCCTTGCTTGGAACCAGTATAAGACCTGTGAAATACCATGGGGCATGGTTAAGTGGTATCCATCTTGGCTTTGGCAGCATACTACAAACATGTTTTACTAGTAAGGTATTGTAAAAGTTTATGGTATGTTTCATTGGTTGGAAATTTTGAACGGCAGGTATAAAGGAAACTTGATGACATTCGAATTCCCACAAACCAGATACTCTACTGATCCTGATGGGAGGGTGTATGATGCACTGGTGGAGTATGCAATTGACGTAATATGCGGACAGATCGACTTTCCACAGTTTTTTCATTTTGCTATAAATAGGGTATTTAGAGAGTATCTCTATTGTCTTGGTAGTTTACCGGATACCGAGTATTTACCTGTGCCGATATACTGTAATGATGGTATAGGTGCATACTTCGATGAACACTATCATAACTATATGGATAGTGTTTGGTGCTACTGCGTTCCGAGTATAGGTTTTAGAATTACTGGTAATAACGTATACTTCGTTTTTGTTAGTTTACCAAAGTTATATCGAATACCTTTTATGAGTAGTGGCCCTGTTCCAGAGATTGCTACAGACATGCCTGATATGACATTTACGCTTGCTTGCTTGTTACTTTGTCGCCAGATTGCACTATATCGACTTGAAAAAAGGTTTCACAAAATAAACAACCAAGGAGTGTCATGGGATGGTAGTGATAAAGTCGAGGTTTAGCACACTTGGGGTATCAAGATATGTGATCAAGGATGACAAGACAGGTTATATTTGTTATCGTGTTCCACCGCAGTGTGTATGTTGGCCTCAGCCATTCAGAGAACGGGTTGTCGGTGCTTGGAATGGCTCCGGGTTTTTACTAGAGCACCAAGCAGAGGCTTATGTCAGGTTTATGACGCTAACACCATTTACAGTGCAGCGTGTTGGGGTTGAATTTTCAGTTCGGCTTATTCACAATCATGCACCATCTAGCGGTAGAATATTTGCTGAAACTATGTTATATGCAGATGGGCATGAAGCCGCTATCAATCTTTATCACCCTAATCCCGCTGTTCGTTCTCTCATGATCTATAGCTATATTACAGGGAACTATATTGGTGGAATGCCAAAGCTAGTATATGCTAAAGATTTCAAGTAGCATTATCCGTAATAACTGGTTATACTGCTTGCACAATCGTAACTATGGAGGCTATCATGCAGACTCAAGAAGGAACATTTATTCGTTACACCCACGAAGGAAAGGAGCATCATATCCCATACTCTGCGTCCAATCTTCTTGACATTCGGCGTATTGTAGGTGGGGGATATACAATGGTTAAGGGATTTGGCGTATTCAACGCTGACAATGAGTTTGATTTTTACAGTTCCAAGGAATCTATCCCAGCCGCTCCATTGATGACAGTAAACAGCGTAATGGATAAGAAGGGGGAAAAACAACATGTCGAAGTTGCTAACTCTGGCCTCAGTAAGGCAGCGAATAAAACCGCCGAAAGCACTAGCTGATTTGACCAACAAGGAGGCTGCTTTTATAGTGGCCTCCATTGTGGTATTGTCCACTGTGCTACAGATTGTTCATGTATCTATGGGAGATTCCATTGACAATGGGGTTGCCCCCTCCGTCAAGGCACTAATCAGATCAAGTGAGGAAGTTCTGAGTAGCAGAAGAGATTCTGTGAACCGCGCTTTTACACAGGTTATGGCAAAGCGCGATGTTCTAAAAATTGCTTCTCTTGTTAAAAGATACAAGATAACCAAATTAGAGCAGGCTATCAGTATTATTGAGTATTTAGAGTATTTGCGTATTCATAAGGTTGGCATGTCCACCGATGAATTATATTTATCGCTTACAGTTTATAGTATTGCATCTGCTTATACTGATCTTATTAAAGCAAGTCGTATTGATGTGTCCAAAACATCAATTATCAGGCTGCAAGATCATCTTTTGCACGGGCTAAACTAACTGGTTACAGTAAAGTCGGTGCTGCTTGCTTTCGTGATTAACATACGCTATTTTTACAATAGCAACCACGGGAGCATACTTATGGATCGAAAACGACCGTCATTGTTTTATCCAAAATCCTTCATACCTGACAAAACCCCCAATGGGGTGTCAACATCTAGGTCATCATCCCTATTTTCGTCAAATCACGATAATGAAATAGAAAAGATGCGTGAAGCCGCGTTCAAGGCTGAGATGAGAAAATACTTCCAGCTTGAGGCAAAAATATTATTCAAGCAAAAAATACAAGATATTATCAAGCAAGAGGGGGCATCAGTTGAAGAACTTATGAAACCCCCTGATGAACCAAGAAGTGCTTTGGAGAAATTGGATTTTGCAATCCATGTTACCGGGGCCGCAATCAATGTTTTGGCTTCACTCCCCGTCATTATTATTCTTTTGGCGTTGAAGGGGCTTATCCTATTTATGTTAATAACATTTATATATACTGTAACCACAGGGGGGATCAAATGAAATTATACCGCCTCCATCCAAGTAATAAATACCAAGAAATATTTGTCTTTGGCTCGAATCTAAGAGGTATTCACGGAGCCGGTGCTGCATTGCACGCTTGGAAGTTTGAGGGGGCAGTTACTGGTGTTGGCGAAGGGTTACAGGGCACAAGCTACGCTATACCAACCAAGGATTACATGATAATGCCGCGCAAGTTGCCAGATATACAAAAATCGGTTGAAACATTTCTCGAATTTGCATTTGACAACATGGGATGTTACACCTTCTTCGTTACTCCAATTGGCTGTGGATTAGCAGGGTTCAGACCTTCGCAAATTGCACCAATGTTTCGCGCGGCAACAAAAAATGTCCTCTTACCAAAGGAGTTTTTGCTTTGGCTAAATCACTAAAAACAAAGCCTGAAAAATACCTCCATGCTTCTGTTATTCGAACCGGGGTAATATACCTTACTCAGGAACATCGTGTATATCTAGTTGATAGTATATGGAATAGCGGGATTTCATACAGATCGGTGCGAAGAGATGGGAGTATAAGCAAATATACCCACAGAGGAATATATGGTGTATCAGTATTCTTTGTGGAAGAATTAGAAATGGCATCACTTGAGTTACCTTTGCCAACCCCACAAGAAGGTCCGTGGTCACAGTCTGGGAGGTTATTTTACAAGATGGGTAAGGAGATGTTCACGATACGACGTAATGAGTTTATGTCACCAACAGACGCTGATCTTTTTTGCAGGAGACTTGTAAAACTTTTGAATATAATGGAACTCGAATAACGCTTGTGCATCTTGCCCGGAATCGTCTATAATCGGTTATAACAACCACGGAGCAAGCACATGAAGCCTATTACCAGAGCACAACGCCGGGCTATCAAGGCAATCTACGACCGCTATCCTATCTTTGTTGGTGGGAAGACTGCACAACAGATTGTCTACGATGCTGGTTGGCGTTACGTTGCTGTTACTGATCTGCCTTTTGGCGATTTGCGTAACAAAGCAAATGATCTTGGGTATAGCCATGTTTGGGTCCATGGGGTGTATTATCCCGTCTATCTCGATTGCACCAAAATTGTCGAAGATTACGGACTCGACACTCGTATTACCTATAGGGATTTTCGTAAAACCGTAAAACAGGGGTTCGACTGTTTGATGGTTCGCTGGTGCGGTATGATGCTTGGAATTGAATCTGATGGATACGTTCATAGCTAGGGGGGAATGAAAATGGCATATAAATTGACTAAACGATGGGCACGGGTGTTGGATTGGCTCGATGCACATGTTAGAGACGAGGAATCCGAGGTTCGCTATAGGCTTGTATGCAAACTGCATTTATGCGAGGTAGGAGAGCCTATTGGGGCTACAAAAGTAACCATCCCAATTGATTTGTTTCACGAAATTATTAGG